>Ga0209676_1000150_pt1 | contig 167474 bp, 160 predicted proteins | sample AraplaCvi_mLB_r2_FD_184282 | JGI IMG/M metagenome (GOLD analysis project Ga0209676, IMG submission 184282) | Arabidopsis root microbial communities from North Carolina, USA - plate scrape MF_Cvi_mLB_r2 (SPAdes) (version 2) | ecosystem: Host-associated > Plants > Roots > Endosphere | place... | reverse complement strand
CCCAGCGCGCCTACGAGATGAACTCGAAGGTCATCACGACGGCCGATCAGATGCTGCAAACCACCTCGCAACTGCGGTCGTAAGCTCATGAAGACCTTCCTACTCGCCGCCGCAGCCACCCTGGTCATCACCGCGATCGCCGCCCCGGCCTTCGCCGGTACGGCCGTGACCCTGCGCAACGACACCACCGACGCCGACGGGCGCATCACGCTGGGCGACCTGTTCGACGGCGTCAGCGGCCCGGCCGCCAACATGGTCGTCGCCGCCCGCATGGGCCCCACCGCCGTGCTCGACGCCGGCCAGGTGCAGGTCTCGGCCCGCCGCGCCGGCTACGACTGGACCAACAGCAACGGCATCCGCCGCATCATCGTCCGCGAAGGCGTCGACAACGGCGGCGTCTCGGCCAATGGCGCCAATGGCGCTGGGGGCGTCGCCAGCGCCGCGCGCGGCAATGTGGAAGTTCTTGCCTATGCCCGCAGCCTGGCGGCCGGCGAAATCGTCCAGCCCCAGGACCTGGTCTGGGTGAAGATGGCCGGCGCCCCGGCCGACGCGCCCCGCGACGCCGACGCCATCATCGGCATGGCGACCAAGCGCCCCCTGCGTGAAGGCGCCGCAGTCCAGAGCCGTGACGTGGGCGCCGCCCAGGTCATCAAGAGCGGCGACCTGATCACCGTCACCTACGACGACGGCGGAATTTCCCTTTCGCTTCAAGGCAAAGCGATGGCCGCCGCCGCCACGGGCGACGTCTTCGCCGTCCAGAACACGCTGTCGAAGAAAATCATCCAGGCCGTCGCGACGGGTCCTGGCGCCGCCGCGGTCGGTCCGCAGGCCCAGAGCTTGCAAGCCCGTTCGCAACCCGTCCGTTTCGCCGCTCGCTAAAAGGTTCTCACCCCATGCGTCGCCCCGCCATCATCGCCGCCGCCATCCTGCTCGCCCCGCTGGCCGCCTGCTCCACCGTCACCGAGGCCGTGAAGGGCCCGCAACTGGCGCCGGTCGGCTATCCCGCCGAACTGGCCCCGATGCAGCAGCAGTACGTCTCCTCGCGTGAACCCGCCCCGCAGTCGGCCTCGGCCAACTCGCTATGGCGCGTCGGCGCCCGCGCCTTCTTCAACGACCAGCGCGCCAGCCGCGTCGGCGACATCCTGACCGTGATGATCGACATCGACGACAGCGCCAGCACCAAGAACCAGACCGCGTCCTCGCGCACCTCGAACATGAAGGCCGGCATCCCCAACCTGCTGGGCCTGGAATCGAGCCTGGGCAAAGTGCTGCCGGGCGGCTTCGATCCGGCCAACGCCCTGAACACCAACTCGGCCACCACCAACGCCGGCGCGGGCAGCGTCCAGCGTTCGGAAAAGATCAGCCTGACGATCGCCGCCGTGGTCAGCCAGGTCCTGCCGAACGGCAACATGGTCATCCAGGGCACCCAGGAAGTCCGCACCAACGCCGAACTGCGCCAACTGACCGTGGCCGGCATCGTGCGCCCCGAGGACATCTCCTCGGCCAACACCATCAAGCACACCCAGATCGCCGAAGCCCGCATCAGCTACGGCGGCCGCGGCGACATCAGCCGCGTGCAGAAGACCCCGGCCGGCCAGTCGCTGGTCGAGAAGTTCTCGCCCTTCTAAGCCAGGGTCGGAACCGACAAGACCGACGGGCGCGGCGGCCGCAAGGCTTCCGCGCCCGATCTGTTTCAGGAGCCATTCAGGTCCGGATCGCGTTGATCAGGCGAGGAGGACCGCTCATGGCGTCCCGTATCGCTCCCGTCGTCGTCATTGGCCTGGTGGCCGCCAGTCTGGCCGGCTGCGCGCACGAGAAGGTCGCGCAGGGCGGCTATCACTGGGCCTATCTGGAGAGCGCCGCCGAGGCCCCTCGCCTCGCCTATGGCCGCCCCGACAGCGACGACGTGGTGCTGATGCTCAGCTGCAGCCCCGGCCAGGACCGCGTCGACGTCTCGGCCGTGGGCCTGTCGGGCGGCGAAATCGTCCTGGCCTCCGGCCGGACGGAGAGCCGCTTCGCCGCCGCCAAGGTCGACGACGCAATGGACGGCGGCGGTCTGCTGGAAGCGCGCGGCAAGGCCAGCGCCCCGGCGCTGGACGGCTTTCGCAAGTCAGGCGACCTGGCGCTGCTGACCAAGGGCGAGCGCCACAGCCTGGCGGCAGACTCTGCCGGGCGCGGCCACGTGCGGGCGTTCTTCAAGGCCTGCGGGGCTTAGTAATCCCTCTCTCACGGAGAAGGGGATTTACACTAAGCTCTACGCCCGGCCCCCGCCGCGCTGACATTGTCCATGCCCAGAGCGTTCAGCGCGCCGCGCAGGACGCCCTCGGCGTCGAGGCCGGCCTGGGCGTACATGGCGTCGGGCTTGTCCTGGTCCTGGAAGACGTCGGGCAGGCACAGGGTGCGGATCTTCAGGCCGCGATCGAACGCGCCGTGCTCGGCCAGGGCCTGCAGCACGAAGGCGCCGAAGCCGCCCATCGAGCCTTCTTCCACCGTGACGATGGCCTCGTGCTCGCGCGCCAGGCGCAGCAGCAGGTCCAGGTCCAGCGGCTTGGCGAAGCGGGCGTCGCAGACGGTGGCCGACAGGCCACGCGCGGCCAGGAGATCAGCGGCCTTCAGGCTTTCCGACAGGCGCGTGCCGAACGAGACGATGGCGACGCTGGTCCCCTCGCGGACGATGCGGCCCTTGCCGATCTCCAGCGGTTCGGCGATCGCGGGCAGCTCCAGGCCCAGGCCCTCGCCGCGCGGATAGCGGAACGCCGAGGGGCGGTCGTCGATCTCGGCGGCGGTGGCGACCATGCGGGCCAGCTCGACCTCGTCGGCGGCGGCCATCAGCACCATGCCGGGCAGAGCGCCCATGAAGCCGATGTCGAAGCTGCCGGCGTGGGTCGGGCCATCGGCCCCCACGAGGCCGGCGCGGTCCATGGCGAAGCGCACGGGCAGGCCCTGGATGGCCACGTCGTGCACGACCTGGTCGTAGCCGCGCTGCAGGAAGGTCGAATAGATCGCCGTGAACGGCTTCATGCCGTCGGCGGCGAGGCCCGCGGCGAAGGTCACCGCGTGCTGCTCGGCGATGCCGACGTCGAAGGTGCGCGTCGGGAAGGCCTTCTGGAACAGGTCCAGGCCCGTGCCCGACGGCATGGCGGCGGTGATGGCGACGATCTTGTCGTCGCTCGTAGCCTGCTTGATCAGTTCCTGGGCGAAGACCTTGGTGTAGCTGGGCGGCCCCGCGGCCGCCTTCTGCTGCTGGCCGGTGACCACGTCGAACTTGGCCACGGCGTGCAGCTTGTCGGCCGCGCCCTCGGCCGGGGCGTAGCCCTTCCCTTTTTGCGTGACGCAGTGGACCAGCACCGGCTTGTCGCCGAAGGCCTTGGCGTTCTTGAGCACGCTGACCAGGGCGTCCATGTCGTGGCCGTCGATCGGACCGACATAGTGGAAGCCCAGCTCCTCGAAGAAGGTGCCGCCGGTGACCATGCCCCGGGCATACTCTTCCGCCTTGCGGGCGGCTTCGCGCATCGGGGTCGGCAGCTTCTCGACGACGGTCTTGCCCAGCTTGCGCACCGAGCGGTAGGCGCCGCCCGAAACCAGGTTGGCCAGGTAGGCGCTCATGCCGCCCACCGGTGGGGCGATCGACATGTCGTTGTCGTTGAGGATGACGATCAGGCGCTTGGTGGTGTCCGTCGCCGCGTTCATCGCCTCATAGGCCATGCCCGCGCCCAGCGAGCCGTCGCCGATCACGGCGATGACGCTGTTGTCCTCGCCTTTCGCGTCGCGCGCGGCGCAGAAGCCCAGGGCCGCCGAGATCGAGGTGGCCGCGTGGGCCGCGCCGAACGGATCGTATTCGCTCTCGGCCCGCTTGGTGAAGCCCGACAGGCCACCACCCTGGCGCAGCGTCTTGATGCGGTCGCGGCGGCCGGTGAGGATCTTGTGCGGATAGGCCTGGTGGCCGACGTCCCAGATGACGATGTCCTTGGGCGTCTCGAACACGTGGTGCAGGGCCACGGTCAGCTCGACCACGCCCAGGCCCGCGCCCAGGTGACCGCCGGTCACCGACACGGCGTCGATCGTCTCGGCCCGCACCTCGGCCGCCAACTGCTTCAGCTCGGCGATGGAGAGCTCTCGCGTGTCGGCCGGCGAGGCGATGGTGTCGAGCAGTGGGGTTTTGGACATGTCGGAAGAAAGCGCGGTCAATTGCGGCGGTCCAGCACGAAATCAACGCTCTCGCGCAGATGTTCGGCCCGTTCGCCAAAGATCTCTAGATGGGAGCGGGTCTGTTCGGCGAGAAGGGTCACGCGCTCCTTCGCCGCATCCAGCCCCAGCAGGGTGACGTAGTTGGCCTTGCCCTTGGCGGCGTCCTTGCCGCCGGCGGCCTTGCCCAGGGTCTTTTCGTCGCCCTCGGCGTCCAGGATGTCGTCGACGATCTGGTAGGCCAGCCCCAGGTCCTGGGCGAAGGCCATCAGGGCGGCGCGCTCGGTTTCCTTGGCCCGGCCGATGATCAACGGGATCTCGAAGGCGAAGGCGATCAGGGCCCCGGTCTTCAGGCGCTGCATCCGCGCCACAGCGCCCAGGTCGTCGCGGACGCCCAGGAGGTCGATCATCTGGCCGCCGCACATGCCGCGCGCGCCGGACGCGATGGCCAGCTTGCGCACCAGCTCCGAACGGACGTGGCCGTCGTCGTGGGTGTCGGGGTGGGCCATGATCTCGAAGGCCGCCGTCTGCAGGGCGTCGCCCGCGAGCACGGCGGTGGCCTCGTCATATTGCTTGTGCACGGTGGGACGACCGCGGCGGACGTCGTCGTCGTCCATGGCCGGCAGATCGTCGTGGACCAGGCTGTAGGCGTGGATGCACTCCAGCGCGCAAGCCGCCCGCAGCACCGGCCGCTCGGGTAGGTCGAACATCTTGCCGGTCTCCAGCGCGAAGAACGGGCGCAGGCGCTTGCCGGGCCCGAGCGCGGCGTAGCGCATGGCCTCGGTCAGGCGGCTCTCGGGACCATCGGCGCGCGGCAGCAGCTCGTCGAGCGCCACGGTAACGATGTCGGCGGCCTGGACGATCCGCTTGGCGAGGTCGCTCTCCGGACGCGTGGCGGGCATCAGTTGAACTCGGCCGCTTCGGCGGTGACAGCGCCGCTAGAAGCGCCGCCTTGGCCCAGGACGATCTTCTCGACCTTCAGACGCGCGGCCTCCAGCTTCTTCTCGCAGTGGGCCTTCAGGGCCGCGCCGCGTTCGTAGATGTCGATCGAACGCTCCAGCGGAGCCTGGCCCGACTCCAGCTCGGCCACGATCCGCTCCAGCTGCGCCAGGGCTTCCTCGAAGCTCAGGGCAGAGATGTCGGCGGGGGCGGCGGCGGCGTCGGTCATTTCAACTCTCAGGAGAACAGGCGTCAGCCTAGTGTCACAGGCCGGTGCGAGCAACGGCCTAGAGCCTGGGCGTGGTTAAGGGAAGTCCCTTTTGAGATCAGGCGCGTCGGAAGCGCTTGATGCTCCAATAGGCGTGACCTTCATCCACCAGTTTCGTCAGCCCTCGCGCCTTCAGCGCATCGGCGATCATCCAGTTGAAGAAGCCGTGGGCGACGACCAATACGTCCTGGCCCTGGTCGGACAGCTCGACCAGAAGGTCGGCGGCCTTGCCGGCCCGGACCTCGGCCTCGGCCCGGGTCTCCTGGCCGCCGTGGTTGTTGAAGAACCACCACCAGAAGCGAGCGAAGAAGCCCAGGCGCTTGGGCGACATCTTCAGCCATAGCGGCCACGGCGGCGGCGGCAGCGGGGCCTCGATGAAGGTCGGGTCGGTGGCGAAGGCGCGGCCCTGCGTCACCGCCTGGGCCGTCTCGACGGCGCGGCGGCGGGTCGAGACGATGATGACGTCGGCGTCGCGGGCGATCTGGATCAGCTGCGCCGGCGGGGTCTGGCCATCCTTGAGCCCCCCGACCTCGTAGCGCCCCCACCACTCGCCGTATTCCGGGGCGTTGAGGGTGACATTGCGCGACAGCGCCGGCTCGCCATGGCGGGCCAGGGTAATCACGCCCGACGTCACGGGCGGGAACGATTGGTCGGCGGTCGTCACGTCGGCCATGTTTCGAGAGAAGTCGGTCGGCGGGAAAGCCGCCCCGTCCCCTCACCCCTCCTGAAGAGCGCGGACATGCGCGGCGGCGGACCGCCCCAGCGCCTGGAGGTCGTAACCGCCCTCGAGCGAGGACACAACCCGGCCCTTGGCCCTGGCGTTCGCCACCGAGACGATCGCGCGGGTCGCCCAGGCGAAGTCGTCCTCTTCGAGGCTCTGGGCCGACAGCGGGTCGCGCAGATGGGCGTCGAAGCCGGCCGAGACGATGACCAGCTCGGGCGCGAAGGCGTCGACGCGGTCCATCAGCCCTTCGAATCGCGACCGCCAGGTCTCGCGCGGCGCATGCGGGGCGACGGTGGCGTTGACGATGTTGCCGACCCCCGTCTCGGACGGATCGCCGGTGCCGGGGTAGAGCGGCGACTGGTGGATGGAGGCGACCATCACCGTCGGATCGTTCTCGAACGCCGCCTGGGTGCCATTGCCGTGGTGGACGTCGAAGTCGACGATCGCCACCCGCCTCAGCCCGGCCGCCTGCGCGGCCCGGGCGGCCACGGCGACGTTGGAGAAAACACAGAAGCCCATGGCCGCGCCGGGCTCGGCGTGGTGGCCCGGCGGCCGCACGGCGCAGAACGCCCGCTCGGCCTCGCCCGCCGCCACCGCCCGCACGGCGGCCGCGCAGGCCCCGGCGGCCCGGCGGGCGGCCAGCAGGCTGCCGGTCGACAGCACCGTGTCCGGATCCAGCGACCGCCGCCCGCTGCTGGGCGCGGCGGCGAAGACGGCGTCGACGAAGCTCCGCGGATGCACCCGCAGCAGGTCCTCGACATCGACCAGCGGTGCGTCCAGGGCTTCCAGCTCCAGGTTCGGATCGTCATTCAGCGCATCGACCACCGCGCGCAACCGCTCTGGGTTCTCCACGTGCCCATCACCGGGCTGGTGGTCCAGCATGTCCAGATGGGTGTAGAGCGCCAGGGTCATGGTCAGCCGGCCTTGCGGGTCGGCTCGGCTGGAAGACCCAGCACGTTGGCGTCGCCCCAGGCCTTCAGCGCGCAGATCACAGGCTCCAGGCTCTTGCCCTTGGTCGACAGCGAGTATTCCACCCGCGGCGGCACCTCGGCATAGACCGTGCGGACGATCAGGCCGTCGACCTCCAACTCGCGCAGCTGCTTGGTCAGCATGCGCTGGGTCACCGCGCCCAGCTTCCGCCCCAGGGCGTTGAAGCGCAGGCGGCCGCCCAGCAGGTGATACAGGATCACGCCCTTCCACTTGCCGTCGATCAGGCCCAGCGCCGCCTCGACGCCGCACTCCTTGGGATCTTCCATCACGGCCTCACAGTATCCAAACGGGTACTACATACAAAAAAGTACCGTACTTGCGAAGATCGTAGCACGGCGCGATCTCCTCGCCAGCGGTTCGAGACCGCCGCCCTTTTGGAGACCCTCATGAAGATCGTCGGCTTCCGCGAGCTGCTGCCCGCCACTGATCCCAACGCCCTCCTCGACCTGGAAGCGCCCGATCCCGCGGCGAGCGGCCACGACATCCTGGTGCGGGTCAAGGCCGTCTCGGTGAACCCCGTCGACACCAAGGTGCGCAGCCGCGCCCAGCCGGCGCCGGGCGAGACACGCGTGCTGGGCTACGACGCCGCCGGCGTGGTCGAGGCGATCGGCGAGGCCGTCACCCTGTTCGCCCCGGGCGACGAGGTGTTCTACGCCGGCGCCATCGGCCGCCAGGGGTCGAACGCCGAGCTGCAGCTGGTCGACGAGCGCATCGTGGGCCGCAAACCCAAGAGCCTGGACTTCGCCCAGGCCGCCGCCATGCCGCTGACCTTCATCACCGCCTGGGAGCTGCTGTTCGACCGCTTCGGCGTCCAGCGCGACGGCGGCGAGGGGCAGACCCTGGTCATCATCGGCGGGGCCGGCGGCGTCGGCTCGGCCCTGATCCAGCTGGCCCGCCAGCTGACGCGGCTGAACGTCGTGGCCAGCGCCTCGCGCGACGAGACCCGCCGGTGGGTCGCCGACCTGGGCGCGCACCAGGTGTTCGACCACGGCAAGCCGCTGGCCGACGAACTGAAGCGTCTGGGCCTGGAAGCGCCCGCCTACATCGCCGTCCTGACCCACAGCGCCCAGCACTTCCCGCAGGTCTCCGAAGCCATCGCCCTGCAGGGCAAGATCGGCGTCATCGAGGCCGACGGCGACCTCAACATCCGCCCCCTGCAGCAGAAGGCCGCCTCCATCCACTGGGAGTACATGTTCGCCCGCCCACAAGGCGCGCCGGACATGATCGAGCAGCACAACCTGCTCACCCAGGTGGCCGACCTGGTCGACCAGGGGGTCCTGCGCACCACCCTCACCCAGGTGGTCGGCAAGATCCGCGCGGCCGACCTGCTGGAAGCCCATCGCATCGTCGAGAGCGCCCGCACCATCGGCAAGGTGGCGCTGGAAGGCTTCTGATTGAAGGAAAAGGTCATGGCGGCTAGGTAAGACCGCCATGACCCACGCCATCCGCCGCGCCACGATCCAAGACGCCGACACCTTGTCCAGCCTGGGCGCGCGGACCTTCACGGAAACCTTCGCCCATCTCTACCCGCCCGAGGACCTGGAGACCTTCCTGGCCAATGCCTACGGGCTTGAGAGGACGCGGAACGACCTGGCGCATCCCGAGAAGGCGACCTGGATCCTCGAGGACGAGGACGGCGAGGCCATCGGCTACGCCCTGGCCGGTCCCTGCGACCTGCCGCATGACGACGTCCAGCCGGCCGACGGCGAGCTGAAGCGGATCTATGTGCTGAAGAGCCATCAAGGCGGCGGGCGCGGCTCGGCCCTGTTGAATTCCGCGCTCGATTGGCTGGAGCGCGACGGCCCGCGCCGCCTCTGGATCGGCGTCTGGTCCGAGAATTTCGGAGCTCAGAAGCTCTATGGCCGGCTTGGGTTCGAGAAGGTCGGCGAATACTTCTTCAAGGTCGGCGAGACCAACGACCTGGAATTCATCCTGCGCCGGGGGTGATTGCGTCTGCTTTCAGAACGCTCCACAATCCGAACATCCGTTCGAAAGTCGCGCCGATGTTCCTTCGCTTCTTCTCCGAGCTTCGCCAGGCCAAGGTGCCGGTGAGCCTGCGCGAGTACCTGCTGCTGATGGAGGCCCTGGACAAGGAGGTCATCGACCGCTCGGTCGAGGACTTCTACTTCCTGTCGCGCGCCAGCCTGGTGAAGGACGAGAAGAACCTCGACAAGTTCGACCGCGTGTTCGGCCACGTCTTCAAGGGCCTGGAGACGGTCAACGAGGGCCTCGCCGCCGACATTCCCGAGGAGTGGCTCAAGGCCCTGACCGAGCGCTTCCTGACCGACGAGGAAAAGGCCCAGATCGAGGCCATGGGCGGTTTCGAGAAGCTGATGGAGACGCTGCAAGAGCGCCTGCGCGAGCAGAAGAAGCGCCACGAGGGCGGCAACAAGATGATCGGCTCGGGTGGGACCAGCCCGTTCGGCAACAACGGCTACAACCCCGAAGGCGTGCGCATCGGCCAGGACAAGAGCCGCCACGGCCGCGCGGTGAAGGTCTGGGACAAGCGCGAGTACAAGAACCTCGACGACAGCGTCGAACTGGGCACCCGCAACATCAAGGTCGCCCTACGGCGCCTGCGCAAGTTCGCCCGCACCGGCGCGGCCGACGAGCTCGATTTGAACGGCACCATCAAGGGCACGGCCGAGAAGGGCTATCTGGACATCCAGCTGCGCCCCGAGCGCCGCAACGCCATCAAGGTGCTGATCTTCTTCGACATCGGCGGCTCGATGGACGGCCACATCAAGCTCTGCGAGGAGCTGTTCAGCGCCGCCAAGACCGAGTTCAAGCACCTGGAATTCTACTACTTCCACAACTGCCTGTACGAGACGGTCTGGAAGGACAACAAGCGCCGCCACACCGAGAAGATCCCGACCTTCGACGTGCTCCACAAGTTCCCGGCCGACTACAAGGTGATCTTCGTCGGCGACGCGACCATGAGCCCCTACGAGATCACCTATCCCGGCGGCAGCGTCGAGCACTGGAACGAGGAGCCCGGCGCGATCTGGATGCAGCGCGTCGTCGACATCTATCAGAGCTGCATCTGGCTGAACCCGACGCCCGAGCGACACTGGGACTACACCCAGTCGATCGGCGTGATGAAGCAGATCCTGTCGGACCGCATGTATCCGCTGACCCTGGAAGGCCTGGACAAGGCGATGCGGGAGCTGGTCCGGGGCTGACGCCCTGCCCCACTAGTGGGTGGCGGGCGGATCGCCGACGTGGGTGGTGATGTCCATGGCGGCGGCCTGGCCGACGAGGGCGACCTTGGTGTCGGCATGGTCGTTGGCGATCGTCAGGCCGATCTTGAAGTCCGAGGTCGAGGCCCCGCCCAGCAGGATGAAGACGTCCTCGTGTCCGTCGCCGTCGATGTCGAAGCCAACGCGCGTACCGGACACGGTTCGCGTCACGTCGGACACCTGCACGGCCGTGTTCTCACCCAGCGTCGCGCCCTGGACGGCCAGGACGTCGCCGACCGTCTGCGTGCTGACGACGGTGACGTGCCCCGACCCCATCACGGCCAGGTGGTCGCCCTTGGCGGCCGAGAAATCCAGCACCACGCCCAGCAGCGCCGCGGCCTTGTCGGTCGGCTGGTTGGCGGCGATCAGGAAGGTGTCCGCCCCGGCGCTGCCGGAGGCCACCACGCGCGCATTCATGACGATGGTGTCGTCGCCCGCGCCGCCGTCGATGCGGTCGATCTGGCCCTTCTGGGCGCCGCCGCCGTCGATGTAGTCGTTGCCGGCCCCGCCCGCCATGACGTCGCCGTCAGCCGTGCCCTTCATGGTGTCCGCGCCCGCGGTGCCGGCCGTCACGTACCGCGTGCCCGCCAGGCCGGTGCTCGGCGCGCTGAAATCGTTGCTGAGCGTCGCGATCTCGAACTGCCCCTCGTGCGTGTCATCGCCGGACGGCTGGGCCGTGGGACGGACGGACGGGGTCGGCGCGGAGGTCGACGTCGAGGACCCCGACTGGGTCGAATGCGGAGCCTGGACCGCGCCCAGGTCGCCCTGCGCCTGGGCCGGAGCCTCGAGGGCGACGCCCTGAAGGGCCGCGACCTTGACCGACGCCGCGGCGACAGCGGTCTCGCCCGCGGTCGCGGCGGGGGGCGCCGGCGCGTGATCCTGGGCTCGGTCCGCCTCCAGATTCAGGGCGGCGATCAGCTTGGAGGCCACGCCCTGGATCGCCGGATCGTCGACCCGCGGCAGGTTCTCGAAGTTCAGCGGGCCCGCCTCGCCCAGCTCGATGCCGCGAAGCTCCAGATAAAGGCCCACGGCGATGACCAGCGACAGGAAGGACTGGGCCTCGCGGCTGGACGGGTTGAACGCCACGACCACGCCGCTCTGATCATCGACGTTCGAGGCCAGCATTTGGCGTAGCGCGCTCCACAGGCTGCCGACCTGATGGAACATGTCGACCGCCGCGTCGTGCACCACGAACTGGCCGTCGATGCGGGCGACGTGGACCAGCACGTCCTGGCTGGCGTCGGTGACGACGTACCAGGGATCCCCGGAATCGGTCTGGCCGAACACGCCGTCGACCTCGCCATAGGTCGAGGCCAGTTGCTGGGTGAGCAGCATCAGCAGGCCCCGCTCATTGGGGGACCAGTCGCTGGCCGGCGGCCGCGGGCTGAAGGCTAGGATCTCACCCATCGATCGACTCGTCAGGCCTGCGCCGCGCGCTCGGTGACGACCGGTTCGACCTCGTCGTCGGCCGCGCCGTCGAACAGCAAGCGGTGCAGTTCAGGCTCATAATACCGTAGCAATGTGCGGGCGAACTGGCCCGGATCAAGACCCAGGCTCTCGGCCCACACGGCCTGAGCCTCGATCGGCACGCGGCCCAGGCCGTTCTCGACCTGGGAAACGAAGGTGTAATACCGCAGTCCCGTCTTCTCGGCCAACTCGGCCTGGGTGAGGCCAGCGGCCTCACGCGCGGTCTTCAACCACCGCCCCGCCTCGCGGCGAAGGGTTTTGGTCAGCGCCGCCTTGGCGGGGTTCATCGCCGTTCTTGACATCGCACAGCCGCTTCCGCGCCCAACTGTGGGCGCTCCCTAGTTGTTACACATTGCATAAAAACGCAACAATCGATTGTGGGCCCGTCGGAAGCCCTTGCGGATCTCCGTCATCCCACATACAGTTTTTATGCAACTATTTTGAACGAAGCAAACACATGTACGTTTCGATCGATCCCGCCCACTCCCGCACCGCAGCGCCCTCTTACGGGAATGGCGCGGTCGCGCCGCGCCTCTCGCTGGTGATGGTGGTCTACATGACCGGCCCCGCGCTGATGGAAAGTGTGCGCCACGTCCTGGCCGAGCCCCGGGTCGAGGAGTTCATCATCGTCGACAACGGCTCGTCCCTGGCCGATGCGGCCTGGCTGCGCGAGCTGGCCCGGCGAGAGCCGCGCGTCAGGCTGCTGCAGGGCCTGGGCAATATCGGCTTCGCCCGCGCCGCCAACCTGGGCGCGGCGGCGGCCAAGGGCGAGGCCCTGGTCTTCCTCAATCCCGACGCCTTCCTGACCCCGGGCGCGACCGCGGCGCTGCAAGACGCCGCCCGAGACCGCCCCTCGCCCTGCATCATCGGGGCGCGGGTGTTCAACACGGACGGCACCGAACAGCGGGGCGCGCGACGCGGCGAGATCACGCCCGTCACGACCCTGCTCACCCTCTCGAAGCTTAGCGCCACCCTGCCCCCGCTGCGCCGCTTCGAGATCCACCGGGAGGGTGAGCCCCCCCCGCCCTACCCGGTGGACACCCCTACGATCTCGGGCGCCTGCTTCTATATGTCGGCGGCCGACTTCCACCTGCTGGGCGGCTTCGACGAGGGCTACTTCCTGCACGTCGAGGACATCGACCTGTGCTGGCGGGCCCGCAAGCGGGGCGGCAGCGTGCTGTTCCAGCCCGACGCCCGCATCGTCCATGTCGGCTCGACCAGCAAGGAAAACCCGCTGGTCATCGAGTGGCACAAGGGTCGCGGTCTGGTCCGCTATTTCCTGAAGCGCGCCGACAGCCCGCAACGCAAGGCCCTGGCCCTGGTCCTGGCGCCGCTGATCATCGGCGCGGCCATCGCCCGCCCCCTGCTGCGCCAGCTGCGGCGCGGCCGGATGGGCCGCCCGGTCGAGCGCCTGGCCCCGATCGCCGGCTGACGGCTTTTCGGCGAACCCCGTTACCGCTATCTCTGGATGCGCACCGCCGGAGCGCGTCCATGCCTCGCCTGATCCTGCTCGCCCTGATGGCCGCCCTCGCGGCGCAGCCGGCGCTCGCCCAGCGCCAGCACGGCGACGAGAGCTGGGGGCAGACGGGCGTGTCGTTCCTGCGGTACCGCACCGACGCGGTCGAGTGCGCCTATCGCGTGGGCCAGGACGCGCCGGTCGAATATCCGCAAGTCGACCTCGTCTTCTCGACCAATATCGCCATGCCGACCGCCGAGACGGACGTCGACATGCCGATGCGCGAGATGGTCGACGCCGCCGCGCCCAATCCGCAGCGCATGACCCGCCCCTGGCGCGAGATCACCAGCCAGCTGCAGGAGCCCCTGGCCAAGTGCCTGGGCGAGCGGGGCTATCGCCGCTTCCGCCTCACCAAGGACCAGACCCGGACGCTGAGGTCGCTGTCGGTCGGCTCGCGAGCGCGGCAGGTCTATCTGTGGAACCTCGCGGTCGACCCCAAGGTCCAGCGACAGCAGGTCGTGCGCCGCTAGTCCGCCCCTAACCTGCCATCGGTTTCATGCAGGCCGCTTCGACCACGCTTTCGTCGAAGGCGCCGGGATCGGGCCTGGTCCACTGGCGGTCCTCGAAGGCGTAGGCCGTCTCGGCGCCCTTCAGATTGTTCTCGGGATAGCGGTAGACCGCCAGGCTGCGGAAGGCGCGCGCCTGGCAGTCGACGTCCTGGACCATGCGCTCGGAGCGGAAGGTCAGGCCCGCCTCGGTCTGCGGCACGCGAAACTCGTGGCGCACCCAGACCTGCTGCCAGGCCTGCCCGGCCGGCGCCTTGCCGGTCTTGGCGAAGGTGATGACCATCTTGTCCTGCCCCACGCCCAGATAGGGCCAGCCAATGCCCTCGATCCTCGTCGACCACTTGGGCGGCGGCGCGGACTTCTGGTCCGGCGCGGTGATCGTCACGGAATCGACCTTGGACGAAGCGCTCTGATCGGCTGACGCCGGGGCCGCCGACTGTCCGCTCAGGAGCGCCAAGGCCGTCAGCATGCCGATCATTGCTCGCTCCCCGCGCATTTCGCGACGGAAACCTAAACGCGAACACTGTTACACGCCACCATCGACGCTATTGACGCTTGCGCCAAATTCGAACGCCCGTAAGACTTCCCTACGGGTAAAGGGGAATACTGTAGTGAGTCCGACCACCGACGCCGCCACTTCGCCTGAAGTCGAGGCCGCCGAGACCGAAGCCGCCACCAAGAATCTGGTCTTCGTCGCCGCCGAGCGCCTGTTCGCGCTGCACGGCTTCCAGAACGTCTCCGTGCGCGACATCACCGCCGCCGCCGGCGTGAACCTGGCCTCGGTGAACTACCACTTCGGGTCCAAGGACGCGTTGCTGTTCGAGATCTTCAAGCGTCGCACGGCCGAGCTCAACCGCGAGCGGGCCAAGATGCTGCACGAGGCCAACGACCGCAACGCCGGCGCCCCGCCGGTACGCGACATCCTGGCCGCCCTGCTGACCCCGCCCCTGCGCTGGCTGGCGCCCGATCACGAGCGCCGCATCTCGCTGCAGTTCCTGATCCGCGCCCGCAGCGAGGGCACCGACGAGATCCGCCAGGTGCTGAAGACCGACGTCTCGCACCTGCGCCGCTTCTCAGACGCCCTGCTGCGCGCCCGCCCGGACCTGTCGCCGGAGGACGTCTACTGGCGGCTGCACTTCACCTTGGGCATGCTGCACAACAATCGCTTCGCCGAGTTCGACCGCCTGAACGTGCTGTCGGAAGGCCAGACCAGCGAGGCCGACGTCGTCGCCCTGCTCGAGCGCATGCTGGCCTTCGCCGAAGCCGGCTTCAAAGCCTGAGCGCGCCAAGCCAAGGGCGGACGGTTCGCCGCCCGGACGCGCGCTGAAACAAGGTTCATTCGCACGGAACCTGGACCATGCCGGCGCGTTGTCGCTCCGGCATGGGACGGCTGCGGATCCTTCACGAGACCCGGTACTACTATGAACGGCCCGTGCGGTTCGGACCGCAGCGGCTGCTGATCCGCCCGCGCGACAGTCACGCGCTGCGCATCGTCCAGGCCAGCTTGCGCCTCTACCCGCCCGGCGGCACGCGCTGGAGCTACGACGCCAACGGCAACTGCGTCTGCATCTTCCAGCCGGACGGACAGTCCGACGCCATGCGGGTGGCCAGCGAGCTGGTCATCGACCGCTACCCAGCGCCGCTGGTCCCGCAGCGGATCGAGAACCCCGACACCCTGATGCCGATCGTCTATTCCCGCGAGGACCGCGCGACGCTGGAGCCGTTCATCGCGCCCGTCACCGACGATCCGGACGCGGTGCTGCTGCGCTGGCTGCGGGGCCTGACCGCGCACAAGGACGAGCCGGCCCTGGCCTTCCTGCTGCGGATCAACGAGTTGATCCACAGCCAGTTCGCGTACTGCACCCGCCACGAGGAAGGCGTGCAGACCCCCGTCGAGACCCTGCAGAAGCGAAGCGGCGCCTGTCGCGACCTGGCCTGGCTGATGGTCGAGGGCCTGCGCCGCCTGGGTTACGCGGCCCTGTTCGCCACGGGCTACATCCATTCTCCCGGAACCGGCGTCCGCGGCGCGGGCGCCACCCACGCCTGGTGCGAGGTGTTCCTGCCGGACCTGGGCTGGCTGGAGTTCGACCCGACCAACGGCCTGGCCGAGTCGCCCGACCTGATCCGCGTCGCCGCCACCCGAACCCCGGCTCAAGCGTTACCTGTCTCGGGCGCGATCATCGGCAGCCCCGGATCCTCGCGTCTTCACGTCTCCGTGGACGTGCGTTTGGTCGACGAAATCGACCGCGCGGCATGATAGGTTCAAGAGCGTACGGGAGGAGAAGCCATGACCAGCGGCTTTCAGCACCAGGACCCAATGCAGAATTTCTGCTTCCCGAAGGCCGAACCCAAGGCCCAGCATGGCCAGAAACCTGACCAGCAGTGCGTGAAACTCAAGGAAAAGCGCACCTTCGAGCCCAAGCCGGGCCACTGAGCCGCGCCATCCGCTCGCGGTTCGGTTGTCAGGCGAGCGCTCTATACATCCAGGTAAGGGACCGTTAACTTAACTCCCGGGGATAACGGGGAGCTGAGCGAGCATGCGCCGGGTCGCGCTCGTATGTCTGCTGGCGGCAGCCGGCGTCGCGGTGGTGGGAACCGCGACGGCGCTGTCGACTCACGTCCCCGAACAGTTCGACCAGACCCTGACCCTGGCCGGGGGTCCGGACGCCGCGCGTCCCGCCGCCGCGACGCCCGCCTATGTCGACGATCCCGACGCGCCGATCGCCACGGCCCGCTACGGCGGCGAGCGTTCGCGCGCCCAAGTCGTCGAGATCAGGGCAGCCGAGACCTACGCCGCGCCCGCCACGACTACGGTAGCCCTGGCCGGCGGTCCGGACGAAACGGGCCTGGCCGGCGCGCCGGTCGCGAGGCCGCCTGCGCCGCAAGCGCTCGCCGAGCACGCCACGTCCGCCCCGGCGCCCGGCGCCGCTCCGGCCAAGGCCGAGCCTGCGCGTCCGGCCGCTCGCGTCCTGGCAGAGGCCCCCGCGCCGCATCGCCCCCCCGTTCTGGCCCTGACCAAGGGCCATCCGATCCGCCCCTACGGCAAGGTGCTGAAGGTCGAAGTCAACGACCAGCCGCTGGCCTTCACGCCGATGGGCCTGCAGTCCAGCGCGGTGCGCCGCCTGACGCTGAACGCCTCGAACCTGATGTCCAAGACCCGGACCTCGGCCGAGGATCTGCGTCGCGGCCGCTGGATGCTGTTCGCCGCCAGTTCCGGCAAGGCCTATGGCCTGAACCTGATCCGCGACACCTTCGGCGGCTGGCGCAACGCCGGCTACAGCGAAGAGCGCGTAGCCCGCTTCGGCAGCCGCCAGATCGGCCTGGGCTGGCGCAAGGACAACCGCCAGGTTTCGCTGACCGCCACCCGCCGCAAGCTGAACTCCATCGACTATTCCGACAAGGACACGGTCGTCGGCGTCACCGTCTCGGTGCGCGGGCGCTGAGGGCGTCGGCCACGAGCGAAGCCAATTCCGACGGCGGATCAAGGCGACGCACCCGGCAACTTCTGTTGCTCCCCAACCCCTTTGCTCTCGTAGCGGGCCTGGGGGCTTGGCTGCGCTGGCTCCTGGATCGACGATAGCGGGCTTCGCCGCTGTCGGTAGTGGGTGGTGAGCGGACATCACCATGTGGGAGAGCTCTCCTCCCCCGCCTTGGGGGGGGGATCGCCCGCGGAGCGCGGCGAGACGGAGGGGGCTTGTACTGAGCCATTCGCTTGGCGAAGGCCTCTCCACCGGCGTTCGCCGGTCCCCCTCCCCCAGAGGGGGAGGAGAGGCTTGCCCCCCCCCGAAAGCAGATACTTCCCACTGTCCGACTAGGGTCAGAACCGGCCCCACCCTCGCCGCCGCCTGGACCCCGGCCATCCAAGGGCGTAAAGCGCCCTCGTGCCCGACCCCGCTTCAGAGCCCGCTGCGGAATCCGCAGCCCCGCCCTTCCAGGCCCGCCTGGTGTCGATCGCGGTGGCCAGCGCGCTGCTGATGGAATTCATCGATTCCACGGCCCTCTCCACGGCCCTGCCCACCCTGTCGCGCGCCTTCGCCGTCGATCCGATCCACCTGAAGCTGGCCCTGACCTCGTACATCCTGGCCCTGGCGGTGTTCACGCCGGCCAGCGGCTGGGCAGCGGAAAGATTTGGATCGCGGCGGGTGTTCCTGTCGGCGATGAGCGTCTTCCTGCTGGGCTCGGCCCTGTGCGGCCTGTCGCGCGACCTGGAGGGGCTGGTGGCCTCGCGGATCGTGCAGGGCCTGGGCGGGGCGATGATGACGCCGGTGGCGCGGCTGATCGTGGTGGGCGCCACGCCCAAGGAGAAGCTGCTGACCGCCATGGGCTGGTTCACCATGCCCGCCCTGGTCGGCCCGCTGATCGGCCCGCCGATCGCGGGCCTGGTGCTCAGCGTCGCGGACTGGCCGTGGATCTTCTACATCAACCTGCCCATCGGCCTGCTGGGCATGACGGCGGTGATGCGCTTCGTGCCCAAGGGCCAGCCCAACCGGGACCTGGGCCGCTTCGACACGCCGGGCTTCGCCCTGTCGGCCCTGGCGATCAGCGGCCTGGTGGTCGTGGCCGAGACCTCGGGCGTCGCCCTCTTGCCACCCTGGGCGCAGGTCGGGCTGCTGGCGCTGTCCCTGGCCTGCGGCCTGCTCTACCTGCGGATCTGCAAGCGCACCGGCCGGCCGATCCTGGATCTGGACCTGCTGCGCTACCCGACCTATCGGGCCAGCCTGCTGGGCGGGACGCTGGTGCGGCTGGGCATCGGGGCCAGCCCGTTCCTGATGCCGCTGCTGCTGCAGGTCGCCCTGGGCTGGAGCCCGCTGAAGGCCAGCTTCGTCACCCTGACCACCGGGATCGGCGTGCTGGTCGCCCGCCCGTTCGCGGCGGCGGGCCTCAAGCGCTTCGGCTTTCGCACGTCTCTGACGGTGTTCGTCAGCCTGACGGCCCTGTTCACGGCCGCGCCCGGCTTCTTCGCGCCGGCGACGCCGATGTGGCTGATGATGGGGATCCTGACCCTGGGCGGGTTCTGCCGTTCCAACCAGTTCATCGCCGCGAATACCATCGCCTATGCGGACGTGCCCGAGACCTCGACGGCCGCCGCCTCGACCCTGTCGGCCGTGACCCAGCAGGTGGGCCTGGCCCTGGGGGTCAGCTTCGGCGGCATGATGCTGCACCTGGCGCGCGGCAGCGGCGGCGCCCTGACGCCCGACCGCTTCACCCTGCCGTTCGTGGCCATCGGCCTGGTGACCCTCTTGGCCCTGCCCGTCTATCTGGCGCTGGACAAGGACGCCGGCGCGGCGATCAGCGGCCGAAGCCGGGCCGCCTAGCCCTTGCTGCGCCGGCCGCCCCGCGAATGGTTGGCGGTCATCGGATCGGGCTTCTTCGGCGGGACCCAGCCCTTGGGGCGCTTGGGAACCGGCTGGTCCGTGCCCAAGCCCATCCGCCCGGGGACCTGACGCTGGAAGTACGAGGCCCGGGGCGGCCCGTCGACGTCGCGCACCAGGGCGCTGTGCTGGATGCCCTCGATCTCGACGCGCAGCCGGGCGGCGGTCTCGAAGTCCTGAGCCGCAACCGCCTCTTCCAGCTGTTCCTTCAGTTCATCGAGATGGGACATCGGCGCCTCCATGGGACCTGCCCATGGAGAACGCGCGAAGCCGGGGTTTAGCCGCGCGCGGCCGCGATGCGGGCGCGGGCGATCTCGTCGGCGACCAGGTTGGCCGGACGCTTTTCGCTGATCGACTGGTCGATGACCTCGGCCAGGGTCTGGGCCAGGCGGTCCAGCTTGCCGGCCACCCAGGCGCCGTCGAACGCGCCGCCGGCCTCCAGGGCGCGGATCTCGGCGGCCACGTTGATGATGCCGCCGCCGTTGATGACGTAGTCGGGGGCGTAGAGGATGCCGCGATCGAACACGGTCTGGCCGATCAGGGCGTCGGCCAGCTGGTTGTTGGCCCCGCCGGCGATCACCTTGACCTTCAGGCGCGGCAGGGTCGTCGCCGAGATCGCGCCGCCCAGCGCGCACGGCGCGAAGACGTCGGCCTCGACGTCGAAGATGGCGTCGGCCGGGACGATCGTCGCGCCGGTCTTGGCGGCGACTTCGTTCAGCGCCTGCTGGTTGACGTCGGCGATGGTCAGGACCGCGCCGGCGGCGTGCAGCTTCTCGGCCAGATAGGCGCCGACATGGCCGACGCCCTGGATGGCGACATGGACCCCGTTCAGGTCGCGGTTCAGCGCGCGCTCGACGCACAGACGGACACCCCGGAACACGCCCTCGGCGGTGACCGGCGACGGATCGCCCGAGGCGGCCGCGTGGCCTTCCAGGCCGGCGACGAAGCGGGTCGTGCGGCGGGTGGCGGTCAGGTCGGCCGGCGAGACGCCGACATCCTCGGCCGTCCAGTACTGGCCGCCCAGGCTGTCCACCGCGCGGCCGAAGGCCTCGAACAGTTCCGGCGTCTTCTGCTCGCGGCTGTCGCCGATGATCACGGCCTTGCCGCCGCCGAAGTCCAGGTCGGCCATGGCGTTCTTGTACGACATGCCCCGCGACAGGCGCAGGGCGTCGGTCACCGCCGCCTCGGCGCTGGAATAGTCCCACATGCGGCAGCCGCCGGCGGCCGGGCCGCGGGCGGTCGAATGGATCGCGATGATCGACTTCAGACCAGTTTTTTCGTCGAAGAAAGCGTGAACGCCTTCATGTCCCTCGAAATCGGGGGAATCGAACAAGGTCATGCTGCCGGTCTCGCCATAGCCAGAATGAATCTGGCGGGGTGTACGCCCCCTTTCGACGCCTCACAAGCCCGCGCTTTGACGCTGCGACGACTTGCGTTTCTTGGGCTTGGGCGGGTCCAACGCTGTCATGGCGGCGACCGTCGCCGGAATGGGCGGCGCGCCCGACGGCGGCCAGGGTCCGGGGGCGTCGCGCAGGAAGGCCTCGGCGTCGCCCCAGACATTGGCGGCCTGCTTGTCGACCAGCAGCAGATGGTAGCCCTTGGCGTAGTAGGCGGTCCGCGCGCCCGGCTTCAGACGGGCCACGGCCTCGACGGTCGGCTCGCGCGGGATGATGTGGTCGTTGGCGCCGTAGAACCAAGCGGTGGGCGCGTCGATGCCGCCCGGCGACTTCCAGGCCCGCTCCATCAGGCCGACCAGGCCGTAGATGGTGTCGGACCGCGCGCCCCAGATCATCAGCGGGTCGCGACCCATGCGGCGCAGCTCGTCGATATTGTCCGAGGCCATGACGTTGCGGACCAGCCAGTCCGGCGGCTTGACCACCCACTCGCCGGCGACATGGGCGGTGAACCACAGGCTCATCCGGTTGGGCAGCGGCTGGTTCGACCAACCCCAGACGGCCGGCGCGAACAGTAGCAGCTTGTCGACCGGCGGCGGATGGTCCGAGGCCATGGCGGCGATGGCCAGGCCGCCGCCCATGCTCACCCCGGCCAGAGCGACCCTGGCGGTCGGATGCCGCTCTCGCACCACCGCCACCAGGGCGCGGACGTCGTCCAGGACGAGCTCGGTCGGCGCCCAGACGCCCCGCTCGGGCGAGCGGCCGAAGCCCCGGACGTCCAGGGCGTAGGTCGCAATCCCCCTGCTCGCCCACCACTCGGCCGCCAGGTGATAGGCGTTGGAATAGTCGTTCATGCCGTGCAGGCCGACCACGACCCAGTCAGGTTCCCTTGGGGGCTCGCCCGAGGGCATCCAGCGCATCAACCCCAGCTTCGCCCCGTCGAAGCTGATGAAGGCGTCGTCGGTGATCCGGGGTCCGCGAAAGCCCAGGGCCGCCAGGTCCGGCTTCTGCCGCAACGGCGCGCAGGCCGACAGCACGGCGGCGGACGCGGTCAGGATCAGGGCGCGGCGGTTCATGCCCGCAGAATGTCCGCGACACGCCGGCGAAGATAGGGCGCCACCTCATCCTCGAACCACGGATTGCGCTTCAGCCAGGCGGTGTTGCGCCACGACGGGTGCGGCAACACCAGCACCTCCGGGCCGAACTCGCGCCAGCGGGCGATGGTCTCGGTCATGGTCTTGCCCGTCCGCCCCGACAGCGCCCAGTCCTGGGCATAGCTGCCGACCAGCAGGGTCAGCTCGACATTGGGCAGCTGGGCCAGCAGGGACGCCCGCCAGGTCGCCGCGCAGCGCGGCGGCGGCGGATAGTCGCCGCCCTTGGGATTGGTCCCCGGGAAGCAGAAGGCCATGGCCGCCACGCCGATCTCGGGCCGGCCGTAGAAGGTCTCGCGGTCGACGCCCATCCACTGGCGCAGGCGATTACCGGACGGGTCGTTGAACGGCAGGCCGGTCTCGTGGACGAGCCTGCCCGGCGCCTGGCCGGCGATCAGGATCCTGGTCTCGGGCCGGACCCGCACCACGGGCCTCGGGACGTGCGGCAGGTACGGCGCGCACGCCCGGCAGGCGGCGATGTCGGAGAGGAGCGTGTCGAGCGGCATCGGCGGGAATTTAGGATCGCATCCGCCGACGCCAAGCGTGACTAGTCTTCGTCGCCGTCGATCTCGGCGTCCGGCGCCTCTTCGAAGCTGGTCGGATCGCCCTCCAGGCGCGTACGGATCCGGTAGACGCCGCGGAACTTCTCCGGATTGACCGGCTTGTTGTGGCGCAGGATCACCACCTTGCCCTCGCGGGCCAGTTCGATGGCGTTGGTGCGCACATGGCCCAGGATCTGCTGCCAGCGCTCGGGCTGGATCGCCTTGGCGACGTTCATCGGGTCGATCGACTTGCCCTCGGGCAGCGCCGCCAGCTGGGACAGGATGGTGTCTTGGATTGGGGAGGTCATCGCGCTCACTTGCCACGGATTGTCAGCAGAGGCGAGCCCGCCGGCTTGCACGCGCGGCCGGCCCCTTCTAACTGAACAATGATAAGAACAAGCACAGGGGATGGACGATGGACGGCGGCAACGACATCTGGAGCGGCCCGCGCCTGGTCGAGACCGGCGAATGGGCCGGCTGGCGCACCTGGCAGGGCATGGATCCGTTCGAGGACCAGTCCGGCCCGTTCTACTTCCAGGAAGACGCCGAGGGCCGCATCACCGCCGCCTTCCGCGCCGAGACCAAGCACATGAACGGCGGCGGCTTCATGCATGGCGGCTGCATGATGACCTTCGCCGACTACTCGCTGTTCGCGATCGGCTGGAAGGCTCTGGCCGACAGCCGCGCGGTGACCGTCAGCCTCAACGGCGAATTCATCGGCCCGGCCAAGCCCGGCGACCTGGTCACCTCGACCGGCGAGGTGATCAAGGCCGGCGGCTCGCTGCTGTTCATTCGCGGCCTGATCTCGACCGGGACCGGGCCGATGCTGAACTTCTCGGGCGTGATCAAGAAGATCCGGGCGCGGTGAGGAGCCGAAAACCTCGCCCTTCGACAAGCTCAGGATGAGGTTTTCTATTGAACGGCCCTAACAATCGTCCTCACCCTGAGCCTGTCGAAGGGCGAGGACGGCCGCACGGAGCCTCCCCACTAAACCCCAGCCTTCGCCGCCGGCCGCTCCATCATCGCCTTCAGCCAGCGGTTCACATGAACCAGCTCGGCGTCGGGCCGGAAGCGGACCATGCGGGCGAAGTCCAGGCCCGTGACGGCCAGGATATCGGCGATGGTCAGCCGATCGGCGGCGATGAACGCGCTGTCGGCCAGGCGGCGGTCGAAGACCTTCAGCGCCCGCTCGGCGGCCTTGCGGTTGCTGTCGGCGACCTCGGGGATCTGGGTCTCGATCGCGGCCAGCGCCGGATGGCCATGGCGCACCGCCATCATCAGGGGCGTCGACAGCAGCATCTCGGCCCGCCGCGTCCACATCTCGATCACCGCGATCTCGCGCGGGTCGCGGCCGAACAGGTTCGGCTCGGGATAGACGCTTTCGAGATAGCGGCAGATGGCCACCGACTCGGTGATCGTGGTGTCCGCGTCGATCTCCAGCGCTGGCACGTTGGGCAGGCCCGCCTTGGCCAGGTAGTCCGGCTGGCGGTGCTGGCCGCCGAAGATGTCGATATCGACGATCTCGACGTCCTCGATCCCCTTCTCGGCCATGAACCAGCGGACCCGGCGAGGATTGGGCGCGCGGCGGCTGTCGTAGAGCTTCATACGAAAAATCCTCCCGGCTTTTGACCGGGAGGATGCTCGTTTTCCCCAGCGGAATGAAAGGGCCTTACAGCCCGAACAGCGCCCGGGGCATCAGGCCGATCAGCGAGCCGGTCAGGCAGGTGGCCAGGAAGCCGGCCATCATCGCCTTCCAGACCAGGCTCAGCACCTCGGCGCGGCGTTGCGGCACCAGGACCGAGAAGCCGGCCACGTTCATGCCGACCGAGCCGATGTTGGCGAAGCCGCACAGGGCGTAGGTCATGATCATGCGGGTGCGTTCGTCCAGCGTGGTCGCGCCGATCTTGGCCATCTGGATGAAGGCGGTGAATTCGGTGAGGATCAGCTTCACGCCCAGCAGGCCGCCGGCCGTGCCGGCTTCCTTCCACGGCACGCCCATCGACCAGGCCAGGGGCGAGAAGACCACGCCCAGGCCGCGCGCGATGCTCAGCGGCTGACCGCCGACCGGCGGCATGGAGCCCAGGATCTTGTCGACCATGGTGGCCAGGGCCACGAAGACGATCAGGGTGGCGCCGACGTTCAGCGCGATCTGCAGGCCATCGGTGGTGCCCTTCATCACCGCGTCGATGGAGCTGCCGTAGGTCTTGTCCTCGGCGGCCAGGTCCAGGTCCCCGCCTTTCTCCATCGGATCGGACGGCACGATGATCCGGGCCAGCAGCACCCCGGCCGGGGCCGAGATGATCGAGGCCGTCAGCACGTGGGCGGCGGCGTTGGGCAGCACGTCGTGCAGGATGGTCGCGTAGGCGACCATGGTCGAGCCCGAGACGCAGGCCATGCCGACCGCGATCAGCATGAAGAGTTCCGAGCGGCTCAGCTTGTCGAGATAGGCGCGGATGAAGATCGGACCTTCGATCTGGCCCATGAAGATGGTGGCGGCGGTGGCCAGGGCCGGCGGGCCGCGCAGGCCCAGGGTCTTCTGGAACAGGAAGCCGAAGCCCTGGGCCAGCCACTTCAGGATCCGCCAGTGCCACAGCAGCGCCGACAGGGCGCAGACCACCAGGATCACCGGCATGACGCGGAAGGCGAAGATGAAGCCCGCGCCCGGATTGCTGACCGGATACGGCTGGTCGCCGCCGGCCAGGAAGCCGAACACGAAGGCGGTGCCGGCCTGAGTCGAGCTGGCCAGGCCCTCGACGGCCCCGTTGACGCCCTGCAACAGCTGCCGCGCCTGGGGCAGGCCGAACAGCACCACCACCAGCAGGACTTGGACGACCAGGGCGGCGATCGCCAGAACCCAAGGGAATCGCTTGCGATTCTCGGAAACGAGCCAGCAGAGGCCCAGGGTGAGCGCCAAACCCGCCAGGGCCTGAACGTTCTCAGGACGGAACATCAAGACGAAGACCTTACTAAAGTGGCGCGCGCCCCCGCGACGCCGGCCAAGGGCGAAGAATGACACCAAGTCAGCCGTCGCACGCAAGCGCCTTGCGTAAGGAATGGTTAAGGAAGGCGTTCGGCGCCTAAGTCAGAAGCCTATTACCAGCATGACCTTCCCTACAATCGTCATCCCGCGCTTCATGCGCGGGACCCATCCGTCCGCCGCAAGTGAAGTGCGAACCTGGCGCTCACGGAGAAGCTGAACCATGGGTCCCGCGCACAAGGCGCGGGATGACGGTGGAGGATTTACGCCGTGACGCTGGTCCCGCTGCTCGTTGTGCTGGACGCGGCCGACGACGAGGTCAGCGCCGTGTCCAGCTGCGCCAGCAGCTTCTGCATCAGGTCGGCCGCGGCCGTGGAGCCCGAGATCAGGCTGGCCAGGGACGCGGTCGAGTCCGTGGAGCTGGCGGTGTCCTTGCTCTGGTCGAGCATGGCGTAGAACTCGCCGCCGCTCAGCGAGCCGTCGCCGTCCTGGTCGGCGGCCTTGATCAAATCCGAGGCGGCGCTGCTGGCGTCGGCGCCATCGCTGCCGTTGGCGGCCGCCAGTTCGTCGGCCGAGACGACGCCGTCCTGGTTGGTGTCCAGGCTCTCGAAGACGCCGCTGGAGCCCGAGGCCCCACCCGCGCCGCCACCACCGCCCGGCGGCGGGCCCGGAGGCGGACCGCGCATGGCCTGGGTCGACGAACTGTCACTGGCCGCATTGGTGATGGCGGTCGAGATCTCATCGATCGACAGGCTGCCGTCGCCGTCGGTGTCCAGGGCCGACAGGATGTCCGAGGCCATCTTGCTGCTGGCGTCGGCCGGCGCGTCCGAGGGCGCGTTGGCCGACAGGGCCGAGGCAAGCTCGCTGGCCGACATCAGGCCGTCGCCGTCTGTGTCGCCGGCCGACATCACCGACTTGGCGACGTCGTCGACCGACTGGGTCGAGAGCAGCGCCGACAGTGTGTCGCCAGCGAAATTTCCGCCCGGTCCGCCGCCGCCGCGCATGGGCGGCGGGCCCTTGGGCTGGCCCGAGCCCTGCACATTTTGCCCGATGGACGAGAATTCGCTCTGCGACAGCTGCCCATCGCCATCGGCGTCGGCGGTCTTGAAGACCGCCGCCTGCTGGATCTGACGCAGTTGCGCCAGGTTTGTAGAGGATGTGGCGCTGGTGACGCTCATATCGCTCTCCCTTGGTTGAAGGCGCCGAAAGGCCGACGCGGGAGAGATCGAGCTAAAAATGTTCCAGCTTTCCGTGTGTTGCACGGATGAAATGAAGCCGGTCAGGGCGGCTCAACGCCCGGTCAGCTCCTCCACCAGAGCGTCGCGTCCGTAGACCGTCTTCAGGGCCTCGAGGATCGCGACGGCCGAGACCGAGACCGTCCGGTTGCGCGTCCCGTCATAGCCGTACGCCCCACCCAGCGAGGGCAGGTTGCCGTCGAAGGCCACGCCGATCAGCCGGCCCTTGGCGTCCAGCACCGGCGAGCCGGAATTGCCGCCGACGATGTCGTTGGTGCTGACGAAGTCGAAGACGGTGTCGGGCGTCAGACGGTCCTTGGCGTCCAGCCAGCGCGGCGCGGCGGCGAAGGGCTCGGCGCCGGTCACCCGGTCGTAGAGTCCGGCGAAGACCGTGGTGGCGGGAACCGCCCTGCTCCGCTCCTCCCAGCCCGCGACCCTGCCGTAGGACAGGCGCAGCGAGAAGGTCGCATCCGGATAGACGCTGTCGCCCAGCACCGCGAAGCGGGCCCGGGCGATCTTCTCGGCGGCGATGTCGACCGGGCCCGAGACCTGGGCCTCGTAGGCCGCGCGAGCCTCGCGGGCCACGGGATCGGCGCGCAGGACGAAGCGGATCAGCGGATCCTCCGACGCCTGGATCGCCGCCAGTCCGCCCTTCCACAGGTCCATGCGGACCTCGGGATCGGAAAGCTCGCTCTTGGCCAAGGCCTCGGCGATCTGCTCGGGACTCTCGCGGCCCAGCAGGGCGCGAACCTGCGGCGCGTCGACGGTCAGGGCCTCGCGGGTCTTCAGCAGCCAGTGCTCCAGATAGAGCCGCTCCAGCGCCGGATCGGCCGGCGGCGCGTCGGCCAGCTTGCGCTCGATCAGCGGCAGGCGGGCGTCGGCGTATTCCGGCAGGCGCTCGGTCTCGGGCTTGTCCCGCTCGATCGCGGCCCGCACCAGCAGGCGCGCATAATAGTAGAGTTCCGAGCCGCCGCCCGCGCCGCTCTCCAGCATCCGCCAGGGCAGGAACAGCGCGGCGACGGCGGGCTGGGCGGCGGCGATCCGGTCCCAGGCGCCGGCGACGTCGGCAAGCTTGGGATCGGCGGCGACCTGGGCGCGCAGGGCCTGCTCCTCGGCCCGCTTGGCGTCGATGAAGGCCTTGTCGGTCAAGGCCGACTGCTTGCCCTGGCCCAGCTTGTAGCTGTTCTGCACCCAGGCCAGGGCCTGGCTGGCGATGCGGGCATGCTCGGCGCTCTCCTGCCCGAACTGGATCAGCCGGCCACGCAGCTCGGCCCGCTGCAGCTGCAGCGTCGGCAGCACGAGGTCGCGCTGGGTCTCCAGCTGGGCCGCCGTCAGCTGGCGCTCGGTCGAGCCCGGATTGCCGACGACGAAGGTCGGCTCGCCCTCGGTAGGCCCTTTCTCGCGCCAGCTCAGATGGCCGGGCGTCGCGGCCGGCTTGTCGTCGACATACAGCCGCACGAAGCCGATATCGAACGCATAGCGCGGGAAGTTGAAATTGTCGGGATCGCCGCCGAACGCGGCCGCCGCCATCTCGGGCGAGAACACCAGCCGCACGTCATTGTAGCGGCGGTACTTGTAGACCTTGTACTGGCCGCCCCGGAAGAAGCTGATCGCCTGGCAGCGCAGCGCGTGGTCCTGGCCGCAGGCCGCCAGCTCGGCTACCGCCAGGGCGCTGTCGCGAGTCTGGACGAAGTCACGCCCGGCCTTGCCCTCGACCGCCAGGCGCACCTGGTCGGTGACGTCGATGATGTTCAGCAGAACCTCGGCCTGCAGGCCCGCGCACTTGCGCTCGTCCTCACGCCCGTCGGTCAGGAAGCCGTCCTGGATCAGGTCCTCGCCGCCGGCGGGCGACAGCGCCTGGGCGCAGTCGGCGACGCAGTGGCCGTTGGTCAGGGCCAGGCCCTGGCCGCTGACCAGCCCCGCCGAGCAGCCGTTGGTCAGCCGCACTGCCGAAGCCTGCGCCGCGTCCAGCCAGGCCTGGTCCAGGCTTACGCCGGTCGCCGCCTTGATCCGCGCGGCCGGGATCCTGTCGAAGGTCCACATGCCCTCGTCCGCCCGCGCCGAGGCCGTCGCGGCGAGCGCCAGCGCCAGGCCCGAGGCGGCGCGAAGCAGGGTTCTGGGCGGGTCGGATCGCTTCACTGAAGACGTCGCTTAACCTCCGTAGGCGCGCCCAACCAGCGTGTTCGCCGTCCAGCGTGAATATTTCATCCCGGAAATGCGTCTTACCCCGATTTAACTTGGACCTTCGCCGATCGCCGTTCATTGCTGCAACCATCGGTTTGGGGGAGCAAGAGTCGGTATGTCGTTGGCCTTGGCCACTCTTCTCTACGAGTGGCGTCGTTACATGGCGGCCGTCGTCGCCCTGGCCTTCTCTGGTCTGCTGATCCTGGCGCAGGTCGGCATCTTCGTCGGCATCGGCAAGGGCTTCACCGCCCAGATCGACCGCGCCCGCGCCGACATCATGGTGCTGGGCCCCGGCGCCAAGGCGCTGTTCGGCGGCCCGTCCGGCCTGCCGCGCCGCATGATCCCGCTGGTCTACAGCCATCCCGAGGTCACCCAGGTGGCCCCGCTGGACGGCTCGGGCGGCCGCTTCCAGAACATCCTGTCCCCCGAGCAGCAGGCCAAGGAAGAGGCCCGCGCCAAGAACAAGGGCAAGGGAAATCCCGGCGGCTCGGCCCGCAAGAGCGAGTTCGTCAACGTCACCGTGATCGACGCGATCCCCGGCTACGTGACCGTGCCCACCGACTACACCCAGTCGATGATCGAGGCCCTGCGCCGCCCCTACGCCATCGCGGTCGACGAGACCGCCCTCAAGCGCCTGGGCGTCAAGAAGGGCGACCGGGCGCTCTACAACGGCAAGACCGTCTATGTCGCCGTCGTCACCAAGGGCTATCCCAACATCATCCAGCCCACCCTGGTGATGTCGCGCGACACCCTGCGGATGCTGGGCGAGGCCGACACCGGCCAGCGTGTCGGCCCGCTGATGGTCGAGATCCAGGACCCGTCCCGCGCCGAGATCGTCGCGGCCCAGCTGAACAAGAAGGGCGACGGCAAGTTCCGCGCCTGGACCCGCCAGGAGCTGGCCGACGCCAATTCCGGGGCCATGCTGGACGACCAGATCATCGGCATCATCCTGGGCTTCTCGGCCTTCCTGGGCCTGCTGATCGGCGTGATCATCACCTGGCAGACCCTGCGCGGCGCGATCATGGCCAACATCAAGGAGTTCGCCTCCTTGCGCGCCCTGGGCGTGTCGATGGGCGACCTGCGCAACATCGTCATGGAGCTTTCCTTCTGGGTTGGCATCGTCGGCGTACTGGCGGCGGGCCTGCTGACCTGGCTGGTGTCGCTGATCGCGGTGGCCGGCGGCGTGCCGATGTACTTCCCGCCCACCCTGATCGGCATCGTCGCCGTCTTCCTGGTCGTGATCGCCATGCTCTCCGGCTTCCTGTCGCTGGGCATCCTGAAGAACAGCCAACCGGCGGACCTGCTGCGATGAGTAACGATCACAGCCACAAGCGGGGCGAGACCGCCCTGGAAGCCAAGGGCCTGGTCAAGCGCTTCAAGACCGGCCGCACCTATATCGAGGTGCTCAAGGGCGTGAACTTCGACGCCAAGCACGGCGACGTGACCATGGTCATGGGCCCGTCCGGCTCGGGCAAGTCGACCCTGGTCGCGGCCCTCTCCGGCCTGCTCAAGCCCGACGAGGGCCACGTGGCGGCGCTGGAGGCCGACGACCTGTGGACCCTGTCCAAGGGCAAGATCGACAAGTTCCGCCTCGACCACTGCGGCTTCATCTTCCAGGGCTTCAACCTGTTCCCGGCCCTCACGGCCAAGCAGCAGGTAATGACCGCGCTGAAGTACCAGGGCGTGGGCAAGGCCGAGCAGGCCCGCCGCGCCCAGGCGGCGCTGGAGTCGGTGGGCCTGGGCCCACGCGTCAACCAGCGCCCGTCCGAGCTGTCGGGCGGCGAGAAGCAGCGCGTCGCCATCGCCCGCGCCCTGGCCAAGAACCCGAACCTGCTGTTCGCCGACGAGCCGACCTCGGCCCTGGACGGCAAGAGCGGCGAGACGGTGATCAAGCTCCTGCGCGCGGCGGCCACCGATCGCGGCGCGGCGGTGATCTGCGTGACCCACGACCCGCGGCTCGAGGCCTATGCCGACCGCGTCATCCACATCGAAGACGGCCGGATCCTGGACGACGTGCGGAGAACGCCCGACGCCAATCCCCCGTCGCTCAGCCACTGATTTCCTGGGGAATTTAGAACAATGCCCGCGTTCCTGCGTCGCCCCGCCTTCTACATCGTCCTCGTCGTCGCGGTCCTGCTCGGCGGCGGCTTCTTCTACATGAAGAGCCAGGCGGCCGAGAAGAAGAAGCAGCTCGAAGCCGCCGCCGCCCAGGAGGAGCCCTCCCCCTACGCCGCCATCGCCCAGGGCAAGGCCGACGTCGAGGGCGGCGTGATCCAGGTGGCCGCGCGCCGCCAGGGCATCGTCCGCGAGGTCTTCGTCCAGGAAGGCGACATCGTGAAGACCGGCCAGCCGCTGGCCAAGCAGGAGGACGACGACGTCCGCCTGGCCTCGCAGACCGCCGCGGCCAACCTGGCCTCTGCCCGCGCCCAGCTGGCCCTGTTCCAGGTGCAGCTGCGCACGGCCCAGCGCGAGTACAACCGCCTGCAGAACCTGGCCGCCTCGAACTTCGTCGCCGCCCAGCGCCTGGACGCGGCCAAGGACCAGATCGCTTCGGCCCAGGCCAATATCGGCGCCCAGCAGGCCGCGATCAGCGTCGCCTCGGCCCAGGTCGCCCAGGCCCAGTACAACCAGGAACTGACGATCATCCGCGCCCCGGCCGACGGCCGCATCGCCCGCCGCCAGGCCAATCCGGGCGCCGGCGCCTCGACCCTGAACGTCACGGCCATGTTCGACCTCGAGCCCAACACCCAGCGCATCGTCCGCGCCGAGATCGTCGAGGCCGACATCCCCAATGTGAAGATCGGCCAGGAGGTCGAGATCCAGCCCGAGAGCAATCCGGACCTGACCTTCGTCGGCAAGGTCCTGCGCCGCGCCGCCGTCTTCGGCGCCCGCAAGCTGGCCTCCGACGACCCCAGCCAGCGCAGCGACGAACGCGTCGTCGAAGTGGTGGTCAGCGCCGACGGCGCACCGCTGCTGGTGGGCCAGCGGGTGCTGGTGAAGTTCATGAAGCCCGGTCAGAAGGCCGGCGTGAAGCGCGACAAGCCGACGGCGCCGGTGGCGGGTGGGATGACGAAGAAGAAGGCGTAGGGGCGTGAGCGCGGCGGCGATCCGGCCGCCGCATCGTCGCCATGCCCAATCTCGGTTCGCGGACGTGCAACCCTTTCGCCCCTGAGGCGCTCACGCCTCGATGATCCCTATGCGCCAGTCGCGACGCGTACGGAACATTGGGGGCATTCATGACAAACGCGCTGCAGGTCGTTCCACTCCGTACTCGCCCGGCCCGCACCGGTACGGCTGGAAGCGACCTTTCCGACATCGAGCTCGTCCATTCGATCAGCGTGGCCCTGATCGGCGAGCAGGATCGCTTCGAGCTCTACGGCAAGATCGTCGACGCGGCGATTTCGATAACCGGCTCGCAGTTCGGCACCATGCAGCTTCTCATGCCCGCCAGCGACGCCTCCGGCCACGGGGGTGAGCTGAAGCTGCTGTGTTCTCGAGGCCTGCCGCCCGAAGCGGTGGGATTCTGGCAGTGGGTCAGTCCCGCCGCGCACAGCAGCTGCACGGCCGCCCTCAAGTCGGGGCGACGCGCCATCATCCCGGACTTCGAGGCCTGGGACGAGATCGCCGGCACGGAAGACCTGCTGGCCTTCCGTCGCACCGGCATCCGCTCGGCCCAGACGACGCCGCTGCTGTCGCGGACCGGCGCCCTATTGGGCATGATCTCGACCCATTGGAGCTACCCGCACCAGCCGTCCGAGCGCGACCTGCGTCTGCTCGACATCCTGGCGCGCCAAGCCGCCGACATCCTGGACCGCACCCTCGCCGAGGAAGCCCTGCGCGAGCGCGAGCAGGCCCTCGCCAGAACCTGCGAGACCTTGCGGGAAACCGAGGCCTTGCAGACCATTCTGACGGGCGAGCTCAGCCACCGCGTCAAGAACATGCTGGCGACGGTGCAGGCGATCGCCTCGCAGACCCTGCGGCACAGCGACGACCCCAAGGATTTCGTCGAGAGTTTCAGCGGCCGCATCCAGTCGATGTCCCGCGTGCACTCGCAGCTCAGCACCAACGAGTGGAAGGGCACGCAACTGCGGGCTCTCGTCGCGGATCAGATGAATCTGGGTCCGGTGGACGAAGCCCAGATTTCCGCCTCGGGGCCCGACGTCTACCTGGATGCGACGGCCGTGACCAAGATGGCGATGATCCTGCACGAGCTCGGGACGAACTCGCTCAAGTACGGCGCGCTGTCGAAGCCGGACGGCGGTGTCACCATCGCCTGGACCGTCGGCCGCCAGACCCTGGACCTGCGCTGGACCGAATGGGGGGCCCCAAGGTCACGGCGCCGATCCGGCGCGGCTTCGGCACCCGCCTGATCGAGGCCAGCGTACGCGGCGCCGGCGGCGAGGCGAAGATGTCCGTCGAGGCGGGCGGCGTGCGTTGGGACATCGCCTTTCCGCTGCCGGGCGATCCGTCCGGCGACGACCGCACGATCGACATGACGGCCGGCCAGCAGGCTCCGTCCCGGGCCGGTCTGGCGCCCACGTTCGGCGGCCGCAGCGCCAAACCCTTGCAAGCCAAGCGGGTCCTGGTGATCGAGGACGAGCCACTGGTGGCGATGGAGATCGTCAGCCAACTGGAAGATGTCGGCGCGACCGTCATCGGCCCAGCTACCGACGCCGCCGCCGCGCTCGAGCTCGTCGACCTGTTCAGGATCGACGCGGCCCTGCTGGACGCCAACCTGCACGGCGATGCCGTCGACGACATCGCGTCCGCGCTGTCCAAGGCCCGGATCCCCTTCGCCTTCGTCAGTGGTTATGGCCGAGGCTCCCTGCCCGCCGGCTTCGACGGGGTGGAGTTGCTGCCCAAGCCGTTCGGGACCGGGCAGTTGCTCGAGGCGGCCGGGCGACTGATCGCCTGACAGCGATCTGGTCGCGCCTACGCTCGGCACTCACGAGGTTGAATTCAACGTAATCAATCGCTTGTCGATTTTACGACGCCCCGCATCCCCCGCGCTCGCCACCGCTCCATACTAATCCCACCTGACAGCACGGAAGGGACGTCCGGCCGGCGATCGTGACGGCTGTCAGGGGTGGTCGAGCGGGTAGCGCTCGTCGGGGTCTCTTCGGAGACGCCTTCGCGACCGATCCAGGGGCGGGTTCCTTGAAACACAGGACGAAGCCCTGGCGGCGAAGTTTCGGCGGGCGCGGCAGGCAGGGGCTGAAATCGCCTCTGCATTCCGGGACCGGGGTTCGTCGCCTCGGCCCGCCCGTCGGGGGCCTCTTTCGGAAGCGGGTTAAGACCCCGCGCGTCGAGGGCTCACCGGACAACGGCCACGCGGAGCGCTCGGCTTCGTCGAAACGGTAATCACTCTCCAACCTCCGGGCGTCGCCCGGGCGCTCCGCGTCCCTTCCATCCCTTCAGCGGGCGACCGCGTGAGGCCGGGAAAGCGTGCGCGCACGCCCTTGACCTCCCCTCTCCCGCGCCGCACAACACGGCCAAACCAAACACGCGTTTGAGGAGACGACGGGCATGACGGACATCCGCTTCGACGGCAAGGTGGCGATCGTGACGGGGGCCGGCGGCGGTCTGGGCCGGCAGCATGCCCTGGAGCTGGCCCGGCGCGGGGCCAAGGTCGTGGTCAACGACCTGGGCGGCAGCGTCGACGGCTCGGGCGGCTCGTCCGAGGCGGCCCAGAAGGTGGTCGCCGAGATCGAGGCGTTTGGCGGCGAAGCCATCGCCCACGGCGCTTCGGTCACCGATGACGCCGGCGTCGCCGACATGGTCAAGACGACCATGGACAGGTGGGGCCGCATCGACATCCTGATCGCCAACGCCGGCATCCTGCGCGACAAGACCCTGACCAAGATGGAGCTGGCCGATTTCGAACTGGTCATGCAGGTGCACGTGTTCGGCACCTTCAAGCCGATCAAGGCGGTCTGGGACATCATGAAGGCCCAGAACTACGGCCGCATCGTCGTGACGACCTCGTCGTCGGGCATGTACGGCAACTTCGGCCAGAGCAACTACGGCGCGGCCAAGATGGCGGTGCTGGGCCTGATGAACACCCTCAAGCTCGAGGGCGCCAAGAACGACGTGAAGATCAACGCCATCAGCCCGGTCGCGGCCACCCGCATGACCGAGGGCCTGATGCCGCCCGAAGTGCTGGCCAAGCTGGCCCCGGAATATGTCACCCCCGGCGTCGTGTACCTGGCCTCGGAAGAGGCTCCGACCGGCGCCATCCTCACCGCCGGCGCCGGGGCGTTCGCCCTGTCGCGCATCTATGAGACCGAAGGCGTCTATCTGGGCGAAAACGGCCTCTCGGCCGAAGAGGTCCGCGACAGCTGGGACAAGATCACCGCCGAGCCGGGCCAGAAGGCTTATTTCAACGGCGGCGAGCAAGGCCAGAAGTTCTTCCGGAAGATGGCCGGGGGCTGACGTTAGGGAAAGAACAGATTGGCTCGAATACCTTTGTTCGGCCTTATTTGACATAACGACGATTGATGCGGGGGCCTGGTGCCCCCGTTTCTTTAACAGAACTGACAAAATTCACCGGTCGATCAATTTATAGCAACGCTATTTGAGCAGATGCGTTAAAGGCGGCGCTCCCCGAGCGCCGGCCAGTTCCACTGGCAGGTGTTTCGGCGAGCCTCTTCCTCCCCAAGAAGGTCGCAGTCACATGTCTCTCTCGCGTACCAGCCTCGCCGCCGGCGTCGCTCTGCTGGCGCTCGCCGCCGCTTCCCAGGCCTCCGCTTCGGCCTTCTACCTGCAGGAACAATCGGTGCGCGGCACCGGTCGCGCCTATTCCGGCGAAGTCGCCGACAAGGGCGTCGGCAGCCTGTGGTGGAACCCCGCCTCGATCGCCGGCATCGAGAAAAGCGAAGGCTATTTCGGCCTCAACGCCATTCTGGTGCAGTCGAACGTCACCGACACCGGCTCGACCATCACCCGCCCCATTCCCCCCACCGGCCTGACCACCGCGATGGGCGGCCAGAACCGCGCCACCAAGCCGATCAACAACGGCGTCGTGCCGAACGGCGGCGTGGCCTTCAAGATCAATGACAGGCTGTCGCTGGGCCTGTCGGTCGCCGCGCCGTACAACTTCACCACCGAGTACAACAAGGCCAGCTGGACCCGCTACGACGCCCTGAAGTCGCAGCTGCGCACGGTCAATGTGGACGGCGTCGTGGCCTACAAGGTCAGCGACTTCCTCGACCTGGGCGTGGGCGTCTCGGCCCTGTACGCCGACGCCGAGCTGACCAACGCCCTGCCCAACATCTCGCCGCTGCAGGCCGACGGCCAGCAGGCCCTGAAGGGCGACGGCTGGGCCTATGGCTACACGGTCGGCGCCCAGCTGCACCCGAGCAAGAGCTTCACGATCGGCGCCAGCTATCGCTCGAAGATCGACCAGAAGCTGGACGGCACCGTCACGGTCTCGGGCCTGCTGGCCCCGATCCCGGCCGCCAACAACTTCTCGGTCGACGGCCAGGCCAAGATCACCCTGCCCTGGATCGCCAACCTGGGCGCCCGCTGGGCCGTCAACGACAAGCTGACCCTGAACGGCTCGGTCAGCCGCGTCGGCTGGGGCGAGTTCGACGCCATCCGCGTCAGCTTCACCGGCGGCGCGTCGACCAGCGTCCAGGACTACAAGGACGTCACGACCTACGCCGTCGGCGTCGACTACCAGGCCACCCCGCGCCTGACCCTGCGCACCGGCGTCCAGTACGACCCGACCCCGACCCCGGACGTCGGCCGCACCGCCCGCGTGCCGGACGGCGACCGCATGATGTACGCCGTCGGCGCCACCTGGGCCGCGACGGACAACATCAAGCTGGACGCGGCGGTCAACTACATCAGCTTCGACGACAGCAAGATCAACCGCACCGACGTGACGGCCACGGGCTCGACCGTGAACCTGCGCGGCAATGTGGAAGGCTCGGCCGTCGTGCTCTCGACGGGCGCTCGCTTCAGCTTCTAAGCTGACGCGCCGCTGAAACGAGAAGCCCGCCCGGAGCGATCCGGGCGGGCTTTTTGCTTTAGGGACTGACCGTCTTCCAGAGCGCCTGGGCGGCGCCGACGAACACTTCCGCCGCCTGGCCCTTGGGCTCGGAGATCACCGCCGGGACGCCCTGGTCGCCGCCGATGCGCACGGCGATCTCGATAGGCACGCGGCCCAGCAGCGGCGTCTGCAGGCGCTCGGCCTCGGCCACGCCGCCGCCCTCGCCGAAGATCGGGATCGGCGCGCCGGTCGAGGGATCGGCGAAGAAGGCCATGTTCTCGATCAGGCCCAGGATCGGGGTGGCGGTCTTCTCGAACATCGCCGCGGCGCGGCGGGCGTCGATCAGGGCGATCTCCTGGGGCGTGGTGACCAGTACCGCCCCGTCGATGCGCAGCTTCTGGACCAGGGTCAGCTGGATGTCGCCGGTGCCCGGCGGCAGGTCGACGACCAGCACGTCCAGCGGCGCGGCGTCCGAGCCCCAGGCGACGTCGTGGATCAGCTGGCGAACCGCCGACGAGGCCATGGGCCCGCGCCAGATCATCGCCCGGCCTTCGTCGACGATGAAGCCGATCGACATCACCTTCACGCCATGGGCTTCCAGGGGCTGGAGCTTGTCATTCTCGAACAGCGGGTCGCCGTCGATCCCCATCATCTTGGGGGCCGAGGGGCCGTAGATGTCGGCGTCCAGCAGGCCGACGCGCAGGCCCATCTTGGCGAAGGCGACGGCCAGGTTGGTCGAGACGGTCGACTTGCCCACCCCGCCCTTGCCCGAGGCCACGGCGATGACGTGGCGGACGTGGGCGGGCTTCTCGGCTTCGGGCGGCGGGACCATCTTGGCCTGCGGGTCCTCGGTGACCTTGGCGCCCTTGCGGACCCGGGTCGCGCCCTCGGCGGCCTGGGCCGTCAGCACGACCTGGGCGGTCTCGACGCCCGGCAGGGCGGCCAGGGCCTTTTCGGCGGCTTCGCGAATGGGAGCGTAGCTGGCGACGGTGGCGGCTGGGACCTCCAGCATGAAGCCGGCGCGGCCGTTGCGGACGACGAGACCCTGCACCAGGCCGGCGGCGACCAGCCCCTGCCCGCTCGCCGGATCGGCGATACGGTCCAGCGCCACGCGGGCGTCGTCGAGGGTAGCAGTCACGGGCAGGCCTCCGGTTCGGAGGGCCTCATATCCGCGTGACCGCCAGCCTTTTCAAGTCCGTAGCAGCCCTTTACGGGCTAGCGCTCGACGATGTCCTTCTGCTGCGGGGCCAGCTTGGCCAGCAGCTTGTTCTGGGCGGCGAACGGCACGCCCTCCTTGTCCATCGCGAACTGCAGGTTCTCGATCAGGGCGTTCATGTCCCTGTTGGTCGCGCCCTGGTCCTTGTGCGAGCTCTTCATGTCCTTGCCGGTGTAATCGCAGCCGCCGCCCAGGACGTAGCAGAACTGCTCCTTCAGGGTCCGCTTGAGGCGCACCTTGTCGGCGGCGGCGAAGAAGTCCTTGATCCGCGGATCGGCGAAGTTCCGCTCGACCAGGGTTTCGACGATGCGATCGACGCCGTCCTTGCCGTGGAAAACTTTCCACACCGACGGATCGGTGATCGGCGTCGCACCGGCATTGGCGTTCGACTGCTTGTACGGATCGACCGGCTTCTCACCCGGCGGCGTCACCGCGTCCTGGGCGAAGGCCGAGCCGGCCAGGGTCAGGGCCGCGACGGCGGCGAGCACGAGGGTCTTTCTCATCGGCGCTCTCCCCTTAGAAGCCGGCTTGCAGCGACAGGTACAGTCCGCGCTGGTTCTTGAAGGTGGCGATGTCGCCCAGGTCCACATAGGCGGCGGTGACCGAGACGTTCCTGGTCACGGCATAGGCCGCGAACAGGTCCATCCAGTCGTCTTCCTTGGCGAAGCCCAGGTTGCTGGGCTTGGTCCGGTACTCGGCCCCGACCGCCAGGCGCTTGCTCAGCAGATAGCCGGCCGAGCCCTCGAACTGGGGCCTGTAGCCGTTCTCCTTGTCGCCGCCGAAGCCCAGGAGGCCCGTCTGGTTGGCCTTGGTCAGACGCACCGCGCCGTTCAGCACCAGCGACTTGTCGAGCAATAGCTTGGTGGCGGCGACATACCAGTCGACGCCGCTGTCCTTCCTGGCGCCGACGGCGCGGACGATGGCGTCCTGGCTGTTATCCTTGTACTGGGCCCCGACGCTGACCTGCGGGATCCAGCTGTCCTGAGTATAGACCGCGTCGCCCAGCACCCGGACCTTGGTGCCCAGCACGGTCTGCTTGAACGTGAAACCCTTGCCCAGGCCGAGCTTGGCGCCGGTGGGGCCGGTGTCGAATTCCTGGCGCGTAGCCGACAGCTCGAGGCGGTCATGCCAGCCGATCGCGCCGCCGACGGCGCGCAGCTTGTAATCCTTAACGTCGACATAGGTCGCGTGGGCCTCGCCGCCGACGCCGCGATTGGTCTCGTTCCCGGCGATCACCGCCCAGGTCGCAACACCACCGCCCGCGCCGCCTTCCAGCGCGCTGACACCGTGGGTCAGCCTCAACTTGCCGCCGGTCTCGATCTCGCCGGCATGCGCAGTGGTCGCGCAGACGGCCAGCAAGGACGCGGTGAACACCGCGCACGAAAGTCGCTTCATAGCCCCCTCCAAGAGAGCCGGCGACAAGCCCCCATCACCTCGCCGGATGCGCGGACCGTGGTCGCAAAGCTTTTACGGAGGGTTTCCAAGTAATCCCCGAAACCCAGTTCAGGTGTCGCACCCTACGCCGCACCCCAAGCGGCGCGTTAACGCGCATTTCATCCAGCACAGGCTAGGATAAGTCTGATGAGACAGCTCGCACTACTGCTGATGGTTGCGCTGTGGGGCGGGCACGCGCTGGCCGGCGATTTCACGGTCACCGTGCGCGGCGCCGACGGCAAGCCCGTGCCGGACGCGGTGGTCAGCGTCTATCCTAACGGCCAGCCCACCAAGGGTCCGATCAAGTTCCCCTGGCCCTACCGCGTGGCCCAGCAGAACATCCAGTTCAGCCCGTTCATGCTGGTCGTCCCGGTCGGAGCGGAGGTGTCGTTCCCGAACCTCGATAAGGTTCGCCACCACGTCTACTCGTTCTCGCCGGGCAACAAGTTCGAGATCAAGCTGTACGGACACGAGGAAAACCGCACCGCCAGGATGAACGCGGTCGGGGCCGTGGCGATCGGCTGCAACATCCACGACCAGATGGTCGGCTTCATCCGCGTGGTCGACACCCAGTACGCGGGCAAGACCGACGCCAACGGCGTGGTGACCATCCAGGACGTTCCGGCCGGCGCGATCAAGGCCAGCGTCTGGCACCCGTACCTGCGAGGCATGAAGAACGAGAAGACCCTGGCGACCGCCAGCCTGGGCGCCGGCGCGGCTCGCGAGGCCGTGTCGATCGACCTGCGCGCCCCGTCTGGACACTGAGGCGCGGATGTTCCAACGCCTTCAGACCAAGCTCACCGTCCTCTACGCGGGGCTGTTCGCCCTGGCGCTGAGCCTCGTGGCGGTGACGGTCTATGTGGCGATCGCCAACAACGCCCAGCGCACCGTGCGCCAGGAACTGGCCGCGTCGGGCACGGTGTTCGACCGGATCTGGGCTCTGCGCACCCAGCGCCTGCACGACGGCGCCGAACTGCTGTCGCGCGACTTCGGCTTCCGCGCCGCCGTCGCCACCCATGATCGCCCGACCGTGGAGTCGGCGGTGGCCAATCTGCGCCAGCGCCTGGGCCTGGACCTGGCCTTCACCGTCGGCGTCGACGGCGAGGTCGTGGGCCTGGATCCCAAGCGCCTGGACCTCGAGAAGCTGTGGAGCGCCCTGGACGGCGAGGACGGCGCCCAGGGCGTCTTCGCCATCGACGGCAAGCCCTACCAGTTGATCTCGGCTCCCATTCTCTCGCCCACCCTGACGGGCTGGATCGTCTTCGCCGCCAAGCTGGACGAACGAGAAATGAAGGCCCTGGAGACCCTGTCGGCCATCGGCCTGGACGCCCAGGTGTTCGACCAGCGCGGCGACCGGTGGATCTCGGCCGACCAGGCCCCCCCCAACACCGCCCTGGCCGCCTTCGTGGCCACGGCCATGCGCGACAAGACCCGCGAGCCGGCCCTGCTGCGCGGCGGCGCCGACAGCCTGGTGCTGGTCAAGCCGATCCGGGCCTTGGACAAGGCCAGCGGCGCGGCCCTGGTGCTGCGCTATCCGGTCGCCCAGGCCATGGCGCCCTATCGCCCGCTGATGGCCGCGGTGATCGTGGCCGGCCTGATCGGCGCGGCCCTGGTCGCCGCGGCCAGCTGGGCCCTGTCGCGCGGCCTGACCAAGCCGATCACCGCCCTGGACGTCGCCGCCCGACGCCTGCAGCGCGGCGAGGACGTCACCGTCGAGGTCACCACCCGCGACGAGATCGGCCGCCTGGCCGAGAGCTTCAACCTGATGGCCAGCGAGATCCGCGAGCGCGAGGCGGACATGATCCGCCAGGCGCTGCACGACGGCGAGACCGGCCTGCCCAACCGCCGCGCCCTGGAACGCGCCATCGAGATGCGCCTGGCCGACCTTGAGCCGGACGAGCAGGTGGTCATCAGCGCTATCGGCTTTGACCGCTTCCCGCAGGTCCGCGCCGCCATCGGCTACGAACTGGCCACCAGGCTGGTCGCCAAGCTGGGCCGTCGCGTCACCGACACCGTACCCGGCGTCATGGTCGGTCGCCTGACGACCTCGATCCTCTGCACGGTCTCGGCCTCCAGGGACCTGGAGGGCGTGCTGCGCCGTGCAGACGGTTTCCTGGCTGGCCTGGAGGCGCCGATCCTGATCGGCGGCGAGCCGGTCGACGTCCACATCAGCCACGGCGTGGCCGCCACGGCCGCCGGCGGGCTGGACGCGGCCCGATTGATCGAACGCGCTCTGATCGCCCTGGACCAGGCCCGCGCCGCCCACAAGAAGCTGATGGTGTTCGACCCCGTCGCCTACGGCGATCCGGCCGCGAACCTGTCCCTGATGAGCGAGATGCTGGAGGCCGTCCGCAAGGGCGAGCTCTATCTGAATCACCAGCCCAAGCTGGACCTTCGCACCGGCGCGATCACCGGCGTCGAGGCCCTGGCCCGCTGGAACCACCCGACCCGAGGCTTCATCCGCCCCGACCTGTTTGTCGGCATGGCCGAGGAGACCGGCCACATCCGCGCCCTGACCGACTACGTCCTGGGCCAGGCCATCGAGGACCAGGCCCGCCTGCGCGCCGCTGGCCACGACGTCATGATGTCGGTCAACATCTCGGGCCGCCTGGTCGACGACCACGATTTCGCCGAGTACGCCATCGCCCAGGTCACCGCCTCGGGCGCCCGTCTGTGCTTCGAGATCACCGAGACCGCCGTGATCGGCAATCCCGACGTCGCCTTGGGTGTGCTGGATCGCCTGGCCGAGGCCGGCATCCCGGTCTCGATCGACGACTATGGTTCTGGCCTGTCCTCCCTGGCCTATCTGAAGCAGATCCGCGCCGACGAACTGAAGATCGACAAGGCCTTCGTCATGACGCTGGAAGCCGGCGGCAAGGACGCCCTGCTGGTCAAGTCGACCATCGACCTGGCTCACAGCCTGGGCATGAAGGTCACCGCCGAAGGCGTCGAGACCCGCGAGGGCCTGGCCGCCCTGCAACTGATGGGCTGCGACCTGGCCCAAGGCTACCACATCGCCAGGCCGATGGGCCTGGACAAGCTGGTCGAATTCCTGGGCGACTGGTCGATCGAACTGCCGGCCGAAGGCGAGACCCGCAAGAGCGCTTGATTGTCGGCGAGTGCGCCGCATGGTAGGCTCGCGGCGGTTGTGGAGACACCCGCATGGCGAAACGATCGCCCCTGAGCCCCGGCGCCTACGGCAAGCCGCAACGCTGGCACGAGATCCTCACCGAGCGCGCCGAGGCCCGCGCGGCCAAGCGTGAAGAGGCCCGCCGCCGCAACGCCGAGGCGGCCGACAATTCGGTCCTGTCAGCGGCCGGCGCCGCCGCGGCCACGCTAGCCTCCCTGCTCCGCTAGGCGGCCTCTTCCACCGACGCCTTCAGCAGGTCCAGCACGTGGTGCAGGCTGTCGGCGATGTGGATGCACTTGTCATGCATCTCCTCGTTTGGGTCGAGGATATCGGGCACCATCACCGTCATCATACCGGCCGCGTGGGCGGCGCGGACGCCGGGATGGCTGTCTTCCAGCGCCAGGCAGTGGGCCGGATCGACGCCGATGCGTTCGGCCGCCAGCAGATAGGGATCCGGGTTCGGCTTGTGCCGGGTGACATCATGGTGCGCGACCACCGCATTGAACCGGCGCATCAGGTCGAAGCGGCCTAGATAGCGCTCGACGGCGGCCATGCCGTTGGAGGTAGCGATGCCGCGCGGCAGGCCCAGATCATCCAGGTAGTCCAGGATCTCGACGACCCCGGCCTTCAGTTTGGTCTCGGCGGCCAGCAGGTCCTCGACGTCGGACCAGACCCGCTCGAAATAGGATTGGACCGGGAAGGTCTCGCCGTAGAGGTCCCGCAGCATGACCCCACATTCCGGCGTCGTCTTGCCCACCATCGAGGCGTAGGTCTCGCCGGTGAACTGGACGCCGAAGACATGCCCCGCATCGATCATGGCCGCGCGATAGACGATCTCGGTGTCCAGCAGCAGGCCGTCCATGTCGAAGACGACCGCGTCCACGCGGCGGGGAAAGCTCACTTGTAGAAGTCCTCGGTCTTGTAGCCCTGGAAGTAGAGCAAGGTCGTCAGGTCGGTGTGATCGACCTTGGCGTCGGCCTGGGCCGCCACGATCGGCTTGGCGCGGTAGGCCACGCCCAGGCCGGCGGCCTCGATCATCGCCAGGTCGTTGGCGCCGTCGCCCACGGCCAGCGCGTCGGCCGGGGTCACGCCCAGGTCGGCGGTTTCCTCGTTGAGGGCGGCCAGCTTGGCTTCCTTGCCCAGGATCGGGTCACCGACATGGCCGGTCAGGACGCCATCCAGCTCGATCAGGGTGTTGGCGCGGTTCAGGTGGAAGCCCGCCGCCTGCGCCACCCGGCTGGTAAAGAAGGTGAAGCCGCCCGAGACCAGGGCGCAGCGCGCGCCGTGCTGGGCCATGGTGCGGACCAGGATCTCGGCGCCCGGGTTCAGCTGGACCCGCTGCTCGTAACAGCTCTGCAACGCCTCGACGCCCAGGCCCTTCAGCATGCCGACCCGTTCGCGAAGGGCGCCCTCGAAGGCCAGTTCGCCGCGCATGGCGCGCTCGGTGATCTCGGAAACCTGCGCCTTGACGCCCGCGAAGTCGGCCAGCTCGTCCAGGCACTCGACGTTGATGATCGTCGAGTCCATGTCGGCGATCAGCAGGCGCTTCCTGCGGTTCAGGGCAGGCTGGACGGCGAAGTCGACCGGCAAATCCGCCAGGTCGGCCTTCAAGGCCTCCAGGTCGCCGCGCTCGACGAAGAAGTCGGCGGCCAGCGGCCCCAGATCCTCACGACGGCTGGACAGCCTGGCTTCGACGCGCGAAACGGCTTGTGCATATGCGTCGGGGCCCGCCCCAACGATGGTGAGGACGGTCGGAATGGTGTTGAGTTCGGACATCGCGCCCCGCATCTGGCTGATCGCGGGCCCGACCGCAAGCGGCAAGTCCGCCTATGCGCTGGATTTGGCCGAGCGGACCGGGGCCGAGATCGTCAACGCCGACTCCATGCAGATCTATGCAGGCCTGCGCGTGCTCACCGCCGGGCCATCGCCCGAAGAGACCGCCCGCGCCCCGCATCATCTGTTCGGGGTGGTCGACGCCGCCGTCGGCTGGTCGGTCGGTCGGTGGCTGGACGCGGCCACGAAAACCCTCGCCGAGATCGAGCAGCGCGGCAATCCGGCCATCGTCGTGGGCGGCACCGGCCTCTATTTCCGCGCCCTGACCCACGGCCTGGCCGACGTGCCGCCCGTGCCCGAGACCCAGCGCGAGATCTCGGGCCTGCTGTACGCCGCCCGGGGCGAGGAAGAGTTCCGCGAGATCCTGAAGCCGCTCGACCCCGAGGCCGAGGCTCGCATCGAGACCGGCGACCGCCAGCGCCTGGTCCGCGCCCATGCCGTGGCCATCGCCACCGGCAAGTCGCTGACGACCTGGCAGACCGACACCAAGCCGGCCATCCAGCCTGGCGACTGGAGAGGCCTGGTGCTGGATCCGCCCCGCTCCGAGCTTTATGCCCGCTGCGACGCGCGGCTGTCGGTGATGGTCGAACAGGGCGCCCTGGACGAGGTGCGGGTCATGGAGGCGCGGGGCCTGGACCCGTCCCTCCCCGCCCTGAAGGCCGTCGGCTATCGCGAATTCGCCGCCCATCTGCGCGGCGAGACGACGCTGGAGCAGGCCCTGGACGCCGCGCGCCAGGAAACCCGCCGCTACGCCAAGCGACAGCTGACCTGGTTCAGGAACCAGACGCCGGACTGGCAGCGGATCAGCGCTCCGTGACGGTTGCGCCGCCACGGATCAGGCGCGGCTTGATGGCCAGCTGGTAGTCCTCGTCGAACATCTGGTCCTTGATACGGTCCAGGGTGGCGATCACCCGATCCTCGGCCGCCGTCACCGGCTTGGCGAAGACTTCACAGGCCGTGTCGGCCGGCAGGTCGGCCTGGCCGTTCTCGATGGCCTGCAGCGGCACGGTCGCGCCCTCCTCGCAGCCGAGCAGGCCGGTGATCGAGTAGAAGCAGAGATCGCGCTGCAGATAGGACTCGACCGTCCACACGCAGGGGATGGCCGACACCGTCACGCCGGCGGGAACCGCCGGGACCGCGCCGGGCTTGGCGATGGTGCGCAGGAAGATCTGGTAGCGCACCACCGCGTTCTCGGTGCGCCCGGCCTTGGCCAGGGTCAGCGGCTTGGCCTTCTGCGCGACGGGAGACAGCTTCTGGAGTTGCGGCGGCTGAGGCGCGGCGGGAGCTGGCGCGGTCGCGGCAGGCGGCGTAGCGGGCGGCGGGGCGGCTTGCAGCGGCACGGGCGTCTCCAAGGTTGAGCTTGGCCATAGTGAGCACGGCCGCGCAATCTTGGCGACAGTCATGTCCGAGTTTTGCGTAGCCGGGTCTTGCCGTATGGGAGGGATGAGCCGCCCGCTCCACACGAAGGAAGCCCGATGTCTGACCTGAACGCCCTCGCCGAACGCGTCGCCGAACGCCTGATCGCCCGGGGCGAGACGATCGCCATCGCCGAGTCCTCGGCCGGCGGCCTGATCTCGGCGGCGCTGCTGGCCGTGCCGGGCGCGTCGAAATTCTATGTCGGCGGCGCGGTCGTCTATACGGCCCGGGCGCGGCTGACCCTGATGGACATTCCGCAGAAGGCGATGGACGGCCTGCGGTCGGCCAGCGAACCCTATGCGGTGATGCTGGCCCGCGTGGCCCGCAAGAACCTGAAGGCGACCTGGGCCCTGTCGGAGACCGGCGCGGCCGGCCCCGACGGCAACCGCTATGGCGACGCGCCCGGCCACTGCTGCATGGCCGTGGTCGGCGAGGAGACCTCGGTCCGCACCACGCTCGAGACCGGCAGCGACCAGCGCGCTCCGAACATGCGGGCCTTCGCCGCGGCCGCCCTGGAGCTGCTGGCCAAGACCCTGGAGAGCCAGGCCTAGCCCCCGTGCCGCGCTCCGCTTCGCGGGCGAGAAATTCGCGCCAGCGGAAAGGCTTAACGGCTCTGGTTTGCGGACGCGCCGGCTTCACGGGTCGAACCTGCCCCGAACCTCGACGAATAGCGGCAAGGTCACACTGCCCAGAAAGGCAGAACCTTGCGACAAACAGCGCCTTGACGCCCCACCAGGCGCATGTCATGACCCATTCCGTAGCTTTGGAGCAAGACTCGTGCGCAAAACCATGATCGTACTTATGGAGCGGCCGTTCGCGGGGTGACCTCGAAGTCACGTCGTAGCTCGGTCGCGCGCGCAAAGGTCCTTCGGGACCTTTTTTCTTTTCCAGCTTCACCTTCTCCGCTTCCCGCCCTTCTCATCGGATCATCGCCATGACCGCCCACCAGACCATCGAGAGCAAGGCTCCCGCCGACACCGCCTCTCCCTCTTCGCAAGAAGGGCGCGCCATGACCGGCGCCGAGATCGTGGTTCGCGGCCTCGTGGACCAGGGGGTCGAGGTCCTGTTCGGCTATCCGGGCGGCGCGGTCCTGCCGATCTACGACGCGCTGTTCCACGAGCCGCGCCTGCAGCACATCCTGGTCCGCCACGAGCAGGGCGCGACCCACGCCGCCGAAGGCTATGCGCGCTCGTCGGGCAAGCCGGGCGTCGTCCTGGTCACTTCGGGCCCGGGCGCGACCAACGCCATCACCGGCATCATGGACGCCCTGATGGACTCGATCCCGATGGTCGTCATCACCGGCCAGGTCCCCACGCACCTGATCGGCACCGACGCCTTCCAGGAAGCCGACACCGTCGGCATGACCCGCTCGTGCACCAAGCACAACTACCTGGTCAAAGACGTCCGCGACCTGCCGCAGATCATCCACGAGGCCTTCAAGATCGCCACCACCGGCCGTCCGGGCCCGGTGCTGATCGACATCCCGAAGGACGTCCAGTTCGCCAAGGGCGAGTACTACGGCCCCACCGAGGTCGCCTCGAACCACGCCTATTCGCCGAAGACCAAGGGCGACGCCAACCGCGTCGCCGAGGCGGTGAAGATGATCGCCGGCGCGCGCCGTCCGATCTTCTACACCGGCGGCGGCGTGATCAATGCCGGCCCCAAGGCCAGCCAGGCTTTGCGCGAGTTCGCGGCCCTGACCGGCGCGCCCGTCACCTCGACCCTGATGGGCCTGGGCGCCTTCCCGGCGGCCGATCCGGCGTGGCTGGGCATGCTGGGCATGCACGGCACGTTCGAAGCCAACAACGCCATGCACGACTGCGACGTGATGATCTGCATCGGCGCCCGCTTCGACGACCGCGTCACCGGCCGCCTGGACGCCTTCTCGCCGGGCAGCAAGAAGATCCACATCGATATCGACGCCTCGTCGATCAACAAGAATGTCCGCGTCGACCTGCCGATCGTCGGTGACGCGGGCTCGGTTCTGGAAGACCTGATCGCCGCCTGGAAGGCCGCCAATCTGCAGCCCAACAAGGCCGCCCTGTCGGACTGGTGGGCTCAGATCGACCAGTGGCGCGCTCGCCAGTGCCTGAACTACCGACGCTCAGACACGGTCATCAAGCCGCAGTACGCCATCGAGCGGCTGTACGAGCTGACCAAGGGCAAGGACGTCTACATCACGACGGAAGTCGGCCAGCACCAGATGTGGGCCGCGCAGTTCTTCCGCTTCGAGGAGCCGAACCGCTGGATGACCTCTGGCGGCCTGGGCACCATGGGCTACGGCCTGCCCGCCGCCCTGGGCGTGCAGCTGGCGCATCCGGGCAGCCTGGTCGTCGACATCGCGGGCGAAGCCTCGATCCAGATGTGCATCCAGGAGCTGTCGACCGCGATCCAGTTCGACCTGCCGGTCAAGATCTTCATCCTGAACAACGAATGGATGGGCATGGTTCGCCAGTGGCAGCAACTGCTGCACGGCGAGCGCTACAGCCACTCGTACTCGGACAGCCTGCCCGACTTCGTGAAGCTGGCCGAGGCCTACGGCGCCGTCGGCATCCGCTGCGACAATCCGGCCGAGCTGGACGGCAAGATCCTGGAGATGATCAACAGCGACAAGCCGGTGATCTTCGACTGCCGCGTCGAGAAGCACGAGAACTGCCTGCCGATGATCCCGTCGGGCAAGGCGCACAACGAAATGATCATGGGCGAGGTCGAGGACATCGGTAATGTCATCGGCGAGGACGGCGCGGGTCTGGTCTGATCGGCCTTGCGTCCTTCGAGGCCATGGCGGCGACGACACGCCGTGTCGGTTGCCGGTCGAGCTCGTTTGGTGTGAGGCGTTTCAGTTCATCACCGACGCCATAGCAGTCGAACGTCGCATCAAGGGTTGGTCACGCACCAAGAAGGAAGCGATGATGCGCGCGAATGGGACAAGCTCCCCTCGCTGTCTCGCCGTAGGGGCGGTAAGCCCAAGCCAGAAAACGAACCAGAAGTCAGAGCTCAGACATGACCGCCAACGTCCAACCCGCTCCCGCCTCGGCCTACGACCTTAGCGCCAAGGACCAGACCGAGCAGACCGCCACCTTCGCCCTGCTCGTCGACAACGAGCCGGGGGTCCTGCACCGCGTGGTCGGCCTGTTCGCCGCACGTGGCTACAACATCGAGAGCCTCACGGTCGCCGAGACCGACCGCAAGGCCCACACCAGCCGCATCACCGTGGTGACGCGCGGCACCCGCCAGGTGCTGGACCAGATCGAGGCCCAGTTGAACAAGGTCGTCAACGTCCGCCGGGTGCACGACGTGACCCGCGACCCGAACGGCGTCGAGCGCGAGCTGGCCCTGGTCAAGGTGCGCGGCTCGGGTGTCGACCGCGTCGAGGCCCTGCGCATCGCCGAGATCTTCCGCGCCAAGCCGGTCGACACCACGCTGGAAAGCTTCGTGTTCGAGATCTCGGGCGCGCCGTCCAAGATCGACAAGTTCCTGGACCTGATGCGCCCGCTGGGCCTGGTGGAACTTTCCCGGACGGGCGTTCTTTCCATCGAGCGGGGCGTCGAAGGGATGTAAGGGAGCCGGGTGATGAGCGGCCTGATCGGATGGATCGCGGGGATCGCCCTCGCCACGGTCCAGCAGGCCCCCGCCCCGCAAGGGTTGGCGCCGCCTCCCGTCCCCGATCCGACGATCTGGTGGTCGCCGGAGGTCCCTCGCCCACCGCCCGAACTCGAGCCGCTCTACAATCGGCGGCTGGGCCGGAACGAACAGCCCATCCCCATCGATAACGGCGTCGAGCCCCTGCTCTATCGCTTGTGGGGCCTTCAGCCTCTGCAGAGCCAGGTCGTCAAGCGTGGCGAGCTGATCCTCGAGGTCTGGGCCCGACCGGCGCGCGGCGTGCGCCAGGCCGTGGTCCGCGTCACCCTGCGCCGTGATGGCCGCGCCTTCGTCCAGGCGCGCGCGGGCCTGGGCTGCTGCACTCCGGAGATCGGCCGCCGCGTCGATATCGACGCCGAGCTGGCCGAACCTCAGATCGCGCCCCTGAAGCCGCTCTCCGCCGATCCCGCCTGGAGCCAGCCACGCTCGGTGATCGTCGACTATGGCGGCGGCGCGGTGTCGGCCCTGTGCGTCGATGGCGTCTCATGGGACGTGACCCTGCTGGTCCCTGGCCAGGCCCGCCACCTGCGTCGCGCCTGTGACGACGCCGAGGTCGGTTCGATCGCCCGTATCCTGTCGGCGGTGATCGGCGCGGCGGCCGGCCGCGATCCGCGCTTCGACGCCGTGTTGCCCCGAGGCGCGGACTTCTCGCGCCAGCAACGGGCCTATGACGATCTACTGGCCGGCGGCGGTCGCCTCACGCCCGGCGAGCGCAACCGTCCGCAACCACCGGCGGTTCCCCTGTCGCCAGAAGAACCGCCGGACAGCGTCAGCCCGCCTGCAGGATCCTGAAGCGATACAGCAGCGCCCCGAGGATCGCGCCGATCGCCGGGGCGACGAAGAACAGCCACAGCTGCGCCAGCGCCTGGCCGCCGGCCAGGACGGCCGGACCGAAGCTTCGAGCCGGATTGACCGAGACGCCGGTCACCTGGATGCCGACGATGTGAATCACGGCCAGAGCGATGCCGATGCCCAGGCCGGCGAAGCCAGGCGCGGCGTCGGCGCCGGTCGCGCCCAGGATGACGATCACGAACAGCGCCGTCATCACCACCTCGAAAACGAAGGCTGCGTGCAGCGAATAGGCTCCGAGATAGCCCGCCCCCCAGCCGTTCTGACCCAGGTTTGCGGTGCTGCCCGCGATGCAGGCCAGCACGGCCGCGCCCGCCAGGGCCCCGACAAACTGGGCGCCCCAGTAGAGGACCATCTCCTTGGCGCTCATCCGGCCGGCCACGAACGCGGCCAGGCTGACGGCCGGATTGACGTGACAACCCGAGACCGGGCCGATGCCATAGGCCAGGGCGATGATGGCGAAACCGAAGGCCAGCGCGATGCCCAGCTGACCGACATGGTCACCCCCGAGGACCGCCGCGCCGCAGCCAAATAGAACCAGAGCAAACGTGCCGATGAACTCGGCAACAATCTTTGACATTTTAAACTCTCCCCGATTGAACTTCAGCAAGTTCACGCTACGTCGTGAACTCGACTATGCATCCTATCGGTGAGTCTTCAAAGCGCTCGACCGTGTTCTAGGCGCCAGCCATCTGCTCGGGCTGTTCGCGCAGGCGGGCGACGTCCCGCAGCGGCGGCGCGCCGAACAGGCGGGCGTATTCGCGGCTGAACTGCGAGGGGCTGTCGTACCCGACGGTGTGGCCGGCCGTGGCGGCGTCCAGGCGCTGGACCAGGATCAAGCGCCGGGCTTCCTGCAGGCGGATCTGCTTCTGGTACTGCAGCGGCGACAGCGAGGTCACGGCCTTGAAGTGCTGGTGCAGGGCCGAGGCGCTCATCCGCGCCTCGTCGGCTACGGCGTCGATGCTGAACGGCTGGTCGAAGTTGCGCTTGATCCAGCCTATGGCGCGATTGACCTGGCGCAGGCGGCCGTCACGGCGGGCGATCTGGGCCAGGCGCGCCCCCTGCGGGCCGATCAGCAGGCGATAGAGGATCTCGCGCTCGATCAGCGGGGCCATGACCGCCACGTCCTCGGGCGCGTCCAGCAGCGTCACCATGCGGCAGGCCGCGTCGAACAGCTGCGGCGTCATCGCGCCCGCCGACATGCCGCCGACCAGCGGCGCGACGGCGTCGAGGCGAGCGGCCAGGCCGCACTCCATGATCATCTCGCTGATCAGGGTGGGGTCCAGCGCGATGCGGAAGCTGAGATAGGGCTTTTCCGGCGAGGCCTCGATCACCTGGCCGGTTACCGGCACGTCGATCGAGGACAGGAAGAAATTGCAGTCGTCGTATTCGTGGGCGACGTCGCCGACCATGATCCGCTTGCGCCCCTGAGCCAGCACGCAGAACGACGGCTCGTGCACCGCATGCGAGGGCTCGCTGGGGGCATGCAGGCGGTACAGATTGACCCTAGGGCAGCAGGTGTCGACCGGACCTTCGTCCGGCGCGAATCGTTCAATCAGGGCGGCCAGCGCCTCGCGCGTGCTCATGGCTTTTCTCTTGTTGGAACAGGACCATTTGTAAGCCTTGCACGATCCTCCGTCACCCGACGCCGTTCGGTTATGGAGAAATGTGCAATCATGCCGGAGCATCGGTCTACCGCCTGGACGCTCCCGCCCGGCATAGTGACCTCATTCCGCACCCCGACGCGGCAAACCCCAAAATTTGAGCTCGTGATGAGACGCTACACGCCCCGAGGCGGCGTGACGGCTCCGCGCTGGTTCGTCGCCGCCCTGCTGGGCGGGGCGGCCGCGCTGACCGCCGCGACCGCCGTGCTCCCTTCGCCCGCCAATCCGTCCCCCGCCCAGACCCAAGCCCTCCAAACAGGGAGCCCCGCCCAATGATGATGTCCGCCATCGTTCCCCACATCCCGGTCGCCGGCGTCTGGACCTCGCCCGACGGCCACATCAGCCTGGAACTGCGCGCCGACGGCCGCTTCATCGAGACCCGCGACGACTTCGCCGACGTCTTTACCGGCGTCTACGTCCTGGTCGGCGAGAAGCTGAAACTGTTCGAGGATCGCGGCGCGGTCGTCAGCGGTACGCTGGTGGACGGCCGCCTAAGCCTGGGGACAGCTTGAACCCTGCCCTTCCATCCAGAGGACGAACTCCCTATATTGGAAACGTCCGGCTTCGGCCGAACTATGGGGATAAACGCGCACGTAATAAGCGGACTGGACCCGGGTGCGATTCCCGGCGGCTCCACCAATCTCTCCCAAGTTATCATGGGACTGCATGGGGCCGATCAGCATCGACAGACGTGTAAAGGTGTCTGCTTTCTCTCGGCTTGGCCCACCGTTTCGGGCCTTTATCTAAATGCGAACGATAACTTCGCTGAAGAGTTCGCCGTCGCCGCGTAATGCGGTGCAGGTGAATTCGCCTCTTAAGTCCTAGGGGTTCAGATCCCTAGGCGGGGCCCGGAGGGAGCCTGCCAACAGAATCCCTCCACTTTCCCCTGCATCGCAAACGCTTGCATGAACCGATTGGTCGGCGACTTCCGGATTCCGCAGCCACCCGCTTTGCGCGAAGGCCCCGACAGGTTACGTTCGCTGTCTCGTTTTCAGTTCGAAGTGCCTCTCCGCGCATGTCCCAGACCAATCCGCCCGAAGACCTCATGCAGTACGAGGCCATGGCCCAGGACGCCCTGCGCGGCGTGGTCAAGGCGGCTCTCAAGAAAGCGGCCGCCCCCGGCGGCCTGCCCGAGCCGCATCACCTGTACATCACCTTCAAGACCAAGGCGCCGGGCGTCTCGGGCCCGCAGGATCTGCTGGGCAAGTATCCGGACGAGATGACCATCGTCCTGCAGCATCAGTACTGGGACCTGGCGCCGGGCGAGACCTTCTTCTCGGTGACCCTGAAGTTCGGCGGCCAACCCAAGCGCCTGTCGGTGCCCTATGCGGCGCTGACCCGCTTCTACGACCCGTCGGTGCAGTTCGCCCTGCAGTTCTCGGCGCCCGAGATCGTCGAGGACGAGCCCGAGCCTGAGGTCGAGGCCGAGTCCCCCGCCCCGTCGGGCGACGACGGTCCCAAGATCGTCTCCCTGGACCAGTTCCGGAAGAAATGAGCGCCCGCAAGACATGAGCGATGTAGCTTCGGACGCTCCCCAGACCTTGAGCGACGAGGCGATCCTCGCGCGCTTCCGCGCATCCAAGAACCCGCCGAGCGGATCCCGGACCCTGGGTTTCGAGCTGTTGGCCGTGCGACAGGCAGACCGCGAGGTCGAGGTCGGCTTCACGGCTCGCGCCGAGCTGCTGTGCAACCCGATGGGCCAGATCCAGGGCGGCTATGTCTGCGCCATGCTGGACGAGGCCATGTCGGTGGCCGGCATGATCACCTCGGGCATGACCCACGTGGTCCCGACCCTGGAGATGAAGACCAGCTTCCTGCGTCCAACCCTGCCCGGAAGCCTGCGCGCCATCGGCCGCGTGGTGAAGTGGGGCCGTACGGTCTGTTTCACCGAGGGCGAACTCTACGACGGCGGCGGCCGGCTGCTGGCGAAAGCCAGCGGCACGGCGATCCCCACGCCTTTCGCAAGCTTCAAGAAATAGGCGGGACCATGCGCGGAGCAGCGGCGGTCATCGGACTTCTGGCTCTGCTCTTCACGCCGCTGCAGCCGACCCAAGTCGCCGCCCAGGCGAGCAAAACGGCCGGTCCATTCTCGAACTGGACCGCCGTCGTGGTGGCCGGCGACTTCCACGCCCATTCCGGCGGCCCGACAGAAGCGTTCGACAATGCGCGCCGCGATGTTTCCAGGGCGCTGGTCGGGCTGGGTTTCGACAAGGCCGCGATCCAGCAGTTCTCGGTGCGCCCCGAGCGCTATCCCAGCGACTCTCTCGGCCGCGCCGACGCCCGGACCATCTACGACGCCCTGCGGATCAAGGCCCAGACCGCCAAGGCCGGCTGCCTGTTCTACCTCAGCTCGCACGGCAGCCCGGAGGGGGCGATTCTCGGCGAGGACGTGCTGCGCCCGCATCTGCTGGCCGCGATGCTGAACGACGCCTGCCCCGGACGGCCCAGCGTGGTGGTGATTTCCGCCTGCTTTTCAGGCGTGTTCATCCCGCCTCTGCAGAAAAGCGACCGGCTGGTCCTGACCGCCGCCCGTCCCGACCGCGCCTCGTTCGGCTGCGGCGAGGATGACAAGTACCCCTACTTCGACGACTGCTTCCTCTCCACGGCCCCCAAGGCCAAGGACTTCGCGGCCCTGGGCGCGGGCGTCCAGGCCTGCGTGGCGCACCGGGAGAAGGAGACCGGGGCCAAGCCGGCGTCCGAGCCGCAGGTCTGGATCGGCCCCACCCTGCGCCCGATGCTGCCGCTCTACGCCTTCGATCGGAGCAAGCCGCAGACACCTTGACCGGTGATCGGGTTTGACCCTGGCCGCCAGCGCGCTACACAAATCCCAGGAAGTTTCCGCTTCACGAAATTTCCGCTGACTTAGGGGACATCGTTGACGTCGCGCGTTTCGCCCGCAGCCGCCATCGCGGCGGCCTTCATCGCACTTTGGTCCTGGGGGGGATCCGAGGCGCGGGCGCAGGACGCTTCGCCGCCGCCCGCCGCCGCGGCCGAACCCGCCCTCAATTCGGCCCCGCGCCCCTACAGCAGCCTGCGTCCGCGCCGCGTGCGGCCGGTGGTTCGCCCTGCCACGACCACGCCGCGCCCGGCCGCGCCCGCCGCCGTGGCGGCCGCGCCCGCCGTCACTCAGACCGTCCCGATCGCGCTGCCTGCTCCCAGCGCCGCGACGCCCTTGCCCGCGCCGCAGCTGGAAGCCTTCGTCGACGGCGTCGTCCGCCGCGCCATGAGTCGCGACCACATCGCCGGTGTGACCATCTCGGTGGTCCAGAACGGCCAGGTGGTGATGAAGAAGGGCTACGGCTTCGCCAATCTGGGCCAGCGTAAACCCGTCGATCCGGACAAAACCCTGTTCCGCGTCGCCTCGATCTCGAAGACGTTCACCTGGATCGCCCTGATGAACGAGATCGAGTCGGGCCACATGCGCCTCGACGCGCCGGTGAACCTCTATCTGCCCGAGCCGCTGCAGCTGAAGGACCAGGGCAAGAAGACGCCGGTGCGCCTCAAGGACCTGATGACCCACACCGGCGGTTTCGAGGACCGCTCCCTGGGCCAGCTGTTCGAGCGTGATCCGAACCGCGTGCGTCCGCTGAACGACTATCTGCGCCAGGAACGTCCGCGCCGAGTGCGCGAGCCGGGCCTGCTGCCCAGCTATTCCAACTACGGCGCGGCCCTGGCCGGCGCGGCGGTCTCCAACGTCGTCGGCAAGCCGTTCGAGCAGCTGATCAGCGAAGAGATCATCCTGCCCGCCGGCATGAGCCGCACGACCTTCCGCGAGGCCCGCCCGTGGAACGACCGCCTGCCCGCGCCAATGAACGAGACCCTGGCCGCCGACCTGTCGGACGGCTTCTCGTGGACGCCGATGGGCTGGAAGACCCAGCCGCGGGAGTTCATGGGTCAGGTCGCGCCCGCCGCCTCGGCCTCCAGCACGGCCGGCGACATGGCGCGCTACATGACCCTGCTGCTGAACGGCGGGACGCTGAACGGCAAGACCATCTTCTCGCCGAAGACCGCCCTGGCCTTCCGTACGCCGATGTACCGCCCCGCCCCGGACGCGGCGGGCTGGAACGCCGGCTTCATGGACATGGCCCTGCCCGGCGGTCGCCGCGGCTTCGGCCACGGCGGCGCGACGCTGTATTTCCACTCGAACCTGGTGATCGCGCCTGACCTGGGCCTGGGGATCTTCGTCTCGATCAACACCGACAGCGGCGCCAACCTGCCCGCCACCCTGCCCTCGACGATCATCGAGCACTTCTACGCTCCAAGCCCGGCCGTGCCCGTGGCCAGCACGCTCAGCTACGACCAGGCCCGCGCCTACGAGGGCGACTACCTGACCACCCGTCGCGCCTATGGCGGGCTGGAGGGCTTCACCAACCGCATCATCGGCCGAGCTGTCGTGCGGGCGACCCAGGACGGCCGCCTCAGCATCACGGACGGCGGCGTCAGCACCCTGTTCAACGGCACGGAGCGGCAGGGCGTGTTCAAGGCCGTCGACAGCCCGCTGACCCTGGTCTTCGATCCCAATGGCGACCGCCCCTCGCGCTTCTACGCTGCGCGCGGCTGGTCGACCTATGAGCGGGTCGGCTTCTTCCGATCGGCCAGCCTGCTCGCCTGGACCGCGCTGATCACGGGCGTGGCCAGCGCCGCCACCATCCTGGGCGTCATGTTCCGCAACCGCCGCGAGGCGCGCCAGACCCCGGTCCAGGCCCGCGCCAGCCAGATGCAGACCATGCAGGCGGTGCTGTGGCTGATCTCGGCCGGCTGCATGGGCGTGTTCGCCGCCAAGGCCTCGGACCAGACCAGCATCTTCTTCGGCTGGCCCAGCGGCTGGCTGCTCAGCGGCTCGGCCTGCGCCCTGGTCGCGTCGGTGCTGAGCATCCTGACCCTGGGCGTGCTGCCGATGGTCTGGCGCGGCGGCCGTCGCGTCGACAGCTGGAGCAGCGGCCGCAAGGTGGCCTTCACCTTCAGCGCGCTGCTGTTCGTGTTCCTGGCCGTGCTGCTGGGCCTCTGGGGTTATCTGCTGCCTTGGAGCTGAGGCTCCCCATGGCCGGCCATTCCTGAGCGCACGCCACGGCGCCCGCCTTGCAGAACTCCGTTCGGGGAGACGAGCAAGGGAGGCTCAGCGTGTCAAAACTGGACGGTCTGGCGTTTGGGGGAACGGGACTGACGGCCTGGTCGGCGGCCACCCTGTTTTACGCCGCTTTCGGAGGGGGGCTGATCGAAAGCGCCTTCTGGTTCTACGCGTTGAACGCCTTCGCGGCCGCCGCGGCCGTGACGTTCGCCTTTCAGGCGGTGGCGCGGCTGACGCACACGCCGCGCCGCCGCCGGCTGTTTCCGATGCTGATGTTCTCGGTCCCCGGCCTGGTCGCCGGCGCCCTGGTGGTCGCCCGCTACGGCGAGGTGATGCCAACCGCTGACCCGGTCAGCATCGGCCGCTACGGCGCCTTCCTGGCCGTGCTGTACGTGGCCGTGGCCGCCTCAATCTTCGAGCGTGCGCCGCATAAGGTTTGAGGCCAGCTTCCGCACCTGGATGACGATCCGCTCGCGCTCGCCCGGCCGGCGCTCGACCAGCAGCCGGGCGACCTGGGCGTCGTCGTGGAAGGCATAGCCCTTGATGGCGTCCAGCAGGGCCTTGGCCAGATTGTCCAGGTCCATCCAGGGCGGCTCGCCGACATATTCCATGCCGATCTCGACGCTGAACTCACCCCAGGCCGGCCGCGAACCGCGCCAGGACTTGCGGAAGAACTCGTAGATCAGCGGCTTGTAGTACTTGCCCTGGGTGGTCAGGCCGTCGACCACGATGGTCAGCTCGCCGCCGGCCTCGCGAGCGCGGACCTTGCCGTGGTGGGTCCAGTCGTCTTCGGACATTCAGGCTCCGAGCATCTCGGCCAGCTTCAGCACGGTATTCCAGTTGCGGGCGGTGCCGACCGGATTGCGTTTGGACTTCTTCCAGTCCCGGTCCAGGACCGAGTCGGCCATGCTGATCGGGAAGTCGATATAGAGCTCCCGCGCCCCGACCGCGAAGCGCTCGGGCCCGGTGGTCGCCGCGCGCAGGATCTCTTCGTCGCCGTTGGGCAGGGGCGACTTCAGGAAGCTGACCATCACATGACTGGGGTGATCCAGCGCCTCGGCCTTGAACGGATTGCCGTCGATGATCCGGCGCAGGTCCTCCGTCCCGCGGACCATGAAGTCCGTGCGCAGGCCGATGCGGGCCGCCAGGGCGTCCTCGAGCTGCCGTTCCAGGGCTTCCCCGCCGGCATGCCCGCCCAGCAGCAGAAGGTTGCCGCTGGCGAGATAGGTCCTGGCCTCCTTGAAGCCGGTGTCCTTGGCGATGCCGAGCAAGTCGTCCTTCAGCACCTTGCGCTTACCGGTGTTGATCGAACGCGGCAGCGCGACGAAGGCCTGCACTAAAGCGCCTCGACCCGGACGGCCGTCCCGTAGGCCAGCACCTCGGTGATGCCTTCCATGATCTCGTTGGCGTCATAGCGCATGGCCAGGATGGCGTTGGCGCCGACCTCCTGGGCGTGAGCCACCAGCAGGTCGTAGGCCTCCTGCCGGGCCGTCTCGGCCAGCTTGGTGTAGATGGTGATGTTGCCGCCGAAGATCGACTGCACCGCGCCGCCGATATTGCCGATGACGCTGCGCGAGCGGACGGTGACGCCCCTCACCAGTCCCAAGTGCTGGACGATGCGATAGCCGATCAGGTCGTTGGTCGTCGTGACGATCATGGGGCGCCTCCTGGGTCGCCTTCGATATAGCGAACACGGTTGCGCCGCACCATGCCTGGCGCTTGGGGGCGTTGCGAAGCCGGCCCCCAGGGTCTAGACCCCGCTCGACCGTTTTTCCGGAGATCGCCCGCATGACCGCCACGCGCACCGAGACCGATACTTTCGGCCCCATCGAGGTCGCCGCCGACCGCTACTGGGGCGCTCAAGCCCAGCGCAGCCTGGGCAACTTCAAGATCGGCTGGGAGAAGCAGCCCCTGCCGGTCGTCCGGGCCCTGGGCATCGTCAAGCGCGCCGCCGCCGAGACCAACTTCAAGCTGGGCAAGCTGGATGCGGGCCTGAAGGACGCCATCGTCCAGGCCGCCAACGAAGTGATCGACGGCAAGCTGAACGACCACTTCCCGCTGGTCGTCTGGCAGACCGGTTCGGGCACCCAGTCGAACATGAACGCCAACGAGGTGATCTCGAACCGCGCGATCGAGATCCTGGGCGGCGAGATGGGCAGCAAGAAGCCCGTCCACCCAAACGACCACGTCAATATGAGCCAGTCGTCGAACGACACCTATCCGACGGCCATGCACGTGGCTTGCGCCGAACAGATCGTCCACGACCTGCTGCCAGCTCTGAAGCACCTGCATGCGGCCCTGGACGCCAAGACCAAGGCCTGGGCCGACATTATCAAGATCGGCCGCACCCACACCCAGGACGCCACGCCCCTGACCCTGGGCCAGGAGTTCGGCGGCTATACCCAGCAGGTCGCCAACGGGATCGAACGCATCGAGAGCACCCTGCCCAAGCTGATGCAGCTGGCCCAGGGCGGCACCGCCGTCGGCACCGGCCTGAACGCCCCGATCGGCTTCGCCGAGGGCGTGGCCGAGGCCATCGCCGCGATCACCGGCCTGGCGTTCACCACCGCCCCCAATAAGTTCGAGGCCCTGGCCGCCCACGACGCCATGGTGTTCAGCCACGGCGCGATCAACACGGTCGCCGCCAGCCTGTTCAAGATCGCCAACGACATCCGCTTCCTGGGCTCGGGCCCCCGCGCCGGCCTCGGCGAGCTGTCGCTGCCGGAAAACGAGCCCGGCTCGTCGATCATGCCGGGCAAGGTCAATCCGACCCAGTGCGAGGCTCTTACCCAGGTCTGCGTGCAGGTGTTTGGCAACCACGCCGCCCTGACCTTCGCCGGCAGCCAGGGCCACTTCGAGCTGAACGTCTTCAACCCTGTAATGGCCTATAACTTCCTGCAGTCGGTGCGCCTGCTGGCCGACGCGGCGATCAGCTTCACCGACAACTGCGTGGTCGGCATCGAGCCGCGCATCGACAACATCAAGAAGGGCGTCGAGAACAGCCTGATGCTGGTCACGGCCCTGAACGGCCGCCTCGGCTACGACATCTGCGCCAAGATCGCCAAGACGGCCCACAAGAACGGCACCACGCTGCGCGAGGAAGCCGTCGGCGGCGGCTATCTGACGAACGAGGAGTTCGACCAGTACGTCCGTCCGGAAAAGATGGTCTCGCCGGGCTGAGCCTGATTGCTCCAGCTCGTCAGGATCTTTGACGACCTGCCGGACGGCTTCGACGACCTGGTCGCCGAGGCCTCCGGCGAAGGCGTGCGCAACATGGCCCTGCTCTCCGAGGGATGGGAGAACGGCGCACACTTCCAGGACGACGGCGAGGCCCTCCTTGCCGCGTACCTGGCCGGAGCGTTGGCGGGGATCGGCGGCATGACCATCGAACCCGCGTCCTCCGAACCCGCGCGTCGCCTGCGCCGCTTCTACGTCCGCCCCGCCATGCGCCGCCGTGGCGACGCGACCGCCCTCGCCTCGGCCCTGATCCACGAGGGCTTCGACAGCGTGGGCCTGCTCACGGTCAACGCCAGAGCCTCCGTGGGCGCCAGCCCGTTCTGGGAGGCCCAGGGGTTCGTTCCGGATACGACGGGGCCGTGGACGCACGTGATGCGACGCATACCGCAGAATATCAATTCATAGTTGATTTTCCATCGCCACTCGCCAGACTGACCGCTCCGCTGTGAGCCCAGATCGCGACATGCTAGCTTCCCGTCCCATGGACACGCCGCAAATCGATCCCGAGCTGCTGGCCCAGGCCGAGCGGCTGGGCATCTCGGTCGCCGGCATGAGCGAGACCCAACTTCGCCTGCATCTCCAGAAGGTCGATCCGGCGGGGGGCGAGGAGCGTGCGCGACGCTGGGCAGAGGAGAACGCCGAAGCAATCGCGGAGCACAACCGCTTTGTCGAGGAACATGGCCTGCTCTCGGACCATCTCCGGACCTGGTGAGTGCGTCAGTTCGATCTCTACGACAATCCGATCTCGGCGATGCGGGAAGCCGTGCCGTTCGTGATCGTCCTGTCCTCACATCTTGCCGCCGGTCTGACGGAGGCGATCGTGGCGCCGGTCATGAGAGGCAGAACGACCCCTGTCAGCGCCTTCGAAATCCCGCTGCAGCGTGACGACGAAGTTCTGCTGATCGGCATCACGGGTATGACCGCGATACGCCAGACCGACCTTCGCCGCCGGATCGGTTCAGCGGCCGAGCACGAAGACGCCATCCGCCGCGCGCTCGACCGCCTGTTCACCGGCTTCTAGCGGCGCACCACGTCGCGGCCGATCGGAGCCAGGGCGATATAGGCCAGTTGCAGGTCCTTGATGGCGAACGGGATGCCGATGATGGTCACGGCCTCGGCGACGGCGACCAGGACGTGGCCCAGGGCCAGCCACCAGCCGGCCAGGACGAACCAGATCACGTTCAACACCGTCCCCAGCGGACCCGTGCCCAGATCCGAGTGGCCCAGGATCTCGCGGTGCACGACCTCCTTGCCGAATGGCCAGAAGGCGAAACCGGCGATGCGGAAGGCCGCGCCGGCATAGGGCAGGCCCACGATGGTGATGGCCAGCAGCACGCCGGCCAACAGCCAGCCCAGGCCGGTGACCAGGCCGCCGCAGAGGAACCACAGCACATTCAGAATGAAACGGATCACGTCTTGTCCCCAGAAGGCTTCACGAGCCCAGACCCTAGACTTGGCCCCGTCCTGCCCCGCTTTGAAGGCCCCGAGCCGCGGATTACGTCGAATTCACCGATCTACTTGAGCAACTGCCAGCGCTTGGCCCAGCGGCTCTTGCCGATCGGGGCCAGGGCCAGCAGGTAGATCCCGGCATAGAGCACCGTGCCGACGCCGATCAACGCCCAGGACCAGGCCCCCGGCATGTGCAGGGTCGGCGCGGTCGTTATCCAGTCGTGGCGCGGCGCGGTAAATTCCAGCCAGAGGCCGCCGACCCAGATCAGGGCGAACAGGGCCACGACCGGATAGCGCAGGATCGGGCTACGCTGGATCAGCAGCAGGGCCTGGACGAAGGCGGCCAGCGCGCCCACCGCCAGGCCGACCAGCCAGGGCAGCCACGGCCCGGTGACGAAGCGCGCGGCCCGCAGGCCCGCCCACAGCGGCGCCCACAGGATCGGGCCCAGCATCAGGATGATCAGCAGCCCGCCGACCAGCACGCCGACGCCGCCGCCGATCACCTTGCCGGCCGCCTCGCCGGCCTCGTGGGGTCGGATGTTGGGATCGCCGCCGGGGTTTTCCGGCGAGCTGGCGATGACCGTCCGCAGCCGCGGCAGACGCTCGCCCGGCGGCGCCGGGGGAAGCCCCCCGTAGGTGGACTTCCGCCTGGCCATTACGCCCTGCGGCTCACCGCGAAGTCGGCCAGGTCTTCCAGCGCCCCGCGCCAGTCGTTGGCCGGGAAGATCGCCAGCGCCGCCTTGGCCTTGTCGGCATAGTCGGTGGCCAGGTCCAGCGTGGCGTCCAGGGCGCCGGTGCCGATGATCAGCTCGCGGGCCCGGCGGAAGTCGGCCTCGGTCTGCTCGCGGCGACCGACGGCGCGCTCCCAGAACTCGGCCTCGCGGGGACCCGAGCGGCTGATGGCCAGCAGCAGCGGCAGGGTCGCCTTGCCTTCGCGGAAGTCGTCGCCGGCGTTCTTGCCCAGGGCCTCGGTCGTACCGCCGTAGTCCAGGGCGTCGTCGACCAGCTGGAAGGCCAAGCCGAGGTTCAGGCCATAGGCCTTGAGGGCTTCGGTCTTGTCGGCCTCGACGCCGGCCGAGACCGCGCCGGCCTCCGAGGCCGCGGCGAACAGCTCGGCGGTCTTGGCCTGGATGATCTCCAGATAGACGGCCTGCGACAGGTTCAGGTCGTGGCTGCGCATCAGCTGCAGCACCTCGCCCTCGGCGATGACGCGGCTGGCGCGGGCCAGGATCTCCAGCGCCTTCATTGAATTGGTCTCGACCATCAGCTCGAAGGCGCGGGCGAACAGGAAGTCGCCGACGAGGACGCTCTGGGCCGCGCCCCAGATCAGGTGCGCGGCGACCTTGCCGCGGCGCAGCTGGCTGCCGTCGACCACGTCGTCGTGCAGCAGGGTGGCGGTGTGGATGAATTCGACGGCCGAGGCCAGCTTCAGGCAGTGATCGTTATCCGAGCCCGCCAGACGCGCGGCGGCCACGGTCAGCAGCGGACGCAGGCGCTTGCCGCCGGCGGCGATCAGGTGCTCGGCCAGGGCCGGGATGATCGGCACGTCGCTCTGCATGCGATCGGTGATCAGGGCGTTGACGCCCTTCATGTCGGCCTCGGCGAGGCGCACGAGACGATCCACCGAGCCCGACTTCCGGGGGAGGGTCGCTGTCGCTGCGTCCAAAACCTTCGTCTCCTTGCGGCCGGCCCCCCACGAACCATTGCGAGGGACAATGGTGGCGGGATAGGTCACGGTCAAGGAGAGCACAAGGCCTAGAAAGCATTGGACGAGACAGGCGTTACCGAGGATCGGGTTCTGGACGGCCGCGTTCGGCTGCGCCAGAGGCCTGACGGCTATAGGGCCGGCATGGATGCGGCCCTGCTGGCGGCCGCCTGCGACGCCCTGCCCGGCCAGCGTGTGCTCGAACCGGGCTGCGGCGTCGGCGGAGCTCTGCTGGCGGCGGCGACTCGCCGGCCCGGCGCGATCTTCCAGGGCGTGGAACGTGATTCCGCCGCCGCCGCCCTGGCCGCCGAGAACGCCGCGCTGAACGCCCTGGCCGACCGAGTCGCCGTCGTGGAAGGCGATGTCGAGGCCGGTTTCCGGGCGCTCGCCCTGCCCGTCTTCGACGCGGTGATGACCAATCCGCCGTTCTTCGACGATCCAGGCGCCCTGCGCGCCCCCGCCCCGGCCAAGAGCGGCGCGTGGATGGCCGACGGCGGCCTGGCCGCCTGGACCGGCTTCTGCCTGAAGGCGGTGCGCGAGGGCGGGACGATCACCCTCATCCACCGCGCCGACCGCCTGGCCGACATCCTGCAGCAGCTGGCCCCCAAGGCCGGTTCGTTCCGCATCCGCCCGATCGCGCCCTTCGCCGACGCCCCGGCCAAGCGGGTGATCGTCCGGGCCATCAAGACCGGCAAGGCTCCGCTCGTCTTGCTGCCGCCGCTGGTGCTGCACGACCGCGAGGGCGGCAAGCACTCGGCGCAGGCCGAAGCGATTCTGCGAGGCGAGGCGGCGCTGGGCTGGTGAGGCCGCACGGCTTTGCCGCTTCACGCGGCGTGACCGCTGAAGGCGTGGAAAGGGACGCGGAGCGCCGGACATCCGTCCGGAGGGTTTGGGTAGTTGATACCGTTTCGACGAAGCCGGAGCGCTCCGCGTGGCGCGTTATCCGGTGAGCCCTCGGCGCGCGGGGTCTTAACCCGCTTCCGAAAGAGGCCCCCGACGGGCGGGCCGGGGCGACGACCCCGGTCCCGGAATGCCCGGGCGATTTCAGCCCGGGCCTGCCGCGTTCGCCGAAGTCCCCGCCGCCAGAGCTTTGTCCTGTGTTTCAAGGAACCCGCCGCTGGATCCGTCGCGAAGACGATCTCCCGAAAGAGACCCGGCGAGCGCTTCCCGCTCGACCACACCCGACAGCCGTCTCGATCGCCGGCCGGACGTCCCTTCCGCGCCATCGGGTGAGAACAGTATGGGGGCGGGTTTGAGCGCGGATCATTCGATGGCGCGTAAAATCGACAAGGGGTTGATTTCGCTAAACTCCATCTCGCGAATTCCGAGGATACAGGCGCTCCAATCCCCTTACTTGCCCCCGCCGCGCCTGCGGCGCTCCTCTGTAGCGCGACATTTGGTTTCGCAGCACGGGACAGATGGTTTCGCAGTGACTTCGAAATTCATCTAGCCCCGTAGCGGCCGTCCGCCACCCCCTCTTCACGATTTCAAAGATCGCCGGAACGGCCGTCGAAGGACGTTCGAAGCCCGTTCAGGCAAGACCCTGGACCGCGAACCAAGCCCGGATCGCCGCCCACATCGTCCAGCGGGTCAGGAAGGATGTCCCGCCCACGGCCGCCGCCTCGCGGAAAACGCGCGCAGCTGCTGCAAAAGTCGGAGCCTCGGGATGCGGCCGACCGGCCCGGAGCAGTTCACAAAGATGGTCGTGGATGACGGCGGCGCGGCTGTAGGCTCCCCACGCCGGCAAGATCGGCCGGAAGAACATGGTGGTCGCGCCGTCGGTCGTCATGCCGGCCGGAGCGACGATCCAACGGCCGGAGCCCTTGAAGCCGACCTCATAGGGCAGCTCCTGCCCGAGCCGCCAAAGACCGCGCCGGCCGTCCAGCTCGGTGATCGTCAGCTCGCCGGTGAAGGCGCTCACGCGGTGAGCGCCTGGAGGGTGGCGTCATCGACATCGCCATAGATGCCGATCCGCTGGATATAGCCATTGAGATGCTGCCCGGCATAAGCACGAAGGCCGATGTCCAGGCGCGTCGGAGCGGGCGGGGTTTGTGCCGTCAGAGCCCCAAGCACCCCATCAACTGACGACTGATGGCTAGTCGCCCGCACCCGCGCCGCGACTTTGAGAACACGGGCGCCCGTCTTGGTTCCAACGCCAGTGATGGAGCCCGAGCCGGAGCCGTTGGCAACCCAGTCGCCAGCAGCATTGCCCGAAGTCCGATACAGGAGGACACGGTTGGCGTTCGTCCCGTCGTTGGCTTCGCACAGCGTCCGGTCGACGTTGTCGCTCGCAGGCAGATCCGCCCAGGCCACCAGCGTAAAGGGCTGGCCCAGGATCGCACCCAGACCGGTGATGTAGGCGACATCAGCGGCCCGGGTAGCAGCAGAGCCAGCGGTCACGATCGGCGAGGTCACGAACCCGCCTTCCTCCAATTGGGGAAGGATGACGTAGAGGATCGATCCAGGGGTCGCGGTGACGACGATAGAACGGGCGGTGGTGTCGACCGGCGTCTGAACGACTGACCGGCGGACGTAGGACGCAGTCAGCGCCGTGAACGCGATCACCGACCCGGAAAGGCGCACAGAGCCCGTTCCCGTCCCCGCCACATAGGCCGAGATCGCATGCGGATTGGTGTTCGCGACTACGCCACTGATGATCAGAAGCGCGTCGACCGCGCCGGCCGAGTTGTCGATGACTACGGCCCGACCGTTGGTCGCGCTCGACAAGCCAGAGGCGGTCATCCGAGCAGCGTCGTCGACGATCGCCCACCGGGTTGCGGCATTGCCGTTCTGCGCCGTGAAGCCGTAAGCGGAGGCAGCTGTGTTGAAGGCGGCAAGGGCGGCGGAAGCTACGAGTATGGGTGGCGCGGCGTTGTAAGCCGTGACCCTGTTCGTCCGCAGCTCTTCGGCCAGCAACCCACGGTCGGTGATCCGAGGCGTGTTGGCGGCGAAGGCGACCAGAACGCCCGACCTCGTCTCGGCGTAGCGCGGCTGACCGTTGCTGGTTGAGCCGGTGTAGCTCCAGCCGGGGATCAGGGCAGCATCGGCATAGCGGTCGCTCAAGCCCTTGTACGCCCGCCGTCCGGCCATCTTCGAGCCGATGAAGTCGAGCGTGAAGACGGACGCTGGATCGGGGTCAAAGTCGGGCCAGATCCGCGACAACACGGCCCCCTCGCTCAGAGGATTTAGCCGCATGCGCCTACTCCAGCCAGCCGGCGTCGAGGTCGACCGCGTCGAGATCAGCTTGGTCGCTCGCGTCGGCGATCAGCTTCTTCAGAGCGCCGTAGCGGGCCAGGTTGGCGGCCTGGCGGCCGAACAGGCCGGCGTGTCCCTCGACCCCGGCAGTGAGCACCACCAGAGCCTCCTGGGCCGTGGTCTGAACCCAGACGTTGTCGTCGCACTTGAGGGCGACGATCCGGCTCGCCTGGGCGTGCAGGGCCTCTTCACCCATCAGGATCGTGAGGCCTTCGCCGTCCAGGTAGACGTTCCACAGCCAGACGCAGCCGGTCGCCCGGACGAAGGCTTTGAACCGCACAGCGCTGATCGTGTGCGTCTCGCGGGCCTGCGAGGTGTAGGCGTCGATCATCCTCTTGGAGACGTCCTGGTCGAGGATTTCCGACATGCGGCGGGCGACGTCGTAGCGGTCCAGGCCGTGGTCGCGGGCCTCGTCCAGGGCGCGCGACATCGCCTGGGAGAGCTTGCCGTTGAAGTCCAGCGCCGAGCCCAGTTCGCGCGGGGCTTCCACCGCGAAAAGGTGCTGGTGCTCGAACAGGTCCAGGGTGCGGTCGTCGCCACGACGGCGCGGGTGCCGGTGCTTAGCCATCGGCCCGCTCCGTCACAGTCCAGGAACCCGGCAGCGGCTGGTTGTGCAGATAGGCGAGGATCGCGGTCCGGTGCGAGGCCGGGGCCTTCTTCCAGATCTTCTTGAAGGCGTTGACGACCTCGTCGGCGGGGCGCGGCGGGGCCGGCGGCGCGGGTTCGCGGCCGTTGGCGATCACCAAGGCGTCGCCGAAGGTCTTGGCCTTCTCGCTGACCAGCGCCTCGACCACGCGCAGCTGCTCGGCCTTGTCAGCGACGCCCGCCAGTTGGCGCAGCATGCCTTCGTTCTTGGCGAACTTCGTGGTGGAGATCTGGGCGCGGGCTTCTTGAGAAAGGCCGCGCGCCACTTGCAGGGCACGTTTCACCGTGACGGGCGAGAGACCTAGATCTTCAGCCGTTTCGGCGCTGAACCCCATGGAGGGCGGCGTATCGCCGAGAAACTCCGCAAACTTTGCGGTTTTCGCCGGCCGGCCACGCCGCAACGCAGGCGCTCCAGAAATTGGATCAACTTGATCCAATTTTTCCGACACGACACGATCGGGGTGCAGGCGCGACCAGACCTGAAGCCGAACTTCAATGAAGGCCGCGCGATCCAGCGGGGTCAGCCCCTCGCTGATCAGGTTCTCGTCGACCTCGATCAGCTGAGCCTCGTCATCCGTCAGTTGGCGGACGTCGGCCTGGATCTCAGTCCAGCCTTCCAGGCGGGCGGCCTCGACCCGGTGAGCACCGATGACCAGCATATACCAGCCTGGGCGGCCAGGGGCCGGACGGACCATGATCGGCGAGATCTGGCCGCTTTCCCGCATCGAGACGCGCTTGGCCTCGACCGCAGCGGGGCGAACGGACCTGAGACGGTTCTGGACGATGATTCGATCCAGCGGGACCGACCGGCCCGCAGGCGTGGGCTCGACACTCGCCACGCGAGCGAACGAGAGATCGGCGACCACTGAGGTTGCTGCCGACCGAGACTTTTTCGCTTCCCCCGAGGCCATGTCTAAGCGGCCCGCGCGTTTTGACGCTGATTTTGGTCACGCTCGTGATATTTCCCAACACGAACGTGACGAAAACGACGGCCTTCCTCGTCCCAACGGTCAGGCCACAGCTCATGGAGGGGCACATTCAGAAGACGTGAGATCGCCATTTCCGCCTTGGGCAGAGGACGGATCAGGGCAGCGCGGCACGCGCTCTCGTCCAGACCGTTCTTGAGGGCCAACGACTTCAGGGTTTCGCCGGCCATTACGACGGCCGCCCTGATTTGGGCCGGATGCCAGGTTCTGAGTTTCTTCTTTGAGGCTCGGGCCATCACGAGGCTTTCAAACGTAAATCACGGACGTGAAAATATACATCACGTTCGTGATGGTGCATCAAGCGTCTTCCGCGCCTAAGGCATGGAAGATCAATTTCATCATGCTCATATTGAGTTTGATTACGCGGGTTTCGGCCGCCGGCTCGCGGAGGCGATCTTCCCAGAGAAGGTCACGGCCTTCGCTCAGCGGACCGGGATCGCCCAGCCGACACTATCCAAGTACCTGAAGGGCGTAGGGACTTCGCCACGGCTCGATATTGCTGCGCACCTGGCCCGAGCCACGGGCATTACGCTCGAATGGTTGGTGTGGGGAGTTGGCGACGGCCCGCAGGGAGCCGACTTCGTCCGCATCCCGCGCTATGCGATCGAACTCGCGGCTGGCGATGGCCGATGGATCGAAGATCGGCAGTGGGTCGAGGACGTCCCGTTCACCGCCGACTTTTTGCGCCGAGAGCTAGGAAGCGCCAGCGCCGCCGGCCTTTCGATCGTAGAGGCGCGGGGAGACTCCATGTTCCCGACGATCCATGACGGCGCGCGGGTGATCGTCGATGAGAACCGCAAACGGATCGCCGATGGGATCTTCGCCTTTGTTCTGGGCGGTGATGCACGATTGAAGCGCTTCCGGCCTTCAATGACCGGCGTCACCATCATTTCCGACAATCCGACGTACCCAGCCGAAGAAATTGACACCTCACAGTTGAGCGCGCTTCAAATCATCGGCCAGGTGCGCTGGGTTAGTCAGGTGCTGTAGGGGTGTGTTTGATGATCAAGGCCATTCTAGCAATTGCGCTGCTTCCGACGTTCGCTTGGGCCGGCGATCGTGCCGCGTGGCCTGACCTGATCAACGACGCTGCACTAGGCGCCGCGATCGAAGAGGCACGCTCCCTGTCGTATCCCTGCGAGGCGGAACTTGGCGTTGGGGCCGAGGGCTCTAGTTGCGCGACGTATCGCCAAGCTACCCTCAAGGCGAACACGATCATTGGCAACCGAACTTCGTGGTGCTTGAAGCAACTCGATACGCCACAGGACTATCCGCTCGTCTGTTCTGCCAACCCCAACCGTTTTGCTGAAACGCGGTGGCCAGAAATCGAACCTCTCTCGCGCAAACGCAATCCGGAATGGTGGGCCAAAGTCGACGCCCTGAACGGTCAGAAGACCCGGTAGCGACTTCCCAGTTCGAATTTGACGCTGAAGGCCGCGAAAGCGGCCTTTTTCTTTATGTCTCAAGGCCTTCAGCAAACTGGGAAGTGCCTGCGGAACTGGGAAGTCGATTTCCCAGTTCGCTTCCCACTTCTTTCCCGGAAAGGCGGCCGATTGCTCGGCCTCGCCGCCCGTTCAAAGCCCTCGCCCACTTCCAAGTTCAGACGGTCGGACACCATACCCAATCCGCCCCGTTTTCCGAACTAGATCAACGCCTTGGTCGAACTTGGAAGCGCCCGCGGAACTTGGAAGTCGATTTCCGAGTTCGCTTCCAACTTCTTTTCCAGGAAAGGTCGTCGGCAGGGGCCGTTTCGACGCCCGTTCGAAGACGGCTTCGAGGCGCTTCGAACGCTCTTCGAGCCACGTAGCGTAAGGGTTTCGGCCCGGCGCTGCCGTGCCGCCGGTAGGCCCTTTCGAAGGCTCCTAGAACGTATAAGCTGGACTGCGAAACTGACTGTCTAATCCGGTCGTTTCGGACCACCTGGTCGACGAAAGTGAGAAGAGCATCGCCGACCGATTTTTTCGGATCGACCCGCCACAAAGCCTTGTCCGGCAAGGCCTCGTCCCACGTCATCCCGTTTGGTCCCGGCCCATCCCGGTTACTGCGGGTTCATCTGTCTAGGCACATCCTCCCCCGGAGGGGGAAGACGGGAGAAGGCTGCGCTATCCGTCTGCCCCTTCGGGGGCGGACGACCACGCGCAGCGTGGTCAGGTGGGGGCCTGGGCGCCAGCCGCCCCTAGTCACCCCGCCCTCACCCCCGCAGGATCTTCTCCATCGGCTTGCCCTTGGCCAGCTCGTCGATGAGCTTGTCCAGGTAGCGGATCTCGCGCATCAGCGGCTCGGCGACCTCTTCCACGCGGACGCCGCAGACCAGGCCCTTGATCTGGCCGCGGGCGGGGTTCAGCGCGGGGGCCTCGGCGAAGAAGGTCGTGAAGTCGGTCTTTCTCGACAGCTGGTCCTGGAAGGCTTCAGGGCTGAAGCCCGTCAGCCACAGGATGATCTGGTCGACCTCGGCCCGGGTGCGGCCCTTGCGTTCGGCCTTGGCCACATAGAGCGGGTACACGCTGGCGAAGCTCATCGTGTAGATCTTGTGTCCGGCCATGGCGCCCTCCGTCCCTTCCCTACTCCGCGTACAGGGCCAGGGCTTGCAGGCACAGCTCCAGGCCCGTCAGGTCGCGCAGCGGGTCCTGGGTGACGATGACGAACAGGCGTCGGGCCTCGCCCCACAGCATCACGGTCTCGGGCAGGCCGTGATCCTCGATCACGCAGCCGTCGCCGTCGCGCCAGACGCCAGTCTCGTCCAGGGTCGCGCCCAGGATGCTGTCGACGCGGGCCACGTACTCGGCCTGGATCTCGCTGGTCACGTTCAGATAGGCGAAGGTCGGCTTTCCGAGGCCCGCCAGCACCCCGGCCTCGAACACCGCGGCGGTGTCGGCCGAAGGGCCCCGGAACGGGGTCAGATTGACCACCGCCGCGTCGGCCTGGCGCAATTGCGCCATGCGGGCGGCGTAGAACTGTCGGGCTTCCAGCTCGTCGCCGCCTCCGCCCTGGGGCGAGGCGGCGGGGGTCAGGGGCTCGAGGCCGGCGTCCAGGCACAGGGCCCGCTGACGCGCCGCCTGGGCTTCTGAATCGGGGAGCCAGGCCTCGGGGCCGGCCAGCCATAGGGAACGGACGGGACGCATGCGTCTTACGTCTGGTCCCGGGACGCCCATGTCAACGCCTCGTCGGAGAAGGAATGACGTCGATCGCGCGAAGAACCCTGCTGGCCACGGGCCTGGCGCTGGCCGCCGCGCCGGCCGCGACATCCGTTTGGGCCGCCGCCCCGCAACCGTGGATCGCCTATGACCGCCGCCTGCGCGCCCTGTTGGCCGATCCGCCCGGCGGCGACTTCGACCCGAATTTCGAGCAGACCCTGCTGGACCTCAACAACCTCTTCCGGCGACGCGAGGGCCCCGAGCCACTGGCCTGGGACGACGGCCTGGCCCGCGCGGCCCGCGCCCACGCCGCCGACATGGCCGTCACAGAGACGTTCGACCACCTGACGCGCGAGGGCTACTCCCCCGCCGGCCGCGTCGGCCTGCTGGCCCGCGACCTGGTCGGCGCGCCGGGCGAGAACATCGCCATGCGCCGCAACGCCGCCGGCGCGGTGCAGCCCGACCAGATCATGGGCCAGTGGCGCACCAGTCCGGGCCACCGCGCCAACCTGCTGGCCCCGGGCTTCACCCATGTCGGCTACGGCGTGTTGCGTCAGGGCCCGCGCGTGATCGCGGTCGGAGCCTATGCCGAGGTCGCCGCGCGCCTGGCCGGCCCGGCCCCGCTGCGCGTCGCCTCGTCGGACGAGATCGCCCGCGCCCTGTCCAACGCCGTACCGGCCATCCGCCAGTTCTCGGTGTCCGAGCCCGGGGGCGAGGTGCTGACCACCACCTATGTCGAAGGCCGTCCGCCCAGCGTGCTGGCGAGCGGCGCCTGGCAGCTGCGGCCGCACCTGTCTTCGGGCGAGCATCGCTACCAGGTGGCCTGGGGGCCGGTGTTCGTACTGGGCTGAGGCGCAAACAAAAACCCCGGCCGCTTTGGGGCGGCCGGGGTTCGTGGGATTTACTCGGGTATTTTAAAGCTTAGTTCTTGGCCTGGTCGACCAGCTTGTTCTTGGCGATCCAGGGCATCATGTCGCGCAGGCGACCGCCGACTTCCTCAATCTGGTGCTCGGCCGAGCGGCGACGGGTCGCCTTGAAGCTCGGCTGGCCCACTTGGTTTTCCAGCATGAAGTCGCGGACGAACTTGCCCGACTGGATGTCTTCCAGCACGCGCTTCATCTCGGCCTTGGTTTCCGGCGTGATGATACGCGGACCGGTGACGTACTCGCCGTACTCGGCCGTGTTCGAGATCGAGTAGTTCATGTTGGCGATGCCGCCTTCGTACATGAGGTCCACGATCAGCTTCAGCTCGTGCAGGCACTCGAAATAGGCCATTTCCGGCGCGTAGCCGGCTTCCACCAGCACTTCGAAGCCGGCGCGGACCAGCTCGACGGTGCCGCCGCACAGAACGGCCTGCTCGCCGAACAGGTCGGTCTCGCACTCTTCGCGGAAGTTGGTCTCGATGATGCCCGAACGGCCGCCGCCGATGGCCGAGGCGTAGGCCAGGCCGAGGTCGAGGGCGTTGCCGGTGGCGTTGTGGTGCACGGCGATCAGGCAGGGCACGCCGCCGCCCTTCTGGTATTCGCCGCGCACGGTGTGACCCGGGCCCTTCGGCGCGACCATCAGGACGTCGATGGTGTCCTTCGGCTCGATCAGGCCGAAGTGGACGTTCAGGCCGTGGGCGAACAGCAGGGCCGCGCCGTCACGGATGTTGGGGGCGATGTCGTTCTTGTGGATCGCGGCCTGATGCTCGTCCGGGGCCAGGATCATGATCAGGTCGGCCCAGGCGGCGGCTTCGGCCACCGTCATGACCTTCAGGCCTTCGCCTTCGGCCTTCTTGGCGGTCGGCGAACCAGCGCGCAGCGCGACGGCTACGTTCTTGGCGCCCGAGTCACGGAGGTTAAGCGCGTGAGCATGACCTTGCGAACCATAGCCTACGATCGCGATCTTCTTGTCCAAGATGCGAGCGATGTCGGCGTCGCGGTCGTAATAGACGCGCATATTTTTTCTCCAGGACTGGTCAATCAAGGTCACCCGGCGCAACGGCTGAGCGACAAAGGCCGGGCGTTTGAGCGTTTTTTTGCCGTTTCGTCAAGGCGAAGCCGACAGAACGCCGAAATGCCGGAGCCCTCCCGGCCACGTTTTAGGCGCTCGCGCGTTCGTTCGCCATGCCGACGTTGGAAAACAGCGGTTCGCAGCCGCCTAGCTGCGCAGTTCCAGCCCGTTGCCGTCGGGGTCCTTCAGGTAGATCGAGCGCGACAGGCCCGACGCGCCGAAGCGGTCGCCCTCGTCGCCCAGCGTGACACCCTTGGCGCGCAGCTCGGCCTTGATGGCCTCCAGGTCGAAGCCTTCGATGGCGATGCAGAAGTGGTCCATGTTGCGGCCTTCCTCGCCGGGCGCCGCGCCGCCCCGCCGGCCCAGGACGCCGTCGATCTGGACCAGGTCGATCAGCGAGCTCCCGGCCCGCAGCTGGGTCATGCCGATCTGGTCCTGGTGACGCTCCAGAACGCAGCCGATCACGTCGCGATAGAAGGCCTCGGCAACCTTCCGGTCCTTCACCCGCAGCACCACGTGGTCGATCCCGGCCGGCTTCATGCGCTCGCTCCCTGGCTTGCGGCCGATATGGGCATGCGGCGACGGAATGCGAAACGGGGCGGAGGATCGCTCCCCCGCCCCGCTCAGATCCGACGCCGAGGCGCTTACCAGAAGAGGTCGTAGTAGACGCTCAGCACTTCGCCGCTCCAGATGTCGACCAGGATGGCGTCGTCGCCGACCCGCACCCACTCGCAGCCGATCGGAGGCTGCGGCAGGCCGTACTGCCAGGCGTTCAGATAGTACGAGCTGCCGTACCAGCCGCCCGGCAGATAGTCGCCGAACGACCAGCGCTGCACGTACCAGCCGCGCGGATAGCGGTAGGCCGGGGCGCGATAGCGCTGCGGCGCGCGGAAGCTGGGGCGATAGCTGTAGCGGTCGTACTGCGGACGGCCCCGGTCGCGATCGCGGAACTGACCCTGACCCGGGCGACGGTCGCCCCGATCCCAGCCGCCGCGATTGTCGTTGCGGTCGTTGCGATCCCAGCCGCCTGGACGGTGATCGTTCCGGTCGTTGCGATCCCAGCCGCCGCGATCGGGACCGCGGCCATCGTTCCCACGGGGACCACGATTGTCGTCGCGGTTCCAGCCGCCGGGGCGCTGGTCGTTACGGTTCCAGCCGCTGGCGCCGTTATTTTGCGGTTGCGGCTGAGGCTGAGCCTGAGGCTGCTGTTGCGGGCGGTCGCCGCCACGGTTCCAGTCAGGCCGGCCACCGCGATCACCGCGATCGCCCCGGTTCCAGCCGCCGCCGCCGCTGTTCTGCTGAGGCTGGGCCTGGGGTTGAGGTTGGGCCTGCGGACGGTCGCCGCCGCCCCGGTTCCAGCCGCCGCCGCGATCACCGCTGCGGTCACCGCCGCCTTGCCAGCCGCCCCGGTCGCCGCCACGGTCACCGCGATCACCACCCCGGTCACCGCCGCGATCGCCTCGCGGACCGCCGTCGCCGCGCTGGTCGCGCTGCGCCTGCTGCTGGCCAACCACCGCGCCGGCGGCGCCAGCCTGGGCAGCAGCGCCGCCCAGCAGCGAAAGCACCATGGCGGTCGTGATCAGACGTTTCATTTCTTGCTCCGAAGGGCCTTGAAGCGCGGCCCGGGCTTGTCCCTTGATAGCAGTGTCGGACTCGCCGGATGAACCGTGCTTGAACAGAGACAAAACGCGTAAGGGCCCACGATGACCGCGCACTACAATGACATCGTCGCCTTCTGGCGCGGGGCTGGCGAGAAGAAGTGGTTCGCCAAGGATTCCGCCTTCGACCAGGCCATCATCCTCAAGTTCGAGCAGACTCACTACCGCGCCGCCATGCGCCGCTACGACAGGTGGGCCGAGACGCCCCTGGGGTCGCTGGCCCTGTTGATCCTGCTGGACCAGTTCCCGCGCAACATGTTCCGCAACACCCCGCACGCCTTCGCCACCGACCCGCTGGCGCGGATGTTCGCCCACAAAGCCATCGCCGCCGGCCACGACACCGATCCGTCCGTCGAGGCGGACCTGCGGCCGTTCTTCTATCTGCCCTTCGAGCACTCGGAGTCGCTGGTCGACCAGGAGTTCAGCGTCCAGCTGTTCGCCAGCCTGCAGGCCGACACCGGCGACGAGGAGTCGATGAAGTACGCCCTCATTCACAGGGACATCATCGCCCGCTTCGGCCGTTTTCCTCACAGAAACAGCGGCCTTGGTCGCGAAACCACGGCCGCCGAACAAGAATTTCTGGACGAGGGCGGCTTCGCGGGTTAGGCGATTTCGCTCAATTCAGGGGCGATCTCGTCGCCTAACCAGAACCTTCGCCGGTCGATCCGGCGCATTTCGGGGAACATCGAGAATGACAGCCTTTCGCCGCGTGCTGACCGCTGGTCTGGCGCTGATCGTCCTGACGCCCGAGGCGGCCCTCGCCCAGGCCAAGGCCAGCAAGGGCCAGCAGATGCAGACCCAGGCCTCGAACGAAGTGCCGCGCTGCTCGCGCAAGCTGGGCACCCTGTCGATCGTCGACGGCGACGACTCCAGCGGCTGGACCCAATATAACCTGGCCTCGCCGCAGAAGGTGCTGCGCGCCATCGTCCAGCGCTCGGGTTGCTTCAACCTGGTCGATCGCGGCGCGGGTCTCAGCGCGGCCGAGAAGGAACGCAACATCGGCGGCAATCTGGGCCTGCAGCGCGGCTCGAACGTCGGCCAGGGCCAGGTGAAGGCGGCGGACTACGTGCTGGTCGCCGAGGTCGCGGGCAGCAACAGCAATGTCGGCGGCGGCGCCGTGGCCGGCGCCATCGGCGGCCTGATCGGCGGTCGCGTCGGCGGCCTGGTCGGCGGCATCAAGACCAAGAAGCTGGAAGCCAATACCCAGCTGTCGCTGACCAACGTGCGCACCACCGAGACCATGTCGGTGTCGGAAGGCTACGCCGTGAAGAACGACATCGGCTGGGGCGCCGGCGGCGGCATCGGCTGGGGCGGCGCCGTGGGCGGCGGCTACGAGGACACCGACATCGGTCGCATCGTCACCCTGTCGTTCATCAACGCCTATTCGAAGATGATCGGCGACCTGGGCTTGCTGTCGGAGGCCGGTCCGGCCGCCGCCGCCGCGCCCAGCAAGACCTTCGCCGCCCAGCGCCCCGTCGCCCTGCGCGCCGCCCCGGCCGCCAGCGGCAAGGTCATCCGCACCCTCCCCGCCGGCGCCATCGTCTACCCGACCGGCAAGCAGCAGGAGCTGTGGTGGGAAGTGGCCGACGAGAACGACAATGTCGGCTGGGTGCTGAACACGGGCCTGGCGCCGAGCAAGTAAGCTAAAATCGTGTCATCCCGGACGGCCCGCAGGGCCGATCCGGGACCCAGACGCAAGCGCCATGCGGCTGCGCATCTGGGACGAGGGGGCCGACGAGAAACGGCGACCTCGGCCCGGTCTACGGCAAGCCGTGGCGCTGTTGGGCACGCCTGACCGCCGGGTGATCGACCAGATCGCCAATCTGGTCCAGGACCCCTGAAGACCAATCCCAACAGCCGCCGCCACATCGTCACGGCCTGGAACCCGGCGGATGTCGACGACATGGCCCTGCCGCCCTGCCATTGCCTGTTCCAGTTCTTCGTCGCCGACGGAAAGCTGTCCTGCCAGCTCTATCAGCGCAGCGCCGACGTCTTTGTGGGCGTGCCTCGTTTTTCTGCCCATTGACGCCAGGCGCGTCTGCCGCCTGGCGGAACGGACGCAGTTTTAGGTATTTCAAGTCAACGACTTGGCGTTTCCAGGCTGCCCAGAAACCTCAATCCAACATACCATGCTGGTGTGCTGAAAGTTTTTCCGCTCGGATGTTGAATCGGCTCCGTGATCCAGCAACCTAGCGGACATGCCATCGAGTCGGCTCGCTAGCGCGCCTCTCTCGCGGCGAGCTCTGAGAGATACGATGCCATACGCGAACGACGGAACGGCCGAGCTTCAATACCTGAAGCTCATTCAGGAGATCATCGATCATGGCGATGAGCGCCCTGATCGGACTGGCATAGGCACGATAGCGATCCACGGCGCCACGATGCGCTTCGATCTCTCCCAAGGCCACATCCCCGTCCTTACCACCAAGAAGACGGGTTGGCGTTTGGCCATCAAAGAGATGCTCTGGTTCCTGACCGGCGAGACCAACATTCGCCCCCTCCTCCGGGCTGGCGTACACATTTGGTCAGACTGGCCGCATGACACGTATGTGAAGGCGACAGGCAATCAGATTTCAATGAAGGAATTCGAGCAACTCGTCTTGCAAGACGATGAGTTTGCAGGTCGTTGGGGCAATCTGGGGCCCGTATACGGCGCCCAATGGAGACACTGGGAAGGCAAGGACGGAAAGATTTACGACCAAATTTCATGGCTCATCAATGAAATCAGGTCGAATCCAAACTCAAGACGACTTCTGTTCCATGGCTGGAACGTCGCCGAAATCGATGACATGGCGCTTCCGCCGTGCCACTTGCTCTACCAATTCTACGTCGCAAAAGGGCGGCTTTCCTGCAGCCTGTACCAGAGAAGCGTCGACGTCGGCCTGGGACTGCCGTTCAACATCGTAGGCGCATCGGCGCTTCTCCGCATGCTGTGCCAGCAATGCGACCTAGAACCGGGCGAGCTTTTTTGGATCGGGCACGACATCCATATCTACCGAAATCACGTCGAGACCTTGAAAGAGCAGCGCTCCAGAAGCCCGCGCCCGTTTCCCATTCTCGAGATTGTTCGCCGACCAGCTTCGCTCTTCGAGTACCAGATAGAAGATTTCGTCGTCCGGAACTACGATCCTCACGGCGCCCTATCGATGGCCGTCGCCGTTTGACGCACCGACCGGCGCAGACGCCTCAGACAGCGGCTGCCCGCACGCGCTCGCCCTTACGGCCCGCAGCGGGTTGGGCTCGACAGCCGCCAGGTAGCGATTGAGCTGGGACAGGCGCTCGGGAGACGACGGCTCCGAGCTTCTGGCTCACCCGCGCTGATAGACGGTCTTGACGATGCCGCTTTCGAACGCCTCGACCTCGACGCGCTTGAGATCAAGACGGGTCTCGACACCGTCGAACAGCCCGGTCCCGCCGCCGAGCAGCACCGGGTGAACCAGCAAGTGATACTCGTCGATCAGCCCGAGCCGCGTCAGTTGCCGCACGATGGAGGCGCTGCCGAACATCAGGATCGACGCGCCGGAACCGGCCTTCAGGGCTTCCACCGCCTTGGCGTCGATTTCACGCCAGAGGGTCGACTTGCCCCAATTGGCGGCGGCGAGATCGCGGGAGACGACGACGTGATGCGCCGCGTTGATCATCTCGGCGTAGGGCTTTTCCCAATCCATCGCCCACGGATTGTCGGGCACGGCGCTCCAATAGCTGGACAGTTGCTCGAAGGTCTTGCGCCCGAAGAGGGTGGTGTCGGCTCCCTTCATCAGGTCGGTTTCGTACTGCGCGAGTCGACCGTCGCCGCGGATCCAGTCCAGCGCGCCATTCTCATCGGCGATATAGCCGTCCAGGCTGATCCAGTTGCTGACGATGAGCTTCTTCATCGCGCCTCCTCCTCCTTACACACCCACGCTTGCTCTAAGATCTTGACACCTATAATCGGAGGAATAATCTCCGCTTACAACATTTGTCAAGTTTGGCTTTCGAGGAGCACTGGAACGAACGAACAAAGAAGGCCGATGCGCGTACCTGCTTTACCGGCGCAAAATAAAGATCAGAGGAAGCTTGCTCGCACCCACAGGTGATTTAATCCGTATCCTCGACGTCAAGGATGGGAACGGACGCGAACAGCATGCGCGCTGATGCACTAAAGAACCGGCAGCGGCTGCTCGAGGTCACCATCGCGTTGATCCTCGAAGTTGGCGGCCCGCCTTCACGCGACGCCATCGCGGAGCGCGCAGGCGTCGGCATCGGGACGCTATACCGCCACTTCCCCGATCAGCAGTCCCTATTCCATGCGGTCGTCCGCCACGCCCTGGAGAGGAGCATCAGCGCCGGAGAGACCCTTGTCCAAGACGCGCCCGACGGGATTGATGCGCTCCGGCGGTACATGCATGCGGCGCTCGAAAACGGGATCGGCGTGGTCAACATCATCCACCCGCTTCTCGAAAACCGGGATTGGCCCGACCTTCACGCGCGCGCCGTCGCCCTCATGAAAGCCATCGTCGGACGCGCGTTGAAAGAAGGCCAGCTGCGTAGCGATCTGTCCGAGCGCGATATCGTGTTTGCGATGACCCGCTTCGCGAGGCCGCTAGCCATCGGGCTCTCCTTGAACGAGGAGCGAGCGCTCGCGCATCGCCATCTCGATTTCTACATCGACGGCCTGTGCGCCCGACGAAGCCCTTGAGACGCCCCTCTCCCGGACATTGAGAGCGATCGGTCGCCTGGCAGCCTCGTCCCGTCCAGCCATCGCGTAGGTGAATGGGAATAGGACCATGATGACGAGAGCCGTCGCGGCGCTTTGCCCTTGTCGGCCTTCGCGGCCGTGGGCGAGCAGCGCCGCGTGGCCGCGCAACCGATCGCGGCGCTTCGCGACGCGCGGCATCGCACGGATCTGCGCCTCGCCATCTGGCGCCCGGGCACGGCCGAAGCCGCGAAAAGCGTTCACCCCAGGGGGCGCCGCGCCGATTCTTGAAAGGTTCGAGACAGCCATGTCGTTGGTTTTTGAGCCAGTAGCCCTCACCGGGGCCGATGGAAGCGCGCTGTTTCTGCGTCGGGCCGGCCACGGCCCCGCGGTCCTGCTCCTGCATGGCTTTCCCCAGACCCATCTGATGTGGCGCGACATCGCGCCCCGCCTGGCCGGCGCTTTCACCGTGATCTGCGCGGACCTGCCTGGCTACGGCGAGAGCGATCCCACGCCCGCCGGGCAGGATGTCCAGTCCAAGCGCGCGATGGCCCAGGTCCTGGTCGAGGCCATGGCGACCATGGGCTTTGAGCGGTTCGCCGTGGTGGGGCACGACCGCGGTGGGCGCGTGGCCTATCGGATGGCGCTCGATCATCCAGGCCGCGTCACCGCTGTCGCCGCGCTGGACATCATTCCCACGGAGGCCGCCTGGGCCCGCGCCGACGATCGGTTCGCGCTGGCCTATTGGCCGTTCTCCTTCCTGGCCCAGCCAGCGCCCTTGCCGGAACGCCTGCTGAGCGGCTGCCCCGAAGCCGTGGTCGACGCGGCTCTTTCGCAGTGGGGAACGCCGGCCGAGGTGTTCCCGGCCGAGGTCCGCTTGGCCTATCTGGACGCCTTGCGTGATCCAGGGCGGGCGCAGGCGATCTGCCAGGAGTATCGCGCCGCAGCCTCGACGGACCGCGACCATGACCGCCAGGACCTGAGCGCGGGACGGCGGATCGCTTGCCCCCTTCTGGCGCTGTGGAGCGCCGATGGACCTCTCGGCGCCTGGTTCGCGGCGGAAGGCGGTCCCCTGGCGATTTGGCGCGCCTACGCCGATCGGGTCGAGGGTGAAGGCGTACGCGGGGGGCATTTCTTCCCCGAGGCCTATCCAACCGAAACGGCCGCGCGCCTGCGCGCTTTCCTGCAGCGATGACACCCCGCGCCGCGATTGACCGTTCTGGTCCTTCGCAACCGATTCCACTGTCTCCGCCACGGCCAGTCGGCGGCAGAGGGCCGCGGCCACGTCGTGCAGCGAATAGCGCCTGACTCGCGCCAAGCCCACGCCGGCACACCAGACCTCCCTGAGATCTGCCTCGGCTACCCCCGTGCCGCCTCGGTTATCGCGCCCCCCTCGGCGGACATGCTCAGCCACTGCAGAAAAGCTCTGACCTCGAGACGGTCTTCGCCCTGGCGGGTGACGGCGAAGTGCCAGTCGGCGTCGACCAGCGTCTGGTCGTACGGCGCGACAAGCCGGCCCTCGTCCAGCAGCCCGTGAAAAAGCGCCCGCGGAAGCAGTGCGACGCCCTCGCCGGCCATGGCCGCCTCGGCGTTCAGTTCGTGGGTTGGATACTCGATCGCGGCGTACCTGACAGCTTGGTCGTCGGCGCCGACCTGGGCCAGCCACCGGATCCAGTCGGGATGCGGCAGCAGCGGAAGCCGCATCAGGTCCGCGAGACTGGCCAGGTCGTCACCCGAGGCCAAGGCGGGCGACAGCATCGGCGTCAGGTCCACCGGGAACAGCGCCCGCGCCTCCAGGCCGGGCCAGGCGCCGGCGCCCGTGCGGATCGCGACGTCGAAGGCCTCGTTCGGGCGCGGATCGGCGGAGACATCGAGCTCGATCCCGACGCCGGGGTTCAGGGCGCGATACCGCGGGATGCGCGGGGCCAGGAAGCGGGCGGCGAAACTGGGCGGCGCGGTCAACCGGATGCGCGGTGGGGCCGCGTGAAACTCGGCGAGGCCGAGATCAACCTCCTTCAGCCCGCGCTCGACCCGTTCCGCCAGCGCCAGCGCGGCGGTCGTCGGCGCGATCCGGGGGCCGCTGCGGACGAATAGCGATGCGCCCAACGCCTTTTCCAGCGTGCGCACGCGCAGGCTGACGGCGGCCGGCGTCACGCACAACCTCTCGGCGGCGGCGGCGAAACTGCCCGCTCGGACGCACTCGGCGAAGAACCTCAGCGATTCCAGGGACGGGATCATCTCAAGTTTCCCTTTCGGTGATCGCGAGCAAAGCGCGTTTTGTCGGGACAGGCCATGGCGCCAAAGCTGGGCGATCGAAACGGAGCCATGACGTGTCCCTGCAATCGCGCCCCCTGTTCAACCTGACCATCCACCTGCACCCCACCATCGAACTGGGCCAGACCCCGGCCGGCGGACGCCGGATTTTCCCGGTGTCGGGTGGCGTCTTCGAGGGCGACCGCCTGCGGGGCGTCGTCTCGCCGATGATCGGCTCCGACCTTCTGCTGATGCGATCGGACGGCGCCTTTCAGCAGGATGTCCGCCTGCTGCTCGTCACCGACGACGGAGACAACATCCTGATGACCTATCGCGGAATCCGCCGCGCCTCGCCCGAAATCGACGCGCGCCTCTCGCGTGGCGAGGCGGTGGATCCCTCGGCCTACTACCTCAGAACCACGCCCTATTTCGAAACCGCCTCGGAAAAATACGCCTGGATCAACGGCGTGGTCTCGGTCGCCCAAGGCGGTCGAGTCGCCGGCGGGGTCCGCTACGAGACCTACGAAATCCTCTGAACAGCGTAGCGCCGCCGGGACAACCGAATGACCAGAGGTCGGAGCAGCCTGCGCGCTCGGCACGTATCAGCACGACCGTCTCAGCCAGGCCAGAGGGAGACACTTCCAATGGCGACGGCGCCGCCGACCAAAGCGGCTTGACACCCATAAATATGCATTACTATGTATATGCATGATTACGCAATTAAATATCTTCGTTGCGCTCGGCGATCCGGCCCGGTTCCGCATCGTCGAGCTGATGAAGTCCGGCGAATGCGCCGTGGGCGACATCGTCGAGCGCATGGACATCCACCAATCGGGCGTCTCGCGGCACCTGCGCATCCTGACGGACGCGGGGATCGTGCAAATGCGGCCCGACGGTCAGAAGCGGCTCTATTCCCTGAGGAAGGAGGCCTTCGACCAGCTGGAAGCCTGGGTGGCCGAGTACCGCCGCCACTGGGAGGCGCGGTTGGACCGCTTCGGCGCCGCCCTCGAACGCAACCGAGCGGCGGGCAAGGCCGTCGACAAGGAGGAAGACCAATGAGAACCGCAACCCCAGCCGCCCGGGCCCAGTTCTCGATCGAGCGCCGCTACAACGCCACGGTCGAGGAGGCCTGGGCCCTGTGGACCACTCAGGCCGGCATCGAGTCCTGGTGGGGCCCGGAAGGGTTCGAGGTCAGCGTCGTCTCGCTGGACCTGCGCCCGGGTGGCGAGCTGAACTACCTGATGACCGCCGTGCAGCCCGAGATGATGGCGTTCATGAAGCAGTCGAACATGCCGCTCTCAACGCCGTGCAAGGTGACCTACACGGAGGTCGCCGCGCCCCATCGGCTGGCCTATTCGACCCTGACCGACTTCGTGCCGGGGGTGGAGCCCTACGACGTCGCCACGGTGGTCGAGCTGAAGGCCGTCGCCGACGGCGTGGCCATCACCATCACCTTCGACGCCATGCATGACGACGCCTGGACCGAGCGCGCCCGCGCCGGCCACGAGAGCCAGATGCGCAAGCTGGACGCCCTCATGGGCGCGCAGAGCCAGGGGGACGCGCCATGCATCGCCGACTGATCAGCCTCGGCGCGGTCGTCGCCGGCTTCCTGGTGACGGCCCTCGCCTCGACCGTCACGGACGCGGTGCTGCACGCCGTCCACGTATTCCCACCCGCGCCACAGCGGATGTCGAACGAACTGTTCGTGCTGGCCTCGGCCTATCGCGCAGTGTTCACGGTGGCCGGCGGCTACGTCACCGCCCGGCTCGCGCCCGACTGGCCCTTGCGCCATGCCTGGGTGCTGGCGGGGATCGGGCTGGTCGCCGGACTGGCGGGGATCGGCGCCTATTTCGCCATGGGCGGGGAGGCGGTGGGGCCGATCTGGTACGCGGTCTCGTTGCCGATCCAGGCCATCCCATGCGTCTGGCTGGGCGGGTGGCTGGCGGCGAGGAGACGGGCTGGGCGCTGACTGGAAGGCGACACCTTCCCCATCCACCTTCGTTGTCGCCTCAAATGAGCGGGATGGCCTGCCCTCCCCTTGCCGGCACGAAATGCCGTCATACGGCTTATCAGCGGCGCCTTGATTTCCTCGCCACTCACGAGGCGCAACGACAGTGGCTGGCTCGGAGGCGCGCCAGTCCGTCGGGGTCGATCAAGAGGCCATCTCGACAGAATGCGAATGGGCGCCATCCTCGGCCTTCGAAACGACAAGCCCTGGCGTTCAGGGCAGCATCTCCACCGTGGCCGACTGCGGTAGATCACGCGATGAACCGCCCACCTGCACCCGACGAGGTCCTGGCGGCTGACGCCAGGCCTTGGCCTGCGGTGACCAGTAGGATAGCGCGCGGCGGTCGACCTTCAGATGGACCTGACGGCTCTCACCGGCGCGCAGAGTGATGCGCTGGAAGCCGGCCAGGGTGCGGGGTGCGAAGGTCAGTCCCTCGGGCTCCCCGGCCGGCGCGTCGACATAGACCTGGGCGACCTCGGCGCCGTCCACCAGGCCGACGTTGCGCAGGGTGAAGGCCACATCCAGGCCGTCGGCTGCGGGCGTGACCTTCAGGTCGCTGTACTGGAACCGCGTGTAAGAGAGGCCGTGGCCGAACGGAAAGAGCGGCCGCGCGCCCTGGGCGTCGTACCAGCGGTAGCCGACCAGAACCCCTTCCGAATAGGTCTGGCGCCCGTCTACGCCGGGGAAGCGTTCGGGCTGGGCGACGGCGGTCTGGCGGTCGCTCATCGGGAAGGTCACGGGCAGACGTCCGGACGGATTGGCCTTGCCGGTCAATAGGGCCGCCGTCGCCTCCCCGCCCCGCTGACCGGGGTACCACATCTGCAGCACCGCCTTGACCCGGTCGATCCACGGCATCAGCACCGGCGCGCCGGTATTCAGCACGACGACGGTATTGGGATTGGCGCGCGCCACCGCCTCGATCAGTTCGTCCTGGCCATAGGGCAAGGCCAGCGAGCGATTGTCCTCGCCCTCGGTGCCCTCGACGTGGGCGAAGACGATGGGCGTCGACGCGGCCCTGGCGGCCGCCGCGGCCTCGTCCAGCAGCCGGCGGCGCAGAGCCGGAGTAACCCAGGCCAGGCGCAGGCTCAGCGGCTCGACGGCCGAGGCCTTCACCGCCAGCTTGAGACGGTGGCGGGTTCCGGCTTCCAGGCGCACGACCTGACCTTGGTTGAGCAGGCCATCAGAGGTCTTGATCAGGCGCGCGCCGCCAAAAAGGCGACCGCCTTCAATAATACGCCTGCCGTCAAGCTCGACGTCGGCCATGCCGCGATCGGCCTCGGCCAGCGCCAAGCCCCCGACCGGCGTGAACTGCAGCATCAACTCGTAGTCACCCGTTTCCGGCGCCGTGATCCAGCCTTCCCAGCTGGCCGCCCGGCTCTTGTCGACGACGGCCGCGCCGGTGAAGGCCCCCAAGCCCCCCGCCAAGCCGGGACCTGCGCGCGAGCTCAAGGCCGCCGCGGGAACAGGCTCGCCCTCCAGACGCAGGCCTTCAGAGAAGACCAGCGGCGCTCCGGCCTGCGCGCCCAGGGCCTGGTAAGGATTGTTCAGAGCCGTCGGCTTGACCTCGGCGCTGCCGCCGCCGCCGTAGAGGGCGCGTTTGGCCGTCGGTCCAATGACGGCGGCCGTCCTGAGCGTCGACGCGCCCAGCGGCAGAACTCCGCCGTCGTTCTTCAGCAGCACCGCGCCCTCCAGCGCGATCCGCAGCGCCAGGTCCGCGTGCGCCTGGCGCTGGGCGTCGTCCTCAGGCGGCCGCGGCGCGGCCTCGCCCAGCATGCCGATCTTGTCCATCTGGGTCAGGATCCGGCGAACTGAACGATCGATGTCGGCCTCGGTCAGGTCCCCCTTGGCCACGGCCGCCTTCAACGCCTCGCCGAGGAACTTCCCGCGCGGCATCTCCATGTCGAGCCCGGCCTTCATCGACGGCGCGCCGCTATGCGTGGCGCCCCAGTCAGACATCACGAAGCCGCCATAGCCCCAGTCCTGGCGCAGGACCTTGTCCAGCAGGAACGGGCTCTCGCAGGCCGCCACGCCGCCCACCTTGTTGTAGGCGCACATCACCGCCCCGACGCCCGCCTCGACCGCGGCCTGGAACGGCGGAAACTCGATCTCGCGCAGCGTCCGCTCGTCGACCTGGACATCGATGGTCTTGCGGTCGGTCTCCTGATTATTGGCCGCGAAGTGCTTGACCGTGGCGATTACCCCGCCGCCCTGCAAACCGCTGACGCTGGCCGCCACCAGCCGCGAGGCCAGCAGCGGATCCTCGCCGAAGGTCTCGAAGTTGCGACCGGCCGTCGGTACGCGGACATTGTTGGTCATCGGGGCCAGCAGCACGTGCTGGTCGCGGGCCAGGGCCTCGCTGGCCACCGCCGCGCCCCAGGCCTCGCCCAGGTCCGACGAGAAGGTCGCGGCCAAGGCGACGGGCGCGGGAAACGCCGTCGCCGTCCGCGAGGTCCGCACCCCGGCCGGACCGTCGGCCAGGCGCAGCGGCGGGACCCCCAACCGCGCGACGCCGGGGATGTAGCCGCCGCCGGCCAGATGTTCCGGATCCTCCTGCCCGTGCAGAAAGCCGATCTTCTCGTCCAGGGTCATGCGTCCGATCAGGGCCTCGACCCTGCCCTCGTCGGCCAGCGCCGCCGGAGCCGTCGCCAGGGCCCAGGCGGTGACGGCCATGCTGGCGGCCTTGGTCGGGAAACGCGAACGGGAAGCCATGCGGATCATTCTCCAGCCGAACGAAAATATCGCCCGGACCGACGAGCGGTCCGGGCGAGGATAGACGCGGGGGTCGTCAGAACTTGGCGTCGAGCCGCAGCCCGGCGTAGCGGCGGGCGTCGCGGCCATACCAACCGGCCAGCGCCGCCTTGCCGCCCCAGCGACCGCCGACGTCGGAAATGTTCGACAGGTAGAGCTTGTCGCCGACGTTGTTGACGAAGGCGGTCAACGACCAGCTCTGGTCCGAACGCCCCACGGAGGCCGACAGGTTGACGATCGCGTATCCGTCCTGGGTGGCCAGCGGGTTCTTGTTCGGATCAAAATTGATCTGGCTCTGATAGTTGACCACGCCGCCCAGGGTCAGTTCCAGGTCGCTGGAGAGGTCGAAGCGCTGCTCGGCCCCGGCGTTGAACTTCCAGCGCGGCGCGTTTGACAGGCGCTGGCCCGACAGGTCCTGGAAGCTGGCCCCGTTCAAGGTGGCGCAGCCGGTGGCGGCGGTCTGGCCCGAATAGCAGGTCGCGCCGACGAACTTGTCGTACTTGGCGTCGACATAGGCCAGCGAGCCGTTCAGCGTCAGGCTGTGGGTCGGGCGGATCGTCGTGTCCAGCTCGACGCCGCGTGTGCTGGCCTTGCCGGCGTTGGTCAGCTGGAAGGTCGGCGCGATGGCGGTCGGATCGACCGACTGAACCTGGAAGTTCTTATAGGTGGTGTAGAAGGTCGCCACGCTCAGACTGACCCGTCGATCGAAATAGTCGCCCTTCAGGCCGCCCTCGAAATTGTCCACCTGCTCCTTGTTGACCGGATTGAAGGTGTTGGTGGGCGTGACCGTCGCGTCAAGATTGTAGACCTTGGGTTTATAGCCCCGCGAATAGGTTACATAGACGTTGGCTCGCGCGCCGATGTCCTGCTTCAGGGTGACGTCGCCCACCACCGTGTTTGAACTGTCCGAACCCTTGCGCGTGAATGGCGTGGTGTTGCTGGCGGGGGTGGTGTTGTACTGCAGGTTATAGACGTAGGCGATCTTGTCGCGGTTGTAGCGCAGCCCGGTGATCAGGGTCGTGCTGTCGGTCAGCTTGAAGTCTGCGCGGACATAGGCCGCGTAGCTCCTGTTGTTGGCCTGGCGGTAGGCGCCGAAGGGGATGGGGGTGCCAAACGCCGGTCGGTCGAACTGGAACCCGGTCTTGCTGTGGTCGTAGTAGAGACCCGCCAGCACCCGGCCAAAGCCCAGGTCTCGCGAGGCCAGGCGGAACTCCTGGCTGAACCCATCGATCTTGAGTTGCGAACGCTGGATGTTGTTCCACGAATAGAGGCCACTGGAGAGTCGCGAGGCCCAGTCGATCTTTTGTCCGTAGGAATCGTAGCGCAGGTCGCGATCCTCATGCGACTTGGCCGTGATCGAGCTGAAGGTGAAGTCGCCGACCTCGTAGTTGATCACGGCGCTATAGAGCTGGTCCTTGGTGTGCTGGCCCGGCGTGGTGATGGTGTTGTAGTCGGTGTTGCTGCGGCTGGGCGTGACGCCGACCAGGGCTTCGCTCTGGGCGAAAGAGCCGCGGAAGCGGGCCGTGGGGTCGATCTGCACGAAGGCCTGGAACTGGCCGATGTCGCGCGCGTCGACATAGTTGGCCGACAGGGTGAGATCCAGGCCATCCTTGGGCTTGAACAGCAGCTTGCCGCGCACGCCGGCGGCCTTGGAGACATCGTTGTCGCCGGTGGCGAGGTTGCGGGTCACAAATTCGGTGCGGTTGCGAAACCCCGACAGCGAGAAGCCGACGGTGTCGCTGATCGGCCCGGCGACGAAGGCCTGGGCGCGCACCTCATCGTCGGTGGTGGCGCTGATCGAGGCTCGCCCTTCGAACACGTTGCTGGGCTTGCGCGTCACGATGTTGATCACGCCGATCGAGGCGGTGCGGCCGCCCAGGGTCGATTGCGGGCCGCGCAGCACTTCGGCGCTGGCGATGTCGGTCAGCTGGCGGGCGGCCAGCGACTCCGGCGCCAGGGTCACGCCGTCCAGCATCACCGCCACGCCGCTGGGCGAGCCAACGGTGATCACGTTCGTGCTGACGCCTCGCAAGGTGTAGAAAGGCCGCAGCGTCGTGGTCGCCGGCGAGGCCACCAGCGAGGGCACCGCCTTGCCCAGATCGTCCAGCGTCGCCACGCCCGCGGCTTCCAGCTGCTTGGGCGCCACGACGGCCACCGAGACGGGCGTGTCGCGCAAGTTCTCCGTCCGCTTCTGGGCCGTGACCACGACCTCACCGATCTGGTTGTCGGGCGCGGCCTGGGGCGCTGTCGCCTCCTGGGCCCGGGCGCTGTTGCCGGCGAGGCCGACCATCAGCGCCTGAAGACCGACAACCGAACACAAGACGGTTCTGCGCTTCATGGATCCTCTCCTGGATGATGTTCTTATGCGGTGGACGCAGATCGGCCGACGGCCGTCGGCGCTAGGGACGGACGTTCACCAGGACTCGGCGATAGCGTGTGATCGCGGGCGTCCCGGAGTCGCGGACTTCGAGAATGACTTGGTAGGTCGTGGGCTCGACGACGGTCGGGACCACGAAGCTCGCCTGCGGCTGGTCGGCGTCGACCACCTCCAGCTTCGGCGGTGACAGACCCGGCCGGCCGCTGACCTCGGCGTACTGCCACCAGCGATAGGTCAGGGCGTCGCCGTCCGGATCCCTCGAGCCCAGGGCGCTCAGCTTCACCGTCTCGCCGGCCTTGGCGTCGAGCACCGCGGGGGCATCGCCCGGCGCGCCGTTCAGCACCAGGGCGGGCGCGTGGTTGGCCTTGGTCCGGTCCGGCGTCAGCGTCCAGCCGATCCGGGCGGCGAAGTCGCTCTGGAAGGCCGCGCGCCAGCGGAACACCGTCGCCTGGTTGCTGGTCCAGCTCGCGCCGCCCTCGCCCGCCACCGTGTCCTGGGCGTCACCGTACTGGACGCCGCCTTCGTAGGTCGGGACGTAGCGGCCGCCCCAGCCGCCATATTCCGGATGCTCGGGGACGTTCAGGCCGTTGGGGATCAGCCACAGGAAGGCTGGGGTGTCGCCCTCCATGATGAACTGGTGCGGCGGATAGAGCGCGCCCAGCGGGCCGCGGCGGATGTTCGCCTCCAGCCAGGCGTTGGTGACCATCTCGGCCGCCGGCCACTTGACCGGCCGGCGCACGTCGCCGGAAATCCCGGTCCAGGCCGCCAGGCCATATTGGCCCCAGCCGTGGACGCTGGCGATCCAGGCCAGGTCGGGGAACTGCTGGCGCAGCCAGGGACCCGCGTCGTCCTGGTCGGAGATCGAATAGACCCGCAGCTTGGCGACGAAGGCCTTCAACTGCTCGGGCGTGCGGGTGGCGCGGACCGTCCAGAGCGCCTGGGCCAGGTCCAGCGCCCCGCCCCACACCGATACGTAGACCGGGCGCGGATCGGGACGGTCGACCGCCGCGATGATCAGGCGGGAGCCGTCGGTGTCGCGTCCGTCGCCCACGCCGCGCATGCCATAGACGGTCCCGCCGGCGCGAACCAGCGCGTCCAGCTTTTCCGCGTCGGGATAGCCGTCGGCGTGACGGCGCAGGTTGGGCAGAACCTGGCCATAGGCGGCGATCCGCGCATGCATCAGCTGCGGCTGGACCTTGTCGCGCTGCCAGGTCGAGGTCGTGGCGACCAAGCCCTCGAGATCCAGGTCGTTGGCGTAGAGCAGAAGGCGGACCAGGGATTCGGAATCGTCCGGCTCGTTGCCGATGTCGGACAGGACGATGACGCGCGGCTTCACGGCGGCTTGGGCCGGAGCGGCCGCTCCGGCGACCAGGGCGCCGAACCCCGCCAGTGCGGTCAACCACAGTCGAGCTTGACGCTTCATCGGCCTCCCCCCTTTTCGCGCAACCCGGCTCGATTGCCGGACCTTTTCATTCATTTTCGAATTTCTTCGAATTTTGAGAAAGACCTAGCCACGCTTCCGGATCGTGTCAATCAACCGCAGCGATCCAGGCGGACAGCATAACGAGAGCGTCGCGTTTCCCGTTCGAAATCACGCCATTGATCGGCGCACACGCGGAAGCCGCCGCGCTCCAGACGCTCCTTTCGAAGCGTCGAAATTCGAAGCTTTTCAATAGCTGCGCCAATAGCTCGTCCGGCGCCGGACCTCTCCGGGACCACCGACGTCAACGCGCCTCGACATTTTATAATGAGAAATGAATTTGACTATAAGCAATAATCTTAGCAACCTTGGCCGGCGCATAATCATCCGCCATCGCGCGACGAACCCCAGGACTCGACGGCCAAGGGCGGGATCTTTCCCACGCGCGGAGGAGACGTGATGGCAGGCATGCAGTCGGAGCCCAGCGCCGGGATCGACCCCGTCCGGTTCGGACCGTTCCAGGCCGGCGTCGCCGGGCTGTGCGCCGTGGTGGCCATGCTGGACGGCTTCGACACCCAGTCGATCGCCTATGTCGCGCCGCGCATCGCCGAGGACTGGCGCCTGCCCGCCTCGGCCTTCGGCCCGATCTTCGGCGCGGGCCTGCTGGGCCTGACGATCGGCGCCTTCCTGTTGAGCTCGGCCGCCGACCGGTTCGGCCGCAAGATCATCATCCTGCTTTGCGTCGCGATCTTCGGGGTCTTCGCCCTGCTCACGGCCCGCGCGCGGACGATGGACGAGCTTCTGGCCCTGCGGGTCCTGACTGGCATCGGACTGGGCGGGGCCATGCCCAACATCATCGCCCTGACCAACGAGTACGCGCCCGTGCGCTACAAGGCGACGCTGGTGACGGTGATGTTCTGCGGCTTTCCGCTGGGCTCGACGATCGGCGGCCTCGTCGCCGCCCCGCTGATCGCCGACCACGGCTGGACCTGGGTCTTCCTGCTGGGCGGCGCCATGCCCCTGGCGCTGCTGCCGGTGCTGGCCTGGCGGCTACCGGAGTCGGCGCGCTTCCTGGCGCTGCGCCCGGGGAAGGAGCCGCGCGTCGCGGCCATCCTGCGCAAGGCGGCGCCGGAGACGAGCCTCGAGGCCTTCATCGCCTCGGTGCGCGCCGAGAGCAACGAGGGTCAGGGCGTTCGCCGCTTCCCGGTCGCCGCCCTGTTCGCCGAGGGCCGCGCCGGGCGCACGGCCCTGGTCTGGACCGCCTTCTTCATGAACCTTCTCGTCATGTACTTCCTGGTCAACTGGCTGCCGTCGCTGCTGAAGAGCCTGGGCCTGCCGCTGAAGACGGCGATCCTGTCGACCGCCCTGCTGAACCTGGGCGGGGTGGTGGGCGGCGTCGTGCTGGGCCGGCTGATCGACCGCCGCGATCCCTACCTGATCCTGAGCGCGGCCTATTTCGCCGCGGCGCTGTTCATTGCGGTCATCGCCCTGGCCGGACCCAACACCGCCTTGCTGCTGGCCGCGGCGACGGCCTGCGGGTTCGGCGTGTCGGGCGCGCAGATCGGCCTGAACGCAGTGACCGCCAACGCCTATCCGACGGCGATCCGCTCGACGGGCATCGGCTGGGCGCTGGGCGTCGGTCGGATCGGCTCGATCCTCGGCCCGACCCTCGGCGGCGCCCTGCTGGCCCTGGGCTGGACGCCGCAGAGCCTGCTGCTCACCGCCATCGCTCCGGCCCTGGTCGCCGCCGCCGCGGTGTTCGCGCTGCGGCGGACCTGATCAGTCGCGGAGCGGCGGCCCGATCTTGATCGAACAGTCGGAAAGGCCGGCGACCGAGACAACCACCGCGTCGCCCTCGACCACCGCCCCGACGCCCGCCGGCGTGCCGGTGTAGATCAGATCGCCCGGCTCCAGGCGGTAGAAGCGCGAGACATAGGCGATCACCTCCGCCACCGGCCAGATCAGCTCGGCCAGGTCGGCTTCCTGGCGGATCGCGCCGTTCACGGTCAGCGCGATGCGGCCCGCTTGCGGATGGCCGACCTCGTCGACCGGATGGATCAGGCCCAACGGCGAGGACTGCTCGACGTTCTTTCCGGTGTCCCAGGGACGGCCCTTCTCGCGAGCTTCCAGCTGCAGGTCGCGGCGCGTCATGTCCAGGCCTGCCGCGTAGCCGTAGACGTGGCGCAGGGCCTCGCTGGCGACGATGTCGCGACCGCCCTTGCCGATCGCCACGACCAGCTCGGCCTCGTAGTGGAAGTTGGCCGTCTCGGACGGGTAGGACACCGTGGTGTCCGTCGCCACGACCGTCTCGGCCCATTTGGTGAAGAAGAACGGCGCTTCGCGCTCGGGATCGCGGCCCATCTCGCGGGCGTGGGCGGCGTAGTTGCGGCCGATGCAGAAGACCCGGCGGACCGGAAAGTCCTCGCCCGTGCTGGTCGCGGCGATCATGGGCGCTTGAGGTTCGAACACCAGGGTCACCCGCATTGCTCCTTATGGAGATTGAGCTTTTCCTGCGCGGCCTTGTCGGAATAGCCGAACAGCACCAGGTCGTCGGTCGCCCCCAGGCGCAGCTCGCGCCAGGACGGGACGACGAGGATGTCGCGCGGCTTCAGCGCGATCTCGCGCCCCTCGACCACGGCCCAGCCGCAGCCCTCGACCACGACGAACACCGTCCCATCGGTCGCGCGGCGCGCGCGTGTTTCGAAACCCGCCGGCAGCAGGCGAACCTGGGCGGCGATGGTGGGCATGACCGGGCCGCCATCGGCGGGATTGATGAATTCGAGAGCGTGGCCCAGATGCGGATCGATATCCGCGCCGACCGCCAGCGCCGCCAGCGCCGGGCGCCAGTCGGCATAGGGATAGTGAAACAACGGTTGGCGGGCGGGCCGCCGGTCTGCCGCCGAGCCGCGCACGGGCCGCAGGTTGCGCCCGTAGCGGGCCAAGGTGTCGCCGGGAGGTGTCGTCTCTGGATGGGCCTTTTCGGCATGGCCCTCAGCGAAGCCCGCGTCGAAGTGACGGACCGTCGGGATGTCGAGGCCGTCCAGCCAGATCATCGGCTGGTCGGTCGGATTGCCATGGTCGTGCCATTGCCAGCCCGGCGTCAGCACCAGGTCGAAGGGCCGCATGATCGCCTTCTCGCCGTCCAGAGCGGTGAAGGCGCCCTCGCCCTCCAGCACGAAGCGCAGCGCGCACTGGGCGTGGCGGTGAGCCGGCGCCACCTCGCCCGGCAGGATCAGCTGCAGCCCGGCGTAGAGGCTAGGGATGATCGCCGACTGCCCCTGCAGGCCGGGATTTTCCAGGATCAGCACCCGCCGCTCGGCCTGCTCGGCGCTGATCAGGTCGCCCGCGCGCATCAGATAGTCGCGCGCCTGGTCGTACGACCAAAGATGAACCTGAGCGGGCGACTGCGGCTGCTTGGGCACCAGCTGGGCCAGCAGCTCCCAGAGGGGCGTCAGGTTTTGCGGCGCCATCTCGGCGTACAGCGCCTCAAGCTGGCTGCGCTGGTCGTTGGGGAGGGTCATCACGCATCCTTCACGCCCTATCGCAGGAAATGGCGCGGATGGTTTTTGACATTATGAAACTAGTTATGCAATGCGAAATCTCTTCATCCCACCCAGCCTAGCTGGGCGCTGATCTCGCGGCACAGGTCCTGCAGCTCGTTCGGCGCCGCGGCGTGACCGCCCCCGGCGAAAGCCTCGGGCAGCAGCGCCGTCGCCGTCAGCACCGCCCGCCCCTGCAGGTCGAAGATCGGATAGGCGGTCGCGCGCAGGCCTGGCACCATCGTGCCCTCGACATGGGCGTAGCCGCGCTCGCGCACCGTCTTGCGAAGGGCCTCGGCCTGCGCCCGGGTCGTCGGGCCGCGCTCGAGCTCGCGCGCCAGCAAATGTTCTGTCTCGATCGGCGGCGTGAACGCCAGGAACGCCTGTCCCGTGGCCGAATAGAGCAGCGGCAAAACCGAGCCGACATTGAACGACGTCATCACCGCCGGCCGTCCCATGCTCCAACGAACGATGGTGGGCCCCAGCGGCCCTAGGGCGGCGATCTGCACCGTCTGGCCGGTCCGCTGAGTGAAGTCGCCGATCGCCGCGTCGACCAGCCGGAAGGCGTCGATGCGCGACAGCGCCGCCATGCCCAGCTTCAGCGCCTTGGGTCCCAGGTCATAGCGGCCGGTGGCCGGATCCTGGCTGGCCATGCCGGCGATGATCAGGCTCTGGAGATAGCGGTGCGCCTGGGGCGGGGCCATGCCGCTGGCCTGGGCGATCGCGCTGAGCGTAGAGGCCTGCCCGAGGCCGGCCAGGGCCTCCAGGATCCCCAGCCCGATCTCCACGGACTGGATGCCCCGGCGCCGCGCGGGGGACTCGGCGTCGGCTTCGTCGGTCATGGTCTTCTCCGGAATGACGGCAAACCCACGAGCGCCCCCACAAGAGCGACTCGCGGACTTCGCGTTCAACTTGAGACATAGTCTAGGGAAGGGTTAGGCGGCGCCAAACAGGGCCGCGCGGGCGCTATCCAGCGCCGCCCCCGCATCCTGGCGCGCCGGAGCCGCCGCCAAGCTTCATGCGATGATGACCTCTATCCCCGCGTCGAGGAACGCACGGTGATCCTCGTCGCGAATGCCGCTGTCGGTGACCAGGCAATGGATGTTCTCAATCCCCCCCAACGACGAGAAGGAGGTCCTGCCGATCTTTGTGGAGTCCGCCGCCAGATAGACCTTCGAGGCCGACTTGATCATCGCACGCTTGACGGCGATGTCGGCAATGGCGGGAAAGGTCAAACCGGCCTCAAACGAGATCGCAGCCGTGGCCAGGAACAGCTTCTGAGCGAACAGCCCCTCGAAATAGTCGGCCGAGCGTTCGCCCCAAAGCGACAGGGTCGGCGCCTTGAACTGCCCCCCGGGCATGTGGACGGTGTAGGTCGGGATCGCGCCCAGGATCAGGGCGATGTTCAGGGCGTTGGTGACGACGTTCAGGCCTTTGCGGCCGCCCAGGTTCGCGGCGATCTCGGTGATGGTCGAGCCGGCATCCATGATGATGGTCTCATGGTCCTCGACCAGGGCGGCGGCGGCCAGGCCGATCCGCTTCTTGGCTTCCATGTTGACGAGATGATGCAACGCCATGGCCCGTACCTGCTGGGGCGCGGACTTGAGATAGGCGCCGCCATGCTCGCGCACGATATGGCCATCGACCTCCAGGCGCTCCAGATCCTGGCGGACTGTCACCTCGGAGACGGCGAAGGCTTCGGCCAGGTCTCGCACGCGGGCGCTGCCGACCTCCTGGAACCAAGCCAGCATCTTCATCCGGCGCGGCTCGCCGAGCAGCGAACCGGCGCCGGCCGGGATCGCGCCGCCCTTCGACTTGGCGCGTTCCGCCTCGGCGGACGCCATCGTCCTGCCGCGTCCAGTCTGGGTTTCACCTTTGGTCAAAGCGCCCTTGGCCATGTGGGTTCTCAGTCTCGCGCGCCGATGATCCGGCCCTGCAACTGATCGAGTACAACGGTCGTGACGATTACCGTACCGTTGATCATCATTTACCGGAATTCGCAGACGCCAGACACGACCATCCCGTCGCGCAAGACGCCGATCACGCAGGCGTCGAGAATGTTTCCGCCAGGGTTGAGTCCTGAAGCAAAATCCCACGCGCCGGCGACATCACACCGGTGCGCGCCCGTGACGAAAGCCGAAAAGAGCTCGCCGGGGACGCAGGACAAGGTCCTCGGCGAGCAGTTTCGGGGTGGGCTTTAGAACTTCGTGCGCACGCCTAGGGACACCAGGCGCCCCAGGGTCGAGCCGTTGGCGTAGCCGCTATTGGCGTTGCGCCAGGGCGGGGCCTTGTCGAACAGGTTGTCGACATTGAGGGTCAGTTGCGTTCCCTGCATCGGACCGAAATCGCCCAGGTCGACGCCGGCGTAGAGGTCGACGGTGTTGTAGGCGCCCACCTCCGACTGGACCGCTTCGCCCAGGATCGGATAGCCGCCGCTGTGTGTCAGGGTCGCCCGCGCGGTGATCTTGCCGTATGTCCCGCCGGCCGTGGCCACATAGTTGAAGCGGCCGACGCCGTTCTTCAGGCGGTCGACATAGATCCCGTTGTTGGCGTCGCTGGTCTTGCGGTTGAGCGTGTAGGTGCCGCCCAGGCTGGCCGACAGCGAGCCGAAGCTGGTGGCGCGATAGGCCTGCAGGTTGAAGTCGAGACCGTCCTGCTTGACCCGGCCGCGGTTGTAGCGACGCAGGTCGTAGATCGCATAGGGGCTGTTGGTCGCGAAGAACGCCGCCAGGGAGTCGAAGTTGTCGGCCCGGGCGCCGCGCGAGAAGGCCTGGGCCTGCGCCAGGGTCGGGTTGAGGATGTAGTATGGCGCGTTCGAAGCGTCGGCGTAGAAGGCCGCGCCGCCATTCAAGCCGCCGACGTTGACGCTGATCACGTCGGAGAAGTCGACATTGTAATAGGTCAGGCTGGCCGTCACGCCCGGCAGGAACTTCGGCTTGAAGTCCGCGCCCAGCGACCAGGTGTCGGCCGTTTCGGGCCTCAAGGTCGGACTGCCGCCCGAGATGTAGAGGATGGGGCGCAGGTTGCTGCCGGCCGGGTCGCCCGGACGGACGTTGAGCGCGATCGGAATGGAAGTCACTCGCGCATCAACCGCGCCGGTGGTGTCGGCCAGGCTGGGCGCGTGGAACGACGTGCCCCAGTTGCCGCGGATGCGGACGCCGTCGAACGGCGTGTAGTTGAAGCCGATCTTGGGATTGGTCGTCCCGCCGACATCGCTGTAGTCGTCGTAGCGGACCGAGCCGGTCAGATCGAGCGCCCGTAGGAACGGCTTGGCGTTGCCCTCGCCGATCAGGGGCACGAAGACTTCGCCGAACACCGACTTGACGTTCCGCGAGGCCGAAACGGCGTTGCGCTTGGGCGTGGCCCTGGGCCCGAAGGCGATGGCCGCGTCGATGCTCTCGTGGTGATACTCCGCCCCCACGGCCAGGCGGACGTCGCCGCCGGGCATGGCGAACAGCGTCCCGTCGGCGACCAGACGGCCTTCGCCCAGGTCCTGCTTGGCCTTGGAGATGTTGGTGTAGTCGCGGATCGCGGCCAGCACCGCCGCATTGGTCTGGGTCAGGTCGTAGGGGTTCAACGCCGTGGCGGTCGTGGTCGACCGCAGGGCCTGGTCGACATAGGGGCTGTTGATCGAGGCTTCGTTGGTCTCGCTGTAGCTGTGACCGAAGTTGGCCAGGCCGCGCAGCTTCCAGCCATGGCCCAGGTTCAGGTCGAAGGTCGGCGTGATCCCTTCCGAGCTGAACTTCGCGGGATTGTCGGTGCTGTCGCCGAACACCGGGGCGTAGTTGAACAGCACCGACTGGCTAGTCTCGGTCCCGATCGCCCGGAAGTACGGGTTGGCCGAGGTGATCGTCGAGTTCGTCGACAGCGCCGCGGTCTTCATGTTGGTGTTGCGGATCGAGTAGTAGCCCGTGACGTTGACGCTCAGGTCGTCGCTGACTTCCTGGTCCAGGGTCACGAAGACGGTGTGACGGCGCTCACGCGGATAGACATCGGCATAGTCGGTGGTGTCGCAGCGGTTCTGCGTGCCGGCCACCCGGCCCGGCAGGGCGTAGGACACGCCCGCCACGGTGATATTGGCCTGGGCGCAGGTGGTCGCGCGGCGGTCCGTGCCGCCCGTGCCGCGATTATCCTGAGTGACGTAGCCGCGCTCGCGTCCCTGGATGTCGTCGTGCCAGGCATAGGCGTACGAGGCCGACAGCGAACCGCTGCCCCAGTCCTTACCGATCGTCAGGTTGGAATCGAAGGTGTGATAGCCGTCGGCGACGCCATACTTGCCCGACACCTCCGCGCCCGAGATGCGCTTGCGGGTGATGAAATTGATAACTCCGCCGATAGCGTCCGAGCCATAGATCGACGAGCCGCCGTCCGGAATGACCTCCACCCGGTCGATGACGCCCGGCGGGATCACGGTCGGGTCGACATAGGTCTGCAGGATCCCGGCGCCGACCACGCGATGGCCGTTCAGCAGCACCAGGGTCGTCGTGCCGCCCGAGGCGCCGAGGCCGCGCAGATTGGTTTGGGCGATCGGTTGGCCGAAGCTGGCGGACACCGCCGGGAAGCCGTTGAAGTTGCTGACCTGCGGGATGGTGGCCAGGAGGTCGTTGGTGTTGGCCGCCCCGCTGGCGATCACCTCGTCCTTGCCCACGCCGATGACATTGGTGCCGACCGGCGCGACGCCCCGCAGCAGGGTGCCGGTGACGACGATCTCGGACACCTCGCTGGCGTCCGCTTGCGCCTTGTCATCCTGGCCGGACGACGAGCTGGTCGGCGCCGCCTGCGCCATGACCTGACCGGCGATGGCCATCGTCATGGCCATCAGGCTGGCCGACAGCAGCCCCGCGCGACGCCTTTCGAAATTATTCGCTGACACGTCCCTCTCCTCTCCCAAAGCCGAGGGCTCGTTTCGGCCCTTCGGGTCCTTTTGGACGTTGAATGCGTAACCGACGAACCTACGAATGACAATTGACTACTTTCGAATACTTTCGTATTTTGAGCTCAATTCGAAAATAAACGCGCGCGCGTATCGCGTCAGCGCTCGGCCCCACGGGCCAGCCTCAGGGAGGAGGACGCAATGACCAAGAAGGCCGGCCTTTCGCGGCGGGAGTGGATGTCCTCGGCCGCCGCCAGCGGCGCGCTGATCGTCTCCGGCAAGGCCCTGGCGGCCGAGCCCAGCAAGCCCGGCCCCATCGTCCAGACCGGTCACGGCCCGATCCGCGGCCGCATCGAGGACGGCGTCCATGTGTTCCGGGGCGTCCGCTACGGCGCGCCCCCGACCGGCGCCTTGCGCTTCCGGCCGCCGCAACCACCCACGGCATGGTCGAGGGTCATGGAAGCCGACACGTTCGGCGCCGCGGCCATGCAGTCACCCGGCCCCGACGCGCCGAAGACCGAGACCCACAGCGAGGACTGCCTCTTCCTGAACGTCTGGACCGCCGGCCTGAACGCGGGCAAGCGGCCGGTCATGGTCTGGCTGCACGGCGGCGCCTTCGCCGAGGGCGCGGCGGGCCGCCCGACCTATTATGGCGACCATTTCGCCCGCGACGGCGTGGTCCTGGTCTCGGTCAACCACCGCCTGAACGTCTTTGGCTTCACCCAGCTGCCTGACAGTTGGGGCCCCGCCTACAGGTCGTCGGGCCTGGCCGGCATGCTGGACATCGTCCAGGCCCTGCGATGGGTGAAGGCCAACATCGCCCGTTTCGGCGGTGATCCGAACAATGTGACGATCTTCGGCGAGAGCGGCGGCGGCGCGAAGGTGTCGCTGTTGCTGGGCATGGTCCCGGCCCAGGGTCTGTTCCATCGCGCCATCATCCAGAGCGGCGCGGGCCTGGACGCCGCCCCGCGCGCCTACGCCCAGACCCTGGGCGGCGCGCTGGTCGAGACCCTGGGCGTCAAGCCCGGCGACACGGCCGCCCTGGCCGCCGTCGACGCCAAGACCATTTTCGAGAGCCAGAAGGCGGCGATCGAGAAGGCCAAGGGCGCGGCCAGCAAGGGCTTCCTGATCGACGGTTTCGTGCCCAGCATCGACGGCCAGACCCTGCCGCGGGGCCCCTTCACGCCCAGCGCCCAGCCTTGGATCGCCGACGTGCCGCTGTTGATCGGCACCAACCGCGACGAGATGACCCTGTTCCTGGCCTCATCGCCAGCGATCGCCAACCAGACCGTCGAGGGCTTCGAGAACGCCGTCCGCGAAGCCTATCCGACCAAGGCCGACCAGGTTGCCGCCGCCCTTCGCGCGGCCCATCCGGGCGCTTCGCCCGGCGATCTGACCATCGCCCTGCAGACGGCCAAGACCTTCTGGATCGACTCCGTCACCCTGGCCGAGCGCAAGCTGAAACAGCCCGCGCCCGTCTGGATGTACCGCATGGACTGGGACCAGTCCCCGGCCCTGGGCGGCAAGCTGAAGGCCGCCCACGCCATGGAGCTGTCGTTCGTGTTCGGCACCCAGGAGAACATCCGCTTCTTCGTTGGCCCCGGCGAGGGCCCGACCCGGATGGCCGCCCAGATGCACCCGGCCTGGGTCGCCTTCGCCAAGACCGGAACCCCCCAGACCGCGAACCTGCCGGCCTGGCCGCGCTACGATCTGGCCCAACGCCAGACCATGATCTTCAACCTGGAGAGCAAGGTGGAAAGCGATCCGCAGGGCGCGCTGCGTCGCGCGATCCGCGCCTAGCTCAGAGGGTCATCCGAGACGGAGGCGGGAGATGGCTGAAGCCGCCTCCCGCCCCTTTTCATTTCACGATCGTCACGACGACGTGGGCATAGCGGGTCAAGGCTGGCGCGCCATTGTCGCTCGCCTCGGCCAGGATGTGCAGGGTGTCACCTGGCTTGGCGTCGGCCGGCGCAACCAGCTTGGTCGACAGGCCGGCCGAAGCGCTCAGGGCGACATCGCCAGCATAGGTTCCCGCCTCGGGCCAGGTGCGCCAGCGGACCGTCGCCGCGTCATGGTCCGGGTCGCTTACGGTCGCCGCCAGGAGGATGGCCTGGCCGGGCTTCGCCGAGATCAAGCGCGCGCCCTTGATGGCGATCCGGGGCGGGTGGTTAGCGTCGGCGTAGCGCGGCGTGGTCGCCCAGATGAACCTAGCGGCGAAGTCGCGCTGCGACTGGGCCAGGAATGGATGGGTCGGCTGACGCTTGAACTCAGGCGCCTTGCCGGACGCCACCGCCGCCAGGTTTGCCGTCATCTCGCCCGACATCGCCGAACGCCCCTCGGCGCGATAGCCGCCCCAGCCGCCGAACGAGCTGGCGCGATAGCCCTCCAGACCGTTGTCGATCAGGTTCAGGTAGGTGACCGTGTCGCCCTCGCCGATCGCAGAGCCCTTGGCCTCGACGGGTGACCAGACGACATAGCCCTCGGCCCGCAGTTGCTCGGCGGTTTTCCCCGCCTCGCCGAAATAGTCGAAGATGTCGCCCTTCACCATCTGCCGGCCGTCGCCCCAGGTACGATAGAAGGCGCCCAGCGGGCCCTTGTCGGAGATGTTGGCCTTGGTCCAGTCGGCGCTCAGATAGGCGGCGTCATCGACGCTCAGCGTGCGCTGGGACATGTAACTGATCATGATCCCGCCCCTGGGCTCGACATAGCGGATCTCGGGCCAGTGGGGCTTGATGTACTTGGCGTAGGTGTCGTCCTGGTCGCCCGACGGATGAATCACCGCCTTGCGGATCACCTTGGCGCGGATGGCCGCCCAGCGGGGTGTGTCCTTGTACTGCTCCTCGATTGACTTGAGCGCCCGCGCGATCGTGCTCTGTCCGCCCCAAGCATGCAGATAAAGCGGCGCCTCCTCGTCGTCCAACAGCAGCGCCTTGATCAGGTTGGAGCCGTCGGTGTCCCTGGACATCTCGCCATCGAAATCGACATTGCCCCAGCGCACCTTCGAACGTAGCGCCGCCGGCGTCGGATAGGCCGGGTCGTGGACCTTCAGGTTCGGAAAGGCCTTGTCGTAGGCATCCAGCGCGTCGTCGATGAAGCGCTCCCTGGGGGCCCAGCGCCAGGACGCACAGGGGCAGATCTCGCGGCCGACGCGGGTGTATTCGCGGCCCGGCACGAACCCTTTCGTGCCCTTGCCGTCGCCCTTCCAGTGAAACTGGCTGCTGGCGTAGATCAGGCCCTCGGTGCGAAAACTGGGCGCGTAGAGCAGATAGCGGACCAGGGAGTTGGAGTCGTCCAGCTCGGGGTCGGCGGTGATCACTACCCGGGGCTTGGCGCCGGGCGGGGTCTCCAAATAGAGCGGCGGTGTCGCGACCTTGCTAGCCGCCCAGGACGGACCGACGGCCAAGGCCGCACATACGACCGCAAGCGTCGCGATCTTCGAGCCTCTCTCCATGGCCTCTTCCTTCCCTTTTTTCGTTCAGGCTTGTCGAAGCGAACGACGCGAAAACGCCGCCCTCATCGCGCCCGATATATATCGTTGTTTATTTTCGTTTGCTTTCGATTTTTAAACCTCAAGCACGCTACGCACATCTAAAGCCCAGTCGCAGGCCTCTTCGCCGCGGAGAGTCCCCGTGACGCTCAACATGCGCCGGCATTCATCGCGCCGCCGCCAAAGGCCACGACGCCTTCCGCACGGGGTGGCGAATTTCGGTATGGTGCTGGCGGAAAGATCGCGGGCCGCACATCGCGACGCCGTGAACTTGAGGGCATGCCTCAAGGCTTGGGCCGGGCCGGCCTCAAAGGCCGTTCGGCGACAGAGAGAAAGGCAGAGCGCGTTAGCGCGGGCGCGAGTCGCCGCGACCAATTCTGGCCATCAGTCCGGCCTGCCCAGAAGACGATCTTGAAAAGAGCCCGTCGTCGGTCCGCCTTGCGAAGGACCGACGACGGCGAGGAGGAGGCTTAGAAGCGGTAGCTCAGGCCCAGCTTCACCGAGCGGCCATAGCGGTAGTAACCCTGCGGCAGCAGCGGATTGCCGTTGATGCTGTAGGTGTTGGCCTTGTCGAGGAGGTTCTGCCCCTCGAGCGAGATGTCCATCTTCTCGGTGATCTTGTAGGCGGCGTGCGCCGTCACCCATGTGATGGGATCGGCCTTTTCGTTATAGCCGGCCCCCAGCACGTTGACGGCCGTGGTGAAGCCGGCGGTCCGGTCACCCGAAAGGCTCAGCGAGACCGGGCCGTGGTCGTAGAAGACGCCCAGCGAATAGACCGACGGTGCGATGCCTTCGAGCGGGCGCTCTTCGTCGCCGACATAGCTCTTGGCCCAGTTGCGGGTGTACTGGGCGCGGACGCCCAGGCCGTTGTCCAGGAAGTGCTGCAGGCCGACTTCGACGCCCTTGACCCGGGCGTGGTCGCCGTTGATCGGACGGCTGATGTTGAACAGGTGGCCCGGGACACCGATGTCCTGGCCCGGCTCCCAGCTGCTGGTGATCTGGTCCTTGATACGCTTGCCGAAGATGGCGACGTTGAAGATCGAGTTGGGCCGGAAGTAGTACTCGACCGACAGGTCCAGCTGCTTGGCCGAGTACGGCTTCAGCTCGGCGTTGCCGCTGTAGCGCTGGGTGAACTCGCCCCACGAGACGCTTTCGGTGGTGCTGGTCGGCGCAAGGGTCGCCACCGACGGACGGGCCATGGTCTTGGCTGCGCCGAAGCGCACGCGCAGTTCCTCGGTGATCCGATAGTTGAGGTTAAGAGATGGCAGGGCGTAGGTGTAGGTGTTGCTCTGCTCGATGGCGGTCGGCGGCGCGTAGACGGCCGTGTAGTTGAACGCGCCGTTCTCGATCACCTGCAGGATCTTGGCGTCCCAGGCTTGGGCGTTGGTCTTGGTACGGACGACTCGCAGGCCGACATTGCCGCTCCAGCGCGGACCCTCGAGGTTGGCCTGAACGAAGCCGGACCAGGTCTCCTCGCCCACGCGGTAGCTCTGCAGCGGGTTCCAGGCCGGCGCCGCCTTGGCATAGTCGTAGGTTCCGCCGCCCGGACGCGGCTTGCCGTTATAGGCCGCCAGGGCCGCCTGGTACTTGGGGATGTCAAAGGCCAGGAAGGTGCGGGGGAAGCTGGCGTCGACCTCGTCCATGAAGTTGGGCAGCGAGAAGCTGTTGGAGATGACGTTGCCGCCGAGGGCGCCGACGTTGATCGCGTAGTTGCCCGAATAGTAGTCGGCGCCGCCCGTCAGGGCGTTGTTGACCAGGTCGCGCGACTTCTTGCGATCGGTGTAGTTGACGCCGAACAGCACGCCGCTGAGCCAGCCCTTGTCGGCCGCCCAGCTGCCCTTGAACGAGCCGCCGGTGATCTTGTCGTCGATGTTGTCGCCGGCGAGCGAGAAATAGTGGGTGTTGAAGTCCGAGTCCTTGAACTGCCCCTTGTCGAGCCCGCTGATCAGCTCGCGGCCGTCGGCGAAGTTGACCAGGACATTGGGCACCCGGTCGCCGCTCAATGAGATGTGAGCGGTGTTGGGCTGGTTCATGCGCAGGACGACGTAGCTGTCCTGGCCGCCCGAGTGGCGCTTGGAGGTCGAGCGATAGACGTCGCCGGTCAGGGTCAGGCTGTCGGTGACGTTCCACTCCGCGTTGGCGCCATAGAGCTTGGTCTCCACGACCCGATACGAGGTCTGGTTCAGCAGCTCGGGATTGAGACGCATCTCCGGGTCGGGATTGTTCATGTCGAAACTGGTGACGATGCCGTTCTTGATCACCATGTTGGACCAGCGTCCCGGCGCGTAGAGCGGGTAGAACGACTGCTGGTAGCCGACCTGCGGGGAGTCGAGCTTGGTGGTCAGGCCGTCGACCACGACCTTGAACTTGTCGTTGGGGCGCCATTCCAGCTTGCCGGTGAAGGCGCGACGCTTCTTCTTTTCGAGGATGGAGCCGACGCGGAACTGACCCGGGCCGATCAGGCCGTACTCCTCCGGATCCAGCACGCCATTGTTGTTGGGGTCGATCGAGCCCGCCCAGGCGTTGCCGTAGGCCCAGCTGGGATCATTGGGATCGGCATTGCGCGTCCAACCGCCGTCGTTGCCCGCGACGTCCGTGCGGTCGTCACGCTTTTCCAGGACGACGCCCAGCAGGAGGCCGAGCGTGTCGCCGGCGAAGGTGTTGCTGTAGACGGCCGAGAGCTTGCGCCCATCCAGCTTGGACATCTGGTTGCGATCGCCCTCGAGGCGCACGATGCCCTGCTGGCCCCGCCGATCGAAGGGGCTGGCCGAGCGCAGGTTGATCAGGCCGCCGATGGCGCCTTCGGTATTGGCCGCCTCGGCCCCCTTGATCACGTCGGCGCCGCTGATCACGTCGGACGGCAGCACGTCGTAGGCGAAGTCGCGCCCCGCCCCGTCGGTGGCGAGGATGCGGCCGTTGAAGGTCGAGAGGGTGTATTCGGGGCCCAGGCCTCGGACGCTGACCTTCTGGCCTTCGCCGCCGGCCGTGCGCGAGATCGAAACGCCGGTGATATGGCTGAGCGAGTCGGCGACGTTGTCGTCCGGAAACATGCCCAGCTCCAAGGCGCTGATCGAGTCCTGGACCGTGGTGGCGTCGCGCTTGGTCTTGACGGCCCGCGCCACGCTGGCGCGAACGCCCACGACCACGACCTCCTCGACCGTATCGCCGGTCGCGGCGGGCCCTTCGCTTGTGGTGGTCTGAGCGATGGCCGCGCTGGCCGTCAACACTGCGGCGATGCCCGCGCCGGCCATGACGGCCCCCCGGTGTGATGGGCGACGTGACATAACGAACCCCTTTCCTTCCTGTGCTGGCGCAAACTCGGAAGTTTCGGTTTGCGGCCTATTTATCGTATTAATCCTAGCTAAAGTTTCGCAACGTTGTCAAATCGCTATTTAGCGAAACTTTCTATTGAGCACATATCCGTTGCACAAATGCCGAGACCTCGCCCATAAACTCATCAACTATCTGATTTAACGTCCATATTCCGGCATACTGCGCCATGGCCTGGAGCTTGCGATCCGGATGGTAGCGCGAACATTAATTGCGATTTGGAAAGATGACGCGCGGGCATGCTGAGCTTGGGCGCCGCCAAGTCCGCACTGGACCTCTCCGAGCGCCGCCCAGAACGACCGATAGGCCGACACCGAAAGCGCTAAACCGTCCGTAGCGCAATATTCCGAAACCGACTTGGTCAGACATCGGCCGCCAGCCTCACACGTCGCTGGCCTAGGCGCGCGGCATAAAGGGCCGCCCCGATCGCGGGCGTGAAGCGCGGCTCCACAAGACGATAGTCGAGACTGTAGGCGAGCAATTGCCGACGGAAGGGCGCCAGGATCAGTTCGCCGCCTTGAAAGACGCCGCCCGAATAGGACAGGTCCACCGTCTCGCCAGGTTCATAGCCCAGGCGCAAGCGGATCGACTCAACGATCGCGGCCAGCTCGCGGCCGGCCTCCTCGAAGATGCGCTGGGCCGCGGTGTCGCCGCGCGTCGCCGCGCGGGCGACCAGGCGCGAGAGGGCGGCGATGCGGTCGCGCTGGGGCGCGGACTTGGCGTAGACGTAGGCGCAGATATCCAGATCGCTGGCCAGCTCGAGCTCGCGGGTCAGGATTTCGTGGAGCGGCCCGCGCGGCAGCCGCCCGTCGGCCATGCGCGAAAACGCGTTGAGGCCTTGCACGGCGATCCAATAGGCCGACCCCTCGTCGGAGAAGACCTCGCCCCAGCCGCCGCCACGAGCCGAGCGGCCCTGGCGCTCGCCGTAACCGATCGAGCCAGTGCCCGCGACGATATTGATGCCGTCCTCGCCGCCGAGCGAACCGGCCCAGCCGCAAATCATGTCGTTGCCGCAGGCGTACCGCTGGTGACCCAGCACCGCCTCGGGGATGACGTCGAGGAAAGGCTGGACTTGCGCGTCCTCGCCATGGGCGGGCAGGCCGAAGAAAGCGAAGGCGACGTCCTCGGGCGTCGCGCCCGCCTTGGCGAGGACCGCCGCCACGCCGTCGTGCAGCAGGGCGTGAAGAGCCTCGAACCCGATCTGGATGTGGTAGCTGGAGCCGCCCTCGTGGCGGGCCAGCTCTCGCCCCTCCGCGTCCGTGAGGACGAAGGCGGTCTTGGTGCCCCCGCCGTCCACGCCCAGAAAGCACCCTGCGGACAGGTTCGGCTTATCCATCGTCAGCTCAGTTCGTGGATGCGCACGCCCTGCACAACGCGATTGACGGTGCCGGAGGTGTTGGGTTTGTCGGGTCGCAGGCCCAGGCGCAGGGACTGGAAGAAGGCGAAGATCTGCGGCGCGACGATGAACGGGAACAGCAGGTCGGCGTCCTCGGCCGCCTCAAGACCCCGGATCGCGATCTCGTCGCCCTTGGCCAGGCCGACGCCGTCCTGCGCGGTGATGGCCACCACGCGCGCGGCGTCGCCATCGCCGCGCAGCTCGTAGAGCAAGTCGAGATCGTAGCTGCGCGTGTAGGCGTTGTTGGAGAAGAAGACGACGATCAGGGTGCGGCCGTTGACGATGGTCTTAGGGCCGTGGCGGAAGCCCAAAGGCGAGTCGAACATCGTCACCAGGGCGCCGTTGGTCAGCTCAAGAAGCTTAAGACCCGCTTCTCGCGCCACCCCTTGGAATATGTGGCTGCCCAGAAAGACCACGCGCTCGTAATCCTCGTCGGCCAACGCCCGCATCACGCCGGTATGGTCGGCGATCGCGCTCTGCATGGCGCGCGCGACAGCCTCGACCCGCTCGCCCATGACCTCGACGCCGCTGAACAGCGCGAGCGCCGCATAGGTCATCGACGAAAAGCTCGAGGTCATGGCGAAGCTGCGATCGTGCGTCGCTTCGGGCAGTTGCACGGTCAGGCCCCGCGCGCGTCGCCCATAGCTAGCCAGCGCCCCGTCGGGATTGCAGGTGACGACGAGGTGATGGAGATCCCCCACCAGTCGGTCGGCGAGGTCGACGGCCGCCACGCTCTCGGGGCTATTGCCCGAGCGTCCGAACGAAACCAGCAAGGTCGGGGTTCGCGCCTCGAAGTATAGGTTGGGCGCAGAGACCAGGTCCGTGGTCGGAATGGCCTCGACGCGGCGACGCAGCCGCGTCGACAGCACCGGCGCAAGGCACTCACCGATGAAGGCCGAGGTGCCGGCTCCCGTCAGGATGACGCGGAGATCCGGCTTGGCCAGAAGCGGAGACAGGAAGGCCTCGATCTCCTCTCGGCGCTCGGCCAGGAGCGCCTGGGTCTCGCGCAGCATGGCCGGTTGCTGCGCGATCTCGCGGGCGGTCCAAAGCCCGCCCAGACGCTCCAGCGTCGCTTCGTCCAGGCCCAGATGCGTGACGTCAGGCATAGGCGTGCTCCTGCTCGGCCGCGCACGCGGCGCGATAGCTTTCCAGGATCGCGCCGATATGGGCGATCACCAGGTTTGCCGGGCTGGGCGTCAGGGCCGCGTTGCGCACGGCCGCATAGGCGTCGGGCAGGTATTGGCTGATCAGGGCCAGCGGCGGGGGATTGTCGGCGAGGTTGGCGAACATCGCCTCCTGAGCGGCGGTTATCTCCGGATCGGGCCAATAGTAGCGTATCCGGTCCGAGAGGCTGTACTGCAGGTCGAACCGCAGCGCCGCCCCGGTGGCGTGATAGTACTTGCCCCAGTTGCGCGGGTCGGCGCGCATGCGTTCGATGGCGATGTGACGGAAGCGCGAGGCGCGATCCTCGCCGATCCACTCGCGCTCGATGGCGTCGAGCGCCCAGAAGGCCTCGCGCAGGGCGAAGGTCACGCCCGGCCCGACCTTGAGGATGGCGAAGTGATCCTCGACCAGGGCCTTCAGCGCCTTGGGGGTCTGATAGTCGGTCGAGTGGGCCTCGAAGACCAGGCCCGGCTGATCATCGAGCGCGTGGCTCAGGGCGACGGCCTTGGCGCGGTCATAGTCGATGACCTTGTGATGATCGAATTCGACGCCCGGCTGCACCACCGCGGCGATCACGCGCGGCCAGGCGGCCGACAGGCCTTCTTGCGCGAAGATGGCGCGATGAGCCTCGATGGTGCCGCGCGCGGCGGACGGCGTCGTCACTTCCAGCTCCGGCAGGTCCTCGGCCGCCCCGCCAGGCACGGGCACCTCGGTGCCGATCACATAGACGCAAGGCTCGCCGCCGACGCGGGCCTGGGTCGCCTCGGCGATCCCGATCAGGCGCGCGGCGCGGCGGGCGATGGTGTCCTCGGGCAGCGGCGTCGGATCGTCGGCGCACGACATCGAGCAATCGGCGTGGATCTTGCGGAAACCCGCAGCCACGTACTGTTCGATCAGCACATCGGCCTTGGCCATGGCCTCGTCCGCCGAAAGGCTGGTCCAGGGGTTGGGGCCCAGGTGATCCCCGCCCAGCAGGATCCGCGCGCGCGGCAACCCGACGCGATCGGCGATGGCATGGACGAAATCACGGAAGTCCTCGGGCGTCATGCCCGTATAGCCGCCGTCCTGATTGACCTGGTTGCAGGTGGCTTCGATCAGGACCACGCCCGCGCCGGTCGCCAGCGCATGGGCCAGGGTCGCCTCGATGACCAGCGGATGGGCCGAGCAGACCGAATATATCCCGCACGCCTCGCCGGCCTTATGCCGGGCGACCAGATCGAGCATCGCCTTCATGTCGAACCCTTCGTTGAATGAGGGCACGCTAACGCAACCTTTGACACAACGCAATCAAAGCAATGAAAACGAAACATCATAATTTCGTTTTGAATGCCCTCGCGACGAACAATGTCGGCGCGCAAAAAAGGGAGCGGTCGCCGCAGGCGCGACCGCTCCCGAGGGGAAAAGGCGGGAAATGCTCTCGCTAAGGCGCCAGGGCCAGCAGCGCCGAGGCGATGAAAGCCAGGGCCAGGCCGATCAGCTTCAGCTCGCCCGGCACGACACCGGCGATCAGCAACGAAAGCACGGCCGTCACCAGCGGTCCGCCGGCGTTGGTCAGCGGGGCCACCACGATCGCCTTGCCGTGCCGGAAGGCGTAGACGAGGGTCAAGGCCCCGATGGCGTTGAGCACCTGGATGGCGGCGGCCAGACCCGGACCGTCCCAGCCCCAGTTGATCGGCTTGGAGAAGTCGGTCATGGCCAGCGCCGCGGGGGCGACCAGGAGACCGCTGACCATCATGTAGAAGAAGATGCTCTCGGCGCTCATGCGGGCGTTGGCCAGCTTCATGAAATAGGCCTGCACGCCCCAGCAGAGCATGACGATCAGGGCCAGCGGAAACCAGCCGGCGCCTTGGGCGAACGAAAAACCCTGGGGCGAGAAATCGAACAGCGGCAGGGCGATCAGCGCCAGGGCGACGCCCAGCGCGCCCCAGCGGTTGGTCCGCTCCCTGAGCAGGACGAGCGACATCAGGATGGTGACGAGCGGCGACAGCGAGATGATCGGAAAGATCAGATAGGGCGGCCCGCGCGTCACCGCGTAGAACAGGATCATCTGACCGCCGGCCCCGGTCAGGCCGATCAGCAGCCCGTAGAGGATCGACAGGCGGTCGCGGTCCAGTTTCCACTTCTCCCGGTGCATGACGACGACCGCCGGGACGATCATGGTCAGGGCCCAGACGCAGTAGACGAGGGTTTCGGGGAAACCGTGGCGCGCCGAGACGCTGGCCAGCGCGCCCCATACGCCCCACAGCACGACGGTCGTCAGCGCGAAGACCAGCCAGCGACGCGCGCCGACCGGCGCCACGGCCGGCGCGGCGACGGAAGTGTCGGTCATGCGCGGGCGCCTTTCATCGGAGTGGCCTCGATCAGCAGGAACTTCTCGAACTTGGCGGGAATGCGCGGCGACTTGGCGCTGGCGGTCCCCAGCTCCTGGCCGTTGTAGTAGTCGAGGAGGCGATAGGCGCCCTGCCCCAGGCCGCGAAGCTCGACCTGGCCGTCCCAAGCCGGCGCGTAGAAGGCGTAGTAGATCCGCCCGCCCTTCTCGATCGCGTGGGCCTCGGGCTTGTCGAAGCCGATATCGTAGAGCTCGCCCAGATATTGGCCCTTGGGCAGCATCTTCTCGGCATAGAGCCCAGCCCATTTCCGCCAGAGCGCTTCGCGCTGCGGCGTCAAACGGAAGTTGGCGTCCTTGCCGCGGCCCTCGTTCGGCCAGGTGAACTTGGTGGAGATCACCGCGCCGATGCCGACGCTGGAGGCAAAGTCATCGCCGCCGTCGCTCAGCTCGACATGGTCGCCGGCGTAGGCGGCGTCGCGGCCCATCAGCGCCTTGAGCGACTTGCCCTTCAGGCGCACCTGCCAGGACGACAGCGGATCCGAGGCCGGGACCTGGTTGGTGTAAGGCAGGTTGTGGAAGGCGTAGGACGTGCCGCAGGGGCAGAATTCGACCACCGCGTTGGGATTGATCTCCCGAGCCGTGTCGTAGACCAGCTTCCAGAAGTCCTGCAGCTTTTCGACCGACTCCTCGGGGCGAGCATGTTTGTGGGCCGGGTTGTAACAAGGGGCCACGCCGTTCATGTGCTGGCCGTCGAGCTTCAGGCCCTCATAGCCCCACTCGCCGATGATCTTGCGCACCAGCTTCTGGGTGTAATCTCGGGTCGGCGGGTAGGCGGGGCAGAGATAGAAGGCGTTCCACCAGGTGACGTTCTGCACCGCGCCGTTGGCGTCCAGCAGCAGCATGTCGGTGTGGTCGTGCAACAGATCCGAGCCGGGATCGACGGCCAGCGGCGCCAGCCAAAGCTTGGGCTTGAGGCCGGCCGCGCGGATGGTCTTGACGAAGGCGACCATGTCCGCCTCGCTGCGGAACTTGCGCGGATCCAGCGCCCAATCGCCCTCGTTGGTCTGCCATCCATCGTCGAGGACGGCCCACTTGAAGCCTAGATCCCTGACCTTGCCGTAGGTTCCTTCGACCTCGGCGACGTTGAAGTCTCGCTCGTAGCCCCAGGCGCACCAGATCGGTTCGTAGGCGCCCTCTGGCGGCTTGGGGGCCGCCAGACCGCGGTCGGCCATCACCCGGCGATAGGCGTCGAGCGTGGCGTAGTAGTCGCGCTGGTGGACGGTGACGAAGCTGTCCAGGGCGGTCAGGGTTTCGCCGGGCTTGAGGGTGACGGCGCGCTCTTCCTCGAGCGCCACGGCCGCACCGGCGCTGGAGGCGATGATCGGCAAGGAGACAAGCTTGGGAACGCGCTCGACATGGCCGACGGCGATGCCGGCGTCGGGCCGCCAGACATCGGCGATCGGCGTGCCCGAACCGTAGTCCGAGCCGTTCATGCCCATGAAGTTGGCTTGCTCGAAGCCATCCTTGACCGGCTGGACCCAGTCGCGGCGATCCGGATGGGTCGAGCCCGACCACGACCAGAAGCCCGCGCCCGAGGATTTCAGGAGGTGGGCGCCGATCCGATAACGCTCGATGACGACAGGTTCGCCCCGGGTGTGGCGCCAGCTGACCTTGAGCAAGGCAAAGCCCGGATAGCGTTCGTAGAAGGTCAGCTCGACGGTCTTTTCCAAGCCCTCGGCCGAGACGCCGCGCACAGTGTGGCGGACCCCGCGGCCATGCTGGTCGGCGACCGGCGTGGCTTGTCGCTCGACGAAGGCGAAGCGGTCGATGACCTGGCCGCCCTTGAGGGTGAGGGTTTCGGAGGGCGCGAAGTCGGTCAGCGCCAGCGCCTGGCCCGACAGCCTGGTGATCAGGCGGCTGCCCAGCGCGGAATCGAACTCGATGGTGAGGACCGCGTCGCCGGCCTGCGCCACGGGCGCGGCGGCCAGGGCGCGGCCCAAGAAAGCAACGGCTGCCACGGCCGTGCCGCCGAAAAGCGCCAGAACGCCGCGCCGATCCATCAGCGGTTTGGTGATCACTCGCAGCCTCCCGTGCGCCTCCAAGTTTGATCTTGCACAGCCGGATTTTAGAAGGCAAACAAAAAGTCATATAAACGAAACAACAAGTTTCGCTTCGTTGCCTTTTGGTGCGTTGGAAAAAATGGAGGCGGTTATGAGGCTCAAGACGCGCTTGCTTTGCGCCCTGGCGGCCCCCCTGGTGTTGCAGGCCTGTGCGCCGTCGCCGCTCCAGGCTGCGGCGGCTTCGTCACCCTATGGCGTCGCCGACTTCGCCAAGGTGCGCAAGTTCGACGCCCACGTGCACGTCAATGTCGAGGATCCGGCCCTCGTCGATCAGGCGCGCGCCGACAATTTCGAGCTTCTCTCGATCAACGTCGACTATCCGGCCTTTCCCGCCCTGGCCGTTCAGGCTAGCGCCGCCCACCATTTCACGAAGCTCGACCCGAAGCATTTCCACTACGCCACGACCTTCTCGATGAAGGGCTTCGGCGACGCGGACTGGGCGCGGAAGACCACGGCCGCGCTCGACACGGAATTCCAGCAGGGCGCCTTGGCGGTCAAGGTGTGGAAGAACATCGGCATGGTCGAGCGCGATGCAAAGGGCCAGTTGATCTTCATCGACGACAAGGACTTCGACCCGGTGTTCGACCATCTCGCGGCGCGCGGGGTTCCCCTGATCGCCCACCAGGGCGAGCCGAAGAACTGCTGGCTGCCGCTGGACCAGATGACGACCAAGAACGATCGGGCCTACTTCAGCGCCCATCCGGAATACCACATGTACCTCCATCCGGAGATGCCGCGGTACGAGACCCTGATGGCCAAGCGCGACCACATGGTCGCCAGCCATCCCAAGCTCCGCGTCGTCGGCGCGCACGTGGCGAGCCTGGAATGGAGCGTCGACGAGGCGGCGAAGTTTCTCGACACCCATCCCAACGCCGTGGTCGAGCTGGCCGCGCGCATGGCCCAGATCCAGCACCAGTCCGTCCGCGACTATCAGAAGGTCCGCGACTTCTTCATCAAGCACCAGGACCGTATCCTCTACGGCACCGACCTGACGCTAAACCCCGGCGAGGACGCCCAGGCGTTCAAGGCGCAGGCCCATGACGCCTGGCTGGCGGACTGGACATATCTGGCGACCGGCGAGACACGGCGCGTCGACGACATCGACGCCGACGTCCGGGGCCTGGCGCTTCCCCGGTCGGTGATCGACAAGATCTATTACGGCAACGCCAAGCGCGAATTCCTGGCCAAGCAGCCGTCCTGATCGAGGCTCAGATGTCCGTACGCTCCCTGCTGGCCTCCGTCGCCGCCATCGGTCTCCTGGGACTTGCCGCTCCGGCGCTCGCTCAAGCCCCCCAGACCGCCTCGGCCAATCCCTTGGCCGCCACTGGCAAGTGGTCCATTCCCGAGCGCGCCCAGGCGCGCACGCCGCCGATGGGCTGGAACTCCTGGAACGCCTTCCGCACCGAGGTCGATGAGGCCAAGGTGGTGGGCGCGGCCAAGGTGCTGGTCGACAGCGGCCTTTCCAGGCTCGGCTACACCTACGTCAATATCGACGACGGCTGGTGGCTCAAGCGTCGGCAATCGGATGGGCGGCTGGAGATCCGCACGGCGATCTTCCCGTCGGCCAAGATCAAGGGGGCCAGGATCAAGGGCAAGGACACCAGCTTCCGGCCCTATACCGACGCCCTGCACAGGATGGGCCTGAAGGCCGGCATCTATACCGACATCGGCCGCAACGCCTGCTCGCAGGCCTACGACCTGCACTCGCCCAACCTGCCCGAAGGCACGACGGCCGAGCGCGAGGTGGGCCTGGCCGGCCACGTCGACCAGGACATCGGCCTGTATTTCAAGGAATGGGGCTTCGACTACATCAAGGTCGACGCCTGCGGGATCAATGTCTACGGGCCCGACGCGGCGATCGTGCGCGAGCATAACTATAGGCCCATGCGGCCGCTGATCGACCAGGCGTCGATCAACCGCACGGACATCGGCGCGGTCCGCATGCTCTACGCCGAGGTGGCGCGGGCGCTCAAAGCCAATAACCCGGACGGCGACTACATCCTGGCGATCTGCAACTGGGGCTCGGCCGATGTCCGCGCCTGGGGCAAGGACGTGGGCCATATGTGGCGCACCAGCGGCGACATCACGCCCAGCTGGACGCGGATGCTGCACAACTTCGACAGCGCCTCCACCCGCGCGCTCTACGCCAAGCCCGGCGCGTGGAATGATCCGGACATCCTGTTCATCGGTCATGGCGACTTCGACCAGAACCACCTGATCGAGGCTCAGTCCCACTTCGCGCTTTGGGCGATGATCAACGCCCCGCTGCTGATCAGCTACGACCTGCGCCAAGCCCCCAAAAGCCTGATGGATATCTGGGGCAACGCCGACATCGTGCGGCTCAACCAGGACCCAGGCGGTCACCAGGGCGTCATCGCCTATGCCTCCGACGACGTTCAGATCATCGTCAAGACGTTGGCGAACGGCAAAAAGGCCGTGGCGTTGTTCAACCGCGGCCTCGACAAGACCGAGGTGACGCTGACGGCCGCGCAGCTGAAGTTTGCCGACGATGCGCCGATCCAGCTGAAGAACCTCTGGGACAAGTCCTCGCCCACGCCGTTCACGGGCGAGACCAAATTTACGCTCGCGCCGCGCCAGACCCTGATCTTCGAAGCCTCTGGCCGACGCCAGCTTCAGGACGGCGTCTACCTGTCGGAAATCCCTGGCGATGTGAACGTGGCGGTGGATGGCGTGGTCACGCCTGAGCCCGATCCGGTCATCTACCGCATGCGCAACGCCTGGGGCGAGACGCGCGGGTCAGGCGAGCGTCCCAGCTACGGCGGCTGGGGTGGGGCCCAAGCCGATGCGACGCCCTACGACCAGGCCTTGCGGATCGGCGGCCAGGGCTTCGACAGCGGCATCGGCGTCCTGAGCAATTCGCGTCTGGAGGTCAAAAACGCGGGCCACCGCCGCTTCGAGGCTAAGGTCGGCGTCGACGATTCGACCCGCAACACCAAGGACAAGGCCGTCTTCTACGTCTACGGCGACGGCAAGCTCCTGGCCCAAAGCCCCGCTCTGGGGCTCGGCGACCGACCCAGTCCGATCAGCGCCGACATCAATGCCGTGGGCCTGGTCGAAATCGTCGCGCGTTCGCAAACCGCCAACAGTGACCAGCCGCTGGTCGTGACCTGGGGCGAGGCGGCCTTGCGCGACTGATCACTCCGCGACGGACCTCGGCGGCGGCTTCGTTTCCCATCAACTGCGCAACATCATCTCGCCAGACCGTGGGCGCTTCTCCGCCGGTTTGTCGTATAATTGAGAGTAAGTCGGTAGGAAGGCGCGCTTTTGCGCGCTATATCGAAAGCCGCGCCGCGCGCTCCGGCTCGGCGAGGGAGACACGGTTTATGGCGGACGGTTCGGTCAAGGCTATGCGCGATACGTCCGAGCGCCGACGGGAAATCACCGGCATGCTGCGCGCGCGCGGCAGCGTCCAGGTCACGCACCTGTCCGAGGTCTTCGGTGTGTCGATGCAGACGATCCGCAAGGACCTTGCGTATCTCGAAGACCACGGGATCGCCACGCGCGCCTATGGCGGGGCGATCTCCTCGGAGGTGGTCAACGCCGGCGTGGAGCCGGCCATCGAGACCAAGCGCGTCAGCCACACCGAGGAAAAGGAACGGATCGGCAGGCTGGCGGCCAGCATGGTCGAGCCGGGCGACTCGATCATGCTGGATTCGGGCACCACGACACTGCAGATCGCCCGCTTCCTGCCCGACGAGGAAGACATCACCGTCGTCACCAACGACTTCGATGTCTTGAGTGTCCTCAACCAGAAGCGACGGATCAAGATCGTCATGCTCGGCGGTGAGCTGCGCCGTCGCAACATGGCCTTCTACGGCGCCCAGACCGTCGCGGCCTTGGACGACCTGCTGCTCGACAAGCTGTTCCTGGGGGTTGACGGCTTCGACGTCGAACGCGGCATCACGACCCACCATGAGCCCGAGGCTCAACTGAACCGGAAGATGGTCGAAACGGCGCGCGAAGTGATCGCCGTCAGCGATGCCTCCAAGTTCGGCAAGGTCTGTCTGCACCGCATCATCGAGGTCGCGGAGCTGGATGCGCTGATCACCGATGCAGCCGCGCCCGAATACATCAGCCAGGCGGCCGAACGCCTCGGCGTGGCGCTCTACAAGGCCTGAGGCGATAGAGCCACCTAAGGCTTCAGCACGATCTTCCCCGCCAGCTGGGCCGACTGCAGCAGCGCCTGGGCCTCGCCCGCTTCCGCCAAGGGCAGCACCTTGGCGATCCTCGGCTGGAGCCCGCCCTCGCCGATCAGGCCCAGCACCTTCGCCAGGTCCTCGCGATACGGCGCTGGCCGCGCATCGCGCCAGGACGTCACGTTGTAGCCCACCACGCCCCGGCTGCCGCTGAACAGGCCCATGGCCGACAAGCGGTCGGCCAGCAACATCCGCAGGATCGCGTCCGGCCGCAGCTTGCCGCCCCGCGTGGCGTCGTAGCCGCCGTACAGCACCGCCGTCCCGCCTTCGCGCAGAGCCGCCAGCGAGCTCTTCTTCAGATGCGGACCGCCGACATGGTCGAAGGCCGCGACCACGCCGCCGCCGGACACGTCGATCGCCCGCGCCGCTACGGCCTCGGCGCGATAGTCGACATGCACGCCGCCCTTGGCCTCGACCTCGGCCCGCTTGCCCGCCGAGGCCGTGCCGATCGCCTTGACCCCGGCGCAGCGGGCCAGCTCCAGCAGGAGGCCCCCGACGCCGCCGGCCGCGCCGTGGACCAGCACCCACTCGCCCGCGACCGAGCCGGCGACGCGGTGGAACATCTGCCAGGCGGTCAGGCCGTTCAGCACCCCGGCGACCAGCGCCTCGGCCGGGACGTCCTCAGGCGCGGCGACCAGGAAGCGGGCCTGAACGTTGCGGCGGGTGGCGTAGGAGCCGGTGACGGTCAGGGCCGCCACGCGCTGGCCGACGGCGAAGCCCTCGACCTCCGGCCCCAGGGCCTCGATCCGCCCGACGAAGTCGTAGCCCGGCGTCACCGGCGCCTTCACGCCGGGATAGAGGCCAGTGCGCATGACGATGTCGGCGAAGGCCACGCCGGCGGCCTCGATGGCCACCCGCGCCTCGCCCGGTCCCGGCGGCGGCAGGGCCACCTCGCGGCCCTTCAGCACCTCGGTTCCGCCCGTGCGGGCCATGTGCATCTCGAACGCCGTCGTCGACATCCCGCCCTCCCGTGGTCTCCCAGGCAGAGAGTGATCAACGATAAGGCTGGGATCAAGCCGCGACGTCTGGCGCGCCGCGCTGCGGCTCGCTAAGCAAGGCGCATGAGCGCTCCCACCCTCGCCCTCGTCGTCGCCCGCGCCGCCAACGGCGTGATCGGTCGTGATGGCGACCTGCCCTGGCGGCTCAAGTCGGACCTGGCCCTGTTCAAGGCCAATACCCTGGGCAAGCCGATCATCATGGGCCGCAAGACCTGGGACAGCCTGCCCCGCAAGCCCCTGCCCGGCCGCACCAACATCGTGCTGTCGCGCGACCAGAGCTTCGAGCCCGAAGGCGCGATCGCCTGCGAGACCTGGATGGAGGCGGTGCAGATCGCCAAGGAACAGGCAGCCGACGACGGGGCCGAGGAGGTCTGCGTGATCGGCGGCCACGCCCTGTTCGCGCTGGCCCTGCCGAAGGCCAGGCGCCTCTACCTGACCGAGGTCGCCGCCGAGGTCGAGGGTGACGTCTGCTTCCCCGACTTCGACGAGAGCGCCTGGACCGAGGTCCGCCGCGAGGAACGCCCGGCCGGCGAAGGCGATGACCACGCCTTCGTGTTCCGGGTGCTGGAGCGGCGGTAGCGCGCTGGACTAGTTCCCCAGCGGCCGGGGCTTCTTTTCCAGATTGGCCAGCTTGCGCGTCTTCAGGGGCTTGCCCGTGCAGGCCTTGAAGACGACCTCGACCTCGCCGCCCTTGCCGGCTTCGGGCAGGGCGTACTTGGCCGGGCCGATCCGCAGCGCCGTGATCGCGGTGTCGCCCTTGTCTGTCTTGCCCCAGCCGATCCGCACATGGGCCGCGGTGTCCCCAAAGCGCTTCTGGAGGTCGCGATCGAAGGTCTTGTGGACCGCCGCATCGACGACCGGGCGCCACTGCTCGTCCGTCATCACCGGGCAACTCGCCCGCGCCGGCATCGCGCCAGACTTCGACGATACGGACTTCGACCATGGCAGCGAGGGCATGGTTCCGCAGCCCGCCAGCATCAACCCCGCCGCCGCGACCACCACTACAGATACCCGCATACCCAGAATCCCCTGTCCGTATTTGGCTCCACGCTCACCGCGAAATCGTGGCGGACGCAAGGCCTGGGACGACAACACGCGGAAACAGCGTCCCCGCGCCAAAATGTCGCTGTCGCGTTAAGCCCCGCCTCAGGGACTTTCCGCGCATTCTGGCCTCTCGGCACAGGCGGGACAGGTCTTGACCCCAGGCATCCAGAATCCGTTGCGCGACGGCCAGGGTCTCAGGATCGCGGGCCTGCTCGCGGCCTTCGTGGGCTCGATGGCCTACAGCCTGTTCCTGGCCGGCGCGACGCAGGACTTGCCTTCGATCTGGACGGCCAACGCGGTGATGATCGCCGGCCTGCTCAGCCTGACCGGACGCGCCCGCTGGGTGCTGCTGGCGCTGTCGGCCATCGCCGACGTCTCGGTCGAGCTGATCGCCGGCGTCGATCCCTCCTTCATCCTGGTGGTCGCGCCGCAGGATGTGCTGCAGGTGGCGATCGCCGCCTGGGCGCTGCAGCGACTGGGCCTGACCAACCACATGCGCAGCCCCTGGGGCCTGGCCCGCATCACCGGCGTGGCCTCGGTGATCGTCGTCGCCCTGTCGATCATCACCACCGTCACCCTGGCCCTGTCCCAGGGACGGCCGCCGCTGGACGGCTGGGCCGACTGGGTGATGCCCAATGTGATCGGCGTCATCCTGGCCTTGCCGACCACGCTGATCGTGATGGACCGCCGCCACAAGCCGATGTCCGACGCCTCGGCGTGGCAGCTGGCCGTGCTGACCTTGCTGGTGGCCCTGACCGCCGTGGCCATCTTCTCGTGGGATCCCGCCCTGCAGGCCCTGCTGTTCGCGCCGGCGATCCTGGCGGTGTTCCGAGGCGGACCGCGCGCGGCCGCGGTGGTGGTGATCGCCTCGCTGGCCGCTTCGATCCCGGCGGTGCTTCACCGGACGGGCGTCGACCGCGAGGTGGCCCTGGGCCCGCTGCGCCACGCCCTGCTCTTCCACGTCATGCTGTTCGCCGTGTGCCTGATGGCCGCCATGATCCTGGAGCGGCAGAAGCGTTTGCAGGCCCTGATGACGCGCGGCCGCGACGCCGCCTGCGCCGCCGAGGCCCGCGCCCGGGCCGCCAACAAGGCCAAGTCCGAATTCCTGGCCACGATCAGCCACGAGATCCGCACCCCGCTGAACAGCATCCTGGGTTTCGCCGACCTGGTGGCCGACGACCCGGGCCTGTCGCCCGAGAGCCGCCGCCGCCTGGACCTGATCGGCCGCTCGGGCCGCTCGCTGGTCGAGATCATCAACGACCTGCTGGACTTCTCGAAGCTGGAAGCCGGCCGGATGGAGCTGGATCCCGAGCCGCTGGCGCCAGCCCTCGTGCTGCGCGACGCCATGGCCATCGCCGCCCCGGCCGCGCAGGACAAGCGCCTGGCCCTGCGGGTCGAGATCAGCGGCGGCGACGAGGCCTCGCTGTTCTCGCTGGATGAGACCCGGCTGCGGCAGGTGCTGCTGAACCTGCTCTCCAACGCCATCAAGTTCACCCGTGACGGCGCGGTCACCGCCCGGCTGGACCTGTCGGGCGAGCGCCTGCGCTTCGAGATTGCCGACACCGGCATCGGCATCGCGCCGGACGTTCAGGCCCGCCTCTTCCAGCGCTTCACCCAGGCCGACAGCTCGATCAGCCGAGGCTTCGGCGGCACCGGTCTGGGCCTGGCGATCAGCAAGGCGCTGGTCAGCCGCATGGGCGGCGAGATCGGCGTCGACAGCGCTCCGGACCGTGGTTCGTGCTTCTGGGTCGAGCTGCCCGCCCAGCCAGCCCAGCCCGCGCCGAAGCTTGACGTGGCCGCGCCCCAGGCCTCGAACGTGGGCGGAGCGCGGGTGCTGCTGGTCGACGATCATCCGGTCAATCGCGAGCTGGGCCAAGCCCTGCTGACCCTGGGCGGGCATGAGACGATCACCGCAGAGGACGGCGCGGCCGCCGTGTGCCTGGTTCGCGACCAAGACTTCGACCTCGTGCTGATGGATGTCCACATGCCCGACATGGACGGTCTGGCCGCCACCCGCGCGATCCGCGCCATGGTTGGCCCCAGGGCCCGCGTGCCGATCCTGGCGCTCAGCGCCGACGCCATGCCCGAGCAGATCGCCCGCTGCCTGGCCGCCGGCATGGACGGCCACGTGGCCAAGCCGATTGTCCGCGACGCGCTGCTGGCGGCAGTGGCCCGCTTCACCGCACCGTCGCCGGACGAGACCGCCCGAGGCTCGGGCCTTCAGTCGTCGGTGAAGTAGTCGGCGATCGCCGCGTCGACGGTCTCCAGCTCGAATTTCGGCGAGGCCGCGCGCTCCAGGGCCCGACGGATCTGCCAGGCGCTGCGTCCGACATGCACGCCCATCCCGCGCAGTTCGCAGACGATGGCCTCGCGCGTGGCCTCGTCGACCGACTTGTTGTTCTCCAGCCGCGCCTGATCCAGGCGCCACCCGAAGAAGGCGTCGGGCGTCAGCTCCACGACGGCGCCCGGCGCGGGCAGCCACTCGTAGATCGCGCTCTGCCGATCGACAGCATAGTCGACATAGTTGGCCAGGCAGTTGCGATAGCGGCGGGCCGCGTCGCGGATGGCGGCGGCGGTTTCCAGGGGACGCAGGCGCTCGGTCCCCGGATGGGGCGGCGGCGGCAGCTCGCGGCGAAAATCGTCGGCCACGAGCGAGAACAGCGCCTTGGGCGTCGGCACATGGCCCCAGGCCGCCACGCGCTGGGCGAGCAGCTCCGGCGTCAGGCGCCTGGCCAGCACCGCGTGAGCCTCGGCCAGCAAGGCCGCCTGGGCCGGCGTGACGCGCAGGGCCACGCCACCAACCTCGCGCAGGTCTGACGGCAGCGCCGACAGGGCTCGGACCAGGTCAGGCGTGATCGCAGGGGCGTGGCGCAGGGTCTTGGCCGGCGCGGGATCGGCCAGCATGTGAACCAGGGCGCGATAGTCCTCCGGCGCCCAGGCGATCTCGCCCAGGTGCTCGAGCGCTCGACGAAGGCCGTCGGGCGCGGCGTCCTCCAGCGCAAGGACGATGGCCTTGCGCAGCGGCAGATCCATCAGGCGCGTGAGGTCGATGGGAGGGCCGCCTAATGGCTCGGCGGCCAGCATCAGGCAGATCAGGTGTCGTCGCGCCGCCGGGGCGGTCACGAACGGCGCGTGCGGCGCCGGCCACAGGGCGGCCAGCACATCGGCATAGGGCGGCGCGATCAGGCGCAGCAGGGGCGAGGCGACACTGGTCGAACTCGCGAGAGACTGGACGGTCATCTAAGAGCTCCGGCGGCGGCCGGAGCGGCCGCGGCTAGCGGTAGGTGCGCAAGGGGCGGTGGGCGGATCGGCGGCAACGCGACATCGACGGCGCGCGCCAACCCGCCTTCGGCGGTGCGTTGGTCTGGGCGGCGGCGATAGTCATGCGGCGGATCGGCTCCCTGGAGCTCGTGGATGAGGGGTGCTGATCCCACGATCGACGACTCGCCACAAGCCCCGCGAACGGCGTTCTCGCACGCGCGCCGGTTGCTGTTGCTCACGCGACACGGTTCGCCGAACGGAACCCTAGCCGAGTTCAAACGGCCGTTTATAGTCACCCCCAGCGCCCGTTCAGAGGCGGCAAGGGAGATGCGCGATGGACATCCAGCTGGTCGCCGACGGCCTGCAGTTCCCCGAAGGCCCCGTGGCCATGGCCGACGGTTCGGTGATCCTCACCGAGATCCAGGCCCAGCGCCTGACGCGGGTCTGGCCCGACGGACGCAAGGAGACGGTAGCCGACACCGGCGGCGGTCCCAACGGCGCGGCGATCGGACCGGACGGCGCGATGTACGTCACCAACAACGGCGCCAGCTTCGTCTTCATCGAGGCACACGGCCTCAACATTCCCGGCCCTACCCCACCCACGCACCAGGGGGGATACATCCAGCGCGTGGACCTCGGGACCGGCGCCGTCACCACCCTCTACACGGAGTGCGACGGCAAGAAGCTGGTCGGCCCCAACGACCTCGTTTTCGACAGGCAGGGCGGCTTCTGGTTCACCGACCACGGCTGCTCGACGCCCGAGGGCAAGAAGTACGGGGCGCTGTACTACGCCCTGCCCGACGGCTCGAAGATCATCCGCTGGCGCGACCACTTCGTCTCGCCCAACGGCGTGGGCCTCTCACCCGACGAGAAGACCGTCTACATGGCCGACACCATGCTGGGCCGCCTGTGGTCGTTCGACGTCGCCGAGCCGGGCGTGCTGACCGATCCGCTGCCCCTGCAGCCGGGCAATGTGGTCTGCAACCTGCCGGGCTACCAGCTGCTGGACAGCCTGGCGGTCGAGGCCGGCGGCAAGGTCTGCGTGGCCACGATCATCAATGGCGGGATCACCGCCTTCGCCCCGGACGGCTCGACCGAGCACTTCGCCTTCCCGGACGTGATCGTCACCAACATCTGCTTCGGCGGCGCCGACATGCGCGATGCGTGGATCACCGCCTCAGGCACCGGCAAGCTCTACAAGTGCCGCTGGCCGCGTCCGGGGCTGAAGCTCAACTTCAATGCCTAGGGCTTGTGCCTTCAATTCACAGGTCCTGTTCCCCGCTAAGGCGTAGTTGCACGGCGGAGCCTTCCCATTTGAGGCTCCGTCAAACAACGGAGCCCAGCGATGGACCTGAAACTGAACGACAAGACCGCGCTGGTGACCGGCTCGACCGCCGGCATCGGCCTGGAGATCGCCCGCACCCTGGCCGTCGAAGGCGCCAAGGTGTTCGTGACCGGCCGCGCCCAGGACAAGCTGGACGCCGCCCTCGCCGACATCCGCGCTTCCGGAGGCAAGAATGTCGAGGGCGTGCTGGCCGACGCCGGCACGGCCGAGGGCGCCGCGGCGATCCTCAAGGCCGTCCCCAGCGTCGACATCCTGGTCAACAACCTGGGCATCTACGAGATGAAGGCCTTCGCCGACATCCCGGACGAGGACTGGCTGCATCTGTTCGACGTCAACGTGATGAGCGGCGTGCGCCTGTCGCGTGGCTACTTCCCCGGCATGCTGGAACGCAACTGGGGCCGGGTGATCTTCATCTCGTCGGAGTCCGGTCTCGCGATCCCCGGAGAGATGGTCCACTACGGCATGACCAAGGCCGCCCAGCTGGCGGTGGCGCGCGGCATGGCCCAGCAGACCAAGGGCTCCGGCGTCACGGTCAATTCGGTGCTGCCCGGCCCGACCCGCGCGGCGGCCATCGCCGACTTCCTCAAGAGCGTCTCGACCAACCCCGACGGCACGCCTCAGGAGCACGAGGCCGAGTTCTTCGAGAAGCACCGCTCCTCGTCGCTGCTGCAGCGGATGATCGAGCCGCAGGAGATCGCCAGCCTGGTGGCCTATGTCGCCAGCCCGCTGTCGGCGGCGACCAACGGCGCGTCGCTGAAGGCCGAAGGCGGCCTGGTGACGACGATCGCCTAGACGAAAAAGGGGCCGCCTCTCGGCGGCCCCTTCAATCTCAGTACAGCGTCCCGAGCGCCGCGCGTTCGAAGTTCAGCAGTTCGTCGTTGCGGCCATCGCGGATCTTCACGACCCACTCCGGATCCTGCAGCAGGGCGCGACCGATGCCGACGAGGTCGAACTCGCCGCGCTCCAGGCGCTCCAGCAGGCCGTCGATCGAGGCGGGCTGGCTGCCCTCCCCGCCGAACGCGGCGATGAACTCGCCCGACAGGCCCACCGAACCCACCGTGATGGTCGGGGCGCCAGTCAGCTTCTTGGTCCAGCCGGCGAAGTTCAGGTCGCTGCCCTCGAATTCCGGCTCCCAGAAGCGGCGTTGCGAGCAGTGGAAGATGTCGGCGCCGGCGTCGGCCAGGGGCTGCAGCCAGGCTTCCAGCAGTTGCGGCGTCTCGGCGTTCTTGACGCTGTAGTCCTGCTGCTTCCACTGCGACAGGCGGATGATCACCGGATAGTCGGGGCCGACGGCCGCGCGGACGGCCTTGAGGATCTCGGCGGCGAACTTGCTGCGGTCGGCGATGGTCGGGCCGCCGAACAGGTCGTCGCGGACATTGGTGCCTTCCCAGAAGAACTGGTCGATCAGGTAGCCGTGGGCGCCGTGCAGCTCGATGGCGTCGAAGCCCAGGCGCTTGGCGTCGGCCGCGGCCTTGGCGAAGGCGGCGATGGTGTCGGCCACCTCGGCGTCGGTCATCGGCTCGGTGAAGGGGTTGCCCCCCTTCTTGGACAGGCCCGAGGGGCTGTCGACCTTGCCCAGCACGTCCTTGCCCCGCGCGGCGCCCACGTGCCACAGCTGCGGCGCGATCAGGCCGCCGGCGGCGTGGACCTCGTCGACCACCTTCTTCCAGGCGGCCAGTTCGGCGTCGCCGTGGAAGCGCGGCACGTTGGCGTCGTTCAGCGAGGCGGGACGGGCCACGCCCGTGCCCTCGGTGACGATCAGGCCCACCTGCCCCTCGGCCCGGCGGCGGTAGTAGGCGGCGACATCGTCGGTGGCCACGCCGCCCGGCGAGAACGACCGCGTCATCGGCGCCATCACCGTCCGATTGGGCAGTTTCAGCGACTTGAACTCGAAGGGCTTGAACAGGGCGTCGAGCGACATGGGGAATCCGAAACAGATTATGTTGCGCACGATCCAAACATTTGTTTGGAGATCGCGCCACCCAGAAAAACTCGAACCCACCCCTCTCTCGTCATCCCGGGTCGGCCTCCGGCCGCCCGGGATGACGGAGGATATATTCGGTCGCGCTACAGCCCCAGCACCATCTTGGCCATGATGTTGCGCTGGATCTCGTTGGACCCCGCGTAGATCGAGGCCTTGCGGTAGTTGAAGTAGGCCGGCGCGGCAGGGGCCGCGTAATCAGGGCCCGCGCGCAGCTCGTTGCTCTTGCTCCAGGGGTCCTGGACGAACGGCGCGGCATAGGTCCCGACCGCCTCCAGGGTCAGCTCGGTGATCGCCTGCTGGTGCTCGGACCCGACGCATTTCAGCATCGACGAAGCCGGGCCGATCGCCTTGCCGGCGGTGCGCCCTGAGAAGATCCGCAGCTCGGTGGCGTTCAGGGCCGCGACCTGGATCTCCAGATTGGCGATCTTCTCGCGGAAGGCCGCGTCGTCGATCAACCGCCCGCCGTCGTCGGCCCGCTCCAGGGCGGCGATGCGCTTGACCTTCTTGAGCATGTTCATCAGGCCGGGCGCGTAGGCGTTGCCGCGCTCGAACTCCAGCAGGTACTTGGCGTAGGTCCAGCCCTTGTTCTCCTCGCCGATGCGGTTGGCGACCGGCACGCGGACATTGTCGAAAAAGACCTGGTTGATCTCCTGCTCGTTGTCGGGCGGGCCGTCCAAGGTAGGCAGCGGCTTGATCTGGATGCCGGGCGTGTCCATGCGCAGCAGCAGGAACGAGATACCTTCCTGAGGCTTGCCCTGCGACGAGGTGCGGACCAGGCAGAACATCCACTCGGCCCACTGGGCGTGAGTCGTCCAGATCTTGGAGCCGTTCAGGACATAGTCGTCGCCGTCACGCTCGGCCTTCATCTGCAAGGACGCCAGGTCCGAGCCCGAGCCCGGCTCCGAGTATCCCTGGCACCACCAGATGTCGGACCGCAGGATCGGCGGCAAGTGCTGGGCCTTCTGTTCCTCAGAGCCGAACGCCATGATCACCGGCGCGACCATCTTCAGCCCCATGGGCGAAGAGGTCGGCACGCCGGCCAAGCTCATCTCCATGTTGAAGATGTAGCGCTGCGAGGGGGTGAACCCCGCCCCGCCCAGCTCGACCGGCCAGTCCGGCGCGGCCCAGCCGCGCTCGAACAGCTTCTTCTGCCAGCGCACCTGGCCAGCCTTGTCCAGATAGCCGTTCTTGGACTGGGAAAGCTGCCGCTTCAGGTCGTCGTCATAGGCGGTCGCGATCCAGTCGCGGACGTCCTGCTGGAACACCAGGTCCTCGGGCGAGAAAGCCAGGTCCACCGCCCTACTCCACCGCGTCCAGGTATTCGATGACCGGCGCAGCGGCCATGAACGGGCCCATCGCCGCGCCAGCGGCCTTGAAATAGTCCGAGCCGCCGTGGGCCTTCAGGGCGTCGGCCGTGGCGTACAGCTCCAGCACCTTGTAGACACCCGCCTCGGTCTTGCTGCGGGTCAGCTGGTAGACGAGGCAGCCCGGCTCGTTGGCCTTCACCTTGTTCTGCAGGTCCAGGAACACCTTCTCGAAATCCGCCGACTTGTCCGGCTGGACCTTCAGGGTCGCGACGACACCGATCATGCTTGCCTCCCAACGCTTGTTTGAATGGGAGGATGGGATGTATGGGCGGAAGGAGCAAGCCCCTCCCCCAACATCCGTCATTCCCGCCCTTGTGACGGGAAATCCTGGTTCAGCTGACACTAGAGGCGCCAGCGGACTGCTGAGCAGTCCGCCCCTCCGCACCTGCGGTGGACAGAGGGGTTCCCGCCACAAGGGCGGGAATGACGAAAGTATCGGGTTGGGCTTGAGAGCCCTAAGGGCGCTCGTTCCAGCCGTAGGCGACCCAGGAGTGACCGCCGACGTTGCGGGCTTCGATCAGGCCGTCGTCGGCCGGAGCCTTGGCGGTCTTGCGGCCACGGAAGGCGAAGGCTGCGACGCCGAACAGGGCGCTGCCGATGAAGCCGACGACCACCACGGTGGCGGCGAACACAACCGCCAGGACCGCGCCGATCACCACCGCGGCCGACGTCGCCAGGGCGCCGGCGATCCAGGCCAGGTTCCGCAGGGGCGAAGCAGCAACGGTGCTCATCGGGGTCCTCTCGTCCACGCTCATGGTCAATGAAGTTGGTTCACAAGCGCTGAATGCCGACTGAACACCCACCGGGCGCGGATGAAAAGCCTTTTCCCGTCCTTAGGGGCATGACCCCCCGAGACAGATTGTCTCGGCTTAACCGGCCGCGGCCAGGCCCAGTTCCCGGCGCTCGCGCATCACGGTGGAGAAGGCGGCGTTGATCGCGGCGGCCTTGGCCTCGGCCACCTCGATGAACTCGGTGGGCAGGCCCCGCGCCCGGGCGCGGTCGGGGTGGGCGCTGGACAGGGCCGACTTCCAGGCGGTGCGCACGGTGGCGTCGTCGGCGTCGGCCGGCACTTCCAGGATGGCGTAGGGATCGTCTGCCCCGACACCCAGATGGGTGGCGCGCAGGCGGCGGAAGGCCAGCGGCGACATGCCGAAGAGATCCGAGACGCGCGCGAGATAGTCCAGCTCGTCCTGGGTCACGATCCCGTCGGCCTTGGCGATGTGGAACAGGCCGTCGACCACGTCCTCCAACAGCTGCGGGCAGCTGGAATAACGCTTGGCGAGCCGCTTGGCGTAGCTCTCGAAGCCGTGGGTGCTCTGGCGGGCGAGATCGTAGAAGCGGTGGATGTTGGGTTCGGAGGCCGGGTCGGGCTGGAACACCTCGGTGAAGGCGGCGAACTCGTGCCCGTCGGCGCGCCCGTCGACCTTGGCCAGCTTGGCGCCCAGGGCGGTCACCGCAGTCGAGAAGGCCGGGTCCTCGCCAGGCAGGCCGGCCGGGCACTCGGTGCAGTCGGCCAGATCCAGGCGGCGGGCGGCGATGCTCGCGATGTTGCGCCAGAAGGTCATGAAGCGCCTCGAAACCAGCGACGGACGATAGAAATACGCGCGACGAGGCGAAGCGGATCACCTCGTCGAAGCGCTTCTAGCACATTGAGAATGATCGTTCACATGACTTTCCCGCAATGCGGCGAAAGGCCATTCCCTTAAGGTGGAGCTTTTCGGCGGTTCGCTCGTTTTTACGGCTCCGCTTGGTCGAAATGGCCACGCAACGGTCCCAATCGGCGCCGAAATGCTCTAGGCAGACTGCCTTAGTTCTCTGAAAGGACCTCCGCCCGCATGGCGAACGCCCTCTTCCTCGCTCTCGCGCTCTTCGCTCAGGATGGCCAGGCCGCCGCCCAGGGCCCCAATGCTCCGCCGACCGACGAGTACGGCTATGTCGCCTGGTGCTACGGCGCCCTGGGCGGGTACGCCAACCTCTACGACCGCGTGATGCCGGAGGTGACGCGCATCGAGAAGGCGTTCCCGGGTCCGGACGGCGTGGCCGCCTCGCTGAAGACCTATCCCGAGCTGCGCGCCCAGGCCCAGAAGGACCTCAAGACCTTCGCCTCGGCCATCACGGCGGCCGAGAAGGCCAGCCCGCGCCCGATCTCGGAATATGGCGGCAGCCAGGTCAAGCGCGGCGCGGCCATCTGGCAGGGCGCCGACTCGGTCGACAAGGCGCGCCTGGCCCAGATGTGGATGAGCTGGAGCCCGCCTGGCGACTGCGAGAAGCGCGCCAAGACCCTGGAGATGAAGTCCAGCATCCTGGGCAAGGCCCTGAACTTCAACAGCGCCTCGGCCACGACCCAGGCGCCGCCTGCTCCCGCGCCGGAGCCGCAAGCCCCCGCGCCGCAGCCGGTCGCCGAAGCCGCCCCGCCGCCGCCCGCGCCGGAACCGGTCGCCGCACCCAAGCCCGCGCCGGCCAAGACCCAGGCCGCCAAGCCGGTGGCCACGTCCGCTCCGGCCAAGAAGCTGCCCCCGATCGGCGGCAACGAGGTCATCGTCGACCCGGTCAATCCGATCCCCTGCGCCGGCAGCCTGGTCCCCGCCAAGCGCGGCGGCCGCGACGTGCTGATCTGCAAGAAGGACTAAGGGGCTAGCTGGCCGGCAGCCGCCCGCTGCTGGCCAGCGCCTTGAACCATGCGTACGACGCCTTGGGCGTGCGCGCCCCGGTCGTCCGGTCCATCGCCACCAGGCCGAACTTGGACGTGTAGCCCAGGTCCCATTCGAAGTTGTCGATCAGGGTCCATTCGAAGTAGCCGCGTACGTCGCAGCCGGCCTCGCGGGCGGCCAGCACCGCCTCCAGGTGGCGGCGCAGATAAGCGATGCGGAAGTCGTCCTTCAGGATCGCCGGCCCGGTCCCGAACGGATCCGAGCAGCCGTTCTCGGTGACCAGCATCCTCGGCGCCCCGTACTCTCGGCGCACCCGGTCAAGGGTCTCGAACAGGCCCGACGGATCGATGTGGCGGCCGAAGGCGTCCAGCTCCGCGCCCTTGGGCGGATTGGCCGGAGCGATCTTGCTGGGCGCGTTCAGGTCCAGCCGCACATAGGCCGGCGCGTAGTAGTTCACTCCCAGGAAATCGACCGGCTGGCGCACGGTCTTCAGGTCCCCGTCCAGGACAACGCCCTTCAGCAGGCCGTCCATGTCCTTCGGATAGGTCCCCTTGAACAGCGGGTCCAGCCAGGCCCTGTTCCACAGGGCGTCCAAGCCATCGGAGGCCAGGCGGTTCCAGACCGCCCAGGATCCGCCCGCCGGCCGACAGGGTTGCAGGGCCATGGTCGTGCCGACCTGGAGGTCGCCGTGCCTGGCTCGCAGCGCCTGCATGGCCAGGGCCTGGCCCAGGTTCATGTGGTGGACCACCTTGCCCAGCAGGTTGATGTCCTTCAGCCCCGGGGCCTGCTCGCCCAGCACGTGACCGAAGACGGCGTGCACCGCCGCCTCGTTGAGGATGATGTAGTTCTTCAGCCGGTCGCCCAGCTTGTCGACCACGGCATGGGCGTAGTCGGCCAGGCGCAGGGCGGTGTCGCGCGCGGCCCAGCCGCCCTTGTCCTGCAGGGCCTGCGGCAGGTCCCAATGGAACAGGGTCGCGTAGGGCGCGATCCCCTTGGCCAGCAGGGCGTCGACCAGCTTCGAATAGTGATCCAGGCCCGCGGCGTTCACCGCCCCCTCGCCCGTCGGCAGGATCCGCGGCCAGCTGATCGAGAAGCGGTAGGCTCTGAGGTCCGCCCCGGCGATCAGGTCGACGTCGTCCTGGAAGCGGTTGTAGCTGTCGGTGGCGACGGTGGCGTCCGAGCCGTCCTTGACGTGGCCGGGGACCTTCTCGAACACGTCCCAAACGCTGGGCCCGCGCCCTTCCGCGGTCTGGCCGCCCTCGGTCTGGAAGGCCGCGGTCGCCACGCCCCAGATGAAGTCCTTGGGAAATTGCCGGGTCTTGGGCTTCAGGTCGGTCTCGTGACCGCCCCCGCACCCCGAAAGCCCCATCGCGGTTCCGCCCAAAGCCCCACCGAACGCGAGCGCGCCCAGCGCCCGGCGGCTGACGCCTGACCGTTCCATCGTCCCCTCCCCGTTATGTCGTTGGGAGGCAGGATGCGGTGGGGCCTGTCGTTTGGCTAGCGAAAGCTAGCGCACGGCCTCACGGACGCCGGCGATGGCGTCGGCCGGCATCGGGCGACCCAGCAGGAAGCCCTGGAACTCCGAGCAGCCCAGCTTGATCAGGGCGTCCAGCTGTCCTCGCGTCTCCACGCCCTCGGCCGTGGTCTTCAGGTTCAGCGATTTGGCCAGGCTGACGATGGCGCGCGCGACGGCCAGGCTCTCGCCGTTGCACGGCAGGCTGGCGACGAACGAGCGGTCGATCTTCAGCTTGTCGATCGGATGGCGGCGCAGATAGGCCAACGAGGCATAGCCGGTGCCGAAGTCGTCCAGGGCCAGGCGGAAGCCCAGGCGCTTGAGGCGACGCAGGGCCTCGTGGACGCCGTCGCTGTCCTTCAGGAGGGCCGTCTCGGTGATCTCCAGCATGAAGACGTCGGCGCGGGCGCCGGTCTCGGCCAGCACCGCGACCATCTCGTCGACGAAACCGGGGTTCGAGAGCTGGATGGCCGAAACGTTGACCGACACCTCCAGCCCCGACCAGCGCAGGCTGTCGTAGCAGGCGCGACGGAACACGGCCGAACCGACCGCGCCGATCAGGCCGCAGGACTCGGCCAGCGGGATGAAGATCGCCGGCGCGATCTCGCCGCGCTCGGGGTGGGTCCAGCGGGCCAGGGCCTCGACCCCGACCATCGCGCCCTTGGCGTCCGTCAAGGGCTGGTAGGCCACGGTCAGGGCGTTGTTGTCGAGCGCCGCGCGCAGGTCGCGCTCCAGGCCTTTGCGCAGGCGCAGGGCCGCGTCCATCTCGGGTTCGAAGAAGGCGAAGCGGCCGCGGCCGGCCTCCTTGGCGCGGTACAGGGCCACGTCGGCCTGGCGCAGCAGCTCGGCCTGGCCCTGGTCGGCGTCGGAGACGACCGCCACGCCCACCGAGCATGACAGTTCGGCGCGGCCGATGGAGAGGTCGACCTCGCCCGACAGGCCGTCGACCACGCGCTGGGCCAGGGCGGCCGCGCCGTTGGGCGTCGTGTCGGGCTGGATGATGGCGAACTCGTCGCCGCCCAGGCGGCAGATGGTGTCGGTGTCGCGGCAGATGGTCTTCAGACGGCGGGCGACCTCGCGGATCAGCTGGTCGCCGGCGTCGTGGCCGTAGCTGTCGTTGACCTCCTTGAACCGGTCAAGGTCGATGCAGAGCACGCCCAGATGGCCGGACTTGCGGCGCAGGAGGGCATGGGCGTGGACCAGGCGGTCGGTGAACAGGGTGCGGTTGGCCAGGCCGGTCAGCGGATCGTGCAGCGACAGGTGCTTGGCCTCGGCCTCGCTGAGCAGCAGCTTCTTGGCGGCGCGACGGGTGATGCGGAACAGCAGCAGCGAGCCCAGGGCGGCGGCGGCCACGGCGGCGGCCAGCAGCGGCGTCGCCGACTTCAAGAGCTCTTCGCCCGGCTTGCGCGGCGTCCAGCGCATGACGATGCGGCGGCCGTCGGCGGTCTTGCCGATCACGCGCTGGGCCGAGGACGTCGTCAACTGGCCGTCCTTGACCACCTCGATGCGGGCGTCGTGCAGCAGGAAGCGCTCGGCGAAGGCCGTCACCACGCTCTTGGCGACCGGGACGCCGGTGACCAGCAGCGGGGCGCGCGCCCCCCGCAGCTTGGCTTTCAGGTCCGGGCGGACCAGCGAGACGGTGACCAGAGTCGGGGAGTCGCCGATCAGGGTGACGCGGCTCCTATGGACGGCGCGCAGCTCGGCGACCTTCTTGGGGTCGGCCTCGATCTCGCGGACCTGCTCGATCAGACGCGCGGCGCGGCCGCCGTAGCGCGAGAAGGTCGACGGCGCGACGTCCTTGCCCGACATGTGCGCGTAGATCGGCTTGCCGTCGGCGTCGAGGACGAAGACATCCTGGTTGCCCAGGGCTCCGCCGACCGAGGCGCCGATGTTCTGGCTGGCCCAGGCCGGATCGAACCGGTTGTCCAGCTTGATGACCGCTTCGTCCCAGATGATGTAGGGATTGAGGGCGGTCTGGATCTCCTTGGCCCGCTGGCGCAGGCCGTTGCCGACCAGCGTTTCCTCGTATTGACGCTCGCGGACATCGGCATGGCGCGTGGCGACCGTCAGCGCGAAACCGGCGAGCAGGATCATGCCCGCCGCCATGCCGGCGATCAGGCCAAAGATCTTCAGCTCGATGTTTCTGCGGTCCATCCCACTCCCCTGAGAGGCCCTATCCTTCACGGGAACGGTTGCAGAAATCCTTATCTCGTAGGCGTTAGCGCACGCCGTTACGCGATTTGGGTTTCGGCGGGTCGGTGATCTGGCACACGCGGCTCAGCACCGCCCAGTCGCGATCGGACATCGACGGCTGGCCCGGACGGATCGCCCGGCGCGCCTTGTCGGCGCGGCCAGCGGTGTCGGGATGGGTCTGGAACCACTCGGCCACCCGCCGCAGACGCGGATCGTCGCCGCGATTGGCCAGTCTTCCGAAGAAGTCGGCCATCCCCTTCGTCGAGATGTTCTCGGCCTCCAGGATCTCGATGGCCCGGGCGTCGGCCTCGGCCTCCAGGTCGCGGCTGAAGCGATGGTCGGCGAAGCCGCCGGCCAGGACGATCAGCTGCTGCCCTGCCCCGCTGCCGCCGCCGACCACGGCATCCAGCAGAAGGCCCGCGCCCATGGCCCGCCAGGCGGCCTGCATGGCGTGGCGGCGCTCGACGTGGGCGATCTCGTGGGCCAGGACGGCGGCCAGCTCGTCGGGTCCGCGCGCCGCCTCGATCAGCGGACCGGTGACCAGGATCACCCCGCCCGGCAGGGCGAAGGCGTTGACGAACGGCGCGCGCACCGCCCGCACCTTGATCGGGAACGGCGCGTCGGCCGCCTGGCCCAGCTTCCGGCCCAGGTCGCTCAGAAGCGCCGCCGACTCCGTGTCGGCCTTGCAGGCGCGGAACGGCACGCTGAGCTGCTTTTCCATATTGGCCCCGAACCGGGCCTCCAGCGCGGGCGGGGTGTGCAGGGCCAGCGGCCGCGCGGCCATCGGGACGCCGACGAAGACCACCGCCGCCACGGCCACGCCGGCCGCGACCAGCCCGCCGACCAGCCGCCACTCACGTCCCCGCCCCCGCCGCGCGATGGCCGCGGACGAGCGGCCGGTCAGGGCGCGCCAAGCCTGGGCGTCGACCACCAGCCGGGCGTCCTCGTCGCCGCGCGAAAGGCTGTAGCGGCCGTCCGGGCGCGAGGTCTCGCTCACCTCCTCCAGCAGCCAGTCCAAGCCCACGGACGGATCCTCGAGCGTGTGGACGACGACGCGGCCGCCGTCCACGGTGATCTCGGCGGCCCAAGGCCGGGCGATCCGGCCGTCGTACAGCTGTCCGTTCACGCCGGTCGCGTCGTCAGAACGGCGAGACGTCGAAGGCGTCGGCCAGACCCTCGCCGGTCTTGGGTCCGCGTGGCGCCTGACGGGCCTGGTCCAGCGGGACGGTCCCCTCGGACGACAGGCGGCTGATCAGGAACTTCACCGTCCGGGCCATGGCCACCGGCTGCAGGAAGCCCAGGCTGAACAGGATGATGGCGATGTTGCCCAGGGTCAGGCCCAGCAGCGCCCCGCCCTTCACGTCGAGGGCGAAGCTGGCCCCGCCAATCCGGATCGAGGCGGCGATCTCGCGCAGCACGGCGGCATGGTAGGCGACGGAGGCGATCACTACGACCAGGGCGTAGACCAGGCCGTAGGCGTAGAACTGGAAGAACAGCAGGACGCTGGGCTCGGCGCCGGTGCGGGCGCTGCCAATCGCCGTCGGGATGATCGCCGCGATCAGGCCGATATAGCCGGCCAGGCCGACGACCCAGGCGACGGCGAACGGACCGAACAGGTTGTGCTTCTCGGCCCGCGCCCAGCTGAAGCGCTGGTCGCCATAACTCATCTCGCCCCAGATCCGTTCGGCCAGCTTCATGGTCATGACCGGCGCGAACCAGCCCAGGGTGATCCCGCTGACCAGGGCGTAGCCGAGATAGGACCAGCCGTAGCTGCTGGCCTTGCCGCTCAGGTGGAAGCGCACGCCGCGCCAGGTCGTGCGGCTGGCCTGGTAGCGATAGGTCATGAAGATCGCCATGCCGATCAGCACGATCATGGCGATGTAGACCGGGAACATCAGCAGGATGAACATCGGGCTGACGAACTGGATCGCCAGGATCAGCGCCAGATACGGCACGCCGACCACTAGCATGGCCAGCAGGAAGCCGATGAACAGCTCCTTGCCCTTGCCCGTGTATTCGAAGGGCTCGCCGTTCAGCGAGACGTGGCTCCAGACCCGCCGCCGCACCTCGGTCTTGCCCCAGAAGCGGTACAGGGTCAGCGTGATGATGTTGAGCAGGCCGTTCTTGAGGCTCAACCCGATGAAGGCTTTGGGCTCGATCGTCTGGCCGAAGGTCAAGGTCTCGCCGGCCGTCGGCGTGGTTACAGGCGAAGTCGCGCCGTCCATGAAGCTCCCCGAGCTCATCCCCGTCCGCGCGGTGTGCGAACGGGGCGAGCCTCGTGGGATTTCACGCCGGGGTCAACCTCAGATAGCGAGCCCTCAAGCCGCCGCGTCGCGAGCCCGGGCGGCGGGGTCGTAGTTGAGGATCGGCGACAGCCAGCGCTCGGCCGTGGCCACGTCCCAACCCTTGCGGCGGGCATAGTCCTCGACCTGGTCGGCGTCGATCTTGCCGACCCCGAAATAATGCGCCTTCGGGTGGCTGAAATAGAGGCCCGAGACCGCCGCGCCGGGGGTCATGGCATAGCTCTCGGTCAGTTGCAGACCCGTGGCCGCTTTCGCATTCAACAGCTTGAAAAGCGTGCCCTTTTCGGTGTGGTCGGGCTGGGCCGGATAGCCGGGTGCGGGTCGGATGCCCTGGTACTTCTCGGCGATCATCACCTCGGTGTCGGCCGGCTCGTCGGGCGCGTAGCCCCACAGCTCGACGCGGGCCTTGTAGTGCAGCCACTCGGCGAAGGCTTCGGCCAGGCGGTCGGCCAGGGCCGAGGCCATGATGGCGCTGTAGTCGTCGCCGGCGTCCTTGAACTTCTTGACGATCTCGTCCTCGCCATGGCCGGCGGTGACGGCGAAGCCGCCGACATAGTCCGCGCCCTCGCCGATCGGCGCGACGAAGTCCGACAGGGCGACGTTGGTCTTGCCGGCCCCCTTGTCCATCTGCTGGCGCAGGGTGTGGAAGCGCGAATATTCGGCCGTGCGGGTCTCGTCGGTATAAAGCACGATGTCGTCGCCCTGGGCCTGGGCCGGCCAGAAGCCGATCACGCCCTTGGCTCCGAACCACGTCTCGGCGATCACCTTGTCCAGCATGGCGCGGGCGTCACGATAGAGGTCGGTGGCGGCCTGGCCGACGATGTCGTCCTCCAGGATCTGCGGATAGCGGCCGACCAGCTCCCAGCTGGCGAAGAACGGCGACCAGTCGATGAACGGCTCCAGCTCGGCCAGGCTCGGCTCGAAGGTGCGCGTGCCGAGGAAGGCCGGCTTGGGCGGCGCGTAGCCGGCCCAGTCGATGTCGAAGGCGCGCTGGCGGGCCTCGCCGATGCTGGTCCGGGCCTTGACCGTTTGGCCGCGCGCGTACTGCTCGCGAACCTTGACGTATTCGGCGCGGGTCTCGGCCACGACGCGGTCCTTGTCGGTCTCGGACAGCAGCGAGGACACCACGCCCACGGCCCGGCTGGCGTCGACGACATAGGTGGTCGGACCCCGACGATAGGCCGGCTCGATCTTCACCGCCGTGTGGGTGCGGCTGGTGGTGGCGCCGCCGATCAGCAGCGGGATGTCGAAGCCCTGGCGCTCCATCTCGGCGGCCACGAACACCATCTCGTCCAGCGACGGGGTGATCAGGCCCGACAGGCCGATCATGTCGACCTGGTGCGTTCTGGCTTCCTCGAGGATGCGGTCGGCCGGGACCATGACCCCCAGGTCGACGACCTCGTAATTGTTACACTGCAGCACGACGCCGACGATGTTCTTGCCGATGTCGTGGACGTCGCCCTTGACGGTGGCCATCAGCACCTTGCCGGCGGCCTTGCGCTCCTGGCCTTCCTTCTCGGCTTCCATGAACGGCATCAGCCAGGCCACGGCCTGCTTCATGACGCGGGCCGACTTCACGACCTGCGGCAGGAACATCTTGCCCGCGCCGAACAGGTCGCCGACGACGTTCATGCCGTCCATCAGCGGGCCTTCGATCACGTGCAGCGGACGCTCGGCGGCCAGGCGAGCCTCCTCGGTATCGGCCTCGATGAACTCGGTGACGCCGTTGACCAGGGCGTGGGTGATGCGCTCGCCGACCGTGCCGTCGCGCCAGGCCAGGTTGACCTGCTGGGCCGCGCCCTTCTCGCCCTTGTAGCGCGGGGCCATGTCGACCAGGCGCTCGGTGTTGGTCTGGACGGGATCGCGCTGGGGACGGTTGAGGATCACGTCCTCGACGGCCTCGCGCAGAACGGGGTCGATGTCGTCATAGACCGGCAGGTCGCCGGCGTTGACGATGCCCATGTCCATGCCGGCGTTGATGGCGTGGTACAGGAACACCGAGTGGATCGCCCGGCGCACCGGCTCGTTGCCGCGGAAGCTGAACGAGACGTTCGACACCCCGCCCGACACCCGGGCATAGGGCAGCATCTGCTTGATGCGCCGCGTGGCCTCGATGAAATCGACGGCGTAGTTGTCGTGCTCCTCGATCCCCGTCGCCACCGCGAAGATGTTGGGGTCGAAGATGATGTCTTCCGGCGCGAAGCCGACCTTTTCCACCAGGGTGTTGTAGGCCCGCTCGCAGATCTCGACCTTGCGCTTTTCGGTGTCGGCCTGGCCGACCTCGTCGAAGGCCATGACCACCACCGCCGCGCCGTAACGCTGGCACAGCTTGGCCTGTTCGAGGAACTTGGCCTCGCCCTCCTTCAGGCTGATCGAGTTGACGATCGCCTTGCCCTGGACGCACTTGAGACCGGCTTCGATCACCTCCCACTTGGAGCTGTCGATCATCACCGGCACCCGTGCGATGTCGGGCTCGGCCGCCATCAGGTTCAGGAAGGTGATCATCGCCTGCTGGCTGTCCAGCAGGCCCTCGTCCATGTTGACGTCGATGACCTGGGCGCCGGCCTCGACCTGCTGGCGCGCGACCGACAGCGCCTCGGGATAGTTCCCCTCGACGATCAGCTTCTTGAACTTGGCCGAGCCGGTGACGTTGGTGCGCTCACCGATGTTGACGAAGACGGGTCTCATAGTCGCTTAGGCCAATTCGAACGGTTCGAGGCCCGCCAGGCGCATGGCCTTGGGACGCTCGGGGATCTGACGAGGGGTCACGCCGCGCACTTCGTCGGCGACATGACGGATGTGGTCCGGCGTGGTGCCGCAGCAGCCGCCCAAGATGTTGACGAGGCCGTCCTTGGCCCATTCGTGCAGGGCATGGCCAGTCTCGTGCGGCTGCTCGTCGTACTGGCCCATGGCGTTGGGCAGGCCGGCGTTGGGATAGGCCGCCACCAGGGTGTCGGCGATGCGGGCCATCTCGGCGATGTGTGGGCGCATCAGGTCCGCGCCCAGGGCGCAGTTGAAGCCCACGGCGAACGGCTTGGCGTGCTTGACCGAATTCCAGAACGCCTCGGCCGTCTGGCCCGACAGGGTGCGGCCCGAACGGTCGGTGATGGTGCCGCTGATCCAGATCGGCAGCTCCTCGTGGCCCTCGTCGCGCAGGTCGAGGATGGCCTTGATGGCGGCCTTGCAGTTCAGGGTGTCGGTGATGGTCTCGATCAGGAAGAGGTCGACCCCGCCCTGGTAGAGGGCGTCCACCTGCTGGCGATAGGCCTGATAGACCTGGTCGAAGGTCACCTTGCGCGCGCCCGGATCGTTCACGTCCGACGACATCGACAGCATGACGTTCAGCGGCCCGATCGAGCCGGCGATGAACTTGGGCGAGGCCGGGTTCTGCGCGTTCCAGCGGTCGGCCACCGAACGGCCGATCCTGGCGCCTTCGAAATTGATGTCCCAGACGTCCTGCTCACCCAGATGATAGTCGGCCTGGGCGATGGTGGTGCCGGAGAAGGTGTTGGTCTCGGAGATGTCGGCGCCGGCCGAGAAATAGGCGTCATGCAGCTCGGCCACGAGATCCGGCCGGGTCAGGCACAGGATGTCGTTGTTGCCCTTCATCTGGCCGTTGTAGGCGGCGAAGCGATCGGCCCGATAGTCGGCTTCCGACAGGCCCTTCTTCTGGAACATCACGCCCCAGGAGCCATCCAGGATCAGGATCTTCTGCCTGGCGGCGGCCTTGAGGGCGGCCACGCGGTTGGCGCGAATGGACAGATCGGTCATCGCTTGGCTCCGGCGTTCGCGGCTTGCTGGCGAGCTAGAGCCTTGTTGAAGTCAGCTTCATAGCCGTCGACGAAGCGGCCCAGCTCGGTCGGGTCGATAAAGGCGTTGGGGTCGCCTCGCAGCATCTTCTGGCGCTTCGCCAACAGACCGCCCTGCTCTTCGTGGCTGGGCAGGACGACATCGGTCGGGAGAGCGCGCATCTTGGCGAAGCTCTCACGATAGTCGGCGACGATCGTCCGGTGCGCCTTGTTGCCGACCAGCACATTGCCGGCCACCGACAGCGAGCACGGGAAGGTGACGTTCAGCGGCCGCCCCTTCTCCACCACCGCCGTGGTCCAGGTGGTGCAGCCGATCGTGTGTCCCGGCGTCAGGTGTGCGACCAGGACGGTCTCGCCGACCTTGAGCTTCTGGTTGTCGCCGAAGGCCTTGTCGACCTTCACCGGCTGCATCGGGGTCGGGCCGTTCTCGTTGTCGCCGATGTGATGGCCCTGCTCGATCGCCGGCTCGTCGCCGCGCGAAATCCACAGCTTGGCCGTTGGAATGTCGGCCTTCAGCTGGGCCAGGCCGCCGGCGTGGTCGTAGTGGGCGTGGGTGTTGATCAGCACCTTCACGTCCGCCAGCTTGAAGCCCAGCGCGGCGATGTTGCGCTCGATCAGCTTGCCGCCCTCGGCCGACGGACCGCCGTCCAGCACGATGTGGCCTTCCGACGAGGTGATCAGCCAGGCCGAGAGGCCTTCGGAGCCCACGTAATAGATATTGCCGACCACGCGGTAGGGCTTGATCGGCTTGACCCAGTTGCTGTTGTCGTCGGCATGAGCGGCCGGCGCGACAACCGCCAGGGCGAACGCCAGAGAGATCAGGACGCGCTTCATGCGGCAACCTCCGCCGGGGCCGGGGCCGTCTCGCGCACGCCCAGCACGCGGCAGATGGCGTAGACCAGATCGGCCCGGTTCAGGGTGTAGAAGTGGAAGTCCTCGAAGCCCTGCTCCTGCAGCTTGGCGCACATCTCGGCGGCGACCGAGCAGGCGATCAGGCGGCGGGTTTCGGCGTCGTCGTCCAGGCCCTCGAACAGATTGGCCAGCCACGACGGGATCGCCGTCTGGCAGGCGGCTGACATCTTCTTCAGGCCGTTGAAGTTGGTCACCGGCATGATCCCCGGCACGATCGGGATGGTGATCCCGGCGGCGCGGACCTTGTCGACATAGCGCAGGAAGGCGTCCAGATCGAAGAAGAACTGACTGATGCCCAGGGTCGCGCCGGCGTCGACCTTCTGCTTCAGCACGTCGATGTCGTGTTCCAGCGACGGGCTCTCCGGGTGCTTTTCCGGATAGACCCCGACCAGCACCTCGAACGGCGCGACGCCGCGGATGGCCTTGGTCAGCTCGGTGGCGTTGGCGTAGCCGTCGGCGCGCGGCACATAGACCCCGCCAATGCCGCCTTCGGTCGGGGGCGGATCCCCACGCAGCGAGACGATGTGGCGGACGCCCGTCTCCCAGTATTCGCGGATCACCTCGTCCACTTCCTCGCGGCTGGCGCCGACGCAGGTCAGGTGAGCGGCGGGCTTGAGGCTGGTCTCGTCCAGGATGCGCTTGACCGTGCGGTGCGTGCGCTCGCGCGTCGAGCCGCCGGCCCCGTAGGTCACCGAGACGAAGGCCGGGTCCAGCGGGGCCAGGCGGGTGATCGCCTGCCACAGGTTCTCTTCCATCTGCGGCGTCTTGGGCGGGAAGAACTCGAACGACACGCGCGGACGGCCAGTTCTCTCACCGGCGCGGGCGACGGGACCGATCACGCGGCGGGTGGGCGGAAGGGTCATGCGGCGCTCCTCTCGGCGACGACCCTACCCGGTCGGCGCGCGGTCCAGATCTTGACGGTCAGCCCCTCGGCCGTGGCCGGCGGCAGGGCGATGTTGCTTTCCAGCTGCAGGCCCGAGGCTTGCAGCCAGGTGACGATCTCGATGTCGTCGAAACCCAGGCGGCGATGCTGATGCACCTCGCGCAGGAACTCATGATCGTGTGGCGCGAAGTCGGCGATCAGCAGCAGGCCGCCTGGCGTCACCAGCCGCGCGGCCTCGGCCACGGCGTGGGCGGGATCGGACAGGTAGTGCAGCACCTGATGCACGGTCACCAGGTCGGCGCAGCCGCCCGGCAGGCCGGTGCGGAAGATGTCGCCGTGGCGCAGCTCGCAGCGGGTCAGGCCCGCCTTGGTGACCTCGTCTCGGGCGATGTTCAGCATCTGCTGCGACAGGTCCAGGCCCAGGGCGTTGCTGGCGCGCTTGCCCAGCAGGGTCAGCATCCGGCCCGCGCCCGCGCCCAGGTCGACCATCTCGTCGAACGGCCCCTCCCCGGTCGCGCGCAGGATCGCGGCCTCGACCTCGGCCTCGTCGACATACAGCGAACGGATCTCGTTCCAGCGCGCGGCGTTGCGGGCGAAATAGGCCTGAGCGTCCATCGAGCGCTCGGCCCGCACGTGCGCCAGCTTGTCGGCGTCGGCGCGGACGACCTCGTCGGTGTCGTCGATCAGGTCCAGGGCCTGTTCGACCAGGAACCGGCCAGGCGACTTGGCGGCCAGGCGGTAGAACACCCAGGCCCCGTCCGGAAAGCGCTCGACCAGGCCCGCCTCGGCCAGCAGCTTCAGGTGCCGCGACACGCGTGGCTGGCTCTGGTCGAGGATGCGGCACAGCTCCAGCACCGACAGCTCCTCGGCGGCCAACAAGGCAAGGAGCCGCAGACGCGTGGATTCGCCGGCGGCGCGCAGCACCTCGACGACCTGTTCGGCGGTAAGCTTCATGGGGACATAAAGATATCTTTATGTCCGATTTGGCAAGAGAATATTATGCCTCGGGTTCGCCCTTGGCGGGCTCCCAAAGCTCAATCTTGACCCCTGCGGGATCGAGAAGCCAGGCGAAGCGGCCCATGCCGCCCTCGTCCTGACGGCCCGTCGGCTCGACGCCCTCGGCGGCGGCCTTGGCCAGGACCCCGTCGATATCATCGACTATGAAATTGATCATGAACGGCGCCGAGCCGGGCTCGAAATACCGGGTGTCGGCGTCGAACGGCGACCAGGTCGAGGTCCCCTTCGGCTGCTTGAAGATCGCCCCGCCCCAGTCGTGGACGTCGAATCCCAGCACCCGCGCGTACCATTCCCGCACGGCCTTGGGATCCTCCGCCTTGAAGAAGATCCCGCCCAGCCCCAGCACCTTGGCCATCGTCAGTTCCCCACGGCGTTCGCCCAATCCTCCGACCACTGTAGCAGAGGCGACAGCGCCGCGATCAAGTCCGCCCCGCGCGGGCTCAGGCGGTAGCCGGCGTCGGCCGCCACGATGTCGGCGGTCCGCAGTTCGGACAGTCGCGTGTTCAGCGTGCCAGGCGGCAGCTCGGCCGCCGCCTGCAGGGCGCGGAAGGTCAGGACGCGCGCCTCGCGCAGCTCCCACAGGATCCGCAGCGCCCCGCGCCTGCCCAAGAGGTCCAGCGCCGCCATGATCGGCTTGCCGGTCTCCGAGCCCCGGACGGCGCGCCCGGGAAGAGGTGCTTCATTTTTTGTAGCGTCGTCGGAATTTTCCATGATACAAAATTTGTAGCACGGAGAGTCGCCGATGTCGCCCAGGATCGCCCCCGCTCTAGCGCCCTACCCGCCCGCCGTCGCGCGCACGTTGGAGCAGCTGAAGACGCCCGGCGAGCAGCCACTGTCGCTGTTTCGCACCTTGGCGCGGGACGAGCGGCTGTTCGCCCGCTTCACCGGCGGCGGCCTGCTGGATCCCGGACACCTGAGCCTGCGCGAACGCGAGATCGTCATCCACCGGACCTGCGCCCTGAACGGCTGCGGCTACGAGTGGGGCGTTCACGCGGCGATCTTCGCCGGGCCCGCCGGCCTGGACGCCGAGCAGCTGGCGGCCACGACCGCGCCGGGGATCGCGCCCTGCTGGGTCCCGCGCGAGGCGCTGCTGATCGCCTTCTGCGACGCCGTCCACGCCCGCGCCGACATCGACGACGCCCTATGGGCGCGCTTGGCCGAAGCCTTCAGCGAGGAGGCCCGGATCGAGCTGATGATGCTGGCCGGCTTCTATCGGACCGTGAGCCTGCTGGCCAACGGCCTGCGGCTGGAGAGGGAGTCCTTTGCGGTCTCCTTCCCCGCCGCCTAGCCGCAGCCGTCGGAGACCTTGGTCCAGATCTCGCGGGTGGTGATCGTCGTGTCGCCGTCTGGCAGCGCGCCGCCGCCCAGGCTGGCCTTCAGCGCGGCCAGCTGCTGCTTGGCGGCCTCGGCCTCCGCCGGCGGGCCAGAGCGGATCTGGGCCTCGATCTGAGCGATGACCGGGGCCATGGCGGCCTGGGTGCGCGGATCCACCGGCGCGGCCGAGGGGATGACGCGGTTGGCCTGGAAGCTCCGCTCCCAGCGGCCGTCGGGCAGTTTGCGGAACGCATCGGCGATCCGCTGGCCACCGCCGCAGACGGCCTCCTGGCTGAAGCCGCCGCCGGGCAAGGCCGCGACCGAGCGGTTGGCGCAGGCCACCGCCCTGGGCGGCGGGGCGGAAGGCCCCTTCACGCACCAATGGTTGGGACCCTGGCCCGGATAGGCCTGGCGGGTCACGGTTCCGTCCGGCGCGATCTGCTCGACGCTGGTGTTTCCGGTCGCGCCATCGACCCGTTGCACGGTCTTCATGACCATCGGCCCGGCGGGGACGGTCGTGGTCGTCTCCGCGTCGATGCGGTAGTCGCCCGGCGGCGGCGCCATCTGATCGGCCGCCAACACGGTCGCAACCGACGCGAGGGCGACCGCGCCGCCCAGGATCAGAACTCTCATGCGTCCTAGGCCGCGACCGGGGTGGCCAGCGGCTCGCCGTGGAAGTAGCGGCGCAGGTTCTCCAGGGTCAGGTTGACCATGGCCGGGATGCTGTCCAGCGTCGCCCCGGCCGTGTGCGGTGTCAGCACCGTGTGCGGCACGCCCGTCCAGCGCGCCGGCGAGGTCGGCTCGTGGTCATAGACGTCCAGCGCCGCCATACCCAGGGCGCCGCTCTTCAGCGCCTCGATCAGGGCGTCCTCGTCGATCAGTGAACCGCGCGCGACATTGACGATCAGGCCCTGGGGTCCGACCGCCTCGATCACCGCCTTGTTGATGAGGTGGCGGTTGCCGGCGTCCGGACGCGCGCAGACCACCAGGATGTCGCTGTCGCGGGCCAGGGCCATCAGGCTGTCGGCGCGCGGATAGTCGCTGTCCTTGGGACGCGGCCCCCACCAAGAGACCTTGGTCTCGAAGGCCCGGAGGCGGCTGGCCACCGCCTCGCCGATATGGCCCAGGCCGACGACGCCGACCTTGCGGCCGCGCAAGCCGTGCCGCGGGGCCATGCGCTCGGCGTGGTTCCAGCGGCCCGCGCGCAAGCGCTGATCGCCCTCGACGATCCCGCGCCAGGCCGAGAGCACCAGACCCACGGCGTGGTCCGCGACGTCGGCGGCGTTTAGGCCGGTGGAGTGGGTCACGGCGATGCCGTGCGCCTTGCACCACGGCACGTCGACGCCGTCATAGCCGACGCTGACGCAGGCGATCAGGCCCAGTTGGTTCATCTCCGAGAGCATGTCGCGCGACAGGCCCATCTCGCCGGCGTGGACGATGGCCCGCACCCGCCGCCCCGGCCCTTCCAGGAACGTCATCGGGTCGGGATAGTCCCACAGTCGATGCACCTCGTAGGCGCTCTCCAGCAACGGTTGCAGCGGCAGCAGCATTTCGTGCGAGAGCAGGATGTGGGGCTTGTCGACGGCGTTTTGCGGCATGCGTGTCTCCATGGCGGGACAGTCGTCTTGCGGGACCAAGCTACTCTTCTGGGAGCGCTTATCCAGAGCTAAGCAGCGATGGCGCGCACCGCCAGCCGCCGGGGTCATCACGCTGTGGTGACGGCGTCCGTGCGGCACAGCTGCGCCCCGCAGAAAACCCGGCCGCTCGCCGCCGGTTCCGCGTCGAAAGGTCAAGCTGTGAACAACAAGCGCTCCAACGGGTTTCTGCTAGCGGCGCCACAACGGCGCTCACCCAGGCCCGGAGAACTCTCCATGTTGACCAAGACGCTCGCCGCAGCCGCGGCGCTCTCGATGCTGGTCGCGGGTGGCGAAGCACTCGCCGCTCAAAAGAAATCGGCCACCGTCACCGGCCCCAAGCAGCCGATCCCCTACTCGCAGCTCGACGCCTATATGAAGGCCTCGGCCAAGACGCGCGCCAGCAAGGATTGGTGGGCGGGTCAGGCCTCGACCGGCATGTCGACCGACACGTCGGCCACCGCGCCGGCGACGAGCAGCAGCTCGTCCATGTCGTCGTCGACCGACAGCGCGGTGAACCCCTCGCCCAGCGCCGCGCCGCCCAGCATGCCGGTGACTCCGCCGACCGACACCGCGCCGCAGCCCAGCGATCCGACGATGTCCAACCAGCCCGCCCCCGGCGCGCCCGGCGCTTCGCCCGTGACGCCGCCGACCGAGCCGAAATAGCAGTCAGGACGAACCGGAGCGGCCCCGCCGCTCCGGTCGATCAGCTCCCGCCGAAGACGAAGTCGGCCTTGTAGTAGCCCTTGGCGGGGTCGAGGATGTCGATCGCGAACGGCGCCGAAGCGTCCGCCAGGTCCGTCAGCCAGGCGTCATTGGACTTCACCATGACGCCCAGGTCGGCTTTCTGCGCCTCGGCCAAAAGCCAGCCGACCATCGCCGCCTTGGTCCCGATCCCGTTTGGACCATCGCCGCCATAGGTCGCGAAATAGTCGACCCGGCTGTCGATCATGGCGTGGATCTTGGCGTCCGTGGGCGCCGCGCCGAAGATCGTCTTGTAGGCCTCGCGGGTCGCATCGACGAAGCTCAGCGCGCCGTACTTCGCCAGGAACGCGTCCTTGCCCTCGCCTGCCTTGCCCAGGTTCACCGCGAAGTTGATGTAGCGATTTTCCAGGTTGAACGACTGGTAGTAGGCGCTGTTGAGATTGTTGGCGTTCGGCCCGGTCGGCGAGACCAGGTAGTCGACGCCGGCCTGGCCCGGGATCTTTCCGGTGAAGAACTCATAGGCCAGGGTCGCGACCGAGGTCGTGGCGCCGGCCTTGGTCACCAGCTCTCCGACGGCCTGGGTCGCATTGGTGGCGCCGCTGGCCAAGCGGTTGGAAAGATCGGTGGCGGTCGCGGAGGTCCCCGACTGGCGCAGGATGTTGCCGGTCACGAACGTCATGCCATCGCCGAGGGCGACGGTCTTGTCGTAGTATTCGATGAATTCGACGTTCTTCACGAGGTCGACGCCGTCGTAGATCGAGCTCGACCCCAGCTGACTGGGGGCCACATAGGCCCGCTTGTCCGCGATCTGCCAGCCATCAGGGGTCCAGGTCACCGCATAGTCGGAACTGTAGCCCCGCATGCCGACCGTATCGACGCCTGCGCCGCCGTCGATGACATCGTCGCCGCCCCAGCCCCAAAACACGTTATCGGCTGCGTTGCCGGTCAGCTTGTCGGCGAACTGCCACCCTTCCAGCCTCTCGACGTTCTTGATGGTCAGGGTGAAGCCGCCGCCGATCTGCTGCTCGGTGGCGACGCCCAGGTTGATGCTGACGCCGAAATCGACATAGGTCACCCAGACCGTGTCGACGCCGTCACCGCCATCAATAAAGTCATCGCCGATCGTGAGGTCGGTGGTCTCGGACTGCAGGATGATCCTGTCGTTGCCGGCCTCGCCGTAGACGACATCGTTGCCAGAGCCGCCGGTGATGTTGTCGTCGCCGGCGCCGCCGTAGATGGTGTCGTTGCCAGCGTCCCCGCCGATGCCGTCATTGCCGTCACGACCGTAAATCGTGTCGTTGCCGGAATAGCCGCTGAGGCTGTTCGACCCGCCATCGCCCTTGAGCACGTCGTCGTACGCGCTGCCCTGCAACGACTCGATCGACACGAACGCGCCCATGCCTTCGCCGATGCTCTGCACGCCGGAAATCGCCAAGTCGACGCTCACGCCCCGGGACGCCTCCATGAACAGGACGAAGTCGCGGCCGTCGCCGCCGTCGAAGGTGTCGTTACCGCCACTGCTCCAGAGGAAGTCGTCGCCATCGCCGCCGCGAAGGATGTCCTTGCCTGGCGTGCCATAGAGATTGTCGCTCGCGGCAGTGCCCAGGACCACGTTGGCCGCCGGCTCGACGAGGACGACCAGCTTGTCGGTGAACTTCAGCTGTTCGATGTTCCTCAGCGTATCCGTGCCGTCGGGCGAGCCGGTGCGCAGATCCTTGACCGTCCAGGACGCGTCGGCGTTCTGGCTCCAGCTGAAGTCGGTCGACACGCCGTTGAACTGGACCGTGTCCTTGCCTGCGCCGCCGTCGACGATGTCGTTCGCGCTGGTGGAGATGAGCGTATCGTCGCCCGCTGTGCCGTTGATGACATTGGTCACCGGCGTGACGGGGAGCTGGACCAGCTTGTCGCTGAATTTCAGCTGCTCGATGCTCTTCAGCGTGTCGACGCCGTCGGGGGAGCCGGAGCGCTGGTCCTGGACAGTCCAGGAGCCGTCGGCGTTCTGGATCCAGTTGTAGTCGGTCGAAGCCCCGAGATAGGCGGCCGTGTCGGTCCCGCCGCTGCCGTCGATGACATCGTTGCCGCCGCCGCCGCGCAGGGTGTTCGCGCTGGCGTCACCGGTCAGGACATCGGCGAAGGCCGAGCCGATCACCGCCTCGACGTTCATCAGCTGGTCGCCGCCCGCGCCGGTCTTGTCGACCAGGGAAACAGTGACCCCCGAGGCGTAGCCGGCGTAGTCGACGGTATCGAACCCCGCTCCGCCGTCGAAGATGTCGCCAGCGACGCCGCTGACGAAGCGGTCGTCGCCCGCTCCGCCCTTGACCGAGACGGAGCTGGCCGACGAGATGATCACGTCGTCGCCAGCACCCGCATCAACCGTCAGCAATTCGGCCTGAGTCACCAGGGTCAGGGTGTCGGCGAACTCGGTGCCCCGCAGGTAGACCAGCGACTCGATGCTGTTGATCGTGCCGCCGGCATAGGTGAAGGGCTGGCCTGTCACGATACCCGCCGTGGTGAACGTCAGGCCCGACGTCGCGCCGCCGAGGGACAATCGCAGAGTGTCCGCGCCCGAGCCGCCGTCGACATCGTCGCCGTAGCCTGCCGCCAATGTGTCATTGCCGCCAAAGCCGGCCAGCACATCGTGCTCCAGGCCCATGTCGTCCACGGCGTTGAACGAGACGGTGTCCCTATCTCCAGAATAGATCGTGTCGGCGCCGGCGTCGCCGTACAGCTTGTCGGCCCCGACGCCGCCAGCGATGTAATTCCCGCCCGACGCGGCCTGGATGTCGTCATCGCCTTCGTCGCCGTAGACCCACTCGCTGGAGCCGCCGTACTGCATGATGATGCGATCATTGCCGACCCCGCCATGGACCAGCCGGTGGGCGTAGATCGTGTCAGCGCCATCTCCGCCATAGGCCGAGGCGAAAGTGTTGGAGTAGGCGTAGAGCGTGTCATTGCCCGCCCCGCCGTCCAGAGACTGCAGATACTGGCTGCCGCGGCCGTCCAGGACGTCATCGCCTTCGCCGCCGAACATGTTGCCGGTGTAGTAGCCGGCGACCAGCTTGTCGTTGCCGCCCATGCCATAGACGACCCCGAAGCCATCGCCGCTGGTGTTGGACGCGACGTTGATATCGTCGTCAAAATTGCTGCCCTGGACCCAGCTGGCGCTTTCGACGCCCTTGATGACGCCGCCGCCAATCGTCTGGACGGCTTGTCGGGTATCGAAGGTCACGCCCGACGAGGCGCCCATGAAGCTGATGTAGAGGCTGTCGCCGTCGTCGCCGCCGTCCACGTCATCGCCGTAGCCGGCGAACAAGCGATCGCTGCCCGCGCCGCCCTTGAGAACGTCATGCTCGACGCCCGTGTCGAGCAAGGGCGCAACGCCGGGAACGCTGTAGTATGGGAAATTGAAGGGAGGGCTCTCCTCCCCGGCGTAGAGGGTGTCCGAGCCGTCGCCGCCATCCAGTGCGTCGGCGCCCGCGCCGCCGACTAGCAGGTCATTGCCGCCCGCGCCGCTCAGGCTGTCGTTGCCGCCGTTACCAACCAAAGTGTCGTTTTCAGCGCCGCCTGTGAAGATATCGTCACCGGCCGTTCCGTTGAAGTTCGGCATCACGCCCTCTTACGAGCCGGACACCACCGATGCGACGCCCCTACGGTTGCGCTAGCATCGCGGCTGGAACGTCGCAACCTGAGATTAAACGACAAAGCGGCCGCAAACCTGAGGTTCGCGGCCGCTTCGGTGAGACTACAGACTTCCGCCCGCGCTTAGCGCGCGAACTTCTGGAACTTGATCCGCTTGGGAATGAGGCTGTCGGCGCCCAGGCGGCGCTTCTTGTCCTCTTCGTACATTTCGAAGTTGCCCTCGAACCATTCGACGTGGCTGTCGCCCTCGAAGGCCAGGATGTGGGTCGCCAAGCGGTCCAGGAACCAGCGGTCGTGGCTGATGACCACGGCGCAGCCGGCGAACTCTTCCAGCGCCTCTTCCAGGGCCTGCAGGGTTTCGATGTCCAGGTCGTTGGTCGGTTCGTCGAGCAGGATCAGGTTGCCGCCGGTGGCCAGGGTCTTGGCCAGGTGGACGCGGTTGCGCTCACCGCCCGACAGCAGGCCGACCTTCTTCTGCTGGTCGCCGCCCTTGAAGTTGAAGCTGCCGACATAGGCGCGACTGTTGATCTCGCGCTTGCCGACGACCATCACGTCGGTGCCGCCGCTGATCTCTTCCCAGATGGTCTTGTTCGGGTCGAGAGCGTCGCGCGACTGGTCGACATAGGCCAGCTTGACGGTCTCGCCGACCTTGACCGTGCCCTGGTCCGGGGTCTCGCGGCCGGTGATCAGCTTGAACAGGGTCGACTTGCCGGCGCCATTCGGGCCGATGACGCCGACAATGCCGTTCGGCGGCAGCCGGAACGTCAGGTCCTTGAACAGGACCTTGTCGCCGTACTCCTTCTCGAGACCATTGACCTCCAGAACGACGTTGCCCAGGCGCGGGCCCGGCGGGATCTGGATGTGGGCCTGGGTCTGGGCGGCGCGGGCGTTTTCCTGCGCGGCGACCATCTCCTCGTACGAAGCCAGACGGGCCTTCGACTTGGACTGACGAGCCTTGGGCGAGCTGCGCACCCATTCCAGTTCGCGGGTGAGCGCGCGCTGGCGGGCTTCCGATTCCGACTGCTCCTGGACGACGCGCTTCTGCTTCTGCTCCAGCCAGCCGGAGTAGTTGCCTTCGTAGGGGATGCCCTTGCCCCGATCCAGTTCCAGGGTCCACTTGGTGACCTGGTCCAGGAAGTAGCGGTCGTGGGTCACCAGGATGACGCAGCCCGGGAACTCTTCCAGGTGATGCTGCAGCCAGGCCACCGACTCGGCGTCCAGGTGGTTGGTCGGTTCGTCGAGCAGCAGCATGTCGGGCTTGCTGAGCAGCAGGCGGGCCAGAGCGATGCGGCGCTTTTCACCACCCGACAGGGTCTCGATATTGGCGTCGTTCGGCGGGCAGCGCAGAGCGTCGATCGCCATCTCGACCTTGGAATCGATATCCCACAGGTCCTTGGCGTCGATGATCTCCTGGAGCTTGGTCATCTCCTCCATCAGCTCGTCGGAGTAGTCCTCGCCCAGCTTGGCCGCCAGCTCGTTGTACTTGTCGAAGATCTTCTTGTCTTCGCAGTCGGCGATAACGTTGCCCCAGACGTCCAGGGTCGGGTCCAGCTGCGGCTCCTGCGGGAGATAGCCGCGCTTGATGCCGTCGGCGGCCTTGGCCTCGCCCGAGAATTCCTTGTCCAGGCCGGCCATGACCTTCAGCAGGGTCGACTTACCCGAACCGTTGACGCCGACGACGCCGATCTTGGCGTCCGAATAGAAGGACAGCCAGATGTTCTCGAAGACCTTCTTGCCGCCGGGATAGGCCTTGGTAAGGCCCTGCATCTGGAAAATGTATTGCTGCGCCATGAGGGCTCGCGTTCTCGCTGGACGAGGGTTTCGGGGATTGGCCGCTGAAATAGCGGTCCGGGCCGCTTCGCGCAATCGTGGCGGGCTCCGGATGCGCCATTCCAGCGCGCGCGACCGTCACGGCTTCGTCGCCTCACTGTCGGACAGTCGACACCGAACCGTCGTCGCACGGTCGTCGAGCACTGTTAGCCGAGCTTCCCAGGCCGACGCCTCCCCGCGTCGGCAAGGGGAAAAAGCCTATGAAGAACCACCTGATGCTGAGCGCCGCCGCGAGCGCGCTCCTGTTCGTGACGGCCGGCCAAGCCTTCGCCGCCGACGCTCCCGCCGCCGCCGATGCCGCGCCGGCCGCCGCGCCCGCAGAAGCCTCGGAAGTCGACGCCGTCATCATCATCGGCCAGGGCCAGAGCCGCCAGATCCAGACCCTGAAGGACGACGCCATCGGCCTGGAAGCCGCCGGGACCAGCGCCCTGAAGGCCATCGACAAGCTGCCCGGCGTCACCTTCCAGTCGGCCGACGCCTTCGGCGCCTATGAGTGGTCGGCCCGCATCTCGATCCGCGGCTTCAATCAGAACCAGCTGGGCTTCACCCTGGACGGCGTGCCGCTGGGCGACATGAGCTACGGCAACCACAACGGCCTGCACATCAGCCGGGCCATCGCTTCTGAGAACATCGGCCGCGTCGAGCTGGCCCAGGGCGCCGGCGCGCTCGGCACGGCCTCGACCTCGAACCTGGGCGGCACGCTGCAGTTCTTCTCGCGCGATCCGTCGGAGAAGATGGGCGGCGAGATCGACGTCACTGGCGGCTCGGACGCCATGCACCGCGTGTTCGGCCGCTTCGAGACCGGCGCCATCGAGCAGATCGGCGGGCTGCGCGGCTACCTCTCGATCGCCGACCAGAAGGCCGACAAGTGGAAGGGCGGCGGCGAGCAGAAGCAGCGCCAGTACGACGCCAAGCTGGTCATGCCGCTGGGCGACCGCGGCGAACTGTCGGGCTTCTACCACCGCTCGGAACGCCGCGAGCAGGATTACCAGGACCTGTCGTTCGAGATGATCAAGCGCCTGGGCCGCGACTGGGACAATACCCAGCCGAACTGGGGCCTGGCCGTGGCCGCCGCCCGCGCCTATCAGACCGGGACCGCCCTGCCCGCCCCGTTCAAGACCGTGGACGACGCCTACTACGCCGGCGCCGGCGTGCGTGATGACGACCTGTACGGCGCGGCCCTGAAGCTGGATGTCACCGAGCACGTCAAGCTGGACGCCACCGCCTACCAGCACAAGAACAAGGGTCAGGGCCTGTGGTACACGCCGTACCTCGCCAGCCCCGGCTTCGGCACGGCCGGCTCGACCGCCGCCCCGCTGTCGATCCGCACCACCGAGTACGACATCGACCGCGGCGGCATCACCGCCGGCCTGACGATCGACCTGGGCGCCCACCGCCTGAGCGGCGGCTTCTGGCACGAGATCAATAACTTCAACCAGGCCCGCCGCTTCTACGCCGAGACCGCCGCGGCCCCGTCGCGCGATCCGCTGGACTTCCAGTCGAACCCGTTCTTCACCCAGTGGCAGTACGCGTTCGAGACCAAGACCACGACCGGCCACCTGGAAGACGAGTGGACGATCAGCGACGCCTTCAAGGTCAATTTCGGCTTCAAGGCGATCAAGGTCACCAACAACGTCAAGACCGTCGTCGGCAGCCCCTTGGCCGGCAGCATCGAGAGCAAGGAGAACTTCCTGCCTCAGGTCGGTTTCGTCTGGAAGGTCTCGCCCGACCTGGAAGCCTTCGGCGGCTACACCGAGAACATGGGCGCCTTTGTCTCGGCCGCCACGGCCGGTCCGTTCGGCTCGCAGAGCCAGACCGTGGTCGACTATGTCGCCAAGACCCTGAAGCCGGAAAGCTCCAAGACCTTCGAACTGGGCGCCCGCTATCGCACCCAGCGATTCCAGGGCGTGGCCGCGGTCTATCACGTGGCCTTCGACAACCGCCTGCTGGCCGCCAACACCGCCTCGCCCATCCTGGGCCTGCCCGCGGTGCTGTCGAACGTCGGCTCGGTCGAGACCAAGGGCGTCGAGCTGGCCGGCACGTTCCGCCTGACCGACAGCTGGAGCCTGTACGGCGCCTACACCTACAACGACTCCAAGTACGAGGACGACGTGGTCGACGGCACGGGCAAGGTCACCGTCCGCACCAAGGGCAAGACCGTCGTCAACACGCCTAAGAACATCTTCAAGGGCGAACTGTCGTTCGAGCAGGCCGGCTTCTTCGGCAAGCTGGGCGTCGCCTACACGGACAAGCGCTACTACACCTACGAGAATGTCGGCGGCCTGGCGCCCTCGACCACGGTGGCCGACCTGACCCTGGGCTACCGCTTCGCCGAGGACAGCTGGGGCAAGGGCCTGGAGATCCAGGCCAACATCACCAACCTGACCGACAAGGACTACATCTCGACCATCGGTTCGGGCGGCTTCGTCAACAGCGATCCGAGCGGCGAGGCCATGACGGTCCTGCCGGCCCCGCCGCGCCAGTTCTACCTGTCGGTGAAGAAGAAGTTCTAACGTCCTTCAGGACTGGAAGCACGAAGGCCGGGAGGGCGACCTCCCGGCCTTTTCCATGGACGGTGCGCAGCGAACGCTCGCCCCTTCACAAGACCCCACCCAAAAGTTGAGTGAAGCGCAGATATTCGCAGGATGCGCGTATTGTCGCATGTAGCAATTTTAACTTGTCATTAACCACATTCGTAGGGCAGATTCTTAACCATTGTAAAACGCTCACGGGTGGGCAAGTCATGATCAACGAATTCGCTCCGAAGGCCGTGCAAACGAAGTTGCATCGTCTTGAGGCCCTCCTCACCGAGGCCAAACTGCTTTCTAACGAGATCGAAAGCGACGTCGTCGGCATCGCCGCGGACCGCAACGTGGACCACGCGGTCGCCCAGGCCGCCTACACCCCGCTGCACCAGGTGCAGGCCGCGATCGGCGTGGCTCAGAAGGAGACCACCGACGCTCACCGCGCTCTGGCCCGCGTCGGCAAGCTGGTTGGCGTGAAGGTCACCGCCAGCGGCACCTGGGGCGAAGACGGCATCACCGCCGCCCACGAAGACGTCGCCGCAGCCTAACTCTGGGTTTACCTGAATAGTTCAGAATGTGCGGCATGGATTTCCTGCCGCACATTCTGGGCTATATCGCCACGGGCGCGACATTGTTCGTGAACGTGCTCGCCCTGTGGAAGGGCGCCGGCGCCGAGCGCCAGGCCGCGGTGACCGTGTTCGTGTCGATTCCCGTTCAGCTGGGGCTGATCTGGGTCATGAGGCGGGCCAGCATTCCGATCGAACTGATCCCCATCTACACCGATATCGCCCTGTCGATGGGCATCGGCATGTCGTTCCTCTGGGCCGCCATGCGATTCCAAAGTCCCTGGCTCGGCGTGGCCTTCATGCTGCAGGGCGTGGAACTGGCGCTCTCGGCCTATGTGCTGGGAATCGACTTCCACCAGCACCGCAAACTCTACTTCATGGCGCTGAATACCATCTCGATCGCGACGACGATCGTGATCGCCTGCGCGACGGTGGGATCGATGTGGGTGCAGCGCCGACGCGCCTTGACCGCCTTCGAGCGCACGGGGTCCGGGCTGTCGACGGTCGGCGACCTGCTGGCCGTCGCCCGCGAGACGCTCGGCGCGCCCTTCCGGCGACCCAGCCGCCACGAGGCTTAAGCGGCGGCGGGCGCCGACTTCGCCTTCGATTTCCTGCGCTTGGGCAAGCCCGCCGGGTTGCCCCAGAAGGTCGCCACCGCCAGCGTGCCCAGCAGAGTCAGAGTCAGGCCCGACACCGTCATCACCAGGCGATAGGCCAAGCCGCCGACCTTGGCCGCGTGCAGCGGATAGTCGGCATTGGCGATGCGCGAGCCCAGCGGCATGGCGAAGGCGTCGCGGCTGGCGACCATCCTGCCTGTGGCAGGATCGAACCAAGCCATGCTGCGGCCGTTGGGCAGCCATTCACCCTGCTGGCGCAGGCGGATGGCGATCAGGCCATCCTTCTTCTGCGGCAGGCCGATGGTCCGCACCTCCGCGCCCGGGAAACGGGCCTTGGCCGCGCCGATCACCTGGGCCCAGTCGAGGCCCTCGGCCAACTTGCCGCCCTTGATCTTGGGCGCGGCCGAAGCCTTCTCCATGACCGCCGGCGGCGTGAACGGCGCGCGCAGGGCCTGGGAGAACCACTTCAGGTTCATGGCCGCGCCGGTGGTCAGGGACAGGATCAGCAGCGGCGCGATCAGAACGCCCAGGTCACGGTGATGGTGGACAATCGCCGCCCGCTTCATCATCCGCGGCCACAGGCGGAGGTGGAACATCCGCCGCGTCGGCCACCACAGGATCAGGCCCGTCACGACGAAACCCAGGCCCGCCAGACCGGCGATCCCGCCGACGATCTCGCCCGCGTCACCGTTGAACAGATGATGGTGGAAGTCGAACAGCCAGAGCTCCGGCCGAGCCCAGTTCGAGCTCCACGCCTGGACGACATGGCCGTCCTGGTCGGCATAGGCCGCACGCTCGTCCTTGTAGGTCAGGCTGTTGAGGCCCATTCGCTCGCTGGCCAGCAGGATCGAGCGCGGCCGGTCCTTCTGCGCGAAGATCTTGGTGGCCATGGCCGCCAGGGTGGCGGTGTCCTGCCGCTGGGCGTCCGCTGCGTGGGGCACGGTGGCGCGCAGGAAGGCGTCCTCGTGCACCAGCAGCGCGCCGGTGAAGCCCAGGAGCGCCAGCAGCAGGCCGATCAGGCCGCCGGTCCAGCGGTGCAGCAGGCGCAGGGTCTTCATCAGAAGCGGGCTTCCCAGCCGAGGGTCACGGTGCGACCGCGACCGGCGTAGATCTTGTCCTTGGTCGGCAGGACGGTGTCCGAGTAGTAGGTCAGGTACTGCTTGTCGAAGAGGTTCTGGACGCCCAGCGACACGGCCCCGACCGTCAGGGCGTAGCGCACGAAGGCGTCGGCGACCGTGTAGCCTTCGAAGTCGTCCTTCACGAGGGCGTTCTGCATGTTGCGCGAAATGTACTTCTGCACCTGCGCGCGCAGCGACCACTTGCCCGTCTGGTAGTCGGCCGCCAGGTTCAGGCGGTCGGGCGAGATGTTGGCGCCGTCCAGGTCGGTGTCGACCTTGCCGTCGGCATTGGTGTCGGTCTTGCCGCGCAGGCGGGCGTAGCCGGTCGAAAGTTCCAGGCCCGGCACCGGGGTCCTGGCCCTCACATTGACCTCGAGCCCCTCGATCGCCACGCGCTGGCGCTGGACATCGAAGATGCCGCCGGCGTTCTTGACCAGCAGCTGGCCCAGCTTCGACGAGGACCAGAAATAGGCGACGCTGGCGTCGAACGGGCCGCGCTTGTACTCGGCGCCGATCTCGCGATTGTTCGACACGATCGGCTCGATGGCCAGGTAGGTGTCGACGTCGACATTGGCGACGTTGATGGCGCGCAGGATGCGGCCGACGTCCGGCACGGTGTAGCCCTCGGCATAGCTGCCGTAGATGCGCAGGCCCTTGGCGGGCTCGTATACCACCCCGCCATTGACCAAGGTGGCCTTGAAGTCGGGATTGCCGCCGCCGACCTTGCGCGCGCCGTAGAAGGCCAGGGTCTGGAAGTCATCGACCTTCAGTTCGACGTTCTCGAAACGCACGCCGCCGGCTAGGCGCAGCTTGCCGTCGAACAGGGCGTAGTTGCCCTGCACGAAGGGCGCGACGCTCTGGAACTTGGTCGGCGGCACCCAGGCGCGGCCGGTGGCGATCAGCACCTGCGAGGTGGTGTCGGTCAGGGCGTCGAGGCCGGCGGTGGCGGTCAGGCCCTCGATCCCCGGCACGGCGCGCTCGTAGCTGACCCGAGCACCCAGCTTGCGCGAGCGGTTCGAGGACTGGTCGAACAGCGTGCCCGAGGGGGCGATGCCGACGTCCTGGAAGGTGGCGTTCCTGTCGCCGCCGAAGGTGTCGCGGGTGCGGTTGAAGAAGACCTGGGCGTTCAGCACGCCGCCATGGAGGTCGTCGTCGACCAGCGAGGCCGACAGCGTCTCGACGCGGCCCGAGGCCGGCACGCCCGGCTGCACGCCGCGATAGGCCGTGCTGGGCAGGCGCGTGGCGCGATTGCCGTCGGTCGGGGCCAAGGCCGTGCCGGTGACGGTCACGTAGTCGCCGTCGCCCTTCAGCTCGAAGCGGTTTCCGACGACTTCCAGGCGGGTGCTGGGCGAGATCTGCCAGCCCAGGCGACCGAAGATCGATAGCGTCTTGCTGTCCTGGACGTCGCCCTGGGTGTTGTCCATGCCGATGCGGCGGCCTTTGGCGTCATAGAAGGCGCCGCGCGCGTCGTAGGCGACGCCGGCGGTGGCGTCGAACGCCCCTTCGCGCCAGGCGACCAGGCCCGCGACCTTGCCGCCGACCGCGTCGCCCAGCTTGTGGGCCAGGGTGGTCTGGGCCAGCACCTTGCCCGAGACGCCGTCCTGCTTGGGCGCGCCGACCGTGACCTGGTTGACCACGCCGCCGGTGGCGCCGATGCCCTGCAGGGCGTTGGAGCCGTAGATCAGCTCGACGCGGTCGATGAAGAACGGGTCGATCGTGTAGCCGTCGCGCGAGCCGTCGCGGATCGGGGTCGACTGCGGAATGCCGTTGATGGCGTACAGCGGCGAGCGGCCGCGCAGGGTCTCGCCCGAGCCCGACAGCTTCTGGCGCGTGGGCGAGAACGACGGCGACAGGGTCGAGATGGCGTCGACGATCGAGCCGCTGACGGCGACCTGCTGGCTGAGCGTCTCGTTGTCGACGATGTCCACCGTCAGCGGCAGGGCGCTGGCCGGCAGGATGGTGCGGGCGGCGGTGATCACCACCTGGTCGACGTCGGTCGCGCTCGACGCGGTCTGTGCACGAGCGGCGCTGGCGCAGGCCAGGGCCAGCAGCGACAGACTGGAAAGCGCGGCGAGACGATGGGCCCGGGTGGGGGCGCGGACGACTTGGGACGACATAGGCGGGATCCGGAACAGCAAGGTCCCGGCGGGTATCGCCTTTGCGACTGACTTGCAATCACAAAGGTACCGTAAGGGTCAAGCTTGCGGCCATGACCTCCGAGGTCATTTCGCGGCCTCCCGCCCCGCTCTACCACCGGCTCCAGGCGAGCGACCGGCGTTCGCCCACGGGGAGTTCAGAATGATGGCCATCGGACGCAGGACGTTCCTCCAGATGGGCGCAGGCGCGATCGCCGCCGTCGCCGCTCCCGGCGCGCTGGCCGCGGCCCAGCCGCGCCGCATCATCGACGTGCACATGCACGCCTACCCGGCCACGACGGTCTTCGACGGCCCGATCGTCAATCCGATCACCGGCGCCAAGAGCCCGATCCGCAACGGCGCCGAGCACATGGAAGCCTGCATCGCCGAGATGAAGCGCCGCAACGTGGTCATGGGCGTGGTCAGCGGCGGCGACGGCGACCGGCTGAAGGCGGCCACCGACTGGCATGATCGCGATCCGGCCCGCTTCATCGCCGGCGCGGGCGTGCGCGGCTCTGACGACACCCCGCTGCCGCCACTGGACGTCATGCGCAAGGCCTTCGCCGACGGCAGCATCAAGGTGCTGGGCGAGCTGACCTCGCAATATGCCGGCCTGCCGTTGGGAGATCCCAAGTACGAGCCCTACCTGGCGCTCGCTGAGGAGTTCGACGTTCCGGTGGCCCTGCACACCGGCTCGATGCCGGGCGGAACGACCTTCGATCCCTGCTGCCGCACGGCCCGGGCCCGCCTGGGCAATCCGGAATATGTCGAGGAGGCGCTGAACCGGCATCCCAAGCTGCGGCTGAACCTGATGCACGGCGGCTGGCCGTACCTGGAGCAGACGATCGCGATCCTGATGCTGTATCCGAACGTCAATCTGGACACCGGGGCCCTGGCCTGGCTGCTGCCCCGGCCCGCCTTCCACGGCATCCTGCGCCAGCTGGTCGAGGCCGGGCATTCCAAGCGGATCATGTTCGGCTCAGACCACATGTTCTGGCCCGACGCCATCGGCCTTTCGATCGACGCCGTCGAGACCGCGAGCTTCCTTACCGAAGATCAGAAGCAAGACATCTTCTTCAACAATGCGGCCAAGTTCTATCGCCTCCCAACGGGCGCCTGATGGCGCCTGATCGCCCCCTGCCCCGCCGTTGGCGCAAAAGAAAAGCCCGGCCAAAGCGACCGGGCTGAAAGTTCATAGGGAGGAAACGCCCAGGAAGGGCAGAGGCGCTCAGCGCCTCACGGGACCTTGGTAGCGCTAACACGGGTGCAGATGCAAGCGATTCTTATTCGGCGCGTCGACCTGCCGCACCCTTAAGTACGCCGGCGCTTTACGGCGGGGCTGAGAGGTCATACCAATGTTACCGCTACCGACAGCAAGTCGGGGCGGGAGAAACGCTGATGAAGATGTTCGCGCGGCCGGCCTTGATCGCCGCCAACATGGCTTTGAGCCTGGCCCTAGCCCTGGCCCTGCCCGCGCACGCCGAGCAGCAGAAGTGGGTCGGCGCCTGGGCTGCCGCCCAGCTGGCCCCGGACGCCAAGAACAGTCTCGCGCCCGAAGACTATCCCAACGCCACCCTGCGCCAGGTCGTGCGGCTGTCGATCGGCGGCGACAAGATGCGCGTGCGGCTGTCGAACGCCTTCGGGACCCAGCCCCTGACCATCAAGGCCGCGCGGGTGGCGGTCTCGGCCGCGTTGAACAGCGCCCGCATCGACCCGGCCACCGACCGCCCCCTCACCTTCTCGGGCCGGAGCGAGGTGACCATCCCCGCCGGCGCCGACTACTGGTCCGATCCGGTGGCGCTGAAGGTCGCGCCGCTGACCAGCCTGGCGATCAGCCTGCAATACGCCGCCGCGCCGAGCGTCCAGACCGGCCATCCCGGCTCGCGAGCGACCTCGTACGTCCTGGCCGGCGACCACACGGCCGACGCCGACCTGCCCGGCGCCAAGACCATCGACCGCTGGTTCCAGATCTCCAGCGTCGACGTGGTCTCGGACAAGAGGGCCCGCGCCGTCGTGGCGTTTGGCGACAGCATCACCGACGGCTACGGCGTCCAGCCCAACACCAACCTGCGCTGGACCGACGGCCTGATCGAGCGGCTGAGAGGCAGGAACCTTGGCGTGCTTAACCTGGGCATCGGCGGCAACCGCGTGCTGCTGGACGGCCTGGGCCCCAACGCCCTGGCGCGGTTCGAGCGCGACGTCCTCTCGCAGTCGGGTGTGACCCACCTCGTCTTGCTGGAAGGCGTCAACGACCTGGGCGTCCTGACCCGCGAGGCCCCGGCCACGCCGGAGGCGCACAAGGCCCTGGTCGAGCAGGTCACCGCCGCCTATCGCCAGATCATCGACCGCGCCCACGCCCGCGGCGTCAAGGTGATCGGGGCGACCATCCTGCCCTATACGGGCTCGGCCTATTATCATCCCGGCCCCGAGAGCGAGGCCGACCGCCAGGCGATCAACGCCTTCATCCGCACCCCGGGGAATTTCGACGGGGTGATCGACTGGGACAAGGCCCTGCGCGATCCGGCCCGCCCGACCTACCTGCTGCCGGCCTATGACAACGATGGCCTGCATCCCAACCTGGCCGGTTACAAGGCGATGGCGGACGCGATCCCGCTCAGCCTCTTCGAGAGCAACTAGTCCATGCGCATCGTGCTCGCCGCCACCCTCGCCCTGGTCGCCGCCACTGCCCAGGCCAAGGACAGGCCCGTCATCGCCTTCACCTGGGACGACCTGCCCGCCCACGCGGCCCTGCCGCCGGGCGTCACCCGCACGCAGGTCGCCGCCGACCTGCTGAAAGCCTCTGCCGAGGCCAAGGCGCCCGCGTTCGGTTTCATCAACGGCGTCCAGACCGAGCGCGAGCCCGGCTCCGACGCGGCCTTGAAACTGTGGCGCGAAGCTGGCCAGCCGCTGGGCAACCACACCTGGTCGCACCAGAACATCGCCAGCCTGGCGGCCGATCAGTTCATCGCCGAGATCGCCCGGAACGAGCCGATGCTGACCGAGTTGATGGCCGGCCAGGACTGGCGCTGGCTGCGCTATCCGTTCCTGTCGGAGGGCGAAACGCCCGAGAAGCGCCTGGCCGTGCGCGGCTGGCTGGCGGCCAACCACTACAAGATCGCCAGCGTGACCATGAGCTTCGGCGACTGGGCCTTCAGCGATCCTTACGCCCGCTGCGCCGCAAAGGGCGACCAGGCCTCGATCGCCAGGCTGGAACAGATCTACCTGGACGGCGCGGCCGCCGTCGCCGACCGCTCGCGGGCCATGGCCAAGACGCTGTACGGAGGTGACATCCCCTACGTCCTGCTGATGCACGGCGGCGCCTTCGAAGCCCGCATGGCGACCCGGCTATTCAAGCTCTACCAGGACAAGGGCTACGGCTTCACCACCCTGGAGAAGGCCGAGAGCCATCCGTTCTACAGGACGGACGTCGATCCCAACCTGCCGCCACAGCCGACCACGCTGGAGGACGCCTTGAAGGCCAAGGGCCTGCCGGTCCCGGCCCTGCCGATCGACTTGAACGCGGTTCAAGGGATGTGCCGGTAACGGGGTCCCGTTGCAGCGCTGAAACAACTTCCCTGCTGACAACGGCGACGCTCGCGCATAGCGTCCCGCGCCATGATCAAGCCCTCGCTGACGGCGCTCGCGGCCGTCCTCGCCCTCACCACCCCGGCCATGGCGGAAAAACTCACCCCGGAACGCATCTTCGCCGATCCCAGCCTGTCGGGCCCCACGGCCAAGGGCGTGGCCCTGTCGCCGGACGGCAAGCGCGTCACCTATCTGAAGGGCAAGGCCGAGGCCGCCAACGTCCAGGACCTATGGGCGGCCGACGTGAAGGGCGGCGAGCCCTATCGCCTGATCGACAGCGCGGCGCTCTCGTCTGGCGGCAAGGAACTGTCCGAGGCCGAGAAGGCCCGCCGCGAACGCGCCCGCGTCTCGGCCCGCGGCATCGTCGAATACAGCTGGGACAAGCAGGGCCGCTTCATCCTGGTCCCGCTGGATGGCGACCTCTATCTGGACAGCGTCGCCGACGGCAAGGTCACCCGCCTGACCGAAACGCCGGGCGATGAAGTGGACGCCAAGGTCTCGCCCAAGGGCGGCTTCGTCAGCTACGTCCGCGACCAGAACCTCTACATCAAGCCGGTGGCGGGCGGGCCTGAAACGGCCCTCACCACCGAGGGCAAGGACACCCTGTCGTTCGGCACGGCCGAGTTCGTGGTGCAGGAAGAACTGGACCGCTTCACCGGCTACTGGTGGAGCCCGGACGAGAGCCGCATCGTCTACACCCGCGTCGACGAAAGCACGGTCGACGTCGTGCCGCGCGCCGACATCGGCCCCGGCGGCGCGACCGTCGTGAACCAGCGCTATCCTCGCGCCGGCCGCCCCAACGCCGTGGTCGAGCTCTATGTCCGCGACCTGGCCTCGGGCCAGATCCGCAAGCTGGATCTGGGCGCGAACAAGGACATCTACCTGGCCCGCGTCGACTGGTCGGCCGACGGCAAGACCGTCTACGCCCAGCGCCTGTCGCGCGACCAGAAGACCCTGGACCTGATCGCCTTCGACGCCGCCACCGGCGCAAGTAAGACCATCGTCACCGACACCGACCCGCACTGGGTCGAGGCCCGCGACGACTTCACGCCCCTGAAGGACGGCACGTTCCTGTGGTCGTCGGAGAAGGACGGCAACACCCACCTCTACCGCTACGCCGCCGACGGCAAGCAGATCGCCCAGATCACCAAGGGCGACTGGCCGGTAGCCGGGCTCGAAGGGGTCGACGAGGACCGCAAGGTGGCGATCTTCACCGCCTCGATCGACACGCCGCTGGAGCGCCGCCTGTACGAGGTCAGCTACGCCCAAAAACCTGGGAGTGGGCCCGGCAAGCCCAAGGCCCTGACCTCGGCGGGCGGCTGGTGGTCGGCCAAGGTGGCCGCCAGCGGCGGCGCCTTCGCCGGCACCTATGAAGATCCCAAGACCCCGCCGCAGACCGCGCTCTACGACAATACCGGCAAGCGCGTGCGCTGGATCGAGGAGAACAGGCTGGCCGAGGGTCATCCCTACTGGCCCTACGCCTCGACCCTGCCGGTTCCGGAATACGGCTCGCTGAAAGCCTCGGACGGCGAGACCCTCTATTACGAGATCCTCAAGCCGCAGAACTTCGACGCCAGCAAGAAGTACCCCGCCCTGCTGGCGGTCTACGGCGGCCCGCACGCCCAGCAGGTCAAGCGGACGTGGCAGAGCGTGTCCGAGCGGACCTATCTGGAAGCCGGCTACGTCGTCTTCCGCATCGACAACCGCGGCAGCGGCGGTCGCTCGGCCAAGTTCATGCGCGCCCTGGATCGCAAGCTCGGCACGGTCGAGGTCGAGGATCAGCTGCTAGGCGCCAAGTTCCTGGCCGGCCTTCCCTATGTCGACGCCGACAGGATGGGCGTGATGGGCTGGTCGTACGGCGGCTTCATGACCCTGATGCTGCTGACGGCCGACAACACCCCGTTCAAGGCCGGCGCCGCGGGCGCCCCGCCCACCGAGTGGGGGCTGTACGACACGGCCTATACCGAGCGCTACATGGGCAAGCCGGACGAGAACAAGGCCGGCTACGCCTATTCGGACGTCAACAGCCGGATCGGCAAGCTGGCGCCCGGCAGCCTGCTACTGCTGCACGGCATGGCCGACGACAACGTCATCTTCGAGAACAGCACCCGGCTGATGTCGGCCCTGCAGGCCAAGGCCATCCCGTTCGAGATGGCGCTCTATCCCGGCGAGCGTCACAGCGCGCCGCGCAGCAAGACCAAGGGCCTCAGCGTGCTGAAAAAGCACCTGGAGTTCTTCGATCGTAAGCTGAAGGGGCGATAGACAAGCCCGCGCCCCTCGTCGCAACCTCGCCGCGAGGGCGCACGCCCTCCGACCTTATGTCGCAGGGTCATCGAGCCAAGCAGTCGCTATCTTCATGGTTAACGAGGATAGCGCGATGACCAAGACCACCGATGAAGCCGTCGAATGGCTGATCGACGTCGTCCAGCAGGCGATCGAGGAAGGCCGCGCCACGGCCGACGAACTCGAGGACTGGCTGCTGGCCGCCATGGCGCTGGAAGACCTGGCCCAGGCCGACGAACTGGACGCTCAGGAAGCCCGCGCCTTCACCACCTGGATGCGGCCCAGCGCGACGCTCCACTAGACGCGATGGAGCGCCCTATTCGGCCGCCAACGGCGTGCGCAGGGCTTCCAGGTCGCGGGCCGGCGACAGGCCGTACAGGCGGCGGTATTCCCGGCTGAACTGCGACGGGCTCTGATAGCCGACCGCATAGCCGGCGGCCCCCACGTCCAGACCTTCCGACAACATCAACCGCCGCGCTTCGTAGAGCCGCAGTTGCTTCTGGTACTGCATCGGCGTCATGCCGGTGACGGCCTTGAAGTGGTGATGCAGCGAGCTCTCGCTCATGCCCACGTGCTCGGCCAGGACTTCGATGCGCAGGGTCTTGTGGAAGTGCTCGCGCAGCCAGGCCACCGCGCGGGTGACCCGCCGCCCCTGCCCCTCGGTCCCGGCGATGTGCAGCAGCCGCGCCCCGTGCGGCCCGCTCAGCAGCCGGTACAGGATCTCCTGCTCGATCAGCGGAGCCATGGCCGCGACGTCGTGCGGACGCTCAAGCAGGCGCACCAGGCGCAGCGTGGCGTCCAGCAGCTCCGGTGAGGCGGGATTGACCGCCACCCCGCGCAGGCCGCCCGGGCTGGCCGTCGCCTGCTCCGGCAGTCGGCCGATCAGATCTGCCAGGCGGGCCGGATTGATCATCACGCCCACGCACAGATGCGGGTCGGCGTCGCTGGCCTGGGTGATCCGCGCCGTCGCCGGCAAGTCCAAGGCCACCAGCAGGCAGTCGCCGACGCCATAGTGCAGCTCTTCCTCGCCCACCGTCAGGCATTTGCGCCCGCCGGCCACCAGCCAGAACGAGGGTCGCTGGTCGACGTGCAGCCGGCCGCTGGGCGAGCAGCGGCGCGTCAGGTACAGGCCCTCGATCGCGGACTCGGGGCTGGCGTCGTCGGCGTAACGGGCGACCAGGTCGGCGATTTCGGCATAGGCAGCAGCGGTGGAAGACGAACTCAAGGGCTTGGTTTTCCAGGCTTTCAGGACGCCTCAGCTCTACGCCTTCACACGCGGACGGAAAACAGCCTTCAGCGCCTTTTGCAGGATCGTGCATGAGCTTTGCAGGATCGGCATAACGCGGCGCATCAGACGCATGGCACACCACGCCTCGCCCCGGCCCTCCCCGGCCGGCCTGCCCAAATCCGAGGAACATCCGAATGGCCACCGCTAAAGGCTACGCGGCGCAAGCCGCCGGCGCGCCCCTGGCTCCGTTCACCTTCGAACGCCGCGAGCCCAATCCCGACGACGTCGTCATCTCGATCAAGTACTGTGGCGTCTGCCACTCTGACATCCACATGGTCGACAACGGCTGGGGCCAGAGCGTCTATCCGATCGTCCCTGGCCACGAGATCGCCGGCGTGGTCACCGCCGTCGGCGCCAATGTCACCAAGTTCAAGGAAGGCGACCCCGTCGGCGTCGGCTGCTTCGTCGACAGCTGCGTCACCTGCAAGGCCGCCCGCGACCTGGACCGCGAGCAGTACCAGCCGGGCCTCGTCCTGACCTACAGCGGCTTCGAGCCGGGTTCGGACACCCCCACCTATGGCGGCTATTCCGACCACATCGTGGTCAAGGAAGACTACGTCCTGTCGATCCCCGAGACCCTGCCGCTGGACGCCGCAGCCCCGCTGCTGTGCGCCGGCATCACCCTGTACTCGCCGCTGCGCCACTGGAACGCCGGCCCCGGCAAGAAGGTCGCGATCCTGGGCATGGGCGGCCTGGGCCACATGGGCGTCAAGCTGGCCCACGCCATGGGGGCCGAGGTCACCGTGCTGAGCCAGACCCTGTCCAAGCAGGCCGACGGCCTGAAGCTGGGCGCCAGCCACTACTACGCCACCAACGACCCGAAGACCTTCGAGACCCTCGCCGACACGTTCGACCTGATCATCTGTACGGTCTCGGCCCCGCTGGACTGGGGCGCGTATCTGAGCCTGCTGAAGATCGACGGGACCATGGTCCTGGTCGGCGCGCCGGAAGAGCCCGCCCAGCTGAACGCCTTCGCCCTGATCCCCGGCCGCCGCACCCTGGCCGGCTCGATGATCGGCTCGATCAAGGAAGCCCAGGAGATGCTCGACTTCTGCGGCGAGAACAACATCGTCGCCGAGATCGAGATCATCTCGATCGACCAGATCAACGAGGCCTACCAGCGCATGCACAAGAGCGACGTGCGCTACCGCTTCGTGATCGACATGGCGACGCTATAGGAGTGCGAGGGCTGGCGGCCTAGCGCGGCTTCCAGCCCTCGGCGATTACAGCGATCTGCTTGTCCATCACCGCCGACATCTCGGCCGCCGGCAGGGTTCCGCCCACGGCGGCCGTCATGCGGTAGTTCCAGGCGTAGGCGGCCTTCAGGGTGTCGACGACCAGTTGCAGATCCAGTTCCTCGCGGACCTCGCCCTTGCGCACGCCCTCTTCCAGCACGTCCAGCAGCATCTGGTTCAGACGCGGATTGCGGCCATAGGGCGTCACGCCCGGGTCGTTGTTGGGATTGTACGATGAAGCGACGTGGGCGAGGAACAGCTTCACTCGCCGGGTCTCGAACTCGTAGTGGATGGCGAAGATCGAGCACAGCCGATCGGCCGTGCTGCCCCGCAGGAACGGCACCACCCGGTCGAACTCGGCATAGAGCTCGGCCAGGCGATGGTTCATCACATGGCTCAGCACCTCAGCCTTGGAGGCGAAGGTGGTGAACACGCTGCCGACAGAGACCCCCGCCCGCTCCGCGATGGCGCGGATGGTGGTCTCGTCGTAGCCGACATCATTGAACAGGTCGCGCGCCGCTTCGAGAACCTTCTCTCGCGTCGCCGCCTTCTGGTCGTCTCTTACGCCCACGCACGTCCCCCTCGAACACGCTAGCGTCGTTGTCCCTCAGACGCCCCGTTCCCCCGAACGGAGCGCCCAGTTACCTCATCAGGCGCGAGCGCCTGCGAAGATGACTTTCAGTTGTTCCGAAAGCCGCGCCAGCAGAGCTTCCACCGACCAACCGTCGTAGACGGCGCGGCGATAGTTGGCGACATACACGTCCCACGTGATTTCCGCCAAGAGCT
>Ga0209676_1000149_pt1 | contig 167854 bp, 157 predicted proteins | sample AraplaCvi_mLB_r2_FD_184282 | JGI IMG/M metagenome (GOLD analysis project Ga0209676, IMG submission 184282) | Arabidopsis root microbial communities from North Carolina, USA - plate scrape MF_Cvi_mLB_r2 (SPAdes) (version 2) | ecosystem: Host-associated > Plants > Roots > Endosphere | place... | reverse complement strand
GCCAGGCGCTGGAGCCGTTCAAGGACCAGCTGCTGCTGGACCTGACCCCGGAAGGCCTGCGCATCCAGATCGTGGACAAGCAGAACCGGCCGATGTTCGACCTCGGCAGCGCCTCGCTGAAGCCCTATACCCAGCAGATCCTGCACGAGCTGGCCGAGTACCTGAACCATGTTCCGAACCGGATCAGCGTGACCGGCCACACCGATATCACCGCCTATACGGCCGCACACGGCTACGGCAACTGGGAACTGAGCGCCGACCGCGCCAACGCCGCGCGGCGTGCGCTGGTCGATGGCGGCATGGACGACAGCAAGATCACCCGCGTGGTCGGCCTGTCCTCCTCGGTGCTGTTCGACAAGGCCGACCCGCAGAACCCGATCAACCGCCGCATCAGCATCGTGGTGATGACCAAGGCCGCCGAAGAAGCCGCCCTGGCCGGGGCCGGCCCGCAGGTGGGGCTGTCGGCCGCCGTGGCCGACCCGGATGTGCAGGCCGCGCAGGGTGAGGCCGCGGGCGGGGTCGGATCCCCTTCCCCCGGAAAGGGCTCTGACCCCTGACCGGTCGCCGCCGGGCATGGCCCGGCGCTACCCCGGGGGCGCTGCGTTCCGGTAGCGCCAGCCCCTGCCCGGCGAGCGCGCAGCGCGGCACCCAGTACAATGGCGGTCTTTCCTTTCCAAGGTGACCCCACCTCATGTCCCAGAACTCCAAGGCCAAGCGCGACAAGCGCAAGAAGCAGCAGGCCAAGCGTCCGTTCCTGCGCCTGAATGCCCAGCAGCAGGTGCAGAACCACGCCGTGCTGACCAATGAAGACGGCCAGGCCGTGGCGGCCATCGGCCTGCAGGGCCGCGAGTGGCTGCTGGCCATCGGTGGCCAGACCATGGGCAACGCCGACAACCCGGTGCCGATGCTGGCCATGCTCAAGCACCTGTCCAACGTGCAGGAAAAGGAAGGCCGCACGGTCAACCTGGAATATTCCGAGCTGATGCAGAAGCTGCTGGACACTCTGGCTGCCGAAGCCGGCCAGACCGCTGACGAGTACCTGGACAAGCTGGTGGCCGAGTTCGAAACCGAGCAGGCCGAAGAAGGCGAAGACGCCGCTGAAGGCGAAGTGGTTGAAGCCGCTGCCGACGCCGAGGCCGCTCCGGCCGACGCCGCCGACACCGACGGCAAGCCGCAGGCCTGAACCGGCCGCGGCGGTGACGGTCTACGTCGATGACGCAGTGCATCCCTGGCGCGGACAGCGCTGGGCGCACCTGATGGCCGACACCCTGGCCGAGCTGCACGCGATGGCGGCGCAGCTCGGCATTCCGCTGCGGGCCTTCCAGAACAAGGCCAGCGGCGCACACTACGATGTCAACGCGGACCTGCGCACGCAGGCGATCGCCCTCGGCGCACGCGCCATTTCCCGGCATACCGACCGCGAGCTGGTGAAGGCCGTGATCGCCAACGCACGGGCGCAGTACCGGCCGTAGGCCGGTACGGGTACCGCCGGGTGCATGCAGTAGATCCACGCCATGCGTGGATGGGTTCAGGCCCGGCGCTACCGATCAGAACGGGTCGCTGCCCAGCCGTACTTCCAGGTTCAGCAGCGAGCACAGCGCCAGCAGCGCGTCGTCGTCGCGCGTCAGCGCCATCCAGCCGGTGAAGCCATCGCTGCCCGCATCCACGCTCCACAGCGTGTAGTTGTGCTCGCGCAGGCGGTCGAACGCGGTGGACATCAGCTGCACGCCGTCCAGGTCGGCAGCGAAATCCTCGTCATCCAGGTCGCCGCCCCAGTCCAGCTGCAGGTTGAAGCGCGCCGACAGCTCGTTCACCGCCGACTGCAGCGATTCCAGGTCATCACGCTCCACCTCGAAGCCCGACTGCCAGGCGATGGCCGTGAACAGCGCCGGCACCCAGTCGCTGTCCGCTTCCAGCGGCTGCCCGTCCTCGGCCAGGTGCTCGCGCCAGCGGTTGAACTGCTGCAGCGCCAGCTCCTCGTCGCCCGGATTGATCAGCACCAGCAGGTTCCAGACCCGCGCCTCGAAGTCGTCTTCGTCGAAATCGTGGGCGTCTTCTTCGAAGTCGAAATAATCGCTGTTGTCGGGCATGGCGGGCACTCCTTGGGGCAGGCCGGCATTCTACGGTTTATCCTGTGCCGCTGAAGCCGGCCTTGGTGGCCGTCACTATGAATGAAGCGATGAGCGATACCCCTCCCGACCACCTGGCGATCAACCCGGCCAGCCCCTTCCATGATGCCAAGGCGCTGGAGCGCGGCGTTGGCGTGCGTTTCAACGACATCGAGCGCGACAACGTCGAGGAATACTCGATCAGCGAAGGCTGGATCCGCGTCCAGGCCGGCAAGGCCCGGGACCGCCGCGGCAACCCGATGACCATGAAGGTCAATGGCAAGGTCGAGGCTTACTTCCTGGACCAGAAGCCGGAATGACCGCCTTCTGTAGAGTCGAGCCATGCTCGACTCTACATTTCAGGGTCAATCGCGCTTGCGCGATTCCAGCAGGTCCAGGTTGCGGATCAGGCGCCGCGAGATCTCGTCGGAGATCACCCCGCGCCGGGTCAGGCGGAACAGCTCCTCGCGCTCGGCGTTCAGGCCGGCACTGCGCAGCTGGCGGTAGCCCTGCTCCATCCGGTTCACCTTCTCCGGATCCACGTCGGGGCCGTCGCTGTCCTTCTCCAGATGGCGCTGGTACAGCAGGCTGACCCGCGAGGCCGCGTCGTTGTACAGCTGCACGTTCTCGGTGTTCTGGTTCATCACCAGCTGCTGGCGCATGCGCTCCACCCCGGCCAGGGCGGCCTTGGAGGACAGCTTGCGGGCCAGGTCCTCTTCCTTGCGTTCGCCCGAGTCGGCCGGCAGCTGCAGGCCCTTCAGCAGCTGCGGCAGCGCCACGCTGGCGCCGACCAGCGAGAACAGGATGACCGCCGCGGCCAGGAAGATCACCAGGTCACGCGCCGGGAAGGCGCTGCCATCAGGCAGGAACAGCGGCAGGGTCAGCACGCCGGCCAGGGTGATGGCGCCGCGCACGCCGGCCACCGAGGTCGCCACCACGATGCGCCAGTTCGGGGCCTCACCCCGCTCCAGGCCACGGCGGCGCGCGCGCAGCAGGTTCCAGCGCAGCGACAGCCACACCCACAGCAGGCGCAGCGCGATCAGCGCGGCATTGATGACCAGTACGTACACCAGCAGCCACCAGGCGCTTTGGTGGCCGGTCTCGTTCATGGTGGTGGTGGCGCGCTCGACGATGCCCGGCAGCTGCTCGCCCAGCAGCACGAACATGATGCCGTTGAAGCTGAACTGCAGCATGTTCCAGACGCCCGCACGCTGCACGCGCATGCTGCCCGACACCCGGCCGGTCAGCTCGACGTAGCTCATCGCGATGCCGGCGGCGACGGCGGCGAGGATGCCCGAGGCGTGGATTTCTTCGGCCAGCAGGTAGGCCGCGAACGGGATCAGCAGGTTGACCAGCATCGCCGCGCCGGGCTCTTCGCCGAAGCGACGCCACAGCCAGCGCTGAAACGTGGACACGCCGAGGGTGACCGCCACGCCCACCGCCAGGCCGGCCACGGCCACCCACAGGAAGGTCAGCGAGGCGGTGGCCAGCGAGAAGCTGCCGGTCATCACCGCAGCCACGGCAAAGCGGAAGCAGACCAGGCCGGACGCATCGTTGAGCAGCGATTCGCCTTCCAGGATGTGCATCAGGCGCTTGGGAATGGGTGCCTTGGCGGCGATCGCACCGACAGCCACCGGGTCGGTGGGCGAGACAATGGCGGCCAGCGCGAAGCACACCGCCAGCGGCATCACCGGAATCATCCAGTGGATCAGCAGGCCGGCGCCGATGACGGTGAACACCACCAGGCCGAAGGCCAGTTCGAGGATCGCGCCTTTATCGCGGAACAGGCCCTGTTTGGGAATGCGCCAGCCATCAAGGAACAGCAGCGGCGGCAGGAACAGCAGGAAGAACACTTCCGGTTCCAGCGCGTGGCCGCGGTTGAACACGCCGGCGATGACCGCGCCCAGCGCGATCTGCACCAGCGGCAGGGGGAGTGAAAATGGCAGGACGCGAACCAGGTAACCGCTGGCGACAACGGCTACCAGCATCGCCAGGACGACTTCGATGGTGTGCATGCTTCTTCCAGGAAGCGGCGCGTGGGGCCCGGGAAAAACCGGTGTGCGCCGGAGACTGGAAAAAAAGTTAACACAGCAGGCCGTCGCTGCGGCCCGCTGTGTGAATGCGCGTCAGGGCAGCGACAGCAAACGCTGCTGGATCCAGCCACTGATGTCCCGCTGCATGTCCGCCGACAGCGTGTGGCCAACCGGGTAGCCACGCAGCTGGTGGGCCACGCCCAGCGCCTGCAGGCGCGCGGCGGCGGATTCGGCCAGTGTGTACGGCAGCTTTTCGTCGGCATGGCCGTGCACCAGCAGCCCGTCCAGCCCGGCATCGGCGATGTCGGCCGGCACGTGCGGGGCGATCTCCGGCAGGATGCGCCCGCACAGCACGCCGAACGACTTCACCCGCTGCGCCTGGGTCAGGGCGACGCTGGCACTCATGATGCCGCCTTGGCTGAAGCCGGCCAGCACGGTCTGCCGCGCGTCCACGCCCAGCCGCTGCTGCTGCGCGGCCAGCCACTCGCCCAGCAGCAGGCGCGACTGTTCGGCCTGCGCCGGATCGATCACCGGCCCCTGCGCGCCGAAGCGCACGGTGAACCAGCCGAACGCCTGCGGCCCGAACACCAGCGGCCCGCGCGGCAGCAGCACGTGCAGGCGGGGGTCGAGCGCCTGGGCCAGGCCGGCCAGCGACTGCTCGTTGCTGCCCACGCCGTGCAGCAGCACCACCAGGCCCTGCGCGGTGCCCTGCGCCGGCCGTTCCAGCATCGGCAGCTCCGCGCTCATGCGGCCACCGCCGCAGCGCTGCCATCGAAGCGGTAGATATCCATCGCCAGCATGCCAGCGTCGATGCCCGCATCGATGCGCTGCGCACCGAAGCCGCCCTCGCCCGCCGCGCCCATCGCAAAGTACAGCGGCAGCAGGTGCTCATCGGTGGGATGCGCGCGCTCGGCAAACGGTGCCTGGCGGCGGTAGTCGAACAGCGCGTCGCGGTCGTTGGCGGCCAGGCGCTGCTCCACCCATTTGATGAAGGGGCGCACGTACGGCGCTTCCTTGCCGTCCTGGTAATCGCGCCAGTCGTGCAGGTTGTGGGTGATGCTGCCCGAACCGATCAGCAGCACGCCCTGCTCGCGCAGCGGTGCCAGCGCGCGGCCCAGCGCGTACTGGTGCTGCGGGCCCAGCATCGGCTGGATCGACACCGGCACCACCGGGATGTCGGCCTGCGGGCGCAGCATGCGCAGCGGCACCCAGGCACCGTGGTCGAGGCCACGCTGCGGGTCGATGGCCACCGGCAGGCCGGCGGCGGCGATGCGGCCGGCGACTTCTTCGGCCAGCGCCGGGTCGCCCGGGGCCGGATACTGCAGCTCGAACAGCTCGCGCGGGAAACCGCCGAAATCATGGATGGTCGGCGGCTGCGGGTGCGTGCCGACCAGCGGCTGGCGGGCGAGCCAGTGCGCCGAGGCGATGACGATCGCGCGCGGCGTCGGCAGGTCGCGGGCCAGCTCGGCCAGGCGCACGCCGACCTGGCCCGGATGCAGGGCGGTCATCGGCGAACCATGGGAGATGTACAGCGAAGGCAGGCGGGACATGGCAACCTCCAGGAATTCTTTCAGCGGGCGATCAGCGCGAACGCAGCGTCCAGCGGCCATCGCCCAGCAGGAACAACACCACCAGGGCCACGGCCCAGAACGCCGGGTATTCCCAACCGCCGCCACTGTTGGCGAAGCTGAAACCATTGGCGCCGTGCACGGTGACGATGGTGCCCAGCAGCAGCGGCACGCCGAGCAGGCCGATCCAGCGCGCATAGACGCCCAGCAGCAGGGCCGTGGCGATGCCGAGCTCGGCAACGATCGTGAAATACCCCAGTACACCGGGCAGGCCCAGCGACTGGAAATAGGCCACGGTGCCGGCCGGGGTGAACACCAGCAGCTTGGTCAGGCCATGGGCGAGGAACAGGCCGCCCAGCGCCAGCCGCAGCAGGGTGCCGGCGTAGGGGGCGAGCGGTGACAGCGGGCGGGACGTGGTAGACATGGCAGGCACCTCGGAAGGAGTGGGCACAGCTTATTGCGCCCAACAGAGCCGATAAATACGATGATCTGACCGTATTTGTTGCAGAAGGCGAAACAATGGACACCCTGGACGCCATGCGTGTGTTCGTCGCGGTGGTCGAGCGCAACGGCTTCAGTGCCGCCGCGCAGGCGCTGGACATGTCCACGGCCGGGGTGACCCGGCAGGTGGCCGCGCTGGAAAAACGCCTGTCCACCCGCCTGCTCCACCGCACCACGCGGCGGGTCAGCCCGACCAGCGCGGGCGCGGCCTACTACGCGCAGTGCGTGCGGCTGCTGGCCGAGTTCGACGCACTGGAAGCCAGCATCGGCGCGCAGGCGCTGGAACCCTCGGGCACGCTGCGCATCAATGCTCCGGTCAGCTGGGGCATCGCCCGCCTCGGCCCGTTGCTGGCCGGCTACCGCCAGCGCTATCCGCAGGTGGAACTGGACCTGGCCCTGTCCGACCGGCTGGTGGACATGGTCGAAGAGGGCTACGACGTGGCCATCCGCATCACCCGCGAACCGAGCCCGGCGCTGATCGCGCGGCGGCTGGGCCAGGCCCGCATCACCCTGTGCGCGGCACCGTCCTACCTGGCCGCGCGCGGCACGCCGCACACGCCGCAGGAGCTGGAACAGCACGACTGCCTCGGCTACAGCTACTGGGCCTCAGGCAACCAGTGGCCGCTGCACGGGCCGGGAGGCGAGACCCGGGTGACGGTGAACAGCATCCTGCAGGCCAACAACGGCGACGTGCTGCGCGAAGCAGCCATCGCCGGCATGGGCGTGATCCTGCAGCCGGATTTCCTGCTGGAGGACGCGCTGGCCGATGGCCGCCTGGCGCGCGTGCTGCCGGAATGGGAAGTGCCCACGATCGGCATCTTCGCCGTGTACACCAGCCGCAACCATCTTGCACCGAAGGTACGCAGCTTCATTGATTACCTGGTGGATGCGGGGGTGTGACGCCCGGGCATGGCCCGGCGCTACCGGCCGGGCTGCAGAGCGGTAGCGCCGGGCCATGCCCGGCGGATCTTCGCGCTCACACCACCACTTCATCCAGCGAATCGATGATCTTTTCCAGCGGCGCCGGCCGCCCCAGCAGGTAGCCCTGCACCTGGTCGCAGCCATGCGCGGCCAGCCAGTTCAGCTGGCCCGGCGTTTCCACGCCCTCGGCGATGATGGTCAGCCCCATGCTGTGACCCAGCGACAGCAGTGCGCGGCAGATCGAGGCGTTGCGCGGATTGGTTTCCACATCCGCCACGAAGCTGCGGTCGATCTTCAGGATGTCCAGCGGCAGGTGCTGCAGGTAGGACATGCTGGAATAGCCGGTGCCGAAATCATCCAGCGACACGCAGATGCCCTGCTCGTGCAGCCGCTGCATGGTCTGCATCGCCTGCGCCGGCTTGCGCATCAGGCTGCTCTCGGTCAGCTCCACGTGCAGTGCGCCGCGGGCCAGGCCGAACTCCTTCTGTGCGCGGGTGAACTCGGCCACCAGGTCACTGTTGAAGAACTGCACCGCCGACACATTCACCGCGATCGACAGCTCGCCCCACCCGGCATCCACCAGCCGCCGCTGGGCCTGTGCGGCGGCGCGGATCACCCAGCGCCCCAGCGCCAGGATCAGCCCGGTGTCCTCGCACAGCTGGATGAACTCGCTGGGCGGAATGAAACTGCCGTCGGCCTGCGGCCACCGCAGCAGCGCCTCCAGCGCCGCCGGGCTGCCATCGCTGGCATGGCGGATCGGCTGGAAATACAGCTGGAATTCGCTGTCGATGGCGGCATGGATGCGCGCGGCCAGGCGCAGGCGGTCGGCCAGGCGGGTGGTCACCGCGCTATCAAACCAGGCCACCACGTTGCCTTCGGCGCGCGCGGCATGCGCGGCCTGCGCGGCCATGCCGATCACCTGCTCGGCACTGTGGCCATCGCCCGCCGCATGCACGGCCACGCCGATGCGCGGTTCGAACTGGTGCAGGGAATCCTTGCCGCGCATCGGTGCCGAGACGATCTGCAGCAGGTCATCCAACGCCAGCTGCGCGATGTGCTGGCCATCGATGGCCAGCACGAAGTCCTCGGCCGGCTGGAAGGCCAGCGTACCGAAACGCGCGCCCAACCCGCCCAGCCGCAACGCCATCGACTGCAGCACCGCCTCGCCGATCTCGCGGCCCAGCGTATCGGCCACCAGCTGCAGGCCGCGCAGCTGCACGTAGGCAATGGTGTAGCCGCCTTCCTGTGCGTCCAGCTGCTCGGTCAGCGCGCGCACGGTCAGCAGACCGGTATCCAGGTTGTGCCGCGCGCGGTAGGCCAGGTCCCGCTCGTAGGCCAGGCGCTCGCTGACATCCTCGGCCAGCACAAGGCAGGCAGGGCGACCGTCGAAATCCAGCATGGACAGGTGCGCACGCACCTCGAACTCGCTGCCATCACGGCGCCGGTGCATGCGTACCGTCGATTCCGGCAGTCCATCCACGCGTGCCCGTGCAATGGCGCCCATCACCTCGTCCCACCCGCCACGCGGACGGATGTCAAGGATGCTCATCTGCAGGAACTCTTCGCGGCTGTAGCCGTACTGCTCGACGGCCGCTTGGTTGACTTCAAGGAAACGCAGGCTGCTTGGATCGAACACCCAGAACGGTGCCGGATTGCGGTCGAACAGCAGGCGGAAGCGGCGCTCTGCACGACTCATCTGTTCGCGCGCACGGTAGCGCTCGGTCTGGTCGGTCAGCGCGCCGATCATGCGCCGCTGGCGGTCGGCCACCTCCACGCGCTGGCCGCGCGCGGCCACCCAGCGCACCTGGCCACCGGGCAGCACCAGGCGGAACTCCTGGTCCAGCACCGCGTTGCCGGCGAACGACTGCTCGAACGCACGCTGCAGTCGCTCACTGTCCTCGCGATGCACGCGGGTAAAAAAGTCGGACAAAGGCAGCGAGTCGGCCGGGATGCCGAAAATCTCCCGGGCCAAGGGCGACCAATGCAGCTGCGCGGCATCTTCGTCCACATGCCAGGTGCATACGCGTCCGACCTGGTTGGCCAACGCAAGTTCGGCACTGCCGGTGCGCAGTTCCTCGGCCATCGACTGATGGCTGCGGGTACTGCGCCGCACCGCGTACAGCAGCACCAGCAGCACGGCGATGTAGGCCAGCACAATGACCACTGCTGCGTGCAGGTAGGGCCACCAGGGCGCCAGCACATCCTCGTCGGCCAACCCGACCTGCACCGCCAGCGGGCTGTGCTGCAGCGTGCTGATCGTGGAGATACGCGGAATGCCATCTACCGCGCCGGGGATGCTGCCCAGTTCCACCACGGCAGCACGCCCCAGCAGGTCGCGTCCCGGCAGGTGATAGCGATGGCCCACCGTCGCCTGCGGGTCCGGTACCCGTGCCAGCATGGCACCATCCCGGTCACTGATCGACACCAGTCCATGAGGACCGACGTCCAGGCCACTGACAATGCGCTGCAGCTCCTCGCAGCGCAGGCGCGCCAGCAGCCAGCGGTCGCCCGCCATCGGCAGCGCCAGCGGCACCACCCAGCTGCCATCGATGATCTGCTGCGGCGGGCCGAGGTACAGCGCGCTGCCCTGCCCGCGCCGCTGCGGGTCGGTCCACAGCGGCAGCTGCAGGTCGCCCTTGCCGGCGGTCAGCGCGCGGCCATAGGTATCGAGCACCACGATGCTGTGCAGTTCCGCGTGGCGGCCCAGCACACCGTCAATGGACGCATCCAGCAGCGGTGGCGCCTGCGCCGGCACGCTGCGGAACAGCTGCGCGGCGTCGGCGGCGATACCGCTCATGGCCCGCTCCAGGTTGCGCAGTTCCATCGCCAGCAGCCGCTCGGTACCCACGGCCATGGCACGGCTCTGCCGCTGCGCGGCTTCCAGCCGGCGCTGGTAGTCGTTGGCCAGCATCACCGCCAGCACCACGGCCAGCAGGACGCCCACGGCGATGCCGCCCCAGGTGATGGCGCGCAGCGGCCGGGCCAGCGCGTGCTTCAACGCTGGCATCGGTCGGTGTTCCCTGTGCAGACGACTGGCTTCATGCGCGAACGATTCCTCCACATCCCCGACCAGAGCGGCCGCAGATCAGCATTCTTGACGCCTGGGTCGGTCCGGTGCGCCACCTCCCCGCGGCTGCACCGGCATGCAGCCCCCAAGCATGCACCACGTCGATGACGGCGTGAAGATCGTAGCCGCGTGTTCAGCCAGATCGCGCACAGCGCGGCCTCCCGTGGCGAAGCATCCAGCACACGCGCAGGGGATTAGACTTGGGGTTTTCCCGCTGCAAGAGAAGTCCATGTCCAAGCTGCGCCGTCCCACCCTGGCGCTGGCCATCCTCGCCAGCCTGTCCCTGGCCGCCTGCGACCGCACGGCCGAACCGGCCGCCGGCACCGCCGCGCCCGCCGATGCCACCCCTGCCCCGGCCAAGCCGATGCTGGGCAGCTTCGGCTTCGATGCCAGCGGCATGGACCGCAGCATCGCCGCCGGCGACGACTTCTTCGGCTTCGCCAACGGCACCTGGGTGAAGAACACCGAGATCCCGGCCGACCGTTCGCGCTTTGGCAGCTTCAACGTCATCGCCGAAAAGACCCAGGCCGATACCCGCGCGATCCTCGAAGGCGCCGCCGGCAATGCGCAGGCCAGCGGCGATGACAAGCTGATCGGTGACTACTACGCCGCGTTCATGGACGAGGCCGGCATCGAGAAGCGCGGCATGGCCCCGGTGCAGCCGCAGCTGGCCGCGATCGGCGGCATCGCCGACAAGGCAGGCCTGGCGCGTGCGCTGGGCGGCGACATGCGCGCCGACGTCGACCTGCTCAACGCCACCAACTTCTACACCGACCGCCTCTTTGGTTTGTGGGTGTCGGTGGACATGCTGCAGCCGGACCGCAACGCGCCGTACCTGGTGCAGGGCGGCCTGGGCATGCCCGACCGCGATTTCTACCTGGGTGATGGCCGCATGGCCGAGCTGCGCAAGCAGTACCAGGCCTACATCGCGCAGGTGCTGCAGCTGGCCGGCGTGGCCGACCCGGCCGGCAAGGCGCAGCGCATCCTCGCGCTGGAAACCAGGATCGCCCAGGCCCACGCCAGCCAGGAAGAAACCAACAACGTGACCCTGGGTGCCAACCCGTGGACGCAGGCGGACTTCAACGCCAAGGCGCCGGGCATGGACTGGGCGGCGTTCCTGGACGCAGCAAAGCTGGGCCAGCAGCAGGACTTCATCGTGTGGCAGCCGAAGGCCGTCGCCGGCCTGTCCAGGCTGGTGGCCACCGAGCCGCTGGACGTGTGGAAGGACTACATGACCTTCCACGCACTGGACCGCGCCGCGGCCTACCTGCCGAAGGCATTCGCCGACGCCCGCTTCGCCTTCCACGGCACCGCGCTGAGCGGCACCCCGCAGCAGAGCGACCGCTGGAAGCGCGCGGTGGACGATGCCAACCACGCCGTGGGTGAAGCCATCGGCAAGCGCTACGTGGAAAAGCACTTCGACGCCAAGACCAAGGAGCGCGCGGACGAGATGGCGAAGAACATCATCGCCGCCTTCGCCAAGCGCATCGATGCCCTGGCCTGGATGTCGCCGCAGACCAAGGCGCACGCCAAGGCCAAGGTGGCCGGCCTGACCGTGGGCATGGGCTACCCGGACACCTGGCGCGACTACACCGGCCTGGAGATCCGCCGTGACGATCCGCTGGGCAATGCGCAGCGCGCCGAGCAGTTCGAGTACGCGCGCAACGTCGCCAAGCTGGGCAAGCCGGTCGACCACAACGAGTGGGCGATGCTGCCGCAGACCATCAACGCGATGAACGTGCCGCTGGAAAACCGCCTGGTGTTCCCGGCCGCGATCCTGCAGCCGCCGTTCTTCGACGGCGCTGCCGACGACGCGGTGAACTACGGTGCCATCGGCGCGGTGATCGGCCACGAGATCAGCCACGGCTTCGACAACGCCGGCGCGCTGTTCGATGAAACCGGCAAGCTGCACAACTGGTGGACGGCCGAAGACCTCAAGCAGTTCAATGCCGCTGGCGATGCACTGGCCGCGCAGTTCAGCAGCTATGAGCCGTTCCCCGGCGTGCACGTCAACGGCAAGCTGACCCTGGGCGAGAACATCGCCGACGTGGCCGGCCTGGGCACCGCCTACGACGCCTACCAGCTGTCGCTGCAGGGCAAGCCGGGCCAGACCCTGGAAGGCTTCACGCCGGACCAGCGCTTCTTCCTCGGCTTCGCCCAGGCGTGGCGCAGCAAAAGCCGCGAGCAGGCACTGCGCAACGGACTGCTGACCGACGTGCACGCACCGGGCCAGTACCGTGCGCTGACCGTGCGCAACATCGATGCGTGGTACCCGGCGTTCGAAGTGAAGGAAGGCCAGAAGCTGTACCTGGCCCCGGACAAGCGGGTCAAGGTGTGGTGATGTGATGCGAACGGGCGCCGAAAGGCGCCCGTTTTTTTGGTGGATGCCGTGCCATCCACGCGTGGCGTGGATCTACTACTGCGCGGCATGGATCCCCAGTAGAGCCACGCCATGCGTGGATGCGCACCGTCGATCCGTAGTAGAGCCACGCCATGCGTGGATCCGCGCGATGGATCAACACACGGCCGGCCACTCCCGCAGCACCTCTACCGGCACACCCACGCGTGCACACGCGCGCGTGGCCAGGCCATCGGGCAACGCGCGGCGGAACAGCGGTGCCATGCCCTGCATCAGCGTGGCCGATGCGGCCGCCTGGGTACGCTGGCCGGCACTGCGCTCCAGCATCGCCTCGGCCCAGTCGGGCAGCAGCGCGGCACCGGCGCCGAGGAACACCGCGCGCGACAGGCCCGGGATCGGCACTGGCAGGTTGACCGCCGACAACACCGCCAGCACCTCGCGTGACCGTGCATCGGCCAGCAGCTCCGGCTGCCGCGCGCAGAAATAGGCGGCCACCTCCGCTTCGCTGCGCGGCACATCCACCGCGCCCAGCGCTTCGGCCACGCAGCGGTACTCGTCGTAGTAGCGGTCGGCAATCTCCACCGGCACCTCGCGCCCGTAGCGGCGATAGCCCTGCAGGAAACCGAACGCCTCGGTCACGTGCACCCACGTCAGCAGCTGCGGGTCATCGGCGGCATAGGTCTCGCCCTGCGCGGTGCGGCCGCGGATCTGCGCATGGATGCGGCGCACCTTGGCCACCAGTTTTTCCACTTCAGCACTCGGCGCGTAGCTGGTGCCGGCGACGAACGCGGTGGTCCGGCGCAGGCGGCCGACCAGGTCCTGGCGGAAGTTGGAGTGGTCGTACACGCCGGCCAGCGCACGCGGGTGCAGGGTCTGCAGCATCAGCGCACACAGGCCGCCGGCCAGCATCGAGGGCAGCTCGGCGTGCATGCGCCAGGTCACGCTGTCCGGCCCGAACCAGCCGGGGTCGCCCAGCGGGTGGTCATAATCGATGCCGCTCTGGCCGCGCGGAAAGGCGTCGAGCACCCAGCGCCGGATCGGCGCGGTGACGGGGCGGGAAAGGCGGTGCAGCAGCGGCGGCATCTTCGGTCCAGGCGGTGGCGGAATCGGCCGCGGTCTGCGCGGTCAGCCTCGATTCTGGGCGATACGGGCCGATACAGCGAGCCTGTGGGCTCAACCACGGTTCCATGTGCAGCCGCAGCACATTTCACCCTGCGACATCTTGACGCAGGCTCCCGGCGCAATGCTGCACCGCACCAAAATTCACCTATTCAGACTAAACCCTTACGGCGCTAGGCATTCCACCCATTGCACGGCCCGCTGGAAGTGCTAGAACTGAACCCGCCACACCGTCCAATGCTGATCGACGCACGTTCCACAAGGGAGCCAGCCATGATTGCTTTGTTCAAGGGTTTGGGATTACTGCTTCGCGACAACGAGCTCTACCACAGCCCGTTCGACAGACAGGTCGCGCACTGGCGCAATCTCAGCGAGCAGCAGATCCGCGAAGAAGTGGCGGTGCTGGCCCAGGCCAAGTGCCAATGGCTGATCGCCTCGATCATCGGCTGGCAGGCGGCGTCCCTGCTCATCCTCGGCCTGATCGCCAACTATCTCTGGCGCGACGATTACCACATTACCTTCACCCGCGTGGTCGTGGTGTTCGGCTCGTGGGTGTCGATCCTGTTCGTCATCTGGTTCATGGCCAACATGTTCGACCAGCAGGCCGGCTTCGAGCGCTGGATGAAGGCATTCAACAGCCGTGCCCGCATCACCTCCAAGGCCGACAGCGTCGAGTGCGTGGCCGAAGCGCTGGACCTGGCCGAGCACTACCCGGAGGTGCTCGACTACAAGCAGGCCGTCACCAGCCGCCGCGAGCTGCGCCACGAGGACATCCGCATCATGACCGAGATCGGCCGCATGCGGCAGCACTCGGAACTGGTCGGCCGGCTCAACCATGTCGGCGAAACCGAACACCACCACGATCTGACCCTGCAGCCGGCCTACTGAGGCTGGCCAACGGGTCCAGGGAAGCGGGGGGAGCCACAATGCCACCGTGCACTGTCACGGTGGCATTGTTCTTTCTACATGCCGCGGAACAGGCTCATGAACGGCTGGCTGACCACCAGCGTTTCCGGACGCTGGCGCAGGCGCAGCACGCCGCGGCCGGTGTCATCGCGGCTGACCGCCGCCACCGCCTTCATGTTGACGATGGTCGAGCGGTGCACCTGGCGGAAGTGCTGCGGGTCGAGCACTTCCAGCAGTTCGCGCAGCGGCGTGCGCAGCAGGCTTTCGCCGGCACTGGTGACCACCGTCGTGTACTTGTTGTCGGCGCGGAAATAGACCACGTCCTCCAGCATGATCAGCTGCGTGTCGCGGCCATTGCTGGCGGTGATCCAGGCCAGCGGCGGGCGGTCACCCGCGCCCTGTGACGGGCCCAGGCGCTGCAGCAGGCGTTCCAGCACCGCATCGTCCTGGCGGGTGTGGGGCAGCCGCGAAAGGATGCGCTCGCGGGTGGCCAGCAGGCGCTCGTCGCTGACCGGCTTCAGCAGGTAATCCATCGCGCCCTGCTCGAACGCGTCGATGGCGTACTGGTCGTAGGCGGTGACGAACACCACCTGCGTGCGCGGACTCAGTTCGGAGAGCGCGCGCGCCACTTCGATGCCGCTGATGCCGGGCATGCGGATATCCAGGAAGGCGATGTCAGGCTGCTTTTCAGCCAGCTGTTCCAGCGCGCTGGCGCCATCCTCGCACTCGGCCACCAGCTTCAGATCCGGCCACAACCGGCCCAGCTGTTCCACCAGCGACTGCCGCAGCAGTTCCTCATCTTCGGCGATCAGGGCTTCAAGCGGCATGGCTGCGTTCCTTGGCCGGCTGTGGCAGGGTCATGGTGGCGGCGACGCCGCTGGGGAAATTGGCGACGATGGCCACGCCGGCCTGCTCGCCGCAGGTCAGGCGCAGGCGCTCGCGCAGGTTCTTCAGGCCGATGCCGGTGCCGCTGGTGCCCTGGCCGAAGCCCAGGCCGTCGTCGGCCACGGTCACCGTCACGTGGTCATCGAACGCTCGCGCCAGGATCCAGATCGTGCCGCCGCCGGGCTTGGGTTCCAGGCCGTGCTTGATCGCGTTTTCCACCAGCGTCTGCAGGGCCATCGCCGGCATGTGCACGCCGTGCAGTTCGTTGGGCACCTGCACTTCCACCGCCAGCCGCGCGCCCATGCGGATGCGCAGGATTTCCAGGTAGGCGCGGGTGCGCTCCAGCTCCACACCCAGCGTGGACACCGACTCATCCACCTGCGGCAGCGAACTGCGCAGGTACTGGATGAGGTGGCCGAGCATCTGTTCGGCGCGGCCGGGATCGGTGCGGGTGAGTACCTGCGCGTTGGCCAGGGTGTTGTAGAGGAAGTGCGGTTCCACCTGCGCGTGCAGCAGGTTCAGGCGGGCCACCGACAGTTCCTTTTCCACATGCGTCTGCTCGGCGGCGGCCTGCTCGTCGCGGCGCTGGTCGGCCACGCGGCGGGTGATCGCGCGGGTGACGGCCTCGGCGTTCTCGAAATTGCTGCCCTCATCCAGCGCCAGCAGGTCGGCCCACCAGCCGGCATCGGGCTCGAACAGCAGGGTAACGGTGCTGGTGCCCTGCCCCGGGGTGACCGTGGCCTGCACGCTGTTGCGCTTGATGGCCAGCCGCGCCGGCAGGTTCCAGCGCGACGGCTGGCGGCCATTCCAGGGATCGACGCGGCGCACGTAGGCGCGCACCTGCAGGCTGCCGGCAGCGCTTTCCACGTCTTCCACCCGCGGCAGTTCAGCAACGGCGGCCTCGACCAGGGCGAACGCAGGGCCGGCATCCAGCGGCACTTCAATCTGGCGGCGCTGGTGGCCGGACAGGGTGCTGCCATCGAGGCGACCGGCGATCAGCCACACGCGGCGCACATGGGTGATGGCACTGCCCAGCGCGGTGATCATCAGGAACATCGCCAGCAGGCCGAAGATCCAGCCCGGGCCATCGTTCATGCCGCTGAAGATGCCGCTCCAGACCATGCCGGCCACCAGCAGTGCCACGGCCCAGGCCAACAGGTGACGGAGAATGAGAGTGAGGCTGGCGATCACGGCAGCGCCTTGGAGGAAGGGGGTGAGCCGAGCATAGGTCGGCCCACCGGGCAAACAAGCGGCCTGCGACGAAGCCCCGGAAACCGGGGATGGAAGCTGTTACGGGAACGCCGGGCATGGCCCGGCGCTACCGGTGCTTCTTATTTGCGCTGTGCGGCGCTGCTGTCACGCACGGCGCGGAACGACTCGTCGGTGCTCCAGTTCGGCCAGCTGCGCGAGTTGGCCAGCTGGTTGCCCAGCGTGTAGAGCACTTCCAGGTCGCGCGCGGCACCGGCGAACACCCAGTCCGGCTGCCATTCGTCGCCCTGCTGGTGGTAGCGCTTGGCGGTGTAATCCTCCGAGGCCTTCTTGCCGGCGGCAACGCCACCGTCCACCCAGTCCTGGCCGGCCGACCAGGACAGGGCCGGCACGCCGCGCTTGGCGAACGAGAAGTGATCGGAGCGGAAGAACAGGCCTGCTTCCGGTTTCGGGTCCGGGGTGTAGCGGATGTCCCAGCCCTTGGCGACGTCCTTCAGCTGGTCCAGCAGTTCGAAGCGGGCGGTGCCGTAGATGCCGAAATCACGCGACGGACCGAACGGCGACATGCCGTCCATGTTGATCGCCGCCACGGTGGTTTCCAGCGGGTACAGCGGGTGGGTGGCGTAGTACTCCGAACCCAGCAGGCCCTTCTCCTCGGCGGTGACCGCCAGGAACAGCAGCGAGCGCTGCGGACGCGGGCCCTTGGCGAAGCCGCGGGCCAGTTCGATCAGCGAGGCGGTGCCGCTGGCGTTGTCCAGCGCGCCGTTGAAGATGCGGTCGCCGCGCGCGTCCGGCTCGCCCACGCCGATGTGGTCCCAGTGCGCGCTGTAGATGATCGTCTCGTCCGGGTGGCTGCTGCCTTCCAGGCGTGCGGCCACGTTGTGCGAGGTGATCACTTCGGTCTTCACCGCGTACTTCGCATCCAGGCTGGCGCCGGTCAGCGGCACCGGGGTGAAGTCGCGCTGCTGCGCCTTCTTCTTCAGCGCCTCGAAATCCTGCCCGGCGGCGCGGAACAGCTCGACGGCGAGGTCGCGCTGGATCCAGCCTTCCAGCAGCGGGTGGGTCTCGGCGGGGTTGTCACGCACCACGTCGAACATGGTGTTGGTGTTGGAGCCGGCCACGGTGGCCCAGCCGTACGAGGCCGGTGCGGTCTCGTGCACGATCAGCACGCCGAGCGCGCCCTGGCGTGCGCCTTCTTCGTACTTGTACGGCCAGCGCCCGTACCAGGTCATGCCCTTGCCGTCGAAGTCGCCCTTGCCGGTTTCGAAGTCAGGGTCGTTGATCAGCACGACGGCGATCTTGCCCTTCAGGTCGACGCCCTTGAAGTCGTCCCAGTTGCGCTCCGGCGCCTTCACGCCATAGCCGAGGAAGACCAGCGGGGCCTTGCTGATGTCGACGGTGGTGGCGCCATTCATGGCGGCGCGCACGGCGATCTGCTTGCCCTGGTCGAGGGTGACGGTCTTGCCGCCCTGGTGCAGGGCCAGCTGCGGGGTACCGACGATGTCGCCCTTGCGCAGCGGCACGGCCTGGGTCCACAGGCGCTTGCCATCCTGCAGGTCGCCACCCGGCTGCAGGCCCGCGGCGGCAAACTGCTTGCTGAGGTAGGCAATGGTTTTTTCTTCGCCCGCGGTGGCCGGCGAGCGGCCCTCGTAGGCGTCGGAAGCCAGTTCCTTGACGTCGGCGGAGATCCGCGCGCCATCGAATTTCGGCGTGGCGGCCATCAGTGCGCTCGACACCGACAGGGCCAGGATGCCCAGTACTGCTCGTTTCATTGCTCTCTCCAGCAGGAAAATCCTTGCGGAGTGTAATGGGATTCGGCAGGGCTGCGCCCTGCACCTGCCGAAGAAGGCCGAAGCAACAGCAACAGCGGGCTATCCGTGGGATGGCGGGGTGGGTCCGCCTTCGACAGATTTCTGCGGTCTGTTGGAACCTGCTGCTGATGGTGGGTGCCGATCGTTGGTCGGCACCCAAGGTGGATTTCGATATCTGACAGATTCATCCACGCATGGCGTGGATCTACTTGAACGGCGTCCAGCGGTAGATCCACGCCACGCGTGGATGAGGGAACACGAAGGGATCAGGGAAAGGGCTCTGACTCCGATCGCTGCGCGCGCGCCAGCAGCAGCGCCTGCTCGCGTGCATTGCCGGTCAAGGCGGCCGCCTCGCGGAACGCAGTGGCGGCATCGCCATGCCGCCCCAGCAACTGCAGCAGCTCGCCCCGCACCACCTGCAACGGGGCATAGCCCTGCAACCGCGCATCGACCAGCAACGGCTGCAACAAGCCCCAGGCCGCGAACGCACCGTCACTGCGCGACACCGCCACCACCCGGTTGAGGGCCACCACCGGCGAGGGCATCACCTGCAGCAGCTGCGCATATAGCGCGGCGATGCGTGCCCAGTCGGTGTCTTCGGCACGGCGCGCGGTGGCATGGCAGGCCGCGATGCGTGCCTGCAGGACGTAGGCATCGTTGTCGCCGCCGGCATCCAGCGCACGCTGCAGCACCTGTTGCCCGCGTTCAATCTGCAGCCAGTCCCAGCGCGCGCGGTTCTGCACGTCCAGCAAAAGCGGCTGGCCCTGCGCATCGACACGCGCCGCGGCACGCGAGGCCTGCAGTTCAATCAGCGCCAGCAGGCCCAGCACCGGCGGCGCGGGCAGCCGATGGGCGAGGATGCGGGCCAGCCGCAACGCTTCCTCGCATAGGGCCGGGCGCATCCAGTCATCGCCGGCACTGGCCGCATAGCCCTCATTGAAGACCAGGTAGATCGCCTCCAGCACCGAGGCCAGCCGCTCGGGCAGCGCCTCGGCGCGCGGCACTTCGTAGGGCACCTGCTTCTGCACCAGGGTGCGCTTGGCGCGCACGATGCGCTGGGCGATGGTCGGCTCCGGCTGGAGGAAGGCGCGGGCGATTTCGGTCGTGGTCAGGCCGCCCAGCAGGCGCAGGGTCAGCGCCACCCGTGCATCGGCCGGCAGCACCGGATGGCAGGCCACGAACATCAGCCGCAGCAGATCGTCGCCGAGGTCGTCTTCCAGTGCCTGGCTGTCATCGGGTGCGGGCAGCGCCACCGGGTGCAGCTCCTCGCCCCATTGCGCATGCTGCTGCGCCACGCGCTGGTGCTGGCGCAGCACATCGATGGCACGGTTGCGCGCGGTGGTCATCAGCCAGGCTCCGGGGTTGTCCGGGATGCCCTGCGCCGGCCAGCGCTCCAGCGCGGCCAGCCAGGTGTCCTGGGCCAGCTCCTCGGCGCGGCCGACATCTCCGCCGAGCAGCCGCGCCAGGCGCGCGATCAACACCGGCGATTCCATCCGCCAGAGGGTCTCCAGTCGCTGGCTCAACGCGGGCTCGGTCATGCGCCGATGACAGCACGCAGGCCGTGCCCGCACAAGCGCCCGCGGCCAGCAGCGGGCATCAACCGGGCCCGCCATCCATGTGTGCGATCTCCCACAGGTGGCCATCCAGGTCCTGGAAGCCGCGCTGGTACATGAATCCGTAGTCGCGCGCCGGCTGCGGTTCGCTGCCACCGGCAGCCACTGCCTTGTCCACCATCACGTCCACCGCCTTGCGGCTGGCCGCGGAAAGGCAGGTGATCACCTCGGTCTCCGCCTGCGCATCGGCAATGTTCTTGTTGGTGAACTGCTGGAAGAACGGCCTGACCAGCAGCATCACGAAGATGCTCTCGCTGATGACCATGCAGGCGGCGTCTTCATTGGTGTAGGCCGGGTTGAAGCTGTAGCCCAGCGCGCTGAAGAAGTCCTTGGACTGTTGCAGGTCCTGCACGGGCAGGTTGACGAAGATCATCTGTGGTTGCGGTGCGCTCATCGTTGCGTTTCCTGTGCGGGTGATGGGAGATGGAGCCGGATCAGGGCTGCTTCATGCAGTTGACCATCCACGGCTTGCCGAAGCGGTCGATCAGCATGCCCCAGCGATGCGCCCAGAACGTCTCGGCGATCGGCATCTGCACCTGGCCGCCTTCTGCCAGCGCGGCGAACACACGCTCGGCTTCCTCGATGCTGTCGACGTCGACATTGATGGTGGTCGAACCGCCCTCGCCGCCGCCCGGGCCATCGGCGGCCATCAGGATCGCACCATCGATCTCCAACTGGCTGTGCGCCACGTGGTCGAGGGTTTCAGCCGGCATCTCGTTGCAGCCCGGCGAACCATCGGATGGCGGCATGTCGCGGTACTTCATCTCGGATGTGACCTGGCCGCCGAGGACCTTGGCATAGAAGGCCATCGCATCATGGGCCTGGCCGCTGAAGCCAAGGAAGGGAATCAGTTTCATGGCAATGCTCCGTTGGGTGGTGGCGCCGGGGCGTACCGGCGGAATGGTTGCGGTAGCGCCGGGGCGTACCGGCGGAATGGTTGCGGTAGCGCCGGGGCGTACCGGCGGAATGGTTGCGGTAGCGCCGGGTCATACCCGGCGGAGGATCAGTTCTCCAGCTGTTCCCGCAGACGCTTTTCCTGCTGCTGTAATTCGGGGGCGAAGGCTTCGCCGAAATCCTCGGCGGTGATCAGCGGACGCAGCTCGAGGGTGCCGCCAGCGCCGAACGGGGCACGGCTGGCCCATTCGATGGCCTCGTCCAGCGAGCGCACGTTCCACAGCCAGAAGCCGGCGATCTGCTCGCTGGGCGGGCCGAAGGGCCCGGCCTGCACCTGCGGGGCGGCGGCACCAAAATGAATGCGGCGGCCAAGGGCAGTGGCGTGCAGGCCCTCACCGGCGAGCATGATGCCGGCGGCGGCGAGTTGTTCGTTGTAGGCGCCCATTTCGGCCAGTTCCGCTTCGCTGGGCAGGCGCCCCGCTTCGGAATCGGCGTTGGCTTTGACGATCACCATGACTTTCATGTGGGTCTCCCGTGGGCGGCGTTCTGCGTGCCCTTCATTGGTACGACGAACCGGGGGATCGGGAATCGACAGGTCGGTTGGAATTTTTTTCCTGCGCGGAGGGCGCGCCTGCGGCGGGGGACCGGCGAACGGCGGAGCCCCTCCGTGGTGGGTCATCTGCTGGGATTACTGGGGTGGGCCGGTCGGGTTCACGCGGCTGACCCACCCCGGAAGATCAAGAGAAAAAGGCAAAAGCAAAAGCAAAAGCAAAAGCAAAAGCAAAAGCAGAAGCAACAGCCAAAGCGGTGCGCTGGCGGCCCCGGCTGTGCGAGCGAAGCGACCCGCTTTCGCTCTTTTCTGTTGATTTCCGGGGCGGGCGCGCGGGAAGGTGTCCGTGGCCGGGAGGGTGGGTTGGCTGGGGGCGTGAGCCGCATGGATGCGGCGACCGAGCTTACATGGACGTACTTGCAGCGTCCCCCAAGCCAACCCACCCTCCCGGCCAACCCTCAAAATCGCCGGCTTTCAGCAGCCCACCACGGAGGGGCTCCGCCGCTCGCCGATCCCCCGCCGCAGGCGGCCTTTCGCGCTGCAACATGCCACCGCGCAAACCTGCGCCATCATGGAAGCCCGCCTGCGACAGGACCGTGCCATGCAGCAGTACCTGCTCCTCATCTACATCGAACCCGCCCTGCTGCAGGCCCTGCCCAGCGACGAGTTCAATGCACTGATGCGCGACTGCCTCGCCCACGCCGATCAGCTGCAGGCCGAAGGCACTCTGCTGGCCGCACAGAAACTGCAGCCGGTCGACACCGCGCAGACCCTGCGCGTCCGCGATGGCCACAGCCGCGTGCTCGACGGCCCCTTCGCCGAAACCCGCGAACTGCTGGCCGGGTTCAACCTCATCCGCGCCCGCGACCGCGACGAAGCCATGCGCATCGCCCGCGAGTTTCCCTGGGCGCGCTTTGGCAGCATCGAAGTGCGGCCGCTGGAAGACATGGACGCCGAGCGCGAACGCTGCGGCGCGCCGGCGGCGGCTATGGCAGCAGCCGTACCCTGATGTCGCGCTTGCCGATGCCGTCATTGCCGCTGTAATCGCGTGCACTACCACGGATGATGTACTCGCCCGGCGGCAGCGCCGCCGGCTGCCAGCGTCCGGTTTCCATCAAGCCGTCGCGCACGGTGTTGGTTGCCAGGTAGCGGAAGCGGGTCACCGCGCTGCCATGCACGGTGATGCCGCTGTCCGGCGCATAGGCCACCTTCACCGCCTGCTTCTGCGGCGGCATGCGGTTGAACACGATGTTCCAGCGCGGCTGTTCGTAGCCCTGCAGCGGCTGCCCGGCCGCGTCGAGGATCTGGTAGCCCACCTGGTACGGCCCCAACCGGCGGCGCGGCAGGTTGTCGTCCACCTGGTCCCACGCCTCCACCACGATCTGCACGCCACGCCCCTGCCGGGCCAGCATCACCACGCCGTCGCTGCCTGCGGCCAGCGGCTGGTCGTTGTCATCCAGCAGGCCGACATCGGTGATGCGCGGCGCGAAGTGGTCGGCATAACCGGTGAAGCCCAGCGCCACCGCATTGGTCTCGAAACCGCTGGTGCCCACCTGCAGGTGCACGTGCGCCTGGCTGTTGATGCTGCCCAGACGGTCGCCAACGTGGATGCGCGTGCCGCGCCGCACGCGGATGCGCTCCAGCTTGCCGTCCTCGCCATACATCGGCTGCCAGCGCGCATCGAAGGGCTCGCCGGACGGCGTGCGGCCCACGCGCATGTGGATATAGTTCAGGCGCCCCACCGCCAGCCCTTCGGCCTGGCCGCCCAGGCTCCACGCCGCGATCGGGCTGCTGATCTTGCCGTCGGCGATGGCCAGCACGGTCTGCCCCACGTCACCGCGCACGTCGAAGCCGCCGTGCAGGTGGTGGCGGCTCTCGCCGGTGAAGGTGCCGCGCACTTCGCCCAGCGTGCCGACCACTTCATGCCAGCCCTGCTGCGGGGCCAGCGGCCAGCGCCCGCCGGTATCGGGCAGCGCGGCGTCCGCGGCGGGCCCGACCAGCGCCGGTGCCGGCAGCGCGCCCACCGCCAGCGGCCGCACGCGGTGCACGCGGTAACCGGCGGCGTCGGCCACCAGCAGGCTGCCGTCATCCTCCACGGCCAAGCCGCTGGGGCGGGAAAGGCGCGGCAACCGGTCGTTGCCGAGCAGCGCGATCTGGTGGCCCTGCGGGGTTACCTGCACGATGCGCCCGCCGAAGTCGCCCACGTACAGCACGCCGTCGTGGGTCGTGGCCAGCGACAGCGGCCCGTTGATGACGCCATCGTTGCCGACCACGGTGCTCACCGTGCCATCGGCACCGACGCGGCGCACTGCGTTGTTGAAGAAGTCGGCCACCAGCAGCGCGCCGTGCGCATCGAAGGCCAGCGCAACCGGTGTATCGAAGCGGGCCTCGCTACCCAGCGCATCGGCGAAGCCGGGGCGATCGCCACCGGCCAGCGTGCGCACGTTGCCATCGGTGCCGATCACCCGGATGCGGTCGTTCCAGGTATCGGCCACGAACACCTGGCCCTGCGCGTCGACCGCAATGCCCATCGGTCCATCGAAGCGCGCCTGCGCGGCCGGGCCATCGGCAAAGCCCTGCGTGCCACCGGCCACGGTGGTCACCTGGCCATCGGTGCCGATCCGGCGGATCGCGTGGTTGCCGGTGTCGGCCACGTACAGGTTGCCCTGCGCGTCGGCAGCGATGCCCGACGGCGTATTGAAGCGCGCCTGCAGGCCCGGCCCATCGGCCAGGCCTTCGCCCTGCCCGGCCACCGTTTCAACGCGTCCATCGGGAAGCCGGCGGCGGATGCGGTTGTTATCGCCGGCATCGGTGAAATACACGCTGCCATCGGCGGTGCGCAGCAGCGCATAGGGTTCGGCGAAGCGCGCCTGGGCCGAGGCGCCGTCACGGTCGCCGGGGTGGCCATCACCGGCCAGCGGCTCAATCTGCGCGGTCCAGGCGAGCGGCGTGGGCTGCGGGCCAACGGGTGCGTCCGGTGCCTGTGCGGGGCGTTCCCACCAGGTGGCCGCCAGCGCGGCTGCCGTTGCCACCACCACTACCCCCACCGCCATCCATTGCCGCCGTGCCATCGCTCGCGTTCGCCCTGCCCTGAAAGAGGCCACGACGATAGACGCTGCCTGCAACGGCGTCGAGCACGGCACTTGTAACGCTGCCGCAGCCGGGCTTCAATCGGCGCACTCCATGGAAGGTGGCCTGCATGCCCCGTCCTGCGCTCGCTATGTTGTTCGCCGCTGTACTGCTGGCCCCGGCGGCTACCTCGTGGGCACGCGGGAGCGCAGCCCCGCTTCCCGCAGCAGAAACCGGGACCTCCATCGAGGCCCAGGCTGCGCACGCTGAGCGGCTGATGGACGATGGCCGTTACGAGGAGGCGCAGGCCGCCGCGGCCACAACCGCGCCCCTGACTGGCTACGCCACCGCCCAACGGCATTACATCCGCTTCATCGCCGCGCAGCAGAGGGGCGACAAGACCGCAGCCGCCGACGCCGCACGCGGCGTGTCCGGGCAGGGACCGGGGGGCCGCCGACCTGCTCTACCAACTGCCACTGGCGGCAGGACGCATGAACGAAGCGACGGTCATGCTGATCGTGCAGCTGGAATCGGTGAAGCTGCGCAGCAGCGCGTTGCTGTCGCTGCAGCAGAAGCGCACCGCGCCCACGCGGCCCGCCGATGCGGCCCTGCAGGGGCTCTGGCGCGAACTGGTGGCCCGGCCCGAAGTGCAGGCCGCCCTGGCTGAGGTGGGGCGCATTGATCGCTATGACCTGTTCGCCAGCGATCGCATCCGCTGATGCCTACTTCGCCGGTACTTCGCTGCGGATGCCCATCGCCTCGCGGTAGCGCGTGTACAGCGCCATCACCTTGTCCACGTAGGCCAGGGTTTCGGCATACGGCGGCACGCCCTTGTAGCGGGCGACCGCGCCGATGCCGGCGTTGTAGGCGGCCGCTGACAGCGCGCGGTCGCCGTTGTAGCGGCGCAGCAGTGCACGCATGTAGCGGGCGCCGCCGTCGATCGACTGCTGCGGCGAGAACGGATCGCGCACGCCGTATTCCAGTGCGGTCTCGGGCATCAGCTGCATCACGCCCTGCGCGCCCTTGCTGGAGACGGCCAGCGCATCGAAGTTGCTTTCGGCGTGGGCGATCGCGCGCAGCCAGGCGTCGTCGACGCCGGTGGCCTTGGCAGCTGCTTTGAACTGCTTGGCGTGCTGGGCCAGCTGCGGCTTGCCGACCTTGCCCAGGCCCTCGTGGGCGGGCTCACCGGGCGGGGTGGCGACGGTGAATTTCAGGAACACGCGCGAGCCGGGAAGGTTGCGGGTGGAATAGACCAGCACTCCGTCCTGCTCGCGCTCATACAGCACGCCGCTGAAGACGCCCATGTTGCCCCACAGGTTGGGGGCCTGGATGGCGTTGTCGTCGATCTCCTTCGGCGTGCAGCGCGAGCCCGGTTCCGGCGCGGTGGCGAGGCTGACCGTGTTGCCCTGCACGCAGCGGTAGACCGTGCGGGCGCTGGCCAGGCCCGGCAGCAGCAACAGCGCAACGAGGGCAAGGCGAAGGGTCATGGCGGCCGGATGATCCGGCCACGCCCGCGAAATTCTGGTGAATCCCGGTAGCGCCGACCGTTGGTCGACTGCTCCGCCGCTCAGAACGCGAAAGCCGCGCGCTGCGCGCGAGAGTCGACCAACGGTCGACGCTACCCCGCACGGCGCCGCAGCCAGTACCCCGCGGCCAGCAGCACGAACCACACCGGGCTGGCTACCAGCGCCTGGCGGGTGTCGGCCTGCAGGCTCAGCAGCACCAGCACGCCAGCGAAGAACACCAGGCAGGCCCAGCACATGGCCACGCCGCCGGGCATCTTGAAGATCGAGGCGGCGTGGCGCTCCGGGTAGCGGCGGCGGTAGACCATGTAGGCCACCAGGATCAGCGACCAGACGAAGATGAAGAGCACCGTCGCCAGCGTCGTCACCAGGGTGAAGGCGGTCACCAGGTTCGGGATCAGGTAGATCAGCAGGGTGCCGCCCAGCAGGCACAGGCACGAGAACAGCAGGCCGCGGGCCGGCACCGCCGCGCGTGACAGGCGCGACAGGCCGCGCGGGGCGTGGCCCTCTTCGGCCAGCCCGTACAGCATGCGGCTGGTGGAGAAGATGCCGCTGTTGGCCGACGACGTGGCCGAGGTCAGCACCACGAAGTTGATCAGGCTGGCCGCGGCGGGGATGCCGGCCAGCACGAACAGCTGCACGAACGGGCTCTTGTCCGGCACCACCTGGCGCCACGGCGTCACCGCCATGATCGCCACCAGGGCCAGCACGTAGAAAATGATGATGCGCACCGGGATCGAGTTGATCGCCTTGGGCAGGTTGCGCTCCGGGTCGGCGGTTTCGGCGGCGGTGGTGCCCACCAGCTCGATGCCGACGAAGGCGAACACCGCTATCTGGAAACCGGCGAAGAAGCCGACCAGGCCCATCGGGAACATGCCGCCATCGTTCCACAGGTTGGACAGCGAGGCGGTATGTCCGCTGGGCGAGGTGAAGCCCCACGCCACCAGGCCGGCACCGGTGATGATCAGCGCGCAGATGGCCACGATCTTGATCAGCGCGAACCAGAACTCCATCTCGCCGAACAGCTTCACCGTCACCAGGTTCAGGCCCAGCAGCAGCATCACGCACAGCAGTGCCGGTATCCACGCCTGCAGCTCGGGGAACCAGAACTGCGCATAGGCAGCGATGGCAATGACATCGGCGATGGCGGTGACGATCCAGCAGAACCAGTACGTCCACCCGCAGAAGAATCCGGCCCAGGGGCCGAGCAGGTCGGTGGAGAAGTCGATGAAGGATTTGTACTGCAGGTTGGACAGCAGCAGCTCGCCCATCGCGCGCATCACGAAGAACAGCATCGCGCCGATGATGAGGTAGACAAACAGGATGGACGGACCGGCCAGGCTGATGGTCTTGCCCGACCCCATGAACAGGCCGGTCCCGATGGCACCGCCGATGGCGATCAGTTGCAGGTGGCGGTTGGACAGGCTGCGGCGCAGGTGTTCCGGGGGCGTGGCGGGCTCGGTCATGGGCGCGGGAAGGGGCGGGTGAAGTTTCCGACGGTAGTCCTCTGCGGCGCCGAGCGCCAGCGCTGTACGGGCTGAAAGCGTCAAGTAGGAAGCAGTCGGGTCCCAACCATTCCCCCCGGGGCTGCAACATGCTCAGATAGCGCATCCGACCAAGGACCGGCCCGCCATGCGCAGCGCCCTGCCCCGCCCCCTGGAAAACCTGCCATGAGCCGCGTGGGCGTCATCATCGCCGCGACCCTGCTGGCGATCCTGGCGGCCGTCGTGCCGATCACCGCGATGGTCTACGCCACCTGGAACAGCGCGGTCAGCCTGGAACAGCAGCGCCTGCACGAGATCGCCGAGCGCGCCCTGCGCCGCGCCGACGTCTCCTACCAGGAATCGCTGGCGGTGCTGAAGGCCGCCGAAGCCTCGCGCCTGCCGCCCTGCAGCCCCGAGCACGTTCGGCGCATGCAGACCCTGGTGATGACCACGCCCTCGGTCGACCAGATGGGCTACTTCGAGGCGGGCAAGCTGCGGTGTACCTCGTGGGGTGCGTTCGAGGCCGACGTCAGCCAGCCCACCCCGGACCATGTCACCAGCGATGGCGCCGGCATTACCGTGGGCGTGCGCCCGCAGTCCAGCGGCGGGCGAACGGTGCTGTCCATCCTGTACGGCTCCTACGACACGCTGGTCGACCCGCGCCGCTTCGTCGATGTCATCGCCGATCCGCAGGTGCGCCTGGCCCTGGCCAGCCCCGACGGCCGCCTGCTGTCCAAGCAGGACGGCATCAACCCGGACCTGCTGCTGCAGCAGCTGCGCCAGCCTGGCGAGGGCCTGGACGACGACACCCTGTACGCCACGGCCCGCAACAACGAGTGGCTGGCCATCGCCACCGGCCCGCGCACCGCCCTGGCCGCCACCTTCCGCCAGCAGGCCTGGCTGTTCGTGCCGGTGGGCCTGCTGCTGGCCGCTGCCGGCGCCGGCGTGGTGATCTGGCTGTCGCGTCGTCGGCTGTCGCTGCGCGGCGAACTGTCCATCGCCATCCGCCGCCGCGAGCTGTACCTGCACTACCAGCCCATCATCGAGCTGGAGACCGGCATCTGCGTCGGTGCCGAGGCCCTGGTGCGCTGGCAGCGTCCCGACGGCACCCAGGTGCGCCCGGACATCTTCGTGCCGCTGGCCGAGGAGCACGGCCTGATCGCCGCGCTCACCGACCTGGTGATCGAGAACGTGGTGTCGGACATGCGCGAACTGCTGGTGGAGGACCGCAGCGCACACATCGCCATCAACCTCGCGGCAGAGGACATCATCAGCGGCCGCGCCTTGAAGTCGATCACCCAGCGCATGGCCGGCAGCGGCATCCTGCCGCAGCAGATCTGGCTGGAGGCCACCGAACGCGGCTTCCTCGATGCCGACCGCGCCCGCACCATGCTGGCCGCAGCGCGCCGTGCCGGCCACAGCATCGCCATCGACGATTTCGGCGTGGGCTATTCCAGCCTGCAGTACCTGGAGCAGCTGCCGCTGGACGCGCTGAAGATCGACAAGTCGTTCGTCGATGCCATCGGCACCGAAAGCGCGACCAGCCCAGTCACCCCGCACATCATCGACATGGCCAAGGAACTGGGCCTGTGGGTGGTGGCCGAAGGCGTGGAGACCGAACCGCAGCTGGCCTACCTGCACAGCCAGCAGGTGCAGTTCGGCCAGGGCTGGCTGTTCTCGCGGCCGCTGCCGCGCGATGCGTTCATCGCCTTCCACCGCCAGCGCCAGCAGCGCTACGGCGCGGCGCGGGAGGACATGCAGAACCCGCGCAGCGTGCCCACCGAGCGGGCCGCTGCAGAAGAATGACGGCCAACGGCGGAGCCCCTCGTGATGGGACGGCCGTAATCCGGGGGTTGGCCGGGCACCTTGCTGCGGCGCCGGACCACGGAATCAACAGAAAGAGCAAATGCGGACGCGGGTCGCAGCGACGCCCTCTCTCAGTAGATCCACGCCATGCGTGGATGACGCCGCCCTGGTAGTGCCGGCCGCTGGCCGGCATCCCCATGCACCAGCCACTACACCCAGGCCTTCGGCCGTGCCCACAACCACGCCGCGCACACCGGCAGCAGCAGCAACGGCAACCACGCCAGCTGCCCTGCCCCCGCCGACTGCAGCACCACGCCACCGGCCATGCCGCCGGCGGCAATCGCCAGGTTCCAGCCGGTCACCAGCATCGACTGCGCCAGGTCCGCCGCCGCGCCCGCACGCCGCGCCACCGCCGTCTGGAACAGCGTCGGCACCGCACCAAACGCCACGCCCCACAGCACGCTGGCCAGCAGCAGCACCTGCGGCACGCCCGGCCACAGCAGCAGCGCCAGCACCGCCAGCACGAAACCAGCCACCGCCGCCCACACCAGCGCGCGCAGATGGCGGTCCACGCCCCAGCCGGCGATGCCGATGCCGGCGACGGCTGCCACGCCAAATGCCAGCAGCACGCGGTCCAGCCAGTGCTGCGCGTTGGCCAGGATCGCCAGCGGCTCGATGTAGGTGTAGAGCACGTTGTGCGCCAGCACGTACAGCGCCATCACCAGCAGCGTGCTGCGTACCCCGGGCAGCCGCCAGACGCGGCCCAGCGGCGTGCGCTGGCCGCCACCGGCCGCCGGCAGCGCAGGCACCGCCCAGCGCACCCAGCCCAGCAGCAGCACCGCCAGCAATGCCATCAGTCCGAACGCCCAGCGCCAGCCGATCTGCTGGCCCAGCAGCGTGCCCGCCGGCACCCCCAGCGACAGCGCCAACGGTGAACCCACCATCGCCACCGCGATCGCCCGCCCCTGCAGTTCGGGCACCACCAGGCGCGCCGCATAGCCAGCGACCAGTGACCACAACAGGCCCGCACCCACGCCGGCCAGGAAGCGGCATCGTCGCCTCACCGGCCTACCTGCAGCGGCGCGGCGTGCCCAAGGCGCCGGCCGACCTGCTGCAGCACACGCTGCTGCACTACAAATTCCCCAGCAGCGGCAAGCTGGAACCGTGGCCGATCCAGTGGCCGGACGAAGAGGCCGCGCAGGAACTGCCCGTGCACATGGTCGCCAACACCATCGAAGCGCGGGTGGAACTGGCCCTGCGCGATATCGGCCTGGCCTTCGTCCCGGTGCACTCGGTGCGTGATGCCCTTGCCGATGGCCGCCTGGTCACCGTACTGGATGAGCACGTGCATTCCTGCGGCACCTTCCATCTGCTGTGGCCTTCGGGCCGGCATGTGCTGCCGAAGCTGCGGGTGTTCATCGACTTCATCGGCGCACGGCTGGATACCGTCCCGTAGCCCGGTAGATCCACGCCATGCGTGGATGACGGAGCATCGCCACCACGACCATTCATCCACCGGCGCTATAATCCCCCCTATTCCTCCAAGAGGCCCGCGACCAATGCGCCAGTGATGCCGCCGTCTTTCCACTAGACGGCCCGACTCTTCCCGCCCCTGTGCGCAGGGGAGAACCAGGCATCCCATGGAGGTCGCATGACCACGCATTCCCTCGCGCTCGATCGCGTGTCCTATCGGTTGGCCGATGGCCGATCGCTGTTTTCCGAACTCTCGTTTTCCTTTGAACCGGTGGCCACCGGCCTGGTCGGTGCCAACGGCACCGGCAAGAGCGTGCTCGCGCGCCTGCTGGCCGGGCAACTGACGCCCGACAGCGGCCAGGTGCGCGGCAGCGGCCGGGTCTTCCTGCTGCCCACGCCCGGCTACCCGCCACGCGGCACCGTGGGCGAACTGGCAGGCGTGGGCGCTGAACTGGCCGCACTTGAGCGCATCGAAGCCGGCAGCATCGACGAGGCCGATTTCGCCTGCATCGGTGATCGCTGGGACCTGCGCGAGCGCCTGCAGCAGCAATGGCGTGCCCTGGGCCTGCCCGATGATCTGCAGCCCACGCAGCCGGCCGCGCGCCTCAGTGGTGGCCAGGCCATGCGCGTTGCATTGTCTGGCGCATGGGCCAGCGGCGCCGACTGGCTCATCCTCGACGAACCCAGCAACCATCTGGATGCACGCAACCGCCAGCAGCTGTACCAGCAACTGCAGCAGTGGCCGGGCGGGCTGCTGGTGATCAGCCACGACCGCGCGCTGCTGGCCCACATGCAGCAGATCGTGGAACTGGATGCGCACCGGCTGCATCGCTATGGCGGGCCGTGGCAGCACTACGCCGAGGCACGCGCCGCCGAACGCGACGCCGCAGTCGCGCAGCTCGACCATGCCCGCGCTCAGCACCGCCAGCAGCAGCGCAGTGCGCGCGAGCAGCACGAACGCCAGCAGCAGCGGCAGGCGCGCGGCAACCGCGATGCGAAGCAGGCCAACCAGGCGCCGATCCTGCTGGGCGGGCAGAAGCAGCGTGCCGAGGCCACCCAGGGTCGTGCGCAGCAGATCCAGGCCGACCGCCTGCAGGCCAGCGCCCAGCAGTTGCGCAGCGCCGCTGCCGCCGTGCAGGCGCCACCCGACCTTGCACTGTTCGCCAGCGAAGGCGAGCGCGGCAGCGCGCGGCTGCTGCAGGCCCACGATCTGGTGCTGCCGCATGGCTGCAGCGCACCGTTGCAGCTGGATATCCGCCGTGGCCAGCGCATTGCCGTGGTCGGTGACAACGGCAGTGGCAAGTCCACCCTGCTGCGCGTGCTGGCCGGCAAGATGGATGCGCGCGCGGGCGAGGTGCAGCGGCATGCACCGCTGGCGCTGCTGGACCAGCAGCTGCTGGCACTGGCCGGTGAGCACAGCATCCTCGATACGGTGCAGTCGGCCAATCCGACGGCCGACCCCGCCGAGCTGCGCACGCGGCTGGCCCTGCTCGGGCTTGACGCACAGCGCATCCAGCGGCCGGCCAGCAGCCTCAGCGATGGCGAACGGGTAAAGGGCGCACTGGCCAGCGTGCTCTATGCGCAACCGGCACCGCAGCTGTTGCTGCTGGACGAGCCCGGCAACGCACTGGACCTGACCGCGCTGCAGGCGCTGGAATCACTGCTGGGTGCGTGGGACGGTGGCTTGGTGATGGTGAGCCATGACACCCACCTGCTGCGCGCGTTGCGGCCGACGCAGGTGCTGCAGGTGGGGGCTGATGGCTGGCAGTGGCGCGACGCAGACCCGGGGTCGGATCCCTTTTGCAGCGCAATAGGGCTCTGACCCCGGCCCGATGACCCCGCCATCCACGCATGGCGTGGATCTACTTGGGTGGGGCGCGATATCCACGCATGGCGTGGATCTACTCGGGTGGGTCGCGATATCCACGCATGGCGTGGAGCCACCGATCCGGATGGGCACGAATTCCAGTAGAGCCACGCCACGCGTGGATGCTTCTGCCCTCAGCGCTTCCACGCCGGGAACGCGTGCGGCAACTGCTGCCACAGCAACGGCCCGGCGCGCAGTTCACTGTCATTGAGCAGGCACGCATCCAACGTCGCACGCACCGCACGCTCATCCATGTGCACGCCAATCACCACCAGCTCCTGCCGGCGGTCACCCCACAGCGGGTGCCACAGACGCGCCATCGCCGCATGCGCATCCCCATCCGGGAATTCCTCCAAGCCGGGCAACGGCGCGCTCCAGCAGTCCGCCTGCTGCCGCGCCCAGCCCAGGTCGCTGTACGGCAGCGGCGTCGGCGGCAGCAGCGGCGTGGTGTCCTCTTCGCCGGCACGCACGCGCTCGCGCGCCGCATACCAGAAGCCAGCCGCCTGCGTGCGCGTCGCCGCACCCACGCTGCTCAGTTCGCCCACCCAGTCCATGCGGTTGGCCAGCCAGAACCAGCCCTTGCTGCGGATCACCCCGGGCATGCCGTCCTGCAGCGCGCGGGCGAAACGCCCCGGATGGAACGGCCGGCGCGAGCGATAGACGAAGCTGCCGATGCCGTATTCCTCGGTCTCCGGCGTGTGCTCGCCACGCAGTTCCTTCACCCAGCCGGGCGCCTGCTGCGCACGGTCGAAATCGAAGCGGCCGGTATCCAGCAGCTCGCGCAGCGGCACATCGCCAAACGACGACAGCAGCAGCTTGGCGTCGCGGTTCAGGCCACGCAGTACCGCCAGCGTATCCTGCAGCACGTCCTCATCGGCCTGGTCGACCTTGCTCACCACGATCACGTCGGCAAACTCCACCTGCTCGCACAGCAGGTCGACCACGCCGCGGTCATCATCCGGGCCGGCCTGCTGGCCGCGCTCGGCCAGGCGCAGGGTCGATCCGAAGTCGGCAAGGAACGCGCTGCCATCGACCACCGTCACCATCGTGTCCAGCCGCGCAATGTCGCTCAGGCTGAAGCCCTGTTCGTCGCGCACGGCGAAGGTCGCTGCCACCGGCATGGGCTCGCCGATGCCGGTCGATTCGATCAGCAGGTAGTCATAGCGCCCGGCGTCGGCCAGGCGTCGCACTTCCTGCAGCAGGTCGTCGCGCAGGGTGCAGCAGATGCAGCCGTTGCTGAACTCGACCAGCGTCTCCTCGGTGCGGCGCAGCTCGGCGCCCCCGTCGCGCAGCAGCTGCGCATCGATGTTCACCTCGCTCATGTCGTTGACGATGACCGCCACGCGCAGGCCATCGCGGTTGCGCAGGATCTGGTTGAGCAGGGTGGTCTTGCCGGCGCCAAGGAAGCCGGACAGCACGGTGACCGGCAGGCGGCGGTCGGCGCGGGAAACAGGGTTCATGCGGGGCGGAGGGCTGCGGATGGAAATGTTACTATATAACATTATACGGACACGACGCAGCGGCCGAGTTGCCGCCTGTAGAGCCGAGCCCATGCTCGGCTGCCCGCGCTATTTGCCGTAGCGGCGCAGCAACTCCACCAGCACTTCCGCCTCGGCGGCCCGTTGCTGCGGGTCCTCGGCTCCCACCACGTGTTCCTGCAGGTGCTCGTGCAGCAGCTCCATCAGCAGGCTGTGGGCGGCGCCGCGCACGGCCGCCACCTGCACCAGCACGTCCGCGCAGTCGCCCGCCGCCCCCTCGGGGCGGTCCAGTGCCTGTTCCAGCGCCGCCACCTGGCCGCCGATGCGGCGCACCCGGGTCAGCAGGTGTTTCCGGTTCTTGTGTACATGTGCCATGGTCGTATCGTATACCCTATGGGGGTATTCTTCCACTGACCAATGCCCCATGCACCTGGACGCCCTCGCCGCCTCCCGCCGCCACGACCACCGGTTCGACGACGGCAATCCGCTGGCCGAACGCAATACCCGCCGCGCCATGTGGCTCACCGTCAGCATGATGTTCATCGAGATCTCCGGTGGCTGGTGGTTCAACTCCATGGCCGTGCTGGCCGATGGCTGGCACATGAGCTCGCACGCCCTGGCGCTCGGCCTCTCGGTGTTCGCCTACCGCTGCGCTCGGCGCTATGCGCACGACCCGCGCTTTGCCTTCGGCACCTGGAAGATCGAGATCCTGGCCGGCTACACCAGTGCCATCGCCCTGCTCGGCGTGGCCGCCCTGATGGCCGTGCAGTCGCTGCAGCGCCTGCGGGTACCGGCGCCCATCCACTACGACGAGGCCATCCTCATCGCCGTGGTCGGCCTGGGCGTGAACCTGCTGTGCGCCTGGTGGCTGCACGACAGCCCGGGCCACGCCCACCCTCATCACGGGCACGGGCACGGCCATGCGCATGGCCACGATCATGACCACCATGACCACCATGACCACGATCACTCCCATGGGCATGCGCACGGCCACGCGCACGGCCACGACCTCAACCTGCGCTCGGCCTACATGCACGTGCTGGCCGACGCCGCGACCTCGGTGCTGGCCATCGTCGCCCTGCTGGGCGGCAAGCTGTGGGGCGCCGCCTGGCTGGACCCGGTAATGGGCCTGGTCGGTGCGGTGCTGGTGACGGTCTGGGCGGTCGGCCTGCTGCGCGACAGCGGCCGCGTGCTGCTGGATGCGCAGATGGATGCGCCAGTGGTGGCTGAAGTGCGCGAAGTGATCGAACAGGGCCCGTGGCCCGCGCGCCTGGCCGATCTGCACGTATGGCAGGTGGGGCGCGGCGAGTACGCGGTGGCTGCCAGCGTGGTTACCAGCGATGCCGACCTGGATGCCGACCAGCTGCGCAAGGCGCTGGCCGTGCACGAGGAACTGGTGCACGTGACGCTGGAGATCCATCGCACGGCGTGAGGGTGCGGGTCTGCTCTTCGGTAGAGCCGAGCCATGCTCGGCTGCTTCTGATTTCCTGTAGAGCCGAGCCCATGCTCGGCTGCTTCTGCCCAAAGCAGTCGAGCATGGCTCGACTCTACAAAAGCAGAGGCAGCCGAGCATGGCTCGGCTCTACAACAGCGGTCGCCTAGAGCTTGAACAGCATCTGCAGCAGATAAAGCTTCAACGGCAGTGCGCTCAACACCGCGCCGCCGATGCCCAGCCACGCATGGCGCTCATCCCGCGCCCGCGCCGCCACGGCTAATCCCAGGCCCACGACGGCGGCCGCCAGGCAGCCTATCCCCACGCCAAGCCCGCGCCCATCGCCAATCAGCGTGATCCACCCATGGACGCCATACCCCACCGGCAACCCCAGCCAGCTTGCGCCACCGCACAACGGTGCTCTGCTCTGTGACATGTCCGCTCCGGTCTGCCTGCTGGCCATGTTGACACTGGCCATGCGCTGGCCATGTCTACACTGCAAGCATCACCCCGCCGGAACACCACCATGGTCTTGCTGCGCCCGGTCCCGGCCGTCGTGCTGATTGCTGCAAGCGTACTGCTGGCCGCCTGCTCCGGCGGCACCCAGCTGCCGTTCTCTTCCGATCCCCTGCAGGGCTGTTTCACCACCAGCACGCGCAAGCCCGCCGAGTTCCGCATCGACAAAGAAGGCAGCCAGTACTTCGTCTCCTTCGAGCGCAACGGCCATTGGCAGCGCGAGCCCAACGCCCTCAACCAGGCCAGCCGCAGCGACATCGCCCGCTACTTCCGCGACGATGCCGAGCAGATCGACAGCGCGCTCCTCGGCCGCTCGGGCGGCTTCGGCCTGTTCCACACCAAGCGCGGCGCCTCGCTGAAGATCAAGGCGAGCGACAGCGACTACATGGCCCTGCTGCTGATCGGCGCCGGGCCGGTGTATGCGGTGAAGTGCGACTGATCTGCAACTTTCCTTATGGCGTAGCGCCGCAGCACATCAGAGGCTGGCCGCTTTGGAGGCCTCGCCGTGCTCTTGTCGCTGCTGCTCACCGTGGTTCCGGTCACTACCACCGGTGCCTATGACGAGGTACACCAGGCCGACGATGGCCGCACCCTGGTACTGCGCACCATCGATTGGGACACCGACGATGGGGAGCGCACCCGGGTCACGGTGCACTGGCAGCTGCTGGACGACGGCAGCATGCTGTATGAATACGCGCGGCAGCCGCCAGCGACGCAGGCCGTGCATCGCCGCGCCTGCGCACTGCGGGACGCCGAGCCCTCCAGCGGCGTCAGCTTCCTGGCCGGCGAGGGCACCACCCACGGCTTTGCCTGCACCAGCACCCCGTAGCGCATGCTGCCCCCTGCAGGGCTCACGGCCGGTCGGGTACCATGCCCTCCCCCGCCCAACCCCGGTTCCTGCCGTGCCCCATTACACCGGCCCCCTGCTAACCCGCGACAGCGCCGACACCCTGCGCCGCGCGCACGACAAGGGCGCTGCCGACTGGCAGGGCTCGCTCGACCTGGGCCGCAGCGAAGAGACGGTCGGTCTGGACGCCGAAGGCTTCCGCTTCCGCGGCCAGCACTACCCGTGGCCGGGCAAGCTGAAGGACCGCACGCTGTACTACTGGGACGGCGAGGACTTCGCCTCTATCTCGCGCTTCAGCGGCTCGCTCATCAAGCTGGTGCCAACCGAATGGGGCGCGCCCACCTTCGAGATCGACGGCATCAAGATGCTGCCGACCTCCAAGCTGTCGCCCTTCGAAGACGCGCGCCGCAAGGTCGAGCTGGTTGCCCCGGCCGGCAAGTCCATCCTCGATACCTGCGGTGGCCTCGGCTACTTCGCCGCCTGCGCGCTGGACGCCGGCGTCGGCCAGATCCGTTCGTTCGAAAAGAACGCCGACGTGATGTGGCTGCGTACGCTCAATCCGTGGTCGCCCGATCCTGACTCCGCTGCCGCCGGTGGCCGCCTGCACTTCGGCCAGGGCGATGTCTCGCAGCAGATCGAACAGGTGGCCAGCAACAGCGTCGATGCCATCCTGCACGACCCGCCGCGCTTCGGTATCGCAGGCGAACTGTATTCGCAGGCGTTCTACGATCACCTGGCCCGCGTCATCCGCAAGGGCGGCCGCCTGTTCCACTACACCGGTGCGCCGAACAAGCTGACCAGCGGCCGCGACGTGCCGCGCGAAGTAGCCAAGCGCCTGGAAAAGGCCGACTTCAAGGCCGAACTGGCGCTGGACGGCGTGCTGGCCGTCAGGCGCTGATCCTTACCCGCTGGCCATCATTCGTAATCGACCTTGGCCAGCGTCTTCACCCACTGCGGCACTACCGGCTCCGTACCGTAGTAGTCCTTCGGCTTCTTTTCGGCCATCGCCCAGCGATGCAGCCAGCTGGGGCCATACCGTCCGTCATAGCCCTCGGTACCACGCGCATACGCCGGGTCCCGCACGGCCTCCTCCAGCGAAACGAAGCGGTAACCCCGGCGCCTGGTCGCAGCCACCAGCTCGGCGAAGGTTGCCGCGTTCAGTTCGTTGGCATGCATCAGCCACACCTGCGGCAGCGCGTAGCCCAGCAGCGCCTGCGACTGCTGTTCGTAGTAGTCCAGCTTGTTCAGCATGTACGGCACATAGCCCTTGCGCAGGCGCGCCAGCGTCGCCTCGCGCGCGGGTGAATCCGGCTGTTCGTTCATCACGTTGGCATAGGCGAAGGCCCACACCCACTCGCCGTTGTCGACGGTCACCGGCGCAATGCGGTAGCCGTGCTCGGTGAAGAACGCATCCATCACTGTGCGATCGTGCGGCGTTCGGCCGGCGCGCAGGTACGGGTGCCGCATCCACTGCGGCCCCTGGCCGCGCTCGGCCAGCAGCGGCTTCAGTACCTCCTCGCCGCGCAGGAAATCCTGCTGGAAGGCGGCCACGCCCTTGGCGTTCAAATCCATGTGCGACCACGTGTGGTTGCCCAGCTCATAGCCGGCATCGCGCCAGTCACGCAGCATCTGCACCCGCGCCGGCTGGACCACGCCGTCCACCTCCAATTTGTTGCCGTTGACGAAGCCGACCACCGGCACACCGGCCTGATGCAGCTGCGCCATCAGCGCCTCGTGCCGCGCCTGCAGGTCAGCCGGCACGATCTCGTCCAGGCGCGCCCACGGCAGGTCATCGATGGTTACCGCAATACGGCGGTCCACTTCACCCGCCTGCGCTACCAGCGAGAGCAGCAGCAGGGGCAAGGCACGCAGCAACAAACGCATCGGCAGATCCTTGTTCCGGCAGGAACGGCCACTCTACCTGCGCACGGCCCGATGCAGCCAGTCGCCTCGACCGGCGCCGCCTCAACCCGCGATGTAGCGCGGCGGCACGTGCGCGGTCAGCCACACGCCGTTGGCCGACTGGTAGAAGACATGGCCATCGGCATGCATGCGACCCGCATCCACGCTGAGGATCACCGGCGTGCCGCGGCGCGAGCCCACCTGGAAGGCGGTGGCGCGGTCCGGTGACAAATGCACATGCTGGCGCTCACCCGGGCGCAGGCCCCCGCTGGCAATCGCTTCGAGGAAACGCGGCACGGTGCCGTGGTACAGCCACGGCGGCGGCTCCAGCGCCGTCAGGCCGAGGCCCACATCAATGGAATGGCCCTGGCTGGCGCGGATACGCTGGCCGTCGTCGCTGATCGCAAAGCGCTGCTTGTCGTTGTCCTGCACCAGCTGCTGCAGGGCCTCGCGGTCCAGCCGCACGCCATGGGCGGGCAACCGCGCCAGCAGGTCATCGATGTCGGCCCATCCCTGCGCATCCAGCGGCAGGCCGATCTTCTGCGGTTCATGCCGCAGTACCAGGCTCAGGAACTTGCTGGCCCGTACGAATGAAATGTCCTTTTCCATCGGCATAGCGTGACGCACGCGAACCGCTTTCGCCAGCGCCCATGCACGCGCTTACTCCGGCGCAGGCATCGGCAGCGCGCGCCACAGCCACACGCCGATCACCGTCGCGGCCAGCAGCACACCGCACAGCACGATGGCCAGTGCATCCGGCGCCTGCGGTACCAGCAGGCCGGCATTGGACAGCAGCTGCGGCAGCGTGCGGTGCGCGGACAGCATCGCCGTCGCCTCCCGCGCCGTTGGCTCGGCCATGCACACCGTCGGCAGCGCGCTGACCAGCCCCGCCCATACCTGCTCATACAGGCGCAGCAGCAGCACGGCCAGTGCACTGGCCAGCAGATGCAGGCCCAGCAGCCCCCAGACACTGCGCCGATGCAGGCCCCGCACCTGCTGCAGCCAATGCAGGCTTACAACCACCGTACCCAGCAGCGAGCACAGCAGCGCACTCACCACCACCCAGCACACCGGCTGCCAGTCATCCAGCGCACCGGCGCGGGCCAGCAGATGCTCGGCCGCCTGCATGCGCGCCATCGGGTCGCCGCCACCGCAGGACAGCAGCAGCGGCAGCTCGATGGGCTCCAGCAGCAGATCCAGGCGGTGGTGGAAGTAGCCCACCGCCAGCGCCACCGATGCCAGCGCCAAGCCGTGCAGCAGGAACAGCATCATTCCCGCGCCAAAGAAGCGTCTGAGGCGGGCGGTCGTACGCGTCATGCAGTGCATCCCGACAAAGGTTGCGCATCCTAGCGATGCCACGCCGCGCTGTCGGCAGGCAGATGCGACAGCGCCCGATGGATGCGCGATCATGGGCGGCCCATCGGAACGCGCACAGGAGTGCCGCCAGTGCTGGAGCTGTACCTGTTCGTGCGTCTTGCCCTGCCACTGCTGGTGGCTGCAGGCGTGGGCTGGCTGGTCGCCCGCGTCATCAACACGCGTCTTTCGCGTCTACCGCCGCGCGAAGTGCCGCTGCCCCAACGCAGCCTGCTGCCCAGCCCTGCGGCGCAGCGCCGCTACCGGCGCCTGCGCAAGCGCCGCCCCAACCTGCGCAGCATCACGCTGCAGCCGAAGATTCCGCGCAGCTGGACCGCTGTTGCGGCCGTAGCAATTGTCGGCAGCGTGGCCGTCGGCACACTGCTGATGCCCGACGGCGCGCGTTTTCAGGTGATGGTGGAAAGCCTGCGCGGCTACCCGGCCACCGTCATCGACGTGCAGGTAGCAGCCACCCAGCAGAATGCGCTGCTGCAGGCGTGGGCGCCGGTGCTGCAGCAGACCGCACGGCCAATTGTCATGCGCTACCGGGTGGCGCGCACGGCGGGCATGGCCGAGGCACGTGACGTCCTACCGGTGCAGGTGCGTCGGCGCGGGCCATTGCTGCAGATCGCCACCGCGCAGCCAGTGGATGCCGACTCATTGCGCCAGGCCCTGCAGGACTGCATGGCGTTGCCACCCGGGGCGATCCACCTGCAGCAACGCAATGTGGCGCCTTCACGCGAAGCCGATTGGCAACCATTCGCGCCGGCGCGCGCGGCTGAGTAAAGGCTCAGCCGCGCGGCAGTTTTGCCGCCCACATGTTGTCGACCAGGTTCGGGTAACGCCGCCCGTTTTCATCCGCGCGCTGCCGCGCGGCGGCCTTTTGCGCATCCGAAAGAGGCTGCTTCTTCTGTCCCTTGGGGTTGGGTTTCTTCCATGGGGGCGTGCGGGCGGTGGGCATGCGGTCGGTCTACTCGGCGCGTTACTTCTTCAGGAAGTTCAGCAGCGCCAGGTTGAAGTCGTCGGCGTGGCTGGTATTGCAGCCATGCGGCGCATCTTTCAGCACAACCAGCTCGCTGCCGTTGATCGCTTCGTGCGTCCGCTTGCCGGAGCCCTCGAACGGTACCGTGGCGTCGCTGTCGCCATGCAGCACCAGGGTCGGCACGCTGACATTCTTGAGGTCATCACGGAAATCCGTCGTGGCGAAGGCCTTCATGCAGCCCAGCGCCGCTGTCTGATCGGACTGGTGGCACAAGGCGATGGCCGCCTGGCGCTCATCCTCGGTCACCTTCAACTTGCCGTTGGCACTGAAGAAATCACGCGTGAAACTGTCAAAGAATGCTTCGCGATCCTTTGCCAGGCCACCGCTCATCTCGTCGGCCTTGTCCTGTGTCAGCGGGCCTTCGGGGTTGTCGTCGCTCTTCAACAGATACGGCGGCACGGCCGAGGCGAACACCACGCTGTGCAGCCTCTCCTGCCCATGATTGCTGATGTAGCGGGCCACTTCGCCACCGCCCATCGAAAAGCCGACCAGGGTGACGTCCTTCAGATCGCGCTCTTCGATCACCGCCGCCAGATCAGCGGCCAGGGTGTCGTACTCGTAGCCGTCGGCGGGCTTGTCGGAGCGGCCGAACCCGCGTCGGTCGTAACTGATCACGCGGTAGCCGGCATCACGCAGGATCGGCACCTGGGCCTTCCAGGCTTCGGCCGACAGCGGCCAACCGTGAATGAGAACGACCGGGCGACCGGTGCCACCGGTATCGTCAACGTGCAGGCGGACGGAGGGGGCGGTCATGGCAGCTCCTGTGGGGAAGGGGGCTCCTATTCTTGGCGGGCCCACCGATAGCCGGTGTGAGGGAATGGGTCCCGACCGTGACATCGTGTGCACAGATGGCGCGCAGAGCTGCCTCTGGCAGTTGCCCACCTTGGTTGGCACGAAACGGGCGCTGGCGCGCCATGCCAACCAAGGTGGGCAACTACCAGGAGCGACTCACCCGGGTCAGCATCCAGCAGCCATAGCGGCGCGCGAAGGTGTATTGCTCGGCCTGCGCATCATCACCCAAGCGCACCTGTTGCCCCCCGTCGGCCAGCGGCGTGATGGACGGGGTTGCCCGCAGCGTGGTCGCACGCAGGCGCCTGAAGCGGCGGGGGCCCGCCTCCCGGCTCAGTTCGGTGATGGCCTCGCCTTCGCCACTGGCGCCGTACGCCGGTGCGGCGTACTCCAGCGGATCGCTGGTGTATCGCACCCGCACGCGGTCATCGGCCAGATCAGTGAAATAGCGCAGGAACTGGGCGAAATCCTGCGAAGGACAACTCGGATCGGCATCGCCCACCGGCACACCTTGCGCCGCGTAATGCGCAGCCACGCCTTGGCTGCAGGCCATCAGCACCGCCGCCAGCCAAGGCGCCAGCGTCCTGCTCTTCTGTTTCATCCCCATTTCCCCAATCCGCCTTCGTCCATTCATGGTCATCACGGACGCCATCCCCTGCATCCCCCGCCCTGCAGGCTAGCAACAAAGGCATTTCCGGCGCAGCCGCCGCCCGTTCTACACTTGGGGCCCCCACGCGCGGCCGCACGGAGCACAGCGATGAACCCTGACCATCCCGACTACAGCCTCCACCAGCAGATCCGCCAGGGTGTGGCGGCTCTGGACGAGAAGCACGGCCGTGCCTTCGACGCGACCAGCGAGAACATGACCGCCAGCCTCACTGTGAAGGCGCGCGAACAGGGCCTGGAACGGGCCGACCACGTGGTTGTCAGCAACGCCACCGCTCAGCATCCGGCCGGCCACAACATCTTCGTGGTGCAGGGCGACCCGGCCAACCCGGCCCACCTGCGCGCCATGCTGCCCACCGCCGAAGCTGCACAGACCCCGGCCGAACAGTCGCTGCAGAAGCTGGGCATCGCCCCGCAGCAGCCGGCCATGGGCCTGCAGCCGGAACAGCAGGCGCGCGAGCAGGAACAGCAGCAGAACCCGGCGCACCGCCTGGGCTGATCTCGCGGGCTGCTACACCATGCGCGGCCCGGACTGCTCCTGCACCTGGCGGTGCTGCTGCTCGTCCTGGGTACGCAACTGCGCCGCCTGCGTCAGCTGCTCGGCGCGTTCGAACGAAGCATCCGCCGGCGTCTGCGCCGCCACCGCGGTGGCCATGCTGGCACGCAGGTGCGCGGGGTCGTTGCGCTCGCCCTGCACGATGAAAATATTCTGCGCCGCATCGGCCTGCGCGGTGCGTTCACTCAGCAGCACATGGTCGACCCGGGTGATGTCATTGGCCTTGGCCAGCGCGTAGAGGCTGGCGCTGACGTTTTCGCTGGTGGCATCAGGCGTGCGGCCTGCCTCTGCATCCAGCCGGGCCACGCCCTGGTTGATCTGTGAGAAGAGCGGGTCGTTGCTGTGGCGGGCATCCGTACCTCCCGACGCTACCGCACGTTCGGGTGAAAGCGTCGGCGCTTCGTTTTCCGAGAGGATCTTCTGGCGCCAGTTCTGCGCGGGCATCTCGTTGAAGTGTTCGGTGTTCAGATCGCTGTCCGGGAACGGCGGTTTGATCATCTGGATCGGCTTGACGTTGTAGGTTGGCTTGACGTCACCCTCGAAATCCATGACGCCCAGGATCTTCGAGTCATGGATACCCGCATGCCGCATGGCGGCCCATGCGAAGTCCGTGCAGCTGTTGCTAACAGCGTGGTACTTCATATCGAAGCCATGGGCCGAAGGATCGGCGCCAAAGTCCTGGATCTTGTCGTACTGCTCCTTGCTGATTTCCATCGTGCGGGCGTAGTAGGGATCCTTGTAGTCCTTCAGGTCCCGGCCGGACACGCCCGCTGGCACGGCACCCAGCTTCTCATCCATCCAGCTCACCGCACGACCATCCGCATCAGGCTGCAACCCGAAGCTCGCGGTCTCTTCTCCATGCCGCGTCACTAGATACATATGCCCGGTCAGCGAGCTGCCGCCGCCATTCAGAGGCGTTCCCGGCGCCGCAACGTAAATCGTGAGCGTGTAGTGGTCGTCCTTGTCCATCACTTCGGCCTCATTGGGTATCCAATCACAAGTTCGGAGGCGAGCCCTGCGAGCTCTGGCCGCTCTTCGGTAAGCTTGATCGTCAATCGATACCTACCCGGAACGGAAGGTCGCCATTCTGCAAAATTGCGGTAGATATAGACCCGATTTCCTTGCAGCAGCCCGGCCTGGCGCAATCCGCTCACCGCACCCAATGCGGTGGTATGAGGCACTGAACCATCTGGGCCAACGTTCGCGTCACTGCGCATATCCTTCTGGGTATAGGTCAGCGGTACTTCTACAGCTCCCCCGGATCCCATGGCGTACATATGCACTTGCGTCGGCAGGTCGCGTTCCGCTATCCGCTTTTCATCAGCCAAGGCAGCCTTTGCGTCTTCACCCCACACACGCAGGCCCACCGTCAAGACCGGCACTTCGCCCTCCGCCGCCGGCGGCAGTTCAAATTCCACATCCGCTACCTGCCCCGCCTTGTCGAGCGCAATGGGGCGGGTCAGCGGCACCACCGTGCGTGCGGCGGCCTCGTCCGCGGTCAGCACCTTAGGCTCTGGCGGCGGCGCTGTGCAGCCCAGCAGCATCAACAGGCCCATGGCCATTACGGCCACGCGCAGGCGGGGCAAAGCGGGGTTGGGTATCACGGCGTCCATGGGTGCGGTCATCACTCCTTCGAGGCCGTGCCAGCGAGTAGCCAGGCCGAGGGCAGCATCTTCGCATGGGCCTGTGAACGCGCCTGAAGGGCATACTTGAAGGGTGACCGGGGCCACGGTTTGGCGGCGGCCGGCCGGGCCGAGAAGAGGCAGGGTCTGCAACCCGCCTTTTCAGGCGAACAGCCGCCGGGCATGGCCCGGCCCTACAGTTTCTGCCTTCGCCGGGCATGGCCCGGCGCTACCGTTTCTGCTTTCGCCGGGCATGGCCCGGCGCTACCGTTTCTGCTTTCGCCGGGCATGGCCCGGCGCTACCGTTTCTGCTTTCGCCGGGCATGGCCCGGCGCTACCGGTCACATCACAGCTGGATGCGCGCTACGCTCTCTTCGGCGCCCTTGGCATCCTTCTCACCGTTCTTGATGCTCACGAACAGCACGTTGTTCTTCGCATCCAGGGCCAGGCTGTTCGGGTGGGTCGGCACCGCATAGGTGGCCACTTTCTTGTAGCTGGCGCTGTCATACGCGGTCACCGTGCCGCCTTCGCGGTTGGTCACGTACAGGCGCTTGCGCGGTGCATCCAGCAGGATGCCCAGCGGGCCGGCATCGGTGGGGATGCTCGCCAGTTCCTTGCCGGTGCTGCGGTCAAGCACAAGCACGCGCTGGCCCGGGTGCTTGCTGACGAAGCCCTCGCTGCTCTTGGTCACGTAGTTGCGGATCATCTCCGAGCCCTGGTCGGTCACGAACAGGCGCTTGCCGTCCGGGTCCAGCGCGATGTTCATCGGCTGCTCGGCGGCGATCTTGTGCTGGGCCACCACCTTCTTCGAATCGGTGCCCACCACCACCAGGTCGGCCAGCAGGTTGCTGGTGTAGACGCGCTTGTTGGCCGTGTCCAGCGCCAGGCCCGGCGCCTTGGCCTTGCCCAGACCCGGGATGGTGTCGATCAGCTTCAGCGTGGTGGTATCCACCACGAACAGCACGCTGCCCTCGCCGGAATGGCCGGTGACGTACAGGCGATTGGCGGCGCTATCGACCACCAGCTCGCGCAGGTCATGGGTATAGCTGGCCTTGCCGTCCTTGCCCACCTTCTTTTCCATCAGCTGCACGGTGCCGATGGCCTTGTTGTTGGCGGTGTCGACCACGGTCACCGAGGTGTCCACGGTATTGCCCACGTACAGGCGGTTGTGCGCGTCGTCCAACACCACGCCGAAGCCCTTGCGCTCCAGCGGAATGCGGGTCTGCACGGCCAGCGTGGCCGGGTCCAGGCGCAGCACCTGGGCCGGGCCGGCGTTGTCGCCGAAGCCACCGGACGAGGCCACGAAAACGGCGTGCTGTGTGGGGCTGTAGGCCAGCTCGTACAGGCCTTGGGCAATCGCCTGGCGCTGCACCGAGGTGCTGGCCGCGGTTGCAGCGGCCGCGTTATCGGCAAACGCCGCCGGGGCGCCGACGCTGAGCGAGATGGCAACGGCCAGTGCGGCCGAGCGGAAAACGGAAAGACGGGTCATGCGAGCATCCTTGAAAGGGCACGGGAGGGTGTCCTGGCTCGCTGGGCCGTTCTGCGACGGCCCGCCCCCGCACCTGTCTGCGCGGGGTGGGCTGGCTGGGTAGCGGGGCAATGGTAGCAGCTGGGGGCCGTGGCGTGCGCCCAAACCCTGCGTGGCAGATGCCCGGCCTCACTGCTCCTTCAACCGCAGCGAATCGGCCACATCGGTCTGCGCCGCCACCTCGGTGGGGATGCTGGCACGGCGATGCGCGGGGTCGTCACGGTCGCCCTGCACGATGAAGATGCTCTCGGCCGCATGCGCATCGCGGGTCGATCGGCTCAACAGCACGTGGTCCACGCGCGAAAGATTGTTCTGTTTGGCCAGTACCAGCAGGCTGGCGCTGATGCGCTGGCTGCTGTCATCAAACGTGCGGCCATGCGCGGCATCCAGCTCGGCCACCTTCTGGATCAGCTGTGCGAACAACCGGTGGTCGGGATGCGAGGGATCCAGCAGCGTGCCGGCCACTTCCATCGGGCTCGGCGGCGGCTCGCCTTCCGCACGGTCGCCCTGGCGATGATGCTCGGCCTCGCGTTCGGGCATCGGGTGATGGCTTTCGGCATTCAGATCGCTGTCCGGGAACGGTGCAGCAATGCACTGGATTTCCGGCAGGTTGAACAGCACCGCGAACTCACCCAGATCACTGCCACCATCCAGCGGCGCCGGCAGCCGGTGCAGGCCCGCGTAGTTCAGCGCGGCCCAGACGAAATCGCTGCAGCGGTTGATGGTGGCCGGGCGGTCGACATCGAATCCGAACTCGGCCGGTTCCTCCGCAAAATCGCGCAGGCAGCCGTAATGCTCGGCGGTGATTTCCAGCGTGCGGCTGTAATACGGGTCCACGTGCTCGTCGGCATCATCGTGGCGGACCTGGGCGTACTGCACGCCCTTCGCGGTTTCACCGGGCGGCAGCCGCGGCGGCGCGAAGCCGTAGCTGTGGGTGTCCTCGCCCTCGGCAACCTGCAGGTACATCTGCCCGCGCGGGGAAATGCCCCCGCTGTTCAGCGGAGTGCCCGGCGCAGCCAGGAAAACGGTCACCGTGTAGCGTGTTGCCTGCTCCATGCGTGCTCAGCCTTGTTGGGTACTGCGGTTCTGGCGGGATGATGGCATAGGTGGGTTGAGGGGCAGGTGGAGAGGGACGGCGCACTTAGCGGCGGCATGCTGAATGTGTGAACCAGCGAACACTGAGGCACGGGTAGCACATCCAAAGCGCGGCAGTCGCTGAACGCACCGGCGCGCCCTGGCGCAGGTACCGAATGCCCGCACGGATGAGCAGGAGATGCGGATCCTCGTGCACAGTTACATGCGCGAACACCCTCGGTCTGCGTCGATGTGGCAGTCACACTCCCTGCGGTTCAGAGTGAGCTTATGCGGGATCTTTCAGCGCCGCAGATCCAGGCACGGTGAGGCCCCCAAGCACCCCTGACACCCCCATCACCCGCTTTCACGCCGCTGCAATAGCCGCCTCCGCACGATCAGAGCCCCCGCCCAACCACCCGCGACGGCCACATAGCCGCGCCATGTGATCCCGATGCAGCAACTCGCCAATGATTTCTGGAACCTGCGCGGCACCTTCAAGGTGGCCGGCCTGCTCGACGTAGGCACGCAGCTCTCCGTCGTGCGCCGCCGCAATGGCCGCTTCCTGGTCCTGGACAGCTACACCCCCACCGAAGCCCAGCGCCAGGCCCTGCTGGGCCTGACCGCCGGTGGCGCGCTGGTCGATGCCATCATCAACGTGCATCCGTTCCACACCCTGCACTGCGAGCCCCTGCACCGTCTGCTGCCCGCTGCGCGCCTGATCGGCACGCGTCGTCATCTGCAACAGGCACCACACCTGCCGTGGGACCCGCACGTGATCGAAGACGTGGAGACCCAGGCCGACTTTGCCGATGACCTGGATTTCACCGTTCCCGCCGGCCTGGAGCTGGCACCATCCGACGACAACGTGCACGCCAGCTCCGTCCTGGTCCGTCACCGCCGCAGCGGGATTGTCCATGTTGACGACACCCTCAGCGTGCTGGCTGCACCCGGCGCCCTTGGCAAGTGGTTGCCGCAGTCCGGTTTGAAATTCCATCCCACGCTGTCGCGCGCCTTGCAGCCCCGTGCCGGCGCCGCAGATGCATTCGAGCGCTGGGCGCTCGCACTGGCCGAGCGCTGGGCCGGCACCCCCTTTGTATGCGCCGCCCATTCGGCCGTGCGCGAACTGCCGGCCGATGGCTGGCGCGATGAAGTGCTCAAGGCCCTGCACCACGTGCAGGGCAAGTTGCGCCGCCATCGTCGCCGCTACGGCTGAAACCACCCCTCCATTCCTCCCCAAGGCAACCTCCCCCATGAGCGATCACCCGATCAAGACCATCAACCCGCTGACCGAACAGGTGCTGCACACCTACGCGTACATGTCCGACGCCGAGGCAGCAGACACCGTAAAGGCCTGCCACGAAGCATTCCTGCAGTGGCGCCTGCGCAGCCTGGAAGAGCGCGCTGAGGTGATGTCCGCCATCGCCCGCAAGCTGGAAGAAAAGAAAGAAGCCTTTGCCCAGCTGATGACCGACGAGGTCGGCAAGCTGATCGGTGACAGCCGCAGCGAGGTGGACCTGTGCGCGGCCATCTGCAAGTACACCGCCGAGCAGGGCCCGAAGGTCCTCGCCGATGAAGAACGCCCCTCGGCCAATGGCACCGGCATCGTCACCCACCAGCCCATCGGCGTGGTGTACGGCATCCAGCCGTGGAACTTCCCGGCCTACCAGGCCGTGCGCTATTCCATTGCAAGCCTGATGGCCGGTAACGGCGTCCTGCTGAAGCACGCCGAAAGCTGCACCGGCAGCGGCCTGTTCCTGCGTGACCTGTACGAGGAGGCCGGCCTGCCCAAGGGCCTGTTCGGCGTGCTGCTCATCAGCCACGAGCAGTCCGATGCCATCATCGATCACGACCTGGTGCGCGCGGTGACGCTGACCGGCAGCGAAAAGGCCGGCCGCACCGTGGCCGAGAAGGCTGGCAAGGCGCTGAAGAAGACCATGCTCGAACTTGGCTCCAATGATGCCTATCTGGTGCTGGACGACGCCGACCTGGAGCTGGCAGTAAAGACCTGCGTCAAGGGCCGCCTGTTCAACAACGGCCAGACCTGCGTCAATGCCAAGCGCTTCATCGTGACCGAAAAGAACTACGACGCCTTCGTCGAGGCCTATGCCAAGCAGTTTGCAGCGATCCGCATGGGCGATCCCAACGATGCGAACACCCAGCTGGGCCCGATGGTGTCCAAGGCCCATCGTGACACCCTGCACGAGCAGGTCAGCAAGAGCGTGGCCCAGGGCGCGCGCCTGGTGGTCGGTGGCGAGATCCCTGACCGCACCGGCGCTTTCTACCCGGCCACGGTGCTGGCCGATGTTGAACCGGGCCAGGTTGCCTACGAGGACGAGCTGTTTGGCCCCGCCGCAGCCATTATCAAGGCCAAGGATGATGATGAAGCCCTGCGCATCGCCAACGACAGCCGCTACGGCCTAGGCGGCGGCATCTTCAGCCGCGATGTGAAGCGCGCCCGCGAGCTGGCGACCACCTACTTCGATACCGGAATGGTGTGCATCAACACCTTCAACGTGGCCAGCCCCGCCCTACCCTTCGGCGGCGTGAAGGCCTCCGGCTACGGCCGCGAACATGGCCCCGAGGGCTTGAAGGAATTCGTCAACGTCAAATCCATCACCCTGCCGGCGGCCCCATGAGCACGCCCCTGCACTGTGATGTGGCGGTGATCGGCGCCGGCACGGCCGGCCTGGCAGCAGAGCGGGCCGCACGCCGTAATGGCGCGTCCACGTTGCTGATCGATCCGCACTTCAGCGGCACCACCTGCGCCAACGTCGGTTGCATGCCCTCCAAGCTGCTGCTGGCGGCTGCCAAGCAGGCCGAGCGCGTGCGCCGTTCAGACCTGTTCGGCATCCACGTGGACGGCATGACCATTGATGACGCGGCGGTGATGCGCCGCGTGCGCGAGGAGCGCGATCGTTTTGCAGCGCTTACCCGCAAGCAGATCGACAAGCTCGACCCAGCCACGCGGCTGACCGGCCGTGCGCGGTTTGCCGGGCCGACCACGCTGGAACTGGAGGACGGCCGACGTATCGAGGCACGCGCCATCGTCATCGCCACCGGCTCCGCGCCCGCCCTGCCACCGCCCTTTGAGGCACTGGGTGACCGCGTGCTGACCAACGAAAGCCTGTTCGAGCTGAAGCAGCTTCCCAAGCGCGTAGCGGTAGTGGGCACCGGCTCGCTGGGGCTGGAATTTGCCCAGGCCCTGGCCCGGCTGGGCGTGCAGGTCACCTTGCTGGGCAAGGAGACGACGCTGGCCAAGGTGCGCTGCCCGCGCGTGCACGATGCACTGCTGGCCGTGCTGAAGCGCGACATGGCGGTTCACCTCGGCGTGGACGTACAGCCCGAACGGTCCGATGAGGGCGTGCACGTGCGGTGGAGCAGCAAAGACCAGGCCGATGGCAGCGTGCAGGTGGACTACGTCGTCGCCGCACTGGGCCGTCCGCCCAACCTCGACGACCTCGCTCTCGACAAGGCACAACTGGCGTTGGACAAACACGGCGTTCCCTGCCACGACCGCGAGACGATGCGCTGCGGTGACAGCGCCGTGTTCATGGCGGGCGACGCCGCCGCCGACCTGCCCCTGCTGCATGAGGCATTGAGCGATGGTGCCATTGCCGGCCGCAACGCCGCAGCGATGCCGGCGAAGATCACAGTGAAGCGCCACGTGCCGCTGAGCATCACGTTCACCGATCCGCCAGTTGCCAGCATCGGCCAATCCGAGGAAGAAGGCGCGGTGACCGGCACCGCCGATTTTGACGACCAGGGCCGGGCACGGGTGGAGGGGGTCAACGAAGGCACGCTCACCCTGTATGCAGCGGCACCGGAGGGCAAGCTGATCGGTGCAGACCTGGTGGCGCCTGCAGGCGAGCACCTGGCGCACCTGCTGGCGTGGGCGGTTGAGACGGGCTGCACCGCAAGCCAGCTGCTCGAACTGCCGTTCTATCACCCGACCATGGAGGAAGGCTTGAAGCAGGCCCTGCGCAGCATCTGCGCGGCAACGCCGATTGCGCTGCCGGCTGACCATGATGCGGGGGCGCCATCGGGGGGATAAGCGGCGATCAGCAGCATGAGATTCTGTAGACGGCTTAGCCTCCGCCGCTAGCAGCCCGTATCTGAATCTCATGCTGTACACGCTGGTCTTCCAGCTGCTGCTCCATCTGGTTCGCCACCGCACGCTGCTGCGCTTCGCGGCTGACCACGTCGAACTGTTGCGCCGATTCTTCCACCGACGTCTGAGCAGCAGCTTCCGTAGGCATACTCGCGCGGTGGTGTGCCGGGTCTGCTGGCTCCCCCTGCACCAGAAACAACGCGTGCCCTGCAGGATGCTCGGCGGTGGGTTTGCTGACCAGCACGTGGTCTACCCGCTCCAGGTCGTTGTCCTTGGCAAGCACAGTCAGGCTGGCGACCATGCGCTCGCTGGTGTGGTCGAAGTTTCGGCCATGTTTCGCATCCAGCGCCTCGATGCCCTGACGGACCTGCTGGTACAGGGCATGGTCGGGGTGGTCTGGCTGAGCTGGACCGAACACGGCATTCACAGGGGGCGGCGTGGCGTCCTTGTTGTCCAACCGTGGCTCAGCCTTCGTCGATGCCTCCCCTTCCGCGGCTGCAATGGATGGGACTGCATCGTCGTGCGGCGCCGTCTCCGCCGGCCGCTCGGCCACAGGCTCCACGACTCTATTCTGGGCCACAGGTGCTTCGGCTAGAGCCTCGTGCACAGGCGCGGATGGTGGTATCGAGTGTTCCGGTAGAGCGCGCTCGACAACCGGCACAGCAGTCGGCTGCGGCGGGGGCTCAGGCGCCACTGGAGGCATGCCCGGACGCTCAGGCTCAGGCCTATCGCGGGTTCGGGCCTCCTCGCCATTCTGTGCATGCGCGTAATGAGGAGCGTCGTTCGGGGCAACGGCAATGTCAGCAGAGGGCTCATGCAGTGTTCGCGCTGCAGACGCAGCAGACGGTTCAGCCGCTTCCCGCGCACGCTCCTGCGCTTGGGCCTGCTGCGGCTCCGGCTGGCGCGGTTGCTCAGGCTCCCGGCGCAGCTCAGGCTGTTCTTCGCGCCGGGCAATCTCAGGGGTCTCGCGCTCCGTGGCAGGCACGAGCACCGCCACGGGCGGCACGGCCGCGGCAACGGGCTCAGAGGGAACAGGCACACGGTGCTGCACCTGCTCGCGCTGGGCGTCTGCCAGCGCTTCGTCGGCCTCCGTCGCCACCGGGGCACCCCGTTGAATCTGCTGGGCCGCCGCCAATGCGGCCTGGCCAGCATCCACCGTGGCTGCGCCTTGCCGGTTGGCTTCCTGCATTGCCTGCTGATAGGCCTCCTGCTCGCGCGGCGACAGTGCGGCGATGCGCAGCTCGGGCGAATCGGGCACCGGGGCCTGCTGGGCGGCACGCTCGCGCACTTCGCGCCACGCCGCCTGCAGCTCCTCGGTGGTCGTCGTCGCCACAGGGCGAGCAACGCCATCAGCTCCCTCCAGATAGTGGGTAATAGCGCGTGATGCGCCCGCATTGCCCTCAACGGCAGGCGCAAGCTGCTGCATGGTTCCGCTGGAAATGCCGTGTTGTGCGCGCGTGCGCGCGGTCGCCAGCTCGATGGCCTCCATCCACTGCGGGGATGGCGAGATGCCAACAGAGGCGTAGCGATGCCACACCTCGTTCCGGTTCATCTCGGCATTCGTAGGTGCGGGGCGTGCTTCAAGCGCAGCAACGGTACGGTCGAGGACCTCAATCGACGGCTGCTGGATGCTGCGAGTTGCCTCCAGCTCCAGCGCCATGTTGCCCTGTGCTACGCGCCCCTCGTGGGACCACGTTCCCGCTTGGTCGCGCTGGTAGAGCACGTTGTCCGAACCAAGAATGGCGTCCGGCCGGGCACGTGCCGCTTCGACCGCGTCGGGCACCAAAGGCACAAAATCGCTTGCACGCGTGGCGGCACGATTCTCCAGGTAACTTGCTGCGATCGCCGCCTTGCCATGGGCGATGTTGTCCTCGATGCGCTGCACGGCCTGCTGGTTCAGCTCTGCAGCGCGTTCGGGTGTCGCTGTCTGGGTTTCATAGATGCCACGATCATTGGCACCGGCCACACCCGTCTTGATTACGCGGGTCCATTGTTCGGTCTGGGCATCGCGGTGCCAGTTTGGGTTGCCGAAGCCGCTTCCCTCGTCGGCTCGGGCAGGGATGCTGAAGGGGTTCTGCGGTGCCGGCGCATCCTTCAACGCAAGCTCCACTGCACTTACGCTGGCCTTCGCACCCAGTTCGCGCGCCTTTTCATAGCTCGCGCCGACACTGTGCTCGGTGGCAACCCCAGGGCTGGCAGCCGAGTCCTCCATCCTGGCCTGGCGCTGCCAGTTGTTGCCGTCAAACTTCCACTGCACGCCAGCATTGTCTTTCTGGTGATAAACCGCGCGGTTGTCGAGCAGGTCGGCACCCTTGTCGAATGCCTTGCTCATGAACAACGCATCGGCCGCGACCACCGCCGCCGGCACGAAGCTGGACGTGCCGATCACCGAGGCGGTCGCCATGCCTCCGAGCCAGCCACCGCCACTGCGTGCAACCGCGTGGGTGAATTCGGACTGGGCGGCCGTGCCGTTGCCCTGCTGCAGGTGCTCGGATATGCGGCGCGTGGTGAGGATGGCATCCGCGCCGGAGGCGAGCAGGCCGCCGGAACGGACCAGTTGGCTGGCGGAGGCTTCGCCGATGAGGAGGTCCAATGTGATGCCGCCCTGCTGCGAACGAGCGCCTCGAATGCGATAAGCGGCCTCTTCACCAAGCACACGCTCCACTTTCAGGATGCCTTGCTCGGACATGACGATCCGACCAGACTGCTGCGCGTTGAAGATGGCAGTCGACAAACTGCTACGCTGCAGCTCCAGGTCGCTTCCCTTTGTCAGCCTGGCACCAGACTGGTCGTGGGCATCCAACAGAGCCACAACACGTGACTCGGTCCTTGTCACCAGGTGATGCATCCTTTCGTCCGGACTCATGCCATTCAGCGCACCGTATTGCGCAGCATGGACCTGCGCGTACTGATCGATGCTTCCAAAGAATGCTTGCGTTCTGGGACGAATAGCATCTGAATCCATGCCCAAAGGCGCGTTTGTGTAGAGATCCCCATTGGCTAGACCGATTGCCATTGTGTCTCTAAGGCCGTTCACCCGGGCGGCAACACGGTCCATTGCTGCTGCGTCACCGCGAAGCGCTGCCTGACCGTCTGAGGATGCCTCGATCTGCTCCAGAGACAGAGTGATTCCTGTCTGATAGTCCTTGATTGGCCCTCCTCCATGCGGAGAAACACCCATGACAGCAGCAAGTCTTTTATCCGCCGGCATGTAGAGCAAGTTTTCAAAGACGTCCTTCTCAACGAGCTCGGCTTCCACCAATGCCTGCAGGAAGTCGTTGTTTTTGAAGGTCTGCTGCTCAAGCACGTGGTGCTTCTGGAGGATCGGACTTTTACGCGGCATGGTGCAACCTCTTCCTTGAGTTCAATCAACGAATCAGATGTCTGCTGCATCCGTGAACCACAATCCGCGAGATTCGCCGCCCCCACCGATGCCGGCGCGTAGAACAGCATCGCGCAACGTCTGGTCGCAGAACACCAAGTTCCCGGAGTATGGAGTTCGGAATATGTGCGCCGAGCCAACCACGTCTGTTCGGAATGCTAACGAGCTCCCACCTTTTAGGTCGTAGAATTTGCCGCCAGGGTAGTCATCTTCGCGAATGATGCGGAACTTTGATGCCGCCTCGTCCACTGCATCAATTACGCGAGTGACATCGCAGAGGAAGTACCGCGGCCCAGCGGTGCCATCGGCGAGTCTGTAGTCGCATTCCACAAATTCAAATGCGCTTGGATCAATAGAGATCAGAACTTCACGCAGACGGTCGGAAACAAGCCAATACCCGCTCATTCCTCCCTCGAGATCTTCAGGGGGCTCGCCCTTTTTAGGTGAGTAGACCAGCAAGGGTTTTTCAAGCAACGGGGGGAACCCACCCCCTTCAGGTCGCAGGATGAGGCGGGGGGGAATACGAAGTTTTTTAACATTTTCGAAAACTACACCGTGCCCTCTCCCGCCCCGGGTGGTGTCCGGCATCAAGAGAAAGAAATCCCCGCGGGCGGGCTGATTTGACATCGATGGCTCCATACGTTTTGTCTCTTCCGAAATCCTGATTCTTGGCCTGAACGCGACTTGGAGAAGGCTGCTTCCTCGCGTTTGCGTTCTTTTAATACTTTTTCAAAGAAACTTTTGGTGAGCAAGATGCCCTACACAGCCAGCACCAAGTCCCCATTGATCAGTGCAACCTTCACGGTGTCCCGCAGCCTGAGCACCGCCTCCAGAGCACGGGCCGTTGCAGCAGGATCACCCCGCATCGCGCCCTGCCCGTCGGGCGACAGCTCGATCATGGAAAGCTGCTCCACCATCCCCATCGTGTAGGACTCAAGCGGCTTGGCAGCGTACTGCGAACAGCCCAGCTTGGCCGCCAGCTCCCTGTCGACCGGAAGATAGAGCCTGTTCTCGGGAGCGTTGATCTCGAATTCGCCCACCGCGTTGAGCTGCTGCAGCAGGCCACTCTGCAAAAAAATCGTGGGATCGATGATCAGTTGCAGGTCAAATAGCCCGTCGTTGTCTTCATTGGCAGCCATGGCGTTCCCTCGCTGTGGGTGTGATGCATCCGTTGCGGTAAGTTCTACGCCGGTCCGCGCCTACGGGCAATCAGAACCCTGTGAATTGCCTCACAGGTTTGGAGTTTCGTCCCAGCCCATGAGACACCCCCACGTCATCCTCCCCTCCCCCCAGGAGGATGACCATGACCCCGATCGACGCCGATTGGCTGGAAGACTTTGACCACGCCCTGCTGAGCCTGTTTGCCACCACCCGCCGCGAGGCCGGCATAAATGCCTACCTGCTGGGCTGCTATGCCGATCTGGAACCGCGCGAGGCGGCGATGGCCTACGGCAGCGACTACGACCTGGCCCGCACGCCGTTGCTGTGGCCGATGCCGGGATTGGTGCTGCACAGTTAAGCAGTGACGCAATCGGCACGCCTTCAACGCAGGCAACGAAAATCAGCTGTCGCAATCGGAACCATGCCCTGCTGCAAACCGTGCATTTCCAGGCGTGTTCAGACAGTTACTTAACACCGGCCGAAACCATTGCACCGCAAAGCATTCGCACTATGCCTTGCATGCAACAATGCCGTAAGCGTCAACACTTGCGGCCTCTCAGGGCTACGGTTTCTTGGCATCTCGCAACCGTGCGAGTACACCTTGGCATTGCCACCTGACACGGGTGGCGCGGGCGTCGAAAACCCGTTTAACAACCTTGTGTTTACGCTTGTCAGCCGGCGTCACCTTTGCGTGGCGCCGGCTGGCAATCCGTTCGCGTTCCATGGCGGGCGGTGCGTGGGGGCCTTCGGGTCCGCCGGCTTGGTTGTTAACCGGTTTTCGAGCCACGCATCGTCCCGCCACCTTTGTGGGTGGCCGCTGCTTTCCTGTACGGAGCACTGCCATGAGCGCAACAAAACTGCCTGATCCAAGTATCCAACTCGATCCAGCCAATGCCGATCACGAGGATGACCCGGCGATCGATCCCAACGGATTTGTCGCCACCCTGCACCGCATTGGCGGGGGCGCCGCTGCCGATGGCCAGCCCTGGCACGAGCGCAACCTGAGCATCGGCCGCTGCCTGCAGATGGCCGACGCCGATTGCGCCCTGAGTGCCTTGCGTGCCGTCGGCGAAATGGCCCTGGCCAACGAGCGCACGCGGCAGAACGGCGCGCCCAAACAGTGCATTGGCGATCGGCACATGGAAGGGTTGCTGATGGCCGTGGTGGCGCTGACGGCATTGGCGACCGAGCGGGTGCAGGGCCAGCGGTAAACCCGCGCTTCGGCCACTTCTCGATCACGCGCAAGGAGCTTCACCATGACCCGCACACCGGCACGCCGGTCTGCCTGCGCCGCGCTGGTGGCCGTACTGGCTGCCAGCGGCTGCGCGCGGGAACCCACCCCGGAGTTGGATGACGACATCATCGCCCTGCTCACGGGCACCAACAGCCCCCGCACGGTGAACGGCCGCACCTATACGGCGGAGCCGGTGGAGGCCAGCCTGGGCCCGCACCGCTTCATGTTCCCGGCCAATCTCTACTACAACCAGATCGGCCCGTTTGCCGGCGGCGCGGTGATGCTGGCGGTGTTCTGGCCGGGCCTCAACGCTGCCCCGCCGGGGAACTACCCTGAGCGGTCGGTGGAGGATGGGTACCGGGAGGTGACGATCGAGCTGCGGTATGTGGGTGCCGCGGGGGCGGCGGAGTACCTGGCGCCGGATCTGAACGGGCGCGTGGCGCTGCCGCCGATGCTGGGGCTGACGCCGTATGCGATGGACCGGTCGTGGGTGTCCCGGGATACGTGGGAAGTGGCGCCGGATTGGTATGTGGTGCGGGATGGGGATGGGCGGGTCAGGACGTTCATCAGCTGTGACTCGCGGGAGTACATGCCGGATGGGCTGATGATGGTGGATGGGAGGCTTGAAAGGTCTAGTGGGGATCGGGTGGCGATGTGCCGGCATTCGGTGGTGGATGTGGAGGGGGGCGTGGCTGTAGAGATGAGCTATGCGCGGGTGCTGCTGGTGGAGTGGGACCGAGTTGAAGGGACCATTCGCAGAATGGTGCCGCGGTACGAGGCGCGACGGTGAGGACGTTGGACAACGTCAAGCAAGGAAACAGGTCCCGGACATCCAATGTCGTAAGAGAAGCAGTGGCAGGCTTCATTCGCTTCGATGCGAGTTGCTTGGCTACTTCACTCCAAGCCAACGCTCTAGCGATGGCCCTCCGGTCCGTAGAAGGTCTGATCGATGAAGACAATAGAGGGCTGCCACGCCACCGAGTACAACCCATATCCAATAGACAAATGACGCTCGTGCAGACATCTGTCCAACAACCAGTATGTACGCGAGCAAGGCAGCGCACAGAGCGGAGGCGAAATAGCCCGCAAGGAACGCGAAGGCGATTTTTCGGCGAGTTGCCGGGCTAGCATGCCGCTTGCTGCGCCAACGAATTTCACCGGTTTCATCGTCAAGATCTACAAGCGGCCACGCGTCAGCTACCTCCAAGATCGAGCGCGCAGGCTGGTCGAGCTTGCAAAGACGCCGGATGATGGACACAGGCAGATATACGCCGAAGTGATGCCTCACGGCGACCGACAACCAGAGGTCATCCTTCTTGTCGACGTCCTGGAAGAGTTCGAGGAACTCTCTCCGGGCAGACCCACGGGTCTGATGGAGCCCCGACAAAGCCTTGAAGATCAGGACGAGTACCGCACACATTGCCAGCGGAGTTAGCAGCTGGCCGCCGTGAAGCTCCATCAATCGATTAACGATGCCTTCCATGGTGCCCCTGCCCCTAATTAGCTTAGGCGAGCATCTACGATCCCGGGTGGGTCTGCAATCGACAGCGCGCTCGGATGGCATCTCGCCTGCCGTGCCACTCCATGAGACACGCCCAGGCCATCCTGACCTACCCAGGAGGATGACCATGACGAAGATCGACGCGGATTGGCTGAAGGCCTTTGACGAGGCGATGCTAGGCCTGTTTGCCATCGACCATAGCGATGCCGGCATGGATGAGTTCCTGCTGGCCTGCTATGCGGACTTGCCGCCGCGAGAGGCGGCACTAGCATTTGGCGATGATTACGACCTAGACCGGAATGATGCTTTGTGGCCCCGACTTGGGCTGGGACGCCGGAGTTAAACAGATCCCGGTGAAATTTCCATTCTGAACGAGACCCGGGAGGCTCGGCCGGAGCGCGAGGTGAAGGCGGTCCAGTTCCATTCTAAAGACCCTTACCGGGAGACTGCCAAGAGTCCAGTGGCAGTGCCCGCGCAGGACCCGAAGCCATTTATCCTCATTCGCGCTTAATACTCTTCAGAAGAAGCTGACAGCAAAGTCAACGGCTCTCCTGCTGTCCGCGATCTAGCGATCCCGCGTGAAGTTGGGACAGACTCCGACCTGAGATACCATCTAAAAAACGGTTGCCAAAGCAGCGAGTCGCATCCTTATTTTGTTTGGCTCACTGGCGAACTCGGCCTCATGCTCTTCCTCTAACTACTGTCGTGGCTCCCGGAAAAGGAGTTTAGGAAACCAATTCGAGCAGATGGCGAGCAGCAGCGAACTACGTCCGCTTGAGTCAGAATCATAGTGCCACACCTGCCTTAACATGACGCAATTCCCCTGATAGGCTTCCCCAACCAGGGAGGTCCAGCATGAGCAAGGCTGTCTTTACCGCATCAGACAACACCGTGTATGACGATCTGAAAGATCAGTGGTACCACTTCCCGAACACCTATTTGGGACAAGTCCAGGAAGCCGTGGGGGATCGGGTACTGTTCTATCAGCCTAGGCGCAATAGTGGGCCAACCAGTGCAGACGGCTCTCAAGCCTATATCGCCGCAGCTCGAGTAGTCGGCGTTCGGAAGGATTCCCGCCTCCCAGGTCACTACTTCGCGGATCTGGCCGAGTACGTGGAGTTCGACACGAAGGTTCCGTTCAAAGCCGGGGGCAAGTACTTCGAAGCCGCGCTTCAGAAGCCTGATGGCTCCACCAACAGGGGTGCTTTCGGCCGGTCCGTTAGACTTTTGCCTGACGCTGAGTTCAACGAAGTACTCGCTCTTGGCCTGGCCGGTGCCTTTGAAGAGCTTCATACCGGAACCGACCAACGCTTTAACTTGGAATCGCCTGCCCCGCTGATTGGCGAGCGGCCAACTGTAGCCTCACTGGTGGAGCGCAAAGTCAGGGACATCGCCTTCCGTCGAAATGTCCTAGCTGCTTATGACGGGACCTGTGCTGTGACGGGGCTACGGGTAATGGACGGCTTGGGCCGGTTCGAAGTACAAGCGGCCCATGTCAGAGCAGTTGCAGAGAAAGGGTCTGACTGGGTACGCAATGGCATCGCCATGACCGCAACAGTACATTGGTTGTTTGATCGCGGCCTCATTAGCATCAACGATGACTATTCAGTCCTGGTATCACGGCAGGCCGGTCCGGCCTCTGCGATCATTGCCATGCGAGAGACCTTATTATTACCTCCCGATCCCTCGAAACGTCCGCACTGCGAGTATCTTCACTGGCATAGGGACAATGTCTATCTGGGCTAGAGTTCGTGACCCTGCGCTAACAGACAGCGCTGCCTTGTGCCCCTCCGCCTTCCCGCATAAAGTGCCAAGTCTTCTGCATGGGTGCTAGTGGAATACACCAGTTCGTAATGCTCGTCCGGAACCACCTTGATATCACCGTCCTGGACCGCGATTTCGAACATGGCGATCTCAGGTTGCAAGCGCAACATTTTAGTTGAACTTTGCGAATTCCGCTTACAGCGCTTGATTCGGCGTCTTCCTGCCAAGCTTTTGCCGCGGGCGAGCGCTCATTTAGTTGGCAACGTTGTTGAGGTATTCCTGGCTGGGGTTGGATAGATCTGCATCCTTCGGCATGAACTGGCGCAGCAGCCCATTGGTGTTCTCGTTGCTGCCGGGTTGCCAAGGTGCATGTGGATCGGCGATCCACAGATCGATGTTCAGGCGCCGCACGAGCTCCTTGTAGCTGGTCATCTCTGTACCCCTGTCGTAGGTCAGGCTGCCATGCAGAAAGTGAAGCAGCTTCTTCATCTGCCGCGAAAGCCTTCCAACGCATCTTCGGCAGTGCAGCCGTCCATCCCGCACAGCAAGGAAAAGCGCGTTTTGTGCTCCACCAGTGTGCCCACACAGGAACTTTTGAACGCGCCTTCTATCAGCTAGCCTTCCCAGTGCCCTGGAATCAAACGCTGTGCAACCTATTCCGGCCTGTGACGCAGCCGCGTTTGGTAGCAGTGGTGCGCCGCAGCCCACGCGTGGGCTCTTGCTGCCGCAACCCTTTCATGAGCTCTTTTTTTTCAACCCACCGCGCGGGAACGCATATATGGCGGCGTAGATCGCCTCGTGACTCACTCGTTGGCTCGGATCATCCGGGTGCATGCTTCAAACGTGGCAGCAATCCGCGGAGGCGACCAGCGACAGAAGACCAGATCTTCACGAATGCTTTGGAAAGGCGCAGTTCCCCCAAAGATCTTGCGCCTGCGAACGCTGTGCTTTCGGTATAACCGGTAACGCTGCCCTGCTACCCTGGCAACATAGTCCGGCTGCTCCTGCCGGCTCAGCTCGCGCGACAGGGTCGAAGCGCTGAGGCTGAGACCTCTGGCAATGGAGCGTATGCCGGCACCGCTGCTCACCTCGATATACAGCACGGCACGTTCCTCGGAACTCAAATGATTGCAATGCCTTCCCATGCAGACGCCATACGTTGCTGCGGGGTGTTGCACTTGGAATTTGGGTCTAAGCTTGCTTTGCGCCGATCGCAACGCTCTTGGCTATAGAAATTACCGAGCATGAGCCAAGAATTTCCTCACGCTAAGCGCCTAAAGTAGTGCGCGCTTCTCAGTGGACCAGCGGAGCTGTATTTTGGATGAGATCCTTGACTGCTCAGTTACGCCACATTGTGAAATTTCGATATAATAATAGGCGTGAGCTCGGGGCGACAAACTAAAAGTCCCACAATCTCTATAACTCTATATTCTGAGCTTTCCTTGGGGATCTTCCCTCTGCCGCGCCAGCAACTCGTCTTTAATCGGCAACAGTGCCTCATAAAGCTTGTGATACGCGTGACCCACCGCACCACCAAACAGCCGAAGCTTAGGTCTTGAACCGCCATAGGCGAGCACGTGATCCGACGATATACCTGGATATGGATCAACGTAAACTATTTCTGTCATTCCGAGCTGATAAGCCTTTTTGGAACACAGTTCGCAAGGGCTCGCAGTCGTGTAAAGCACACCGCCCTCGATCCCGCTATTGCCGCTTTTCGCCAACTGCAAAAATGCATTCTCCTCGGCATGCAGCGATCGAGTATGCACTTGATTCTTTCCACCCGTCATCTCGTTATATGCATCCTTGAAGCAGTAAGGACACGTTAACCCCTGAATCTCTCTTACGGCTTTTCTACGAGAAAACTTTTCGCTCACAAAATTCCTGAACGGAATGTTCTTTCTTTCGTAGTCACTGTAAACCGACTCATCCTTAGAGACCAAGTCGGTCACGTCTCGTAATAAACAAGACACTTGTCCCTTTGGAACATCATTCCAACCCACGGCTTTGATAGAACCGGCTCTATCTGCCACAGCCGCGCCGACCTGCCTTGAGATACAGCCGCTATTCAGGCGGGAGACAAATGCCAACTGCATGCATCGCTCATCTCTAGTCGGCGTGATCAACCCCGGCCTAAGCATAAGTGCAACATACTTTATTATCTGATTGCCCAATGACTTTATGCTAGATTCGAAATCATCAGCACCGCCCGCGTTACCGAGAAACAGATCAGAACGCTGAATACAGTCTTGAACATTCTGAGATACAAATTCCTGATACTCACTAAGGGATTTCTTTGAGTATTCGCGCTTATCGAGAGCCTCAACATCCTTGGCGGACATTCCGTTCTTTGCGAGCCTCTCTTTTCTATCCCTATCCGGCGAGGTTACTGCAATGGCGTAGCATACCGAAAACTTATCCCTCAGATAAACCAACTCCAAAGAATTTCGTACGGCGTCCACCACAACTTTCGTACTAGCGATACCTTCCAGCCGGTCACTATCCACCGCCCCCATACACAACCGACGCACCACCTCCATAAGATAGAACAATCTATCTACGTTCACAGCCGAGCTTGTCGCAGATCCACTCAGCCGTATATTGTCACCAGCCACTTGAAATAATCTTGCGTAGCCCGACCCCAAAATCTCCCTAGCTTGCAAAGCGGCGCCGCTTATCTCGTTCGCGTAAAATTTCCAAGCATCAGCCGCACTTGATCTTCCATCAGTGTTATCGATATAACGCCAGTATTTAGGGAAATTTTCGTGACCTTTCAAACGACCTAGCAAGTCATTGAATGCGGATTGCTGATCCGCAGAAACCTTACTAGACTTGAGCATTGCGGCAACATCTTCAGGCTGACCCCCGGCAAGCAAAGAAAATATCACCGCTGAAATGGTTATTCTTCTGAACTTTGTCCATGATCTCTCCAGGAAGATATTCGCGATCTCTCCCTTTCGCCTTTCAATAGGTTCAAGACCATCTAGGTAGCTTGGCAGGTCAGAGTATTCTCTACACAGAAGCTCCGCTACAGTGGAGCACCCACTACCCGTGCGACCAGTGAGCGCAATCACCATGAAATCAGTTCGCTCGAGGTAGACGCGATCTATGCCCGATGTCAGATGCTCGACCATGCAACCCCTATAGATGGACTGTATTTCTTTGACTGAATAAACCGCCGGGCGCAGGCCCGAGAATACCTCAATAAATCATCATAAGCAGGAAATACAACGACAGCAAAGCAATATCAGCACGAAAAATTGTAGTTTACTTCAAAAACGTCTACAAACTCAACGTCATTATCAACGATAAAATAATTATCCTCGTACATTGCGTAGTTCCTACCTGGGCCAAGCGAGCTCGAGTATCTCACCCCCTTGTAACCTATGCTCTTGATTAGTTCACAGAGATACTGGGTAGCAATATAATCGCCAGCTTTATGAGGGGGCGCTGGCGAGCTGAGATCTCGACTTAGCATCGCGAGAAAATCCATTGCCCGATGAAACCCCTCGATATAGTCCAGATCGAGGCGAAAAGGTGAAACAGAATCTCTTGGAGCTGCAAGATCTATGATGCTAAAGTCCACCCGCGGCCTGACCGTTGCTACTGCAACTCTATCACCCACACTAGGGCGAACTTCTGCAATCGCGGTTTCGCGATCCGAAGAGAGGTATAGGTACGGAATTCCATCCGGGTTTGCTCGGCCGGATTTAGCGAGAGTAGCGGGTGGTGGCCCGAGCTGAGCTGCGCTAAAATCAGGCTCTCCCCGCTGAATTCTGGCCCGGTAATAGGTTCGGGGTAGTGCATCACTTCGAACTATGAGCAATCCGAGCAGCTCCTCGATCTTTGCTTTAGATGGGGCAGATTTCGGAAAGTATCTATTCACATGCTTCAGCTCATCCCGAAGCGCCTCCCACTCAGCTACAAACGACTCCCCACTGGAAGCTGGTTTGTAGAGGCCTATATCTGCCTCAGGGAAAAGGAGCGCGAGAAGTCGCGAGGGATCTTTGATACGGTCAGAGAACAGCGCCCAGTGCTGTTGGACAAGATCCACTAAACGATCTCCGTTTGCGGTGGCCGAATACATCGAAGAAAGAATAGTGAAATCAGGGGAAAGGTCGTTGCAATTGACTGCATAGGCTCGCTCCGATCCACAGCTGTCGCAGTAGGCAATAATGCCGCCAATTGTGATCCTCCGACGCACCTCGTTGTCCGCAAAGCATTCGACGCAACAAGTGGCCATAACTACCAAAGCCCCGCCATTAGCTCTAGGTGGTGACGCATACTGAGTTTCTTCACGTATCCCAGTCCTGGATAGTGACGCCGACCATGCAAGTCTATGAGTTCATTGACCGCAGAAGTTTTTTGAATTTTTGAGTTTACACTTGTAACTACTGCGACCAGCTTACTCAGAGCTTCATGAAATTTTGCCGCCGGGTCAGCAGGAGTGTCATTACTGTCGGATACGAAATGGTGTACAAAGATTGCACCATCCGCGTCCTCATCTTTAAAGGTAATGTGGATAGCTACCGCGTAAGCCTGTCCGCCACCCTCGGAATAGTAGCTGCCAACCGTTAGAAAATCCCCGAAGCCTTGCATTCGCTCGTCAATATGAGTGAGATACAATTCCGAAAAAGGTTCGATTTCAGGCGAAAGGTAGTCCGCATTTTTCTTCCTTTTGAATCCGTCCCTAATAATTATCCGCTTACTTTCTTTAAATCTAGCCCGATACAGGCTGCCGGCATCATTGCCGTCAACAAAGATGTGTGCGGCAACTTGGACGCCAGCGCTGGTAAGTAGTTCGACCACCTTGGCTGCGTCGGCAGCTGAGTCGTGCAATACAGAAATGGTTTCGCCACGCAGTTCGCCGGCCATTTGCGTCAGGATATCCTCAACCCTAACGAGCCACCCCAGCCGCGGATTCTTTTGCATCGCCGCAGACACTGCATTGCGAATATCCGTCGTCAATCCAGCCTTGAGCGGACCTTGCGCCGGCCTGGATATTATCAGCCCCCCCGATCCGTACTCTTCTAAAGAATTTAGGCATCGGACGAGGGAACTGGTGTCGGCCCTTACCAATTCAATTATCGGAATGAAACCTGAGGCCGAGAGTAAACTTGCCGACTCACGGATGCATATCAGTTCGTATTGCTTTCCTCGAAAGTAGGGATAGTAGGCAAGCAAAGCGATTCCCCTGTCAAATCGGCATTGAATGCACTTATTAACCTCTCTGATTGCGGCGTTGTCAAGTCCATCGCAAGGGCGCATGCCGCAACGGACTGCGGCAGACTTCTAAGCAGCGCTGCTCGTGCAGACGAGCGCCGTAGCATCGCTGACGCAACATACTTCTCAATCGAGTCCAAAGGCTCGTGAGCAGCAACTTCGGATAGCTCTGCGAACAACTGAGTGTTGGGGATTACTCGCGCGACACCCACGATCCGCTGGTACAAGCTCGTCAGCTCGCTCTTCCTTAGCAAACGAAGAAGGGATGTCCGATCGAGACGGCCTTTTTCGGGCATCGCCTCTCTACGCGTCGAGATCTGGTACTTACGTGTCAAAACTGCAATACCAACGGATTCAGGCAGTATTCGATCAACAGCACAGACATGCCGCTCACTTGTGAGAACCCATATCTTTCGACATGCTTTACCGTAGTCGTTTACCTGAGTCGACAGTCTTACTAACTCATCTCGCTCAGTCTTGATTTCGAATGCGGTCAGATAGTCTCTTGCGAGCAGTACGTCAAGTTTCGATGAGCCGATTCTCACCTCGAAGCCTGCCGAGGTTGTTCCCAGTGAATACTTCCCAAGAAGCAACTTCTGGACAATTGCATTCTTGTACGCGTACTCCGATCGCTGGGATCTCACTGACTCGCGAAACGACGCCTCATAGACTTCCGCAAGCGTACTTCTTGGAAGCATTTTATTTGCAGCAGTTAGCTCCCGCTTTACTTTCTCCACCTCTGGAGGCGAAAAGCCAAGCGCCAGCTGTTTCAGAACGCGTGTAGAGAAGAGACTTCGCAGGAGTGCGGGGTCCAGTGATTCGACACTTATTCGCTGATCTCTCATCACCACGCTCTACTGCTCGCATCGCGCTAGTACAAAAAAGAAGGGGGCAATGGCCCCCTCCTAATATTGCTCAACCCTCGAGATCAAACCCCAACAGGGTTAGCCTTCTCCGGATCAATCTTGTACTGCTTGATCGCCCGGGCCACGTCCTTACCCGTCATCTTCCCATCCTTCGCAAGCGCCGCAATCGCGGCATGCGCGATGTAGTACCGGTCGACCTCGAAGAAGCGACGCAGGTTCGCACGGGTATCCGAACGACCAAAGCCATCGGTACCCAGCACGGTGTAGCTCATCGGCACGAACGCGCGGATCTGGTCCGCATACGCACGCACGTAGTCGGTGGCGGCAATCGCCGGGCCCTGGCGGCCTTCCAGCAGCTCGGTCACGTAGGCCTTGCGCTGTTCGCCTTCCGGGTGGAAGCGGTTGGCACGCTCGGCGTCAAAGCCATCGCGGCGCAGCTCGTTGAAGCTCGGGCAGGACCAGATGTCGGCGGTCACGCCGAAGTCCTTGTCCAGCAGCTCGGCGGCGGCAATCACTTCACGCAGGATGGTGCCCGAACCCAGCAGCTGCACGCGCAGCTCGCCCTTCTTCGGCTTGCCGGCGTCGGTCAGCAGGTACATGCCCTTCACGATGCCTTCGGCTGCACCTTCCGGCATTTCCGGGTGGGTGTAGTTTTCGTTCATCAGGGTCAGGTAGTAGTACTCGTCTACCTGGTCTTCCATCATGGCCTTGGTGCCGTGCTGCAGGATCACCGTCACTTCGAAGCCGAAGGTCGGGTCGTAGCTGCGCACGTTGGGGATGCCGCCGGCCACCAGGTGGCTGAAGCCATCTTCGTGCTGCAGGCCTTCACCGTTCAGCGTGGTGCGGCCGGCGGTGCCACCCAGCAGGAAGCCGCGGGTACGCATGTCGGCGGCCTGCCAGGCAATGTCGCCCACGCGCTGGAAGCCGAACATCGAGTAGTAGATGTAGAACGGCAGCATCGGCACGTTGCTGACCGAGTAGCTGGTACCGGCGGCCATCCACGAGCTGATCGCACCCGGCTCGCTGATGCCCTGCTGCAGCACCTGGCCGCTCTGGTCTTCGCGGTAGAACATCAGCTGGTCGGCGTCGACCGGCTTGTACTTCTGGCCGAACGGCGCGTAGATGCCGATCTGGCGGAATAGGCCTTCCATACCGAAGGTACGGGCTTCGTCGGCCACGATCGGCACGATGTGCGGGCCCAGCTCCTTGTCGCGCAGGGTGATGTTGAGGCTCTGCACGAAGGCCATGGTGGTGGAATAGCTGCGCTCGCCGCTGCTCTTCAGCAGGCGCTCGTAGGTTTCCAGCTTCGGTGCGTTGAAGCTCTTGTCGGCCTTGCGGCGGCGCTGCGGCAGGTAACCGCCCAGGGCGCTGCGGCGCTCCTGCAGATACTGCACTTCCGGCGAATCCGGGCCCGGGTGGTAGAACGGCACCTGGCCATCGGCCAGCTGCGCGTCGGTCACCGGGATGTTGAAGCGGTCGCGGAAGTGGCGCACCGCTTCGTCGTCCAGCTTCTTGGTCTGGTGGGTCGGGTTCAGTGCCTCACCGGCGCTGCCCATGCCGTAACCCTTCACGGTCTTGGCCAGGATGACGGTCGGCATGCCCTTGGTGTTCACGGCCTGGTGGTAGGCGGCGTACACCTTGTGCGGGTCGTGGCCACCACGGTTCAGGCGCCAGATGTCGTCGTCGCTCATGCCGGCCACCATCGCAGCGGTTTCCGGGTACTTGCCGAAGAAATGCTCGCGGGTATACGCGCCGCCGAAGGCCTTGCAGTTCTGGTATTCGCCGTCGACGGTTTCCATCATCAGCTTCTTCAGGACGCCATGGGTGTCCTTGGCCAGCAGGGCATCCCAGTAACCGCCCCACAGCAGCTTGATGACATTCCAGCCGCCGCCACGGAAGACGCCTTCCAGTTCCTGGATGATCTTGCCGTTGCCGCGCACCGGGCCGTCCAGGCGCTGCAGGTTGCAGTTCACCACGAAGATCAGGTTGTCCAGGCCTTCACGGCCGGCCAGCGCAATCGCGCCGAGGGTTTCCGGCTCGTCGCTCTCGCCGTCACCGATGAAGCACCACACCTTGCGGTCGGACTTCTCGATCAGGCCACGGTTTTCCAGATAGCGCATGAACTGCGCCTGGTAGATGGCAGCCAGCGGGCCCAGGCCCATCGACACGGTGGGGGTCTGCCAGAACTCCGGCATCAGCCAGGGGTGCGGGTAGGACGACAGGCCACCGCCGTCGACTTCCATGCGGAACTTGTCGAGCTGTTCTTCGTTGATGCGGCCTTCCAGGAAGGCGCGCGCGTAGATGCCCGGGGCGCTGTGGCCCTGGATGAACAGCAGGTCGCCCGGATGGCTGTCGCTCGGGGCGCGCCAGAAGTGGTTGAAGCCCACGTCGTACAGGGTGGCACCGGAGGCGAAGGAGGCGATGTGGCCGCCCAGGTCGCCCGGCTTGCGGTTGGCACGCACGACGGTGGCCATCGCGTTCCAACGGATGATGGAGCGGATGCGCCATTCCAGTTCCGCGTTGCCCGGGCTCTTGGCCTCCAGCTGCGGATCGATGGTGTTGACGTATTCGGTAGTGGGCGAGAACGGCAGGTACGCACCCGAACGACGGGTCAGTTCCACCATGCCTTCCAGCAGCTGATGCGCGCGCTCGGGGCCCTCGACATCAATGACGGCCTTCAACGACTCGATCCACTCCTGGGTTTCCACAGGATTGGTGTCGTTGTTCAGCACTTCGTTCAACCAGTTCATTAGCGCTCCCATTACCGCACGCACGCGCGCGACTGTTGTATAGATATCTAGACCGCAAAGTGTAGCGCACCAAGGGCTTTCGTCACTTGGCTACGCTGCCGTATGGAGGTGTTTGCCCTCTGTCCGCAAGGTCTGTCCCCGGCTGTCCTGGTGGCGGACAGTCTGGTTTTTCAGGCACCTGCGGCCGGCAGGTCAGCCTGCCCCGCGTCGCGTCTGCACCGCTGGCGTCATCGGCAGGACGCAGTGTTACCGCTGGCGATGACCGTTGTAGGGCAAGGCCTGCGCCGCTGTGGGGGCAATCCGGGCGCTGGCGCTGAACCGATGCCAACATGTCGCCCTTGCCTCTGGATTGCCCGGGCGCGCGGCCGGAAGCTGCATCGCGCAGGCAGCCCCTTCCCCTGCGGCGCCCGCCACCTCGCGCCGCAGCTGCTTCGCCCAGAACCCACCGCAGCTTTGCGGTGGGTTCTCTCGTTGGGCCCGCCGTGGCCGTAACGCATCACGCGTTTGGCCCGAATCTGGACTTGTCCGGTCCAGCTTATCGATATATCGTTTGCACTCGCTTCCGATATATCGAAATGGCCCGATCCTCCACTGCCAGGGCGCGCAAGGAAGACGATGCGCCCGCCGTCCCCCGCCGCAACGGCCAGCCGCGCGTGCTGAGCCGGGGCGACCTGCGCCTGCTGGTGCTGGCGCTGATCGGCGAACAGCCGCGCCACGGCTACGAGCTGATCCAGCACATCAGCGGCCTGTTCATGCAGGCCTATACGCCCAGCGCCGGCACCATGTATCCGCTGCTGGCCAGCTTCGAGCAGGCCGGCTGGGTGGAATCGGAAGAAGAAGACGGCCGCCGCGTGTTCCGCATCACCGCCGCCGGCGAGTTCGAGCTGAAGGTGCAGCGCACCCAGGTGCGGCTGGCCCAGCGCCGCGCCTTCGACCGCGCCCGCGAGATCACCAAGGCCTCGCTGCCGCCGCCGCTGGCCGCTGCGCTGCGCGAGTTCAAGCAGGCGCTGGTGCGCCACCACGGCCGCTGGAGCGAGGGCGAGGCCGAAGCGGTGGCCGAGCAGCTGTCGCGCGCCTCGGCGCTGCTGAACGGTGCGCTGGGCGATGGCCCCACCCCTGTAACCCCGACCGAGCCAGACTGAAGCCCGCCAGGTCGTTCCCCCCGACCCGCGCGCGATGCCGCGCGCTTACCTGCACAGGTACTGCAATGACCCAACATGAAAATTCGCGCCTGCGCCTGGATGTGCGCTTCCGCCACCTGACCGTGCTGCGCACCGAGACCGTCACCCCGCACATGCGCCGCGTGGTGCTGGGCGGCGCCGACCTGGCCGGCTTCGATTCGCCCGGCCCGGACGACCACATCAAGCTGTTCTTCCCCAACAGCAGCGGCGAGATGGTGCTGCCGGTGATGACCGCCGAAGGCCCGCGCTACCCCGAGGGCAAGGAGCACTCGGTGGCGCGCGATTACACCCCGCGCTGGTGGGACCACGAGGCCGGCGAGCTGGCCATCGACTTCGTGCTGCACGACCAGGGCATTGCCGGGCCGTGGGCCGAGCGTGCGCAGCCGGGCGACCAACTGTCCATCGGCGGCCCGCGCGGCTCGTTCGTGGTGGCCGACGACTACGACGCCTACGTGCTGATGGGCGATGAAACCGCACTGCCGGCCATCGCCCGCTGGCTGGACGTGCTGCCCGATGGCGCCGAAGTGCAGGCGTACATCGAAGTGAGCGACGAGGATGAGCGCCAGGACCTGCCGCAGTACGAGAACGTGCGCATCCACTGGCTGGAGCGCAACGGCTTCCCGGCAGCCAGCAGCACGCTGCTGGAAGACATGCTGACCGACTTCGAGGCCCCGGAGGGCGACACCTTCTACTGGATCGCCACCGAATCGCGCCGCGCGCGGATGATGCGCAAGTTCATCGAAGGCCACCTGGGCGTGCCGCGCGACTGGATCCGCTCGACCGGCTACTGGAAGGCCCACCCGGACGAAGCCGACGGCGATTGATGCCGGCGGGTGGGTGCGGACCGTTGGCCCGCACCGCCTTGCCCCGTAGAGCCGAGCCCACGCTCGGCTGCTTTTCGCTCTCTGTAGAGCCGAGCCCATGCTCGGCTGCTTTTCGCTCTCTGTAGAGCCGAGCCCACGCTCGGCTGTTCCCCACCGCAGCCGAGCATCGGCTCGGCTCTACAGGAACGCGCGGCAACGTTCTCTGCCACAATCGCGCTCCTTTCCCGCACCTGTGAGGCCCTCCATGGGCAAACTGACCCTGGCCGGCATCGACAAGCTGCGCACCCGTTTCGCCGATGACGCGGCCTGCGACACCGCCCTGGCCGCCTTCGCCGACCCCGCCGCCGCACGCGCACCGCTGCGCGAGCTGCTGGAGGCCGAGCACCGTTATCTGCAGGCCGAATTCGAAGTGGCCCAGGTGGCCGACATCCTGCGCCGCGACCAGAAGTACGCCCCGGTGGGCCGCCCGTCGGTGCATATCGTGCAGCTGCGCAAGCAGCAGGCCGCCACCAAGCAGGCCGCCCTGATCGCCCGCAACGTGGTGGCCCAGGCCGCGCAGACGTTCGTGCGCGTGAGCGGAATGACCGTGAAGGCCAAGCAGAGCCCGAGCGAAGCGTGCGCCGCGTGGTTGATCGCGCAGCGCTGAAACCGCTGGGATTCGAAAAACGACGGCGGGGTCGGGACGAACGACGACGGCGTGCGGGAAAACAATGACGGGTAGAGTCGACTGTTAGTCGACTATCGCGCGCAGCGCGGGGTTTTTGGCTCCCCGCCAAGAGCAGTCGACTAACAGTCGACTCTACCGAAAGCAGGTTCGCGCGCGGCCCCACCGAAAGCGGGTTCGCGCGCAGGCCCAACCAATAGCGGAATTGCGCGCAGGCCCACCGGCGCGGGATCCCGCGCCCCCCGCCCCGAAAAAGAAGGCCCGCTCTTCAGCGGGCCTTCTGCCTTCTCACGACGAGTGAGCGGGTTACATCACGCTGCCGGCTTTTCGCCGGTGGCTTCGGTGGTGATGCGGATGTTCACTTCATCGCTGACGTTCGGGGCGTAGGCGCCGACGCCGAAATCGCTGCGCTTCAGGGTGGTGGTCGCATCGAAGCCAGCGGCCGGAACCTTGGCCATCGGGTGCTCGCCGCCGCCGTTGACGGTGACGTCCAGGGTGACCGGCTTGGTGATGCCCTTGATGGTCAGGTCGCCGGTGACGGTCAGCTTGTTGGTGCCGGCCGCTTCAACCTTGGTGCTCTTGAAGGTGGCATCGGCGAACTTGGCGGCGTCGAAGAAATCGGCGCTCTTCAGGTGTTCGTCGAACTTGGCGGTGAAGCTGTTCAGGCCGCTCAGCGGCAGCTTCACTTCCACGGTGGACTTGGTCACGTCTTCGGCGTTGTACACCAGGGTGCCTTCGGCGTTGCCGAAGTGCGCGCTCGGGTGCGAGAAGCCGAAGTGGCTCCACTGGGCCAGCACGTCGGTGTGGCTCGGGTCGAGCTTGTAGGTGCCCGAGGCGATCTGGATCGCTTCGGCAGCCGGGGCGGTCGGGGCCACGGTGGACGGGGCGGCAGCCTGCTCGGTGGTGGCCGGGGCGGCGGCATCGGCAGCCGGGGCAGCGGTGTCGGCCGGCTTGGAGCAGGCGGCAATGGCCAGGGTCAGGGCCAGCGGCAGCAGCAGTTTACGGGTGGCGCTCATCTGAGGAACTCTCCGGAATCGTAGGGTGGGTACAACGGGGGCCACCAAGGCGGCGGCCCGAAACCGATACAGCGACTTACGCGATGCGCGCCGCTTCGTCGAACGACAGGCGCGGCAGACGGGGGAACAGGCCCGAATCGTCACCGTACCCCAGGTTGACCAGGAAGTTCGACTTGATGTGGGTGCCGGCGAAGAAGGCCTCGTCGACCTTGGCATTGTCGAAGCCCGACATCGGGCCGGCATCCAGGCCCAGCGCGCGCGCGGCCAGGATCAGGTAGGCGCCCTGCAGGCTGCCATTGCGGAACGCGCCTTCGTAGCGGCCTTCACGCGGGCCGTCGAACCAGGCCTTGGCATCGGTGTGCGGGAACAGGTACGGCAGCTTCTCGTGGAAATCCTGGTCGAAGCCGACAATGACGGTGACCGGCGCAGCCAGGGTCTTCTCGTGGTTGCCTTCGGACAGTGCCGGGGCCAGCTTGGCCTTGGCTTCGGCTGACTTCACGAACACGAAGCGCGCCGGGCTGCCATTGGCGGCGGTCGGGCCCCACTTCACCAGCTCGTACAGGGCGTGCAGCTGGGCGTCTTCCACCGGCTTGTCGAGGAAGGCGTTCTGGGTACGGGCAGTGCGGAACAACTGGTCCAGTGCAGCAGCATCGAGCGCGTGGGACATCGGTAGTTCTCCTGGCAGCAAAAGGGAGTCAGTGCCCGCGGGCGACGCGGGGCGAAAGGACGATCAGGAGTGTAGAGTGTCGCGACTGTTGCAACACCCAGCAGGGCTGAAACGAATTAATGCCAATGGTGAAACGATCAAGCGCGCCATGGACGGTTACTGACGGCCGTGCCGGCAATGTCCGCCAGGCGGTCGCGCTGGCCTCGGCGCTGCGCCAGGGCACCCATCGCCCGCTGGTCCTGCAGCCCCGTGCGCCGTGGCGCTGGCTGTCGCCGCGGCGCCTGCCCGGGGATGTGAACGGCTACGGCCCCGACTTCGCCGAACTGGCCGCGCAGGCCCCTGCGCTGGCGATCGGCTGTGGCCGCCAGGCCGCCGGTGCACTGCGCGTGCTGCGTGCCCGTGGCAGCCGCACGGTGCAGATCCTCGACCCGCGCCTGCCCTCGCGGCATTGGGACCTGGTGGTGGTGCCCGAACACGATGCCCTGCGCGGCAGCAACGTGCTCACGCTGATCGGCAGCCTGAACCCGGTGGACGATGACTGGCTGGCGCTGGGCCGCGCCGCATTCGCCGACTTCGGTGCCCTGCCCGGCCCGCGCACCGCGCTGCTGGTGGGCGGACCGACGCCGCTGGCACCGTGGGACGAGACGGCGATGGTGGCGGTGTTCACGGCACTGGCCGAGCAGATCCGCAGCGAAGGCGGCAGCCTGCTGGCCACCACCTCGCGCCGCACGCCGCCGGCACTGGCCGAGATCCTGCGCGCCACGTTCGCGCAGCTGCCGCACGTGATCTGGGGCGATGGCGGCGACGGCGTGAACCCCTATGCCGGCCTGCTGGGCTGGGCCAACCGGGTGGTGGTATCGCCCGATTCGGTGAACCTGCTCTCTGAAGCCAGCGCCACGCGCCTGCCGGTGATGGTGGCCCTGGCCGACACCGCGCAGGGACGGCTGGCCCGCTTCCAGCGCCAGCTGCACGAGCGCGGCCGGCTGCAGAGGCGCTGGCTGGACTGGCAGCACGACCGCATCGAGCCGCTGCGCGAAACCGCGCGGGTAGCGGCCGAAGTCAGCGCGCACCTCTCTCTGCGGTAGCGCCGGGCCGTGCCCGGCGATCGTTTCCCGCGTACCGTCGGGCATGGCCAGGCCCTACCAACGCTTGACGCCGGCAACGCTATGATCGGCACGCGGGCCCGCCCAAGGCCCAGTCGCTCCATGGAGGAATTGACGATGCGTACCCTGCCCTGCACTGCGATTGCCCTGGCCCTGGCCGTCGGCCTGCTGTCTGCCAGCCCTGCCGATGCGCGGCGCGTCTACCGCTTCGTGGACACGCAGCAGCCTCCGGTGTCGCTGGATATTTCCCCGGGTCTGGCCCAGACCATGGCGCAGGCAGATGCGGCCGCCGCCAACCCGCAGCCCGGCCAGCCGCCGGTCGCGCCGTCCAATGGCGTGCCACCGCCGATGCAGGTGCGCTCGATCGGCACCAACGTGGATGGCGAGCGCGAAGTGTTGCTGGAGCAGGCGGGACAACCGGGTAATACCGCCGCCATCCGCTGGACGAACCAGGCGGGCGATCCCTCGGTGCTGTTCCATGTCGGCCAGACTGTGCAGTTCGACCCGACCCCGTCGGACGGCCACAACGGCCTGATGGCCCGCGATCCGCAGGGCAGGCCGCTGACCCACATTCCCGCCCCCAACCCGCCAGCACGGGGCGCTTACTGAGCCGGGTCAGCTGAACGGCGGTTTTTGGCTTTGCCCGCAGGCGGGCAGATAATGATCGATTCCCTTGTCTGCCCTGGCTCGCCATGTCCGTGCGTCCTGACCCTGTGTTTGCCCCGCTGACCCCGCGCGCCCTCGTGCTGGCAGTGCTGGCCATGGGCGCGGTGGTGCTGCTGTCCAACGTGCTGGTGCAGTACCCCATCAACGACTGGCTGACCTGGGGCGCCTTCAGCTACCCGGTGGCGTTCCTGGTGAGCAACCTGATCAACCGCCGCTTCGGCCCGGGCCCGGCCCGCCGCGTGGCGTGGATCGGTTTCCTGCTGGCGGTGCTGCTGTCGGTGTGGGTGGCGACGCCGCGCATCGCGATCGCCTCGTGCTCGGCCTTCATCGTGGCCCAGCTGCTGGACATCACCGTGTTCGACCGCCTGCGCCGTGGCAGCTGGTGGCGCGCACCGATGGTGGCGACGACGTGCAGCGCGACGGTGGATACGACCATTTTCTGGTCGATCGCGTTTGCCGGTTCAGCACTGCCGTGGGTGAGCTGGGCCGCGGGCGACCTGGCGGTGAAGCTGGCCATCGGCGTGTGCCTGCTGGCCCCGTTCCGCGCATTGTTGTGGAAGATGGCGCCGCTGCCCCGGTAGGTGTAAACCCACCGCTCTGGTGGGCGCCGACCGTTGGTCGGCACACCCCTTCAGGGTGCATCGCGGCTGACAGGTTGTGCCGACCAACGGTCGGCACCTACCAACTGCGGGCCGTCGCCAGGATTGCGCCTACCAACTGCGGGCCTTTGCCGGACCGACGCCAAGCCACCCCTCCGGTGGGTGCCGACCGTTGGTCGGCACGCCCCTTCAGGGTGCATCGCGGCTGACAGCGTGTGCCGACCAACGGTCGGCACCTGCCCACGGCGCACGTGGCCCCCATCAGCCGAACGGCAGCTCCGCCGCCACACACGCGGCACTGATCGCGGTACACGCGTCTTCAATTGCCGGTGTCGTCGGTGCCAACCGCGGGCGGCGGTCCAGCGTGCAGGCCAGGCCGACATCCAGCAGCGTGGCGTGTGCACCGTGCAACGCACGCGCAGTGGCCTCCGGCAGGAATCCCGCCGCCGCCAGCGCGTCGATCAACGACGGCGTGTCGCGCGGTTCCAGCAGCGCCGGCACCTGAGCGCTGCGTGCCAGCACGCCGGTCTGCAGCAGGAATTCCAGATCGACCACGCCACCGGCGCCCTGCTTCAGGTCCAGCCGCGCGGCATCGCTGCGGTCCAGTTCGGTGCGCATGCGCCCGCGCATCTTCAGCACGTCGGCATACAGCGTGGCGGGGTCGCGTTCGCGGCCCAGGGTCCGCGCGCGCACCTGTTCGAAATCGGCCAGCAGGCCGGCATCGCCGGCCACGCCGCGCGCGCGCACCAAGGCCTGGTGTTCCCAGGTCCAGGCACGTTCGCGCTGGTACTCGGTGTAGCTGGCCAGCGAGGACACCAGCGTGCCCTTGCCGCCATCCGGGCGCAGGCGCACGTCGATGTCGTACAGGCGGCCGGCAGCGGTGACCGCGCCCAGCAGGGCCATCACCTTCTGCGCCAGGCGCGCGTACCAGCGGCCCGGTTCCAGCGGGCGGGCGCCATCGCTGGCTTCCACGCCGGCAGGATGGTCGTGCAGGAACACCAGATCCAGATCGGAACCGAAGCCCAGCTCCAGCCCGCCCAGGCTGCCGTAACCGATGATCGCAAAGCGCCCGCCCGGCACGGCGCCATGCACGGCATGCATCTCCGCCTCGGCCAGCTTCAGCACGGTGATGACCACCGCCTGCGCCAGCTCGGCCAGCTGGCGGGTGCTGTCCACCGCACCCTGGCGGCCATCCAGCGTGGCCATCGCCATGCGGAAGCTGAGCGCAAGCCGCGTTTCATTGAGCCAGCGCAGCTGCGATTCGGGATCCTCCACCGGCAGCACCTGCTGGCATTCGGCCAGCATGCCGTCGAATGCGGGCATCGGCCCGGACACGCGCACGTCCAGCAGTTCGTCCAGCAGCAGCGGGTACGCGGCCAGGCGCTCGGCCAGCAGCGCGCTGCGCGCCAGTACGTCCACCAGCCGCGCCAGGGCGCTGGGTTGTTCGTCCAGCAGCGCCAGATAACTCGTTCGACGCAGCACCGCCTGCAGCAGGCCGAGCACGCGCTTGAGCGCAGCATCGGGCTGCGGCGAACGCGTGGCGGCGTGCAGCAGCGCTGGCAGCACGCGGTCCAGGCGCGCGCGCGCGGCATCGGACAGCGACTTCACGCCAGTGCTCTGGGCGAAATCACGCAGCGACTGGTTGGCGCCGTTGGCATCGAGGAAACCGGCTTCGGCCAGCAGTTCGGCATTGCTGCCTTCGGGCAGGCTGCGCCAGTAGCTGGCCAGCGCATCGGGTGCGGCCTGGCCCTTGCGCGGGGCCAGCAGCGCGGCGAATTCCGTGCTGACGCGCTGCTGCTGCACGGTCAGTGCCGCGCGCAGCGCATCCCAGTCGGTGTAGCCCAGGCCGAGGGCGATGCGCTGGCGATCCAGCGGGTCGCTGGGCAGCACGTGGGTCTGTGCATCGCGCAGCATCTGCAGGCGGTTTTCCAGACGACGCAGGAACAGGTAGGCCTCGCGCAGGGCGGCACCATCGTCCGGCGCGATCTGGCCGGCGTTCACCAGCGCCCGCAGGGCGACCAGCAGGCGCCGCTCGCGCAGCACCGGCTCGCGCCCGGCGCGGATCAGCTGCAGCGCCTGGCACAGGAATTCGATTTCGCGGATGCCACCGGAGCCGCGCTTGATGTCTTCGTGCAGCTCGCGGCGCGCGACTTCGGCGGTGATCGCCGCCTTCATCTCGCGCAGGCCATCGAGCGCGGTGAAATCCAGATAGCGGCGGTAGACGAACGGGCGCAGGGTCTGCAGCCACGCTTCACCGGCGGCGATGTCGCCAGCCACCGCGCGTGCCTTCAGCCAGGCATAGCGCTCCCAGTCGCGGCCCTCGCGCTGGAAATACTGGTCCATTGCCGCGAACGACAGCGCGACGCGGCCAGCGCTGCCGAACGGGCGCAGGCGCAGGTCGACGCGGTGGCTGAAGCCATCGACGGTGGTCTCGTCCAGCAGCTTGGCCAGGCGCTGGCCGAGGCGGGCGAAGTACTCCTCGGCGGCCAGCGGGCGCGGGCCATCGGATTCGCCGCCCTGCGCGTAGGCGTAGACCAGGTCGATATCGGAACTGAAGTTGAGCTCGCCACCGCCCAGCTTGCCCAGGCCGAACACCACCAGCTGCATCGGCTGGCCGTCGTCATCGCGGATGACGCCGTGGCGCTGGGCGAATTCCTGCTGCAGGGCATCCAGCGCCAGGCGCAGGCAGTCCTCGGCGAGGGTGGTGGCGCCGGCCAGGGTCTGCGGCACGTCGTCCAGGCCGGCCAGATCGCGCCAGACCAGGCGGGTGGACATGGCCGCACGCCAGCGCCGCAGCTGCGCCTGCCAGTCGCTGGGCTGCTGCGGGTCGAGCACGGGCGCCGGCAGCGGCGGGCAGCCGGGCTGGGCCAGGTGGGCCAGCAGCGCCGGCTGGCGCACGAGGGTGTCCAGGGCGAAATCGCTGGCCACCGCTAGGCGCACCAGCGGCGCCTGCAGCGCAGCGGGGATGGGCTCGGGCAGGACATGGGCCAGGCGCGCCAGCGCGCGGTCGACCAGGGGCTGGAGGGTGGCGGGCAGTTCGGCGGGGACGAGGGTCATGCCCTGATTGTATCGACCCGGCCGGGGTCGGATCCCTTTGCCCATGGCAAAGGGCTCTGACCCCGCCAAACGCCTGTTCAGCTTGGGCGTCAGGCAATAAAAAAGCCCGCTTGCAGCGAACTGCCAGCGGGCTCTGCTCCCTCCCCCACGTCGGGATGCAGGGCCATCCTGCGGAATGCGGAAGGACATTGCACGCTGCACTGCAAAACAGAACTGGTGGGTATGGTAGCCCGCCGTCCGGAAAAGCCATTCCACGAAGGTCGCAGCCCCCGTACGGCGGGGGATGGCCGATAATCGGGCTTCCCCCCTGAAACACGTGTCGTCATGTCTGTTGATCGCATCGCCAACGCGCGTCTCCGTGACCGCGTGGTCTCCGCCGAGGCCGCAGCCGCGCTGATCCAGCCCGGTGAAACCGTCGCCATGAGCGGCTTCACCGGCTCCGGTTATCCCAAGGCCGTCCCCGTCGAACTTGCCCGTCGCATCGAGACGGTGCACGCCCAGGGCCTGCCCTTCCAGATCAAGCTGATGACCGGCGCCTCGACCGCACCGGAACTGGACGGCGCGCTGGCCAAGGCCGATGGCATCGCCATGCGCATGCCTTTCCAGAGCGACCCGGATGCGCGCAACCGCATCAACGAGGGCAAGCTGGATTACATCGACATCCACCTCAGCCACGTCGCCCAGCACGTCTGGTTCGGCTTCTACGGCGAGATCGACACCGCGGTAATCGAAGTGTCGGCCATCCGCGAGGACGGCTCGCTGGTGCCCTCCACCTCGGTAGGCAACAACAAGACCTGGCTGGACCTGGCCAAGAAGGTCATCGTCGAGGTCAACGCGTGGCAGCCGGCCGGCGTCGACGGCATGCATGACATCTACTACGGCACCGCGCTGCCGCCGCACCGCAAGCCGATTCCGCTGGTGAACGCCAACGACCGCATTGGCGATACCGCGCTGCGCTGCGACCCGGACAAGATCGTGGCCGTGGTGCGCACCAACGGCCCGGACCGCAACAGCCCGTTCAGCCCGATCGATGCGACCAGCGAGCAGATCGCTTCGCACCTGATCGAGTTCCTGCAGCACGAAGTGAAGAAGGGCCGCCTGCCGCCGAACCTGCTGCCGCTGCAGTCGGGCGTGGGCAATATTCCCAACGCGGTGCTGGCCGGCCTGGCCAAAAGTGGCTTCCGCGATCTGGCCGCGTTCACCGAGGTGATCCAGGACGGCATGCTCGACCTGCTGCGCGACGGCGTGCTGAGCTATGCCTCGTGCACTGGCTTCGCGCTCAGCCCGCAGGCCAACGAGACGTTCAAGGAACACATCGATTTCTACCGCGAGCGCATCATCATGCGCACGCAGGAAATCTCCAACCACCCGGAACTGGTGCGCCGCCTGGGCTGCATCGGCATGAATGGCATGATCGAGGTGGACATCTACGGCAACGTCAATTCGACGCACGTGATGGGCACCCGGATCATGAACGGCATTGGCGGTTCGGGTGACTTTGCCCGCAACGGTTTCCTGTCGGCGTTCCTCAGTCCGTCCACCGCGAAGAACGGCACGATCTCGGCGATCACCCCGATGGTGAGCCATGTCGACCACACCGAGCACGACGTGTCGGTGATCGTGACCGAACAGGGCCTGGCCGATCTGCGTGGTTTGACCCCGCGCAAGCGCGCGCAGGTGCTGATCGACAACTGCGCGCACCCGGATTTCCGCCCGCAGCTGCAGGACTACTTCGACCGCGCCAGCCGCGAAAGCTACGGCAAGCACACCCCGCACCTGCTGCCGGAGGCGCTGTCGTGGCACCAGCGTTGGCTGGATACCGGGACGATGAAGGGCTGACCATCGTCGGTACGCCGGGCATGGCCCGGCGCTACCCCACGTTACCCTGGTAGCGCCGGGCCATGCCCGGCGGATGCCCCGGATTACCCTGGTAGCGCCGGGCCATGCCCGGCGGATGTCCCGGATTACCCTGGTAGCGCCGGGCCATGCCCGGCGGATGTCCCGGACTACCCGCGCAGCGCCGCCAGCGATTCGGCCTGCAGCCGCTCGTAGATCTCGAACTCGTCGTTCACCGCCACGCCCATCGCCTGCTCGAACGCTTCGCGGTTGGCGTGCGCGGCATAGGCCCGCTGCTCTTCACCGCCCAGGTTGGACTGGAAGATGCCCGCGGCGCTGACCGGCAGGAAATCCTCGTAGACGATCGGGTCGGCCGTGGCCAGGCCGGCGGCTACCAGCACTTCGGCCGGCAGGTCGGCCACGCGCTCCGGCGCGGCGCGCCCGGCGTCGGTCAGCTGGTAACGGTAATAGCCCAGCCCTTCCTGGCGCAGGGTGTCGTGGTCATCGGGGAAACTGGCGAACACCGCCTGCAGGCGCTGGCCATAGTCACCACCGGTGCTGCCGGCGCCACCGGCATCGCGGGCCTGCGCCAGCAGCTGGTCATACAGCGCGCGCCCCTTCGGGGTCAGGGCAAGGCCACGCTGCTCGATCTCGCCGAAGCGCGCGGTATGCGTGCCGGCATCGCCGCCCTCGCCACCGGGGAAATGCACGGCTTCTTCCAACGCCTTGAAGCTGGTCTGCCGCAGCAGGATCGGGCAGGCGCGACGCGGCGGGCCTTCGATCACCGCCTTGGCGGCCATGCCATGTTCGATCATCGCGGCCTGGGCGGCATCGATATCCAGCGTGCGCGGGGTGAGGTGGTTGATGTGCGGGCCGCGGAAGCTGACCACGTCGGCCACCAGCCGGTGCGCATCGTGCAGCGCGTGGTAGGTGGCCAGGTCGACGGTGGCATCCCCGTGCCAGCGGAAGGTCTCCAGCGCCTCGGCAACGAAGCGCTCGGCATCGGCCTGCGACAGGCCACCGTCACGCTCGGCCTGCTCGATCAGCGCCAGCGCGCCCTCGGTGAAGATGCGGCGGCGTTCAAGGATGCGGGCGGACTCGGCGCGCAGCGCTTCGTCTTCGATCAGCTCCAGGCGCAGCAGCGAGGTGAACACGCGGAACGGGTTCTGCGCCAGGGCCGCGCCGGTAAGCGGTCGGAACGCGGTGGAATGCACCGGCACGCCGGCCACCGACAGATCGTAGTAGGCCACCGGGAACATGCCCATGACCGCGAACAGGCGGCGCAGCGTGGCCAGTTCCTGCGGGGTGCCGACGCGGATCGCGCCGTGGCGCTCTTCGTCCAGGCGTGCGCGCTCGTCGTTGCGCTGCAGCTGCGCGGCCAGCGCCGGGTCCTGCGCAAGCACCTCCGCGTTGATCCGCTCCACCAGTTCCACCAACGTGCCGTACAGCGGCACTTCGGTGCGGTACATGCGGGACATGGCCTGGGCGAACAGGCGGCGGATCACGTCAGGCGAAACGAAAGAGGCGCTCATCAGTCACTCGAATGCGGGAACGGGAACGGCGAGAGCCGTATTGTGGCCGCCGTTTGCGGGGAACACCATCGGTAGCGCCGGGCCATGCCCGGCGGCCTCCTGGGCCGCGCGTCGCGCTCGCCGGGCATGGCCCGGCGCTACCGCAGCTGGCGCTTCAGCGTGGCATCGAGGGTGATCGGCCGGTCCCAGTGCTCGTAGCTGGCCACGATGGCGTGGCGCACGGCGCGGACATGCAGGTTGTCCGGCTTCACCGGCATGCGCGTGACCACCGCCTCCCAGCCCCCTTCCGGGTTCTGGCTGAAGGCGCGCACGCTGTCGCGGCAGGTCTGGCCGCTGGCCTTGGCCCAGAAGCAGGCGAAGTAGATATCGCCGGCCTGCCAGCCGTGATTGGTGAACAGTGCGCTGACATAGCCGCGCGGCACGTTGGCGTAGCGCGATACCTCGTCGAGGAAGGCATCAGGGTAGCGCTCGGCGTAGTGATTGATGTCCTGCAGCTGGGCATCCAGCCAGCGGTCACCGGTTTCAACCGTGTAGGCCGCCGAACGTTCGGCGGTCTGCTGGGCCAGCACGGTGGCCGGCGCCAGCAGCAGGAGCGACAGCAGCAGGAGCGAGCACATCTGGATCGGGACACGGTTCATGCCCCGATTCTGCCGCAGCCGCCGGGTCCTGTCAGGCCGCTGCAGCGGCCTTGGCCTCGATCGTGGCCAGCGCGGCCGGCCAATCCCAGGCGGTATCGGCGGTGACCATGCGCGGTTCGTCGTCGGCCACGCCATGCTGGGTTTCGTGTGCCCAGGTGACCGCGTACGGGGTGTGGATGCCCCAGCCGCCGAGGGTGACCACCGGCTCGATATCCGAGCGCAGCGAGTTGCCGACCATCACGAACTGCTGCATCGGCAGATCGAATTCGGACAGCACGCGGGCGTAGGTTTCCGGATCCTTCTCGGAGACGATCTCGATGCGCGGGAACAGCTCGTGCAGCTTGGCCACCTTGATCTTGGCCTCCTGGTGGAACAGGTCGCCCTTGGTGATCAGCACCACCGGGTACTGCTCGGCGATGGTTGCCACCGATTCGCGCACGCCGTCGATCAGGTCGACCGGGTGGCGCAGGGTTTCATGGCCGATATCCAGCATGCGCTGGATGTCCTTGGCGTCGATGCGCTGGCCGGTGATGTCGATGGCCGCTTCGATCATCGACAGGACCATGCCCTTCACCCCATAGCCGAACACGGCCAGGTTGCGCTGCTGCACTTCCAGAAGGTGGCGGGCGGTCTGGGTGTCGTGCACGTCGACGTAGCGCGACAGCAGGTCCAGGTAGTCCTGCTCGGCCTTGCGGTAATAGTCCTCGCTCTTCCACAGCGTGTCGTCACCGTCAAAACCGACCAGGCCGATGGCGCGCGAGCGCGCAGGCGTGGAGGCGTTCATCCGACAAGGATACAGGGGTGCGGAGGGCAACAAAAACCCGGGCGGCCTTCGCCGCCCGGGCCCCATGCACCGGTTGCCCCGAACACAACCGGATTCATTCAACCGGTTTCATTCAACGGCGATCAGTTGCCGCCGCCGGCACCTGCACCCGCCCCGGCCTGCTGGGCAGCGACGAAGGCCTTGTACTCATCAGCGCTGAGCTCGCCGTCCTTGTTGGTGTCGGCCTGGTCGAACACCTGGGCCAGGCCCGCGTTCACCTGTGCCTCGGACTTGCTGATGGTGCCGTTGCCATCGGTATCGATGCTGGCCCAGGTCTGGCCGCCGCCACTGGCCTGTGCCTGCGCCGACGCAGCCGCACTGGAGGCCTGGTCAGCCGCCTGGCCCGCCTGGGCTGCCGACTGCTGGGCCTGCGCCGCCTGATTCTGTGCCTGGGCGGCCTGCTGCTGGGCGCTCTGCGCCATGGCTGGGACGGCCAGCACACTACCGGCGGCAACGATCAGGGCGAGCAGGGGCTTGCGGTTGCGAATAGTCATCAGGTGGATCTCCTTTGGGTGGTGGAGCGCGGGGTGTTGTCTCCGCACGGCACCTACCCTGCCACCGCGTTTCTGAATCGATTTTGCGCCGCGACCGCCGTGCATACATCCCATTAACCACTCGAAATGGCGCATGGTTTACTGCGGTGGTTAGGGCAAAGTGAGCGGTCCATAAGGCGCACATTCAACGCAGCCGGATTTAACCGGTACGCAACGAAAAACCTGCGTCAATCGACGTTCCGCGTGGATGACCGCGAACTGAACAAGACCCATCCGAGTGCAACACCGGAGAGCGCGCCGGCGATTTCCAGCACCACGCGGCTGCCGAGTTCGTTGGGGTCGTGGATGGTGGAGAGGAAGATGCGCGCATACAGCGGCGACTCCAGCCGGACGATGCCCATGTAGAACAGCTTCCACATGTCGATGCCGGCAGAGATGGCGACGGAGAACACGCAGGCCCAGCCAATGGCATGGCCCATCGACCAGCGCAACACGCGGCACAGGTGATGCCAGAGGAAGTACACCAGCAGCCCGACCAGCAGGGCGATGGCACCGGCTTCGAGGGAGCCGAGCAGGCCGAAGTGCAGGGGAAGGTTCATGCAGGTGGGCAGTTGGGAGGCGGTAGTGAGTGTAAGGGTATTGGCAGGGCTTGCAGCCCTGCACCTGCAGAAGCAACTTCAACGTCAAAAGCCAGAGCGGCATTCCGTGGGATGGCAGGGCACTGTGGGTGTGCGGGGACGCCGTGAACCCATCCATGGGGGCTTGGTCGCCGCTTGCTCGTGTGCGCTGTCCTGCGCACACGGCAAGACCGGGGTTGGGCGTCCTGCCCAACCCGCCCGAGGCATGCCTCGGGCCCATGCGGCTCACACCCCGCAAACCCACAGTGCCCTGCCTTCGACAGTTGGTCGGCGGCTGTTGGTGGGTGCCGACCGTTGGTCGGCACATCTGTCAGATGTCGATTTTCATAATGAGGTCGGGTTCCGTGCCGACCAACGGTCGACACCCACCACCATCAGCAGCGGGCGCCAACAGGCCGCAGAAATCTGTCGAAGGCGGGGTGGGTCCGGTGGAAGGGGCGTGAGTGCCATGGATGGCGCGACCGAGCCTCCATGGATGGATTTACGGCGTCCCCTGCCACTGGACCCACCCCGCCCAGCCACAGGAACCCGGCTTTTGACGTTGCTTCGGCCATTGTCGTTGATTGCAGCAGGTGCAGGGCTGCCAGCCCTGCCGGTACAAACCCCCGGCCGGGCTGGCAGAATAGGCGTCTCTGCCGTTATCCGAAGCCGCCGATGCGCCTCTCCCAGTTCCACCTGCACACCACCAAGGAAACCCCCAGCGACGCCGAGCTGACCAGCCACCGGTTGATGCTGCGGGCGGGCATGATCCGCAAGCTGGCATCGGGCCTGTACACCTGGTCGCCGCTGGGCCTGCGCGTGCTGCGCAAGGTCGAGCGCATCGTGCGCGAGGAAATGGACCGCGCCGGTGCCGTCGAATTCCAGATTCCGACCATCCAGCCGAAGGAACTGTGGGAGCAGACCGGCCGCTGGGAAAAGTTCGGCCCGCAGCTGCTGAAGATCAAGGACCGCAAGGAACAGACCTTCTGCTACAGCCCCACCGCCGAAGAAGCGGCCTGCGATTTCGCGCGCAGCGAGCTGTCCAGCTACAAGCAGCTGCCGGTCAACTTCTACCAGATCCAGACCAAGTTCCGCGACGAAATCCGCCCGCGTTTCGGCGTGATGCGCGCGCGCGAATTCCTGATGAAGGATGCGTATTCGTTCCACCTGCACGATGACTGCCTGGTGCGCGAGTACGAAAACATGAAGGCGGCCTACAGCCGCATCTTCACCCGCCTCGGCCTCGATTTCCGCATGGTCCAGGCCGATTCCGGCGCCATCGGTGGCGATGCCTCGCAGGAATTCCACGTCATCGCCGATTCGGGCGAGGACGCGCTGGTGTTCTCCACCGGTTCGGATTATGCCGCCAACATGGAAGCCGCCGTGGCCGCCGACCCGGCACCGCGTGCAGCGGCCACCGAAACCATGCGCAAGGTGGACACCCCCACACAGAAGACCTGCGAGGACGTCGCCGGCCTGCTCGGCCTCGACCTGACCCGCACCGTGAAGTCGGTGGCGCTGATGACCGAGGCCGGCTTCGTGTTGGCCTTGGTCCGTGGCGACCATGACGTCAACGAGATCAAGCTGGGCAAGGTCGCCGGCCTGGAAGACCAGCGCTTCGCCAGCGAGGCGGAAATCGCCGAGTACCTGGGCAGCGTGCCGGGCTTCCTCGGCCCGGTCGCCCCGGCAAAGGCCATCCGTGTGGTCGCCGACCGTGAAGTGGCAGCCATGGCCGACTTCGTCGTCGGCGCCAACGAGGCCGGTTTCCATCTGGCCGGCGTCAACTGGGGCCGCGACCTGGCCGAGCCGGAAGTGGCCGACATCCGCAACGTGCAGGCCGGTGACCGCGCCGTCGATGGCGGCGAGCTGAAGATCGCCCGCGGCATCGAGGTCGGCCACGTCTTCCAGCTGGGCCGCAAGTACGCCGACGCGCTCGACGCCACCGTGCTGGACGAGAACGGCAAGGCCGCGGTGATGGCGATGGGCTGCTATGGCATCGGCATTTCCCGCGTGGTCGCTGCGGCGATCGAACAGAACCACGATGACGCCGGCATCATCTGGCCCGAGGCGATGGCGCCTTGGCAGGTAGTGGTGTGCGTGATCAACCCGAAGGGCGACGCCGGCGTGGCCGAAGCGGCGGCCGGCCTGCTGCAGGAACTGCGCGATGCGGGCCTGGATGCAGCGCTGGACGACCGTGGCCTGCGCCCGGGCGCCATGTTCGCCGACATGGAACTGATCGGCGTCCCGCACCGGGTCGTGGTCAGCGAACGCGGCCTGGCCGCCGGCACCTTCGAATACCGTTCGCGCCGTGCCAGCGAGGCGGAAAGCCTCGACAAGACCACCCTGCTGCAGCGACTGCAGGGCTGATCAGAGAGACCGGGGCCTGCCCCGGTCTTTTTTTGCCTGTTTTGTGCGCACCAGCAACTCCACCGGACATAATCCGGTCAAAATAGACGCATTGGGGCCGCCCGGCCGCCATGTCGCGACTGCCGATGTTTGTGCTGGGATTAATTCGTCATTATTCTGTCCCGCGACGCCACGGACCGGCTCGTCCCTGTCCCTAATTCAGTTTCCGGAGTAATCGTTAATGAGCATCGACCTGAGCGGCCTGTCGGCACGCGAGCTGGGCGCCCTGATCCGTACCGCCAAGAAGCAGCAGACCATCGTGGCCAAGCGTCGCCCGATCACCAAGGTGCGTGCCCAGCTGAGCAAGCTGGCGAAGGCCGAGGGTTACACCATCGAGGAACTGTTCGGTGATGCCCCGGCTGCCCCGCGCGCCCGCAAGGCAACGAAGGCCACCAAGGCACCGGCGAAGACCGCCGGCCGCAAGCTGGGCAAGGTTGCCCCCAAGTACCGTAATCCGGCCAACCCGAAGGAAACCTGGACCGGCCGTGGCAAGCAGCCGCGCTGGATGGCCGAACTGACCGCCAAGGGCGGCAAGAAGCCGGAAGATTTCCTGATCAAGAAGGCGTGAGGCCGAATATCAGGTTGGAATGAAAGACGCCGGCGAAAGCCGGCGTTTTCTATTCGGTAGCGCCGGGCCATGCCCGACGAGCGCAGCGGCAGTTCTCGCCGATCCGCCGGGCATGGCCCGGCGCTATTCGATCACAGGGTCTTGCGGGCCGGCATCAGCAGGTTGCCGAACAGCAGACCGGCCACGAGCGCCATCACCACGTTGAGCACGGTGAGGAACACGCTCTGCCCTGCGCCCACGTCCTGCTGCTGCACCAGGGTCAGCACGCCGCGCAGGCTGGTGCTGCCGGGCACCATCATGATGATGCCCGGCAGGCGGATGATCGCGCCCGGGCGCCCGACCAGGCGGCCGAACAGATTACCGCCGGCGGTCAGCAGCATCGCAGACAGGAAAATACCGGCCGGTGCGCCCCAGGCGTGGCCACCGAATTTGGAAATGGCATAACCGGCCACCGAGGCCGCCATCACCCACGGATAATCGCGGCGGTTGGCCTTGAACAGCATGGCGAAGGCGAATGCCGCGGTCAGCAGCGAGCCCCATTCCACCCATGGCCCCTGCGGCCGCGTGGCACGGATCACCGGCTCCAGGCCCAGCACATCGGCCAGGGTCACCGCGATCATCGCGCCGACGCTGAGTTTCATGATGGTGGTCAGCGCACCGGCGAAACGCGCAGTGCCCGATACCCAGTGCTGGCTGGCCAGTTCATTGACCGCATTGGTCAGCGACATGCCGGGCAGCAGCACCACCAGCGAAGCAATGATGACGGTATTGAGATTGAGCGCGCCGATGAACGCGGCCACCAGCGTGGCAACCATGCCAGCCAGCAGCGCGGCCAATGCCTCGGCGGCCTCGCGGGTGGCCGGGCGGCGGTCAGTGACCATGCCCAGCAGGCCGATCATCAGACCAATGACACCGGCGGTGGCGATATCCAGCCACGGTAGCTTCCACATGCCGGCCACGCCGGCCGCGCCCAGGCTGAAGGACAGGATGGTGCGCAGCTTGCCGCGCCGGCCGGGATCCTTGTCCAGCTGGCGCAGGGCGGTATGGCCCTGGGCGATGCTCATGCGGCCGTTGGACACTTCCTCGGCGATGCGGTCGGCCACGCTCAGTTTGTGCAGGTCGTTCTCGCCCGGTGCCAGGCGGATCACCCGGGTGATGTCACTGGAACCGATGGCCTGCGCCGGATCGCTGAAGCTGAGGATGATGCCGGTGGGGTTGGACCACGGCTCACAGTCGAGATCGAGCTGGCGCGCCAGGGCCACCACGGCCGTTTCCAGGCGCTGTGCGGTGGTGCCGTAGCTGTGCAGGCGCCCGGCGATCTCGGAAACGAATGCCACGCGCTGTGCGTAGGTTGCCTGGGGCGTAGGGATCGTGTGAGCGTCTGCAGACATGCGCCGTAGTATTACCTACACGGGGCCCGGCAGGAGAAATTCATCCCGGTTCGACGCGGCGCGCAGGACGAAACGGTTATGCTGCGAACCGAATGGCCCCCATGACCCCGAACCACGCCCCCCGGCTTGAACAGGACGCCCACGATCCCGGGCTGATCCGCCTGTCCGGGCACTGGACCCTGAAGACCGCGCTGGACGCGGCCGAGGTGCTGCGTGACATTCCCGACACGTTGACCGGCATCGATGCCACCGGCATCGAACAGCTGGACTCGGCCGGCGTGCTGCAGGTGCTGCGCGTGGCCCATCGTGCCGACCTCGGCGAACAGGCACTGCAGTTCCGCCCGGACCACCAGGCGCTGGTGTGCACCATCGAGGAAGTGGCCGACGACCGCCCCAAGCCCAAGCGCGATTTCGGCGTGCTGGCCGCGCTCGAACGCCTCGGCGTCAGCGTCCATGCCACCGGCCACAACATCAAGGCGCTGTGCAGCTTCCTCGGCGAGAACCTGGTGAAGGCCGCGCGGCTGGTGAAGGAACCGCGGCGCTTCCGCCTGACCGCCACCGTGCACCAGATGGAACAGGTGGGCCTGGATGCAGTGCCGCTGGTGGCGCTGCTGTCCTACCTGGTCGGCGCGGTCATCGCCTTCCTCGGCTCGACCATCCTGCGCGACTTCGGTGCGGAGATCTACGTGGTCGAACTGGTCAACATCGCCTTCCTGCGCGAGTTCGCCGTGCTGCTCACCGCCATCGTACTGGCCGGCCGCACCGCCAGTGCATTCACCGCGCAGATCGGTGCGATGAAGGCGCGCGAGGAGATCGATGCGATGCGCACGCTCGGCCTGGACCCGGTCGACCTGCTGGTGCTGCCGCGCCTGCTTGCCCTGCTGGTGACCCTGCCGCTGCTGACCTTCATCGCGATGATCGCCGGCCTGGCCGGCGGCATCACCGTCGGCGCGTTCGACCTGGACATCCCGCCGCAGATGTACATCGCGCGCATGCACGAAACCATGGAAGTGCGTCACCTGCTGGTGGGCCTGTCCAAGGCGCCGGTGTTCGCGCTGGTGATAGGCCTGATCGGCTGCCTGGAGGGGCTGAAGGTGGAAGGCACCGCGCAGTCGGTGGGCGAGCGCACCACCTCCAGCGTGGTGCAGGCCATCTCGCTGGTGATCATCCTCGATGCGTTCGCCGCGTTGTGGTTCATGAAGATGGGCTGGTGACATGAGCGCTCACGACACCCCCACCGACACCGCCATGCAGGACGACCAGGGCCAGGACCTGGCCATCCGCGTGCGCGGGCTGGTCAACCGCTTCGGCAGCCAGACCGTGCACCAGGGCCTGGACCTGGACGTGCGCCGCGGTGAGATCCTCGGCGTGGTTGGCGGGTCGGGCACCGGCAAATCTGTGCTGATGCGCTCGATCCTCGGCCTGCGCGTACCCGACGAAGGACAGATCGAAGTGCTCGGCCGCGACGCGCGCGCCGACGATGCCGAAAGCCGCCTGCACATCGAGCGCAATACCGGCGTGCTGTTCCAGGATGGCGCGCTGTTCTCCTCGCTGACCGTTGGCGAGAACGTGCAGGTGCCGCTGAAGGAACACCACCGCGAGCTGCCCGAGCGCTGGCACTACGAACTGGCCCTGCTGAAGGTGAAGCTGGCCGGCCTGCCCGCGGATGCGATCAACAAGCTGCCTTCGCAGCTGTCCGGCGGCATGCGCAAGCGCGCCGGCCTGGCCCGTGCGCTGGCGCTGGACCCGCCGCTGCTGTTTCTGGACGAACCCACCGCCGGCCTGGACCCGATCGGCGCGGCCGCCTTCGACCGCCTGATCAAGACGCTGCAGGAGGCATTGGGGCTGACTGTGTTCCTGATCACCCACGATCTGGACACGCTCTATGCCATCTGCGACCGGGTGGCGGTGATCGCCGACCGCAAGGTGGTGGCCAACGCGCCGCTGTCCGAACTCGAGCAACTGGACCATCCATGGATCCAGGAATACTTCCACGGACCCCGTGCGCGTGCCGCACGCGGCGAACAGATCAAGAGTGCCTGAGCCATGGAAACCAAAGCCAACTACGTGCTGATCGGCGCGTTCACCCTGATCACCGGCCTGGCCCTGCTGGCCTTCGGCCTGTGGGCGGCCAAGTACTCCTCCGACCGCACCTGGCAGGAATACCGCGTGGTGTTCCGCGAGGCGGTCACCGGCCTGTCGGTCGGCAGCCCGGTGCAGTACAACGGCATCGCGGTGGGTTCGATCACCGAACTGAACCTGGTGCCCGATGACCCACGCCAGGTGGTCGCGCGCATCCGCCTGAACTCCAACACCCCGGTCAAGACCGATACCCGCGCCAAGCTGGCCATCACCAGCCTGACCGGTCCGTCGATCATCCAGCTCAGCGGCGGCACGCCGCAGGCACCGACGCTGACCACCGTCAACAAGGATCCGGCGCCGATCATCCCGACCACGCCGTCGGCCCTGCAGAACATCACCGACGTGGCCAACCGCATCGTCGAGCGCATGGACCAGGTCCTCAGCGACCGCAACGTGGCCTCGATCAATGCCACTCTGGCCAACCTGGAAACCATCAGCGGCGGTCTGGCCGACCGCGACCAGGGCACCCAGGCGCTGCTGCTCAGCGCGCGCGATGCCGCACGCAGCCTGGACACCACGCTGAAGACCACCAACGGCACCATCGAGCGCCTCGACAAGAACCTGGTGCAGCAGCTGCCGGGCATCATCGACAAGCTCGACGCCACCCTGGGCAAGCTCGATTCGGCGGCCGGCAATGCCGATTCGATCCTCGGCGAGAACCGCGCGGCCATCAACAGCTTCGCCAACGATGGCCTCGGCCAGCTGGGCCCGACCCTGAATGAACTGCGTGGCCTGATCCGCGACCTGCGCCGGGTCAGCGACCGCCTCGAGAACAATCCCGCGCGCTACCTGCTGGGCCGCGACGCACCGAAGGAGTTCGAACCCAAATGAGCCCGATGACCCTTCCGCGCCTGCTGCTGGCCGCCTCGGCCGTCACCCTGCTGGGTGGCTGCTCGATCCTTGGCAGTGGCGACAAGAGCCCGGTCACCCTGTACTCGCCCGCCGTGCAGGTGAAGGTGGACCCGAGCTGGCCGCAGGCCGACTGGCAGCTGGTGGTGTCCAAGCCCAGCGCCGCGCGCATGGTCGACAGCCCGCGCATCAACGTGCGGCCGACGCCGTCCGAGCTGGAGATCTACAAGGGTGCCAGCTGGGCGCAGCCGGCCACCGACATCATCGAGGACACCCTGCTGCGCGGCTTCGAGGATTCCGGCCGCCTGCGCGGCGTGGCCCGCACCGCCGCCGGCATCCGTGCCGACTACAAGCTGGCCACTGATATCCGCCGCTTCGAATCGGATTACCAGGGCCAGGCCACGCCGACGGTGGTGATCGAAGTGAATGCCAAGCTGATCCACACCACCGACCAGCGCGTGGTGGCCGACCGCACCTTCCGCCAGGCACAGCCGGTGGGCAGCACCGACGTGCCGGCCGTGGCCGCCGCCTTCGAGCGTGGCCTGCAGCAGCTGGCGCAGGACGTGGTGGGCTGGACGCTGGTGAACGGACAGCGCGACGCGGCTGCGCTGACGCGTTGAGCCTTAGCCGCTGCGCTCGCCGGGCCTGGCCCGGCGCTACCCCTTGTTCAATCCAGGTGGCGACGGGCCATGCCCGGCGGAACGCCCTCAGCGGGGCTGGATCCAGCGGAACGTCAGGTTGATGCGCTCGCCCTGCACCCGTGCCATCTTCGGCAGCGCGTGCTGGTAGAAGCGCTGGGTGCTGCCGCCCATCAGCAACAGGTCGCCGTGGCCGAGCAGGAATTCGGCCTTGCGCGAAGGATCCTCGCGCCGTCGCAGCAGGAAGCGGCGCGCCGAGCCCAGGCTGAGCGAGGCGATGAGCGGCGACGGCCCCAGCTCCGGTTCGTCATCGCTGTGCCAGCCCATGTAATCGCCGCCGTTGCGGTAGCGGTTGACCAGCACGCTGTTGAACGCACCAATGCCCTGCGCCTGCAGGCGCTCGCGCAGGGCCTGCAGCCGCGGCGGCCACGGCAGCGGCACGAACTCAGCACCGGAATAGCGATAGCGCGCCTGCGGATCACCGATCCAGCAGCTCAGCCGGGGCGAATCCACCCAGTTGCCGAACATGCGGATGCGGTGCACCTCCCACGGCAGTTCCGCCTGCAGGGCAGGCAGCAGCGCATCGGCGGCGGCGGTGGGCAGCCAGCCCGGCAGGTGCTGGACGTCGGCATCGGGCAGGTCGTAGGGGAACAGCATCGCGCCACGCTAGCACGGCAGCCGCCGCGATCCGGTTTGCCGTGATGGCCGCCAGCGTCGAAAATGCGTCCATGACCCTTTCCACGACGTCCATGCCCGCCCTCGCCCGCCCTTCCCGGGGCGTGCCGCGATGAGTGGCAGCCTGCGCCAAGCCCTGTTCCCGCTGCTGCGTGCGGCCTTCCGGCTGCTGCCTCTGTCCGACGGGCAGCGCGACCGGCTGCGGACCCGCCTGCTGGCCCGTCATGGTGACTGGGTGCCGCCGCCGCCCAAGGGTCAGCAGGACACCGCCGGCCCCCGTTCGGGCGCGCAGCTGCGCTGGCGTGCCGACGAGGCCGCGATCGGCCACCGCAGCTATCGGCAGGACGCCCTGCCCACCCCGCTGCCGGCCACCCTTGTCGCTTTCTACCTGCCGCAGTTCCACACCTTCGCCGAGAATGACGCGTGGTGGGGCAAAGGCTTCACCGAGTGGCGCAACGTCACCCGCGCCTTGCCGCAGTTCGAAGGCCACATCCAACCGCGCCTGCCTGCCGATCTCGGCTTCTACGACCTGCGCAACCCGCAGGTGATGCGCGACCAGGCGAAGCTCGCCGCCGAACATGGCATCGGCGCGTTCTGCTTCTACTACTACTGGTTCAGTGGCCGCACCCTGATGGAGGACCCGCTGCAGCAGTGGCTGGCCGATGACAGCATCGATCTGCCGTTCTGCCTGTGCTGGGCCAACGAAAACTGGGCGCGGCGCTGGGATGGCCGCGACGAGGACATCCTGATCGGCCAGCAGCACAGCGCCGAGGATGACTTGGCCTTCATCGCCCACATCGCACCGTACCTGCGTGACCGGCGCGCACTGAAGGTCGCTGGCAGGCCGATGCTGCTGGTTTACCGCCCGCACCTGCTGCCCGATGCACGGGCGACCGCGGAGCGCTGGCGCCGCTGGTGCCGTGACCACGGTGTCGGCGAGATCCATCTGGCGTACGTCCAGGGCTTCGAACGGCCCGATCCGCGCGACATCGGCTTTGATGCCGCCGTCGAATTCCCGCCGAACATGAGCAATCCTGCCTCGCTGTCGGCGCAGCAGTGGCTGCTCAATCCCGGATTCAACGGCGACGTGCGCGACTGGCGCGAACTGGCTGCCGAAATCGGCGCGCGGCCGCTGCCGGACTACCCGCTCTATCCCGGCGTCAATCCCGGCTGGGACAACGAAGCACGACGCTCCGGCCGTGGCCGGGTGTACCTGCACGCCTCACCGCGCGGCTATCGCGACTGGCTGCGCCGGACGGTGCACGAGCGCCTGGCGTCGGCGCCGCAGGACCAGCGCCTGGTCTTCATCAATGCGTGGAACGAGTGGGCCGAAGGCGCCGTGCTGGAACCGGATGCACGGCTGGGCCATGCCTGGCTGCAGGCCACCCGCCAAGCACTCTCGCCGGCGCCACCGGCCGTTGCCATGCGCCGCCCCTGCGTCGTCATCCATGCCTGGTACCCGGACGTGTTCGCGGAGCTGCTGGAGAGCATACGGGCAACCGGTATCGACTGGCGAATCGTCGTAACCACGACCACCGCGCGCGAGGAGGAGATGAGTCAGATCCTCGCCGCCAGCGGCCTGGCCGGCGAGATCCACGCGTTTGCCAACCATGGCCGCGACATCCTGCCCTTCCTGCATATGGCCGAGAGGCTGCTGGAGGAAGGCGAAGACATCGTGCTGAAGCTGCACACCAAGCGCTCCACCCACCGCGCTGATGGCGAGCAATGGCGCAATGAACTGATCGACCGCCTGGTGGCGCCCGAGCGCGCCGCCCGCATCGTCCAGGCCTTCCGCGAACAGCCGGGCCTGGGCCTGGTGCCCCCCGAGGGCCACGTGCAGCGCCTGGACTACTTCTGGGGTGCCAACGAACGCAATGTGCAGGGGCTCCTGAGCCGCTTCGGTGTACCGCAGGCGGACACCGGCACCGATACCTTCATCGCCGGCAGCATGTTCTGGGTCCGCTTGGGTGCGCTGCGGCCGATGCTGGACACCCATCTGCAACCGTCGCTGTTCGATACCGAAGCCGGGCAGGTGGATGGCACGCTGGCGCATGCCATCGAGCGCACATTCACGCTGGTCGCGCGCCATGCCGGTTTCCACCAGCAGGATGCTGCCGCCCTGCTCGGGCTTCCACCGTCGCAGGATACCCCTTACGAGTACGCCCGGCGCGGCTGAGTGCAGGAGGCCAGTCGGCCTCCTGCGGTCCCCTCGATCAGGCCTGCCGGAACGGCACGCCGGTCTTTTCCTTCAGTTCGTCATCGGCCACGCCCGGCGCCGCTTCCACCAACACCAGACCATCATCGGTCACGTCGAACACGGCCAGGTCGGTGATGATGCGGTCGACCACGCCGACGCCGGTAAGCGGCAGCGAGCATTCGGCCAGGATCTTGTGCTCGCCGTTCTTCGCGGTGTGCTCCATCAGCACCACCACGCGCTGCACGCCGGCCACCAGGTCCATCGCGCCGCCCATGCCCTTGACCATCTTGCCGGGCACCATCCAGTTGGCCAGGTCGCCCTTGTCGGTCACCTGCATGGCGCCGAGGATGGCCAGATTGACGTGGCCGCCGCGGATCATCGCGAAGCTGTCATGGCTGCCGAAATAGCTGGCACCGGCACGCGCGGTGACGGTCTGCTTGCCGGCGTTGATCAGGTCGGCGTCCACTTCGGCGTCGGTCGGGAACGGGCCGATGCCGAGCAGGCCGTTCTCGGACTGCAGCCACACGTCCACGCCTTGGGGAATGTGGTTGGCCACCAGCGTCGGCAGGCCGATGCCGAGGTTCACGTAGGCGCCATCGGTCAGTTCACGGGCGGCACGTGCCGCCATCTCGTCACGGGTCCACGCCATGTCAGTTGCCCTCCGCGCGGATGGTGCGCTGTTCGATGCGTTTCTCGGGATGCGCGTTGTGCACGATGCGGTGCACGTAGATGCCCGGCAGGTGCACCTGGTCCGGGTCGATGGCGCCCACCGGCACCACCTCTTCCACTTCCACGATGCAGACCTTGCCGGCCATCGCGCAGGCCGGGTTGAAGTTGCGCGCGGTCTTGCGGAACACCAGGTTGCCGGCTTCGTCGGCCTTCCAGGCCTTGACCAGGGCGACGTCGGCACGCAGCGCGGTTTCCATCACGTAGTGCTTGCCGTCGAACTCGCGGGTTTCCTTGCCTTCGGCCACCACAGTGCCGTAGCCGGTGGCGGTGAAGAACGCCGGGATGCCCGCACCGCCGGCACGCAGGCGCTCGGCCAGGGTGCCCTGCGGGTTGAACTCCAGTTCCAGCTCACCGGCCAGGAACTGCCGTTCGAATTCCTTGTTCTCGCCCACGTAGGACGAAATCATCTTCTTGATCTGCCGTGTTTCCAGCAGCTGGCCGAGGCCGAAGCCGTCGACGCCGGCATTGTTGGAGATCACGGTCAGGCCCTTGGCGCCGCTGTCGCGCAGTGCGGCGATCAGCGCCTCGGGAATGCCACACAGGCCGAAGCCGCCCACGGCCAGGGTCTGGCCATCGGCGATGATGCCCTGCAGGGCCTCCGCCGCCGAGGCGAAGCGCTTGCTGCGCTTGCCGCCGGTCGTTGCCGGGTTGTTCATCTACGCCCTCACCTCGTTGATGTAATCGCACCATTCTAGGCCAGCATGCCGGCCGGTCACGTGGCGTTGCGGCATGGAAACGATTCCCACACGGGGCTGGCATTACACTAGTGGACTGAACTCACCAAGGACTCGCTAGATGCCCCTGCCCGCCTTCAAGGCCTATGACATCCGCGGCCGCGTGCCGGAAGAACTGAACGAAGACCTGGCCCGCCGCATCGGCGTGGCCCTGGCCGCTCAGCTCGCGCCGGGCCCGGTAGTACTGGGACATGACGTCCGCCTGACCAGCCCTGCCCTGCAGGACGCGCTCGCCGCCGGCCTGCGTGGCGTGGGCCGCGAAGTGATCGACATCGGCCTGTGCGGCACCGAAGAGGTCTACTTCCAGACCGACCACCTGGGCGCCGCCGGTGGCGTGATGGTGACCGCCAGCCACAACCCGATGGACTACAACGGGATGAAGCTGGTCAAGGAAAACGCGCGGCCGATCAGCTCCGATACCGGCCTGTTCGCGATCTCCGACGCCGTGGCCGCCGATACGGGTACGCCGCAGCCGCCGAGCGCGGCGCAGACCGCCCGCCACGACAAGCGCGCCTACATCGACCACCTGCTGAGCTACGTCGATGCCAGCAAGCTCAAGCCGCTGAAGCTGGTGGTCAACGCCGGCAACGGTGGCGCCGGTGCCATCGTCGACCTGCTCGCACCGCACCTGCCGCTGGAATTCATCCGCATCTGCCATGAACCCGATGGCAACTTCCCCAACGGCATCCCCAACCCGCTGCTGCCGGAAAACCGCGCCGCCACCGCCGAGGCCGTGCGCGAACACGGTGCCGACTTCGGCATCGCCTGGGACGGCGATTTTGATCGCTGCTTCTTCTTCGACCACACCGGCCGCTTCATCGAAGGCTACTATCTGGTCGGCCTGCTGGCCAAGGCCATCCTCGCCCGCCAGCCGGGCGGCAAGGTCGTGCACGACCCGCGCCTGGTCTGGAACACCGTCGAAATGGTCGAAGCGGCCGGCGGCGTGCCGGTGCTGTGCAAGAGCGGCCACGCCTTCATCAAGGAAAAGATGCGCGCCGAGGATGCGGTGTACGGCGGCGAGATGAGCGCCCACCACTACTTCCGCGAATTCGCCTACGCCGACTCCGGCATGATCCCGTGGCTGCTGATCGCGCAGCTGGTGTCCGAGAGCGGCCGCTCGCTGGCCGACTGGGTGGAGGACCGCATGGCGGCGTTCCCCTGCAGCGGCGAGATCAACTTCAAGGTGGCTGACGCCAAGGCGGCCGTTGCCCGCGTGATGGCACACTTCGCCGCGCAGTCGCCGGCGCTTGACCATACCGATGGCATCAGCGCCGATTTCGGCGACTGGCGCTTCAACCTGCGCAGCTCCAACACCGAACCGCTGCTGCGCCTGAACGTCGAAGCCCGCGGTGACGCGGCGCTGCTGCAGGCGCGTACCGACGAGCTGTCGCAGCTCATCCAGCAGTAATCGAGGCCTCCATGAGCAGTATCCAACCCGTCATCCTGTCCGGCGGCTCCGGCACGCGGCTCTGGCCGCTTTCGCGCGAGGCTTACCCGAAGCAGTTCCTGCCGTTGGCCGGCCAGCTGACCATGCTGCAGGCCACATGGCAGCGGGTAGCCCCCATCGCCAGCCGCGGGCCGCTGGTGATCGCCAACGAGGAACACCGCTTCGTCGCCGCCGAACAGCTGCAGCAGGTCGGCGCGGCGCCTGCCGCGATCATCCTCGAGCCAGTTGGCCGCAACACCGCGCCGGCAATCGCGGTAGCTGCCCTGGAAGCCACCCGTGACGGCGCCGATGCGCTGCTGCTGGTGCTGCCCTCGGACCACGTGATCACTGATGAAGCAGCATTCCGCAGCGCGGCGCAGGCGGCTGCCAGCGCGGCCGAAGCCGGCAAGTTGGTGACCTTCGGCATCGTGCCCACGGGCCCGGAAACCGGCTACGGCTACATCAAGGCGGCCAATGGCCAGGGTCTTCGCGCCGTCGAGCGTTTCGTCGAGAAACCCGACCTGGAAACCGCCAGCGGCTACGTGGCCAGCGGCCAGTACTACTGGAACAGCGGCATGTTCCTGTTCAAGGCGTCGCGCTACCTGCAGGAGCTGGAACGCTTCCAGCCGGCGATGCTGGCCGGCATCCGCACGGCGTGGCAGCAGTCGCGCCGCGATGCCGATTTCACCCGTCTGGACAAGGACGCGTTCGCCGCGGTGCCGTCCGATTCCATCGACTACGCAGTGATGGAAAAGACCGCCGACGCGGTGGTGATTCCGCTCGACGCAGGCTGGAACGATGTCGGCTCGTGGACGGCGTTGCGCGATGTCTCGCAGCAGGATGGCGACGGCAATGCCCACCAGGGCGATGTGATCGCCATCGACTGCCGCAACACCTACGCCTACGGCCAGCGCCTGGTAGCGATGGTCGGCCTGGACGACGTGATCGTGGTGGAGACCGACGACGCGGTGCTGGTCGGCAAGGCCGACCGCATGCAGGAGGTCAAGACGGTGGTGGCGCAGCTGAAGGCCGATGGCCGCAGCGAAGCCAGCTGGCACCGTAAGGTGTACCGCCCGTGGGGCGCCTACGATTCGATCGACAACGGCGAGCGTTTCCAGGTCAAGCGCATCACGGTCAAGCCGGGTGGCACGCTGAGCCTGCAGATGCACCACCATCGCGCCGAACACTGGATCGTGGTCAGCGGCACTGCCGAGGTGACCCGCGGCGACGAAGTGATCCTGCTGAGCGAGAACCAGAGCACCTACATCCCGCTGGGCGTTACCCATCGCCTGCGCAATCCGGGCAAGCTGCCGCTGGAGCTGATCGAAGTGCAGTCCGGCAGTTACCTGGGCGAGGATGACATCGTGCGCTTCGAGGACACGTACGGGCGCAGTTGATCAGGCGCCATCGGGCTTAACGGTAGCGCCGGCCCATGGCCGGCGGGCGCAGCGGCTTGCAGGCACCCGCCGGGCATGGCCCGGCGCTACCGCTATCAGGCGATTTCAGCCATGACCCGCTTCAGGCCGTCCTGCCAGGACGGCAGCACGATGCCGAAGTCCTGCTGCAGCCTGCGGTTGTCCAGCACCGACCACGCCGGACGCTTGGCCGGGGTCGGGTACGCGGAACTGGGAATCGCCTCGATGGCCGGCACCTTCGCCAGCACGCCCGTGGCCAGCGCCTCGGCGAAAATCGCTTCGGCAAACCCATGCCAGCTGGTCTGGCCGCTGGCGGTCAGGTGCCAGGTACCCGACAGCTGGGCCGGGTGCTGCAGCGCCTGTGCGGTGACATCGGCGATCAGCGCGGCCGGGGTCGGCGTGCCGATCTGGTCAGCCACCACCCGCAGCTGATCACGCTCGGCGCCGACCCGCAGCATCGTGCGCAGGAAATTTGCGCCGTGCGAGGCGTACACCCACGCCGTGCGGAAGATCAGGTGGCGGCCACCGGCGGCGCGCACGGCGTCTTCGCCATCCCGCTTGCTGGTGCCATAGACGCCCAGCGGTGCGGTCGCTTCGTCTTCGCGGTAGGGAGCGCTGCCCTGGCCATCGAACACGTAGTCGGTGGAGTAATGCACGAACGGCACGCCGTGGGCTGCACACCAGCGCGCGATCACGCCCGGCGCCTGCGCGTTGGCCGCGAACGCGGCCTCCACGTCCTGCTCGGCACGGTCGACTGCCGTGTAGGCGGCGGCATTGACCACGACCGACGGCTGCAGGCGGTCCAGCAGCGCCGGCAGGCTGTCGGGCTGGCCGAAATCGGCTACCTCGCACGCACTGCCATCGGGCAGCTGGCCGCTGCGCGTGGTCGCCAGCACCGGCCCCAACGGGGCCAGTGCGCGCAGCAATTCCTGCCCGACCTGCCCGTTACCACCAAAGACCAGCAAGGTCATGCGCTGTAGACCGGCAGACGGTCCTCGGCGATGTCCTTCAGGAAGGGCGCGCTCTCATCCTTGGCCGACAGGGTCGGTGCGCTCACCGGCCAGTCCACCGCGATGTCGGCATCGTTCCAGCGCACGCCGGCATCGAAGTCCTTCAGGTAGACCTCGGTGCACAGATAGCTGAACACTGCACGCTCGGACAGCACGGCAAAGCCATGGGCGAAGCCCTCTGGAATCCAGAACTGCTTCTTGTTCTCCGCGCTCAGCACCACTGCTTCCCACTGGCCGAAGGTCGGCGAGCCGCGACGGATGTCGACGGCTACGTCATAGACCTCGCCTTCCAGCACGCTGACCAGCTTGCCCTGCGGGCGCGGCCACTGGTAATGCAGGCCGCGCAGCACGCCCTGCGCCGAGGTCGAGACGTTGCTCTGCACGAACCGGTCCGGCAGACCCAGCGCAGCGAAGCGCTCGGCATTCCAGTTTTCAAAGAAATAACCACGGGCATCACCGAACACCGCCGGCTCGATCACCACGCAGCCGGGCAGCTTGGTTTCAATCACTTTCACGGAACGACTCCACGCAGGGCGAGCTTGTGCAGGTACTGGCCGTAGCCATTCTTGATCAGCGGGGCGGCCAGCGCCTCCAGCTGCTCGGCATTGATCCAACCCTGGCCGAAGGCGATTTCCTCCGGGCAGCAGACCTGCAGGCCCTGACGGGTCTGGATGGTCTCGATGAAGTTGGAGGCTTCCAGCAGGGACTGGTGGGTGCCGGTATCGAGCCAGGCATAACCGCGGCCCAGCGCTTCCAGGTGCAGCTTGCCCTCGGCCAGGTAGCGCTTGTTGAGATCGGTGATCTCCAGCTCGCCACGCGGCGACGGCTTCAGTTCGGCAGCATGGGCGCTGGCGTTGCCGTCGTAGAAGTACAGGCCAGTGACGGCGTAGTTGGAACGCGGGTTCTCCGGCTTTTCCACCAGGTCCACCACCTTGCCGCTCTTGTCGAACTCGGCCACGCCGTAGCGCTCCGGATCGTTCACCCAGTAGCCGAACACGGTCGAGCCATCCACGCGCTGGTCGGCGCGCTTGAGCACCTCGCGCAGGCCATGGCCGTGGAAGATGTTGTCACCCAGCACCAGGCAGCTCGGCTTGCCGGCCACGAAGTCGCGGCCGATCAGGTAGGCCTGCGCCAGCCCGTCGGGGCTGGGCTGCACGGCGTACTGGATGTCCATGCCCCACTGCGAACCGTCGCCCAGCAGCTGCTGGAACAACGCCTGTTCGTGCGGGGTGTTGATGATCAGCACTTCACGGATGCCCGCCAGCATCAGCACGCTGAGCGGGTAGTAGATCATCGGCTTGTCGTACACCGGCAGCAGCTGCTTGCTGACGCCCTTGGTGATCGGATACAGCCGGGTGCCGGAGCCGCCGGCCAGGATGATGCCTTTACGCTGCGTCATGTTCTCTCCGGGTTTCAGGCGCTGGTGCCGATGCGCTGCAGGCGGTAGCTGCCGTCGAGCACGCCGTTGACCCATTCCTGGTTGTCCAGGTACCAGTCGACGGTGAAGGCGATGCCCTGTTCGAAGGTATACGCCGGTTCCCAGCCGAGGTCGTTCTTCAGCTTCGAGGCATCGATCGCGTAGCGGCGGTCATGGCCGGGGCGGTCAGCCACGTAGGTGATCTGGCTGCTGCGCGGCTGGCCATCCTCACGCGGGCGGCGCGCATCGAGCAGCGCGCAGATCGCCTGCACGACTTCGATGTTCTGCTTTTCCGAGTTGCCGCCGACGTTGTAGGTCTCGCCCACCTGGCCCTTGGCCAGCACGGTGCGGATCGCTTCGCAATGGTCGGTGACGAACAGCCAGTCACGCACCTGCTTGCCGTCGCCGTATACCGGCAGCGGTTCGCCGGCCAGCGCCTTGGCGATCACCAGCGGAATGAGCTTTTCGGGGAAGTGGTACGGGCCGTAGTTGTTGGAGCAGTTGGTGGTGAGCACCGGCAGCCCGTAGGTGTGGTGGAACGCGCGCACCAGGTGGTCCGACGCAGCCTTGGACGCCGAGTACGGCGAATTGGGCGCGTACGGGGTGGTTTCGCTGAACTTGCCGGTCTCGCCCAGGGTGCCGTACACCTCGTCGGTGGATACGTGCAGGAAGCGGAAGGCCGCGCCCTGCTCGGCCGGCAGGCCCTTCCAATGGTCGCGCACCGCTTCCAGCAGGCCCAGGGTGCCGACCACATTGGTCTGGATGAAGGCACCCGGACCGTCAATGGAGCGGTCGACATGGCTTTCGGCGGCGAAATTCAGCACCGCGTCGGGCTGGTGTTCGGCCAGCAGGCGGGCCACCAGGGCGCTGTCGCCGATGTCACCCTGCACGAACACGTGGTTCGGGTTGCCGTCCAGGCTGGACAGGGTCTTCAGGTTGCCGGCATAGGTCAGCGCGTCGAGATTGACGACCTTGACGCCGCGGGCGACGGCTTCGAGAACGAAGTTACCGCCAATGAAACCGGCGCCGCCGGTGACAAGCCAAGTGGACACTGCCTGTGCTCCTGAAAGTAATTCGAGGGACCGGGACCCTCGTGGTCCCGGCAAATCAACGCGAAAGCATACAACGGGCATCCTTCAACGCGTTATCACGGAGGTGAACTGGCACCGACCGGACTGCTGCGTTGCAGCACACAGGCTTTCACCATACGCATTCGCATGGTCACCCCAAGCCAGCTAGAATCGGGGTCCCACCCCCGAACCGGTTGCTGTGCGAGGACCGGACGTTTCCCGTTACTGTGATCCGGCCAGCGGCCGGCACTACAAGGATCGAGTACCAGATGAAAATCCTCGTCGCGTACAAGCGCGTGGTGGACTACAACGTCCGCATTCAGGTCAAGCCGGACGGTTCCGGCGTGGTCACCGACGGCGTCAAGCTGTCGCCCAATCCCTTCGATGAAATCGCGCTGGAAGAAGCCCTGCGCCTGCGCGACAAGGGCATCGCCTCCGAAGTCGTGGTCGCCACCATCGCCCCGGCCGACGCTCAGGCACACCTGCGCAATGGCTTGGCCATGGGTGCAAACCGTGCCATCCACGTCGTCACTGACCAGGCCATCCAGCCGCTGACCGCGGCCCGCACCCTGCTCAAGCTGGTCGAGAAGGAACGGCCGGACCTGGTGATCCTCGGCAAGCAGGCCATCGACGACGATGCCAACCAGACCGGCCAGATGCTGGCCACGCTGTGGGGCCGCCCGCAAGCGACCTTCGCCAGCAAGCTGGACGTTGCCGACGGCAAGGCCACGGTCACCCGCGAAGTCGACGCCGGCCTGGAAACGCTGGAAGTGGACCTGCCGGCCGTGGTCACCACCGACCTGCGCCTGAACGAACCGCGCTTCATCAAGCTGCCGGACATCATGAAGGCCAAGGCCAAGCCGCTGGAGAGCCTGCAGCTGGCCGACCTCGGCGTTGAAGCCGCCGATACCTTCAAGACCACCCAGTACGCCGCGCCGTCCAAGCGCAGCAAGGGTGTGATGGTCAAGGACGCAGCCGAACTGGTTGCCGCACTCAAGCAGAAGGGGCTGCTGTAATGAGCAAGATTCTCGTCATCGCCGAGCACCACGACGGCAAGCTCAACGCCGCCACCGCCAAGACCGTCAGCGCCGCCGCCGCCATCAGCGGTGCCAGCATCGACGTGCTGGTGCTGGCCGCCGACCCGGCCGCCGTGGCCGCTGAAGCCGCGAAGATCGCCGGCGTCGCCAAGGTCCTGACCGTGGCCAACGCCGCCAACGCGCAGGCCATCGCCCAGGTGCTGGCCCCGCAGATCGCGCAGCTGGCCAAGGGTTACACCCACGTCTTCGGCCCATCGACCACCTTCGGCAAGGACCTGATGCCCTGCGTGGCCGCCCTGCTGGGCGTCAACCAGGTGTCCGACCTCATGGCCGTGGAAGGCAGCCACACCTTCAAACGCCCGATCTACGCCGGCAACGCCATCATCACCGTCGAAGCGCCGGCCGACCAGATCGTGGTCGCCACTGTGCGCGCCGCGTCGTGGCCGGAAGCGGCCCAGGGTGGCAGCGCCGCCGTTGAAGCCGCCAGCGTCGATGCGGCCCTGCCGGCGCACACCCGCTTCGTCGGCTTGGCCGCCGGTGCCAGCGACCGCCCGGACCTGCAGAGCGCCAAGCGCGTGGTCTCCGGTGGCCGTGGCGTAGGTTCGGAAGAGAACTTCAAGGTCATCTTCCAGCTGGCCGACAAGCTTGGTGCCGCCGTCGGTGCCTCGCGCGCCGCAGTTGATGCCGGCTACGTGCCCAGCGACCTGCAGGTCGGCCAGACCGGCAAGATCATCGCGCCGGAACTGTACGTGGCCGTCGGCATCAGCGGTGCCATCCAGCACCTGACCGGCATCAAGGACGCCGGCACGATCGTGGCCATCAACAAGGACGCGGATTCGCCGATCTTCGAGATTGCTGATATCGGGCTGGTGGGGGATCTGTTTGCGATCCTGCCGGAGCTGGAAAAGGCGCTTTGACACCTTCGCCGATCGCCGTATGGGGGCGCCGTCCGCGTCGCTCCCCGTCACCCGGATGATTGCGACTGCATGATGCCGCGCTTCGTTCGCTTCCTGCTGTCCGGCGGCTCGGCCGCTGCGGCCGAATACCTCGTGTTCATCGCGCTGCAGAGCGCGCTGGGCAGCGCTTGGCTTGTACTGAGCCAGTCAACCAGCTTCGCCTGCGGCTTCGTCGTCAGCTTTCTGATGAACCGCCATTGGGTGTTCCGCAGCCAAGGCAACTGGCGCAGCGAGCTGGCGCGTTACGGCGCGCTGGCCGCCATCAACCTGGTGCTTGGCAACCTGGCCATGCTGTTGCTGGTGGACCACCTGCACCTGCATGTGCTGCTGGCAAAGTTCGTGGTCATGGGCATGATCGCGGCCTGGAACTACCTGATCTTCTCGCGCTTGGTGTTCAAGCCCACGACGGGCGCGTGACGTAGCAATCGAGGGGCCGGCAGCACCGGCCCCATCGGCACTCAGTCCCGCCGGCGCGCCCGGAACGGGGCGAACAGGGGATGCAGTACTTGGCGCGGGACGCTGGCGATGTCATACCCGATGAAGGCCAGCAGGAACTGCAGCCCACTCACGACCGCAATCGACGGCAGGACCACCGTACCGACGGCAGAGGCCTGCTGGGACTCCAGCGCCTGCCACCAGTGCCAGCCGCCGTAGAGCACGCCGCTGGCCAGCAGGCACGTGCCCGCCAGCAGCTCGAACGATGCAATGGACAGGTCGCGCAGGAAATAACGGTAGCCGATGCGCTTGAACAGGTTGCGCGCGTGCTTATAGGAGAACTCTGTCAGCACCTGGCCGATCTTGAGATTGCTCTCCTCGTCGCCGTAAGTCGCGTCCATCGGCACGTCGCACACCACCGCCCGCATGATGTTCAGGCGGAAGAGGATGTCGGTCTCGAAGAAATAGCGCCGGCTGATCGACGCATACGGCAGCCGCGCTGCGACATTGGCATGGATGGCGGTGTAGCCGTTGGTCGGGTCGAACACATCCCAGTAACCGGTAGATGCCTTGGTCATGAAGGAAAGACCGAGGTTGCCGACGCGCCTGACCAGCGGCATGCGGCGGATGTTGGACAGATCCCAGAAGCGGTTGCCCTTGGTGTAGTCGGCCTGGCCTTTCAGGATCGGGCCGATGAAGAGCGGCACCAGCGTGGGATCCATCTGCCCATCGCCATCCACCTTGACCAGGATAGACATGCCATCGGCAATCGCACGCTGGTAGCCCGTCATCACGGCTCCACCCACGCCCTGGTTCTGCTCGTGGCGCAGCACCACCACGCGCGGGTCCCGCGCCTGCTGTTCGATGAAGTCCCCGCTCGCATCCGGGCAGCGGTCGTCAACGCAGTAGATCGCATCGACCTCCGGACCAATGGCATCGATGACGCCCAGGATGTGGCGGCGGACCTTGTAGCAGGGAATCACCACGGCCACCTGCTGGCTCGGCGCTTCCATCGTGGCCTCAGACATGGCTTGCCTCACTGGATTGCGTTGGGCGGTCGCGCCAGAAGCTGCGACCGTGCACTGCCCGGCCCAGCACGAAGACCGCCAGCAGCGTGCTCAGTGGTGCCAGGAAGTAGTAATAGCGGAAATCATTGGCCATCGACGTTGCCATCGGCAGCACCATCTGCATCAGGATGAACAGCGAAAGGATCCACAGCGGACGGCCGGGTGCGATGAACACCAGCAGCGCCAGCAGCAGCACGAAGGCCGGCAGCAGGTTCCACACGAACACGTTCTGTACCGTGCCGCGGGTATCCACGAAACGGGAAACGAACTTGCGCTGGAATTCAACCAGCATGCCGGGACGTTCGCCACGCTCGAAGCGTTCGAGCACATCGCACTTGTCCGGGTCCATGCCGAACACCGTCGGGCAGTTCTCCATGATCGCCAGGTCATAGAACTTCATGCCGCCGAAGGCGGTGCTCGGCTGCAGCGTCGCCAGCATCATCTGCAGGCGGTCCGAACCGCACTGGGAGACATTGAGCAGGCAGAGCCGTGCGGTGCGGCGCAGGATCAGGCCGTACGCCTCATCGAGCTCCTGCGGGTCCGTCAGCACCACCTCGTTCATCAGGTAATCCGGGCGGTACTTCTCCGCATAGTCCGGCCCGAACACGCGGGCGGCCAGCGCCTGGTCCTGGCCAGGGTCGTTGCTGGTGTATCCACTCCGGTTGGCCACCATGCCCAGGAACGGCCCGGACACCGCCGAGATCTTCAACTTGGACAGGTGCGCGACATCATTCTTCACCAGGGGTGAAGCGGTGACCACCGACATCAGCAGCCAGCCGACGACCGCCGCCACGAAGGCCGCCCGATAGGGGCGTGCCGCCCACAGCTGGCGCACGCCGATGGCCAGCGGCAGCAGCAGGAAATTGATCGCCATGCCATGGCGGGTGGCAACGATGAGGAACAGCGACACGCCAAGCAGCACTGCATCGGCACGGCCCGCAAGCACGCCGGTCTGCCGCGACTGCAGCACCAGCGTTGCCAGGAACAGCAGGCAGTACGCGCAGAGCACGTCCTTCCAGATCATGCCCAGGTACAGATAGGTGCTGGGCATTGCCGCCCACAGCGCCACGCCAAGTACGATCCACGCGGGCCGGCTGACCATGCGCGCGAACAGCGTGGCACTGCGCAGATACAGCGTCGCGCAGAACAGGATCTGCAGCGTGGTGTAGATGCTGAAGGATTCGAACGGCACGGCCAGCCAGCGGATCAGCAGTGCGTTGAGGACCGGGTGGTAGGAGGTGTACTCGCCACGCAGCGCTTCCTGGGTGATGAACACCGTATCGTGCGTCGCGAAGCCCGGCCAGGAGAACAGCCGCGCCATGATCATCACCAGCACGCCGAGTGCCAGCAGCAGCAGCGCGATGCGTGGGCGCTCGATCGGCAGCAGCCAGCGCGCCGTGCGCTTCATTGGACCTTCTTTCATCATTTCCCCATCACCTGCATGCAACTCTCCCAGCGACGGGCGACTGCCTCGTCGAACATGTCCGGCCCCACGCGCGACACGGCGCGTGCAGCGATCTCATCCACCGCCAGCTGCCGATCGACCAGTGAAACGATCCGGTCAGCCCAGGCATCGGCGGTATTGTCGATCAGGATGCGGTCGTCTCGCGCATCATCCGCATAGGAAGGCACGTTCGATGCCAGCGTGGCTATGCCCATGGCGGCGTAGTCCAGCACCTTGATGGAGCTCTTGCAACGATTGAAATCCGAGCCGAGCAGGGGCGCCATGCCAGCATGGAAGCCGCGCAGGCGGGAGAACCAGTACACGAAGGCCGGATAGGACGCGCCGACGTGGACCGGCGGGCTCTGGCCTTCCATCCAGGGCCGGCTGCCGGCGTCCGCAGCGTTGACGCCCACCAGGGTCAGCGAGAACCCGCCGGGACGCTTCTGCCAGACCTGCTGCAGTGCCGCGTCGAGCAGTCGGAAATCGTCGTCGTGGGTCCGCGTTCCCATGTACAGCAGGCGCACCGTCCCCGTGGCCGGAAGCGTCAGCGCCGCCCCTGGCGCTGCCTGCCACAGATCGGCATCCAGCGCGTTGGGCATCCACTGGGCGGTACCGCCGGCAGCGTTGATCACATCGGCCAGCGGGCGCGTCGAGCACCAGGTGACATCGGCAAGGGTGATCGAGTTGCGGACCGCATCGATGACAGCGGCGTAGGCGTCCCGCTCGGGATGCTCGTCCATGGCCAGCAGGTTGTCGTCCAGGTCGTAGACCAGCGCTGCCCCCTGCCGTCCCGCCTCGGCGATCATCGCCAGGCCGGATGCAGCAATGACGGCGCCGCGGTTCCACAGCACCAGGTCGGGTGCAAAGGCGGACAGCTCTTCCGGCATCAAGTAGCGGACATCGGCAGCGAAGCGCTCGGTGAACGCGTGCAGGCGGATGCTCGCGCACGGCGACATCACCGTGCCGTAGCGCTCGGGGATCACCGCAATCCGCAGGGCGTACTGCGAGCGCAGCGCAGGACGCAGCTCCGTGCCAAATCGCTGTTTCATGCGGTTTCCTTTTCGTACAGACCTTCCAGCCACGTCACCAGGGCCTGCACCGCATTGGCCGCAGTCGCGTCATGGGCCAGCATCAATGCATTGGGAACGCCTTCCAGCCGCTCGGTGAAGGCACCGAGGCGGTTGGCGGCAATCGGCCGGCCATCGCGCAGGGCGTGCGACAGGGTGTAGGAGTAGGTTTCCGGGGCCTGGGAAAGGAACAGGAATGCATCGGGATCATGCGCCTCGATCAGCTCATCCAGATCCTGCTCCGCATAGGGACCGCTCCAGCTGAATCCCGGGTTCCTGGACAAGTCCGTCTGCGGATAGCCGATCAGGTGGAACGCCAGCGGTGCACGCACACGTCGCGCCTCCTCGGCAATGGCCAGCAGGTGGTTCAGGCCCTTGTGCGCGGCCATCACCCCCAGTAGCAGTACGCGGTAGGGTCGCGCGCCACGCCCAAGCCGCCCCGGATTCGTGTCGACGCTGGACTCGTGGTAGACGGCCTGCACGGGAATGCCGGTGTAGCGCTGCATGCGCTGCGCCGCATCCTGGCTCGGTGCGAACACGGCCTGCGCGCCCAGCAACGGCCACTGGTTGCTGGCGCGCCAGTTGCGGATGTCCGCTGCGCCGTTGGACGGGCGCTCGGCGATGCAGCTGTCACAGCCGTTTTCACCGGGCTCGCCGCAGTAGTTGCCGCTAGCGTCGGTCAGGGTGATCTGCGGGCAGATCGCATAGTTGTCATGCACGTGGAAGCTGTAGGGCAGCCCGGTCAGCGCCACCGCGCGACGCACCGATGGTCCGAACCCGACCAGATGGTGGATCTGCAGCATACCGGTGCCCAGTCCCTGCAGCATCGCGGCCAGCTCGTCGGGCGTGCGGTAGCGGAACAGGAACTCGAAGCCATCGAAGTCCGATGCATGGCTGACGCTGACCAGCCCTGTCCCGTTGTTGTCTTCCATCGGCCGTACGATCACCACTTCGCCGGTCTCGGCCAGCGAGGCACGCATGGCCTGCACGGCACGCTCGGTGCCTCCGCCCCAGGTGTGGGTCAACAGCACGGAGACCGGACGCGCCCTCGCTTTCCAGACTTCCAGGGTCAGCCGCACGCGCGCCGAGAAACCCGGATCCATCGAACAGAACCGGGCAACCTGCGAACCGTAATCGGGGTAGCGCTCGTCTATGATCTTCTGCGCGATGATCTTGCCGGGCTTGCTGTCGTCGGCGAAGCTCACTTCACCCACGTGTTCGACGAACACGTCCATGGCCAGGCGATGGCGGAAACCGAGGCGACCCGAGCGCATGCAGAAGTCGTTCTCCTCGCCGTAGCCCTTGCCGAAGGCCTCGGCATCGAACAAGCCCGCCTTTTCCAGCGCGCCGCGGGAGATCAGCATGCAGAAGCCGACGCCGGTGGGAACGTCCACGGCCACACCGACATTGATGTGGCGGGTCAGGCGGTCCAGTGCCGACGCATCCATCCCCTCGGGCAGGGCGTTCGCGCCCAGCTGGGGATAGCTGCAGATCGTGGCGTTGTTGGACAGCGCCGTGACCGAGCCGACATCGGCCTCCAGATGGGAAACCATGCGGTCGACCCAGTCACCGGTGACGATCGTGTCACTGTTGAGCAGCAGGGCACCGATGCTGTCAGCCTGCTGCAGGGCGTGCGCCATGCCGGCGTTGACGGTCAGTACGAAGCCCAGGTTCTGCGGGTTCTCGGCCAGGCGTACCGACGGCTCGCGGCTGGCCAGCTCACGCAGGTAGGCGGTCACTTCCGGCTCGGGCGAGCAGTCGTTGTAGATGTGCAGCCGGGTACGACTGCGGTTGTGTGAGCGCAGCACCGAATCGATGCAGTTCCGCGTCTCTTCGAGGCCGCGGTAGACCGGCAGGACGATGTCGACCACGCCGTCCTGGTGCGGCGCATCGGCAGGCGCCACGGGCGCGGCAAGATCGGCCAGCGACAAGGGCCGCTTGCCCAGCTCGCGACCACCACGGCGGCCCACCGCCAGGTAGTGCGCCAGCGCGTTCATGCCGGTCAGCGCAACATCCGGATTCTGGTCCAGATACTGTCGCGCGTTGAATTCGGGTCCCGGGCTGCGTCCTTCCGCCGCGCCATGCGCGAAGAAATGTGCGAACGGATCGTTGCCTGCCACATCCGGATAGGTTTCCAGATACCACGCCGGCGCGAAGTACGGATTGGGCAGGCGCCCTTCAGGAATGCCGTCGTAGAGGAAATGCAGCAGCGGATTGGTGCCGCTGTCGCGCACGTCAGGGTACTGCTTGAGGTACCACTCCTGGTCGAACAACGGGTGTGGCGTTCCCGAGTTGCGGTAATCCACCATGTACTGGCCGAGCACTGGCCGCAGGCCGCTGGACGACGGTGCGGTGAGGCGGCAGTAGCGCGGATCGAACCACGGGCTGGGCGCCAGGCCAAGGCGCTCGCCGATGCACAGGTACTGCATCAGCGCATCAAGCGGGGACGCCTTGAGGCCGAAACGCGCGCAGTACCAGGCCGGGTCGAACAGCGGGCTCGGTGACTTCCCTTCGGCATTGCCGAAGGACAGGAAATGGCTGGGGCCTTCGGCCGCCGCCCCGGACGAACGCAGGATGAAGCGCGCATACCAGTGCCAGTCACAGACCCCCGCGCGGCGGGCAACCAGCAGCTTCAGGCGATCGGGAACCGGTGCGAACCAGTTGATGGACAGCACCTTGGCCGCCACCCGCTTGAGGCCACGCTTGAGTAGGGTCTTGTCGATGGACATGTAGGTGCCTTGCGGGTTCCTGTTTACTCAGCGGCCAAGGACACGGCGCCACCACGGGCGCACGAGGAGATTCAGTTTACGGTCCTGCTCGTCAAGGCGCGGGATCACCGACGCCACCACATTGGCGACCGAGACTTCACGGGAATGGTCCAGTGCCTGGCGCGTGTCGCTCATCCCTTCGATGACGCGGCGCTCCAGCAATGAGAGGCCCTGCGCCAGGTTCGGCAGCTGCGACTCGACCACCGCGTAATGCTCCTCGGTGACGTCACTGTTTTTTTCCAGCAGCGCGTGCAGGCGTGCTTCCTCGGCGTTGAGCCGACTGACTTCTCCGTTGAGCCGCCCGATCTCGCCGTGGGCGGCAGTCAGGCCCTGGTTCACCCGCTCGATCTCTTCCACGTTCTTGATGTTGCGACCCAGTGCGTCGAAGAACTGGTTGATGGTGGCGAACTGGCCATCACGCGCAGCCTCTGAAAGCTGCAGCAGTGCCTGCGGCTGCTCCTCGCCCACCAGCAGCACGCCCAGCCCATGGGTGTGGGTGAATTCGAAGGACGGGAACTGCGAGGAAATCTCGCTCCAGTACTGCCACACGCCAAACCCGCGCTCGCGCACGCAGCTGTCGTGGAACAGCACGACCGCGCGCGGCGACAGCTTGCTGCGCCACGTCTCGAAGTCTTCGCGGACGGCTTCGTAGGTGTGCAGGCCATCAACGTGTAGGACGTCGACCGATCCATCCGCGAAGTACTCCAGCGCCTGGTCGAAGCGCATCCGCATCATCTCGGAAATGCCGGCGTAATGACGCTGCTGGTAATCGCGGAGTTCGGCGTAGATTTCATTGCCGTAGAAACCGGCATGCTCGTCGCCTTCCCAGGTATCCACCGCGAACACACGCGCACTGACCTGCTGGGTTTCCACCGCCTGGCAGAACGCCAGGAACGAGGCGCCGTTGTGCGTACCCAACTCCACGATGCTCTTTGGCCGCACGACTTCCACCAGCCAGCTGGCGAACGGAATGTGCCCAAGCCACGCGCTGTGCGGCAGCTTGCGGGGCATCATCAGCATGTTCGGCGACAACGGGAAATCGATCATCTCAGTCTCTATCACGTGAACGACGCCGCAGCGTCCGGGTCGGCCAGCGCGGCCGTAATGAATGCATCGATGCTGGGGCTGCACAGCAGCGACTCAAACTGCTTGATGCGCTCCACCGGCCAGTTCCACCAGGCGATGTGCAGCAGCTGCTCGATCTGCGCTTCGCTGAAACGCATGCGCACGACGCGGCCAGGGTTGCCCGCGACGATGGCGTAGGGCGGGACGTCCTTGCTGACCACGGCACCGGCGCCGATGCAGGCGCCGTGACCCACGGTCACTCCGGAGAGAACCAGCGCGCCATGGCCGATCCACACATCGCTGCCGATGCGGGTCACGCCCTTGCTGTGCGGATGCCCGTCCTGGCCCGCACCCGGCGAATTGAACGCAATGCGCAACGGATGGGTGGTGACCCAATCCATGCGATGCTCGCCGCCACCGAAGATCAGTACGTCTTCGGCGAAGGAACAGAACGCGCCCACTTCGATGCGCTCGCCGGCGCTCCACAGCTTGAACGTGGCACCGCCGTAGGTGAAGCGGCCGATGCTGACACGCGGGTCGTCGGTGGTCAGCGGCGGAATGAAGCCATGGTTCATTCCGCTCCCCCTACCCGCTTCATGGTGACCTCATCGAAGGGGATGCCCACCAGGCCATAACGCAGCTTGGGCGAGGCGACCTTGATCAGCACCGCGTCATGCAGCCACGCATGCTGGGTGTTGGCGAACGGATCGCCGTCGGCAATGGAAACGGTCATCGAGTAATCGCCGTTGGGCAGCATCGGCAACGTGAAGCGGAAACTGGCCTCAAGCGTCGTGCCGGCCTCGACCTGCATCGGCGGCTGGATGTAGGTGAAGGTGTGCTCGCCGAACAGTGACTGGCCAAGCCGGTCCTTCACGAAGAAACCGATCAACGGACTGGACAGCGCCTGGTGTGCAGTGGCGCGCACACGCAGCAGCACATCCTCGCCACCGGCGAACGAGGTGAGGCTTTCGCCCTGCGGATCGCTGAGCAGCACCGAATCGATGCTGGCGACACCGGACTGCCAGCCAGCCGAATTGGCTACGTTGTCGAACATTTCCAGGCGCGTCTCATGCTCGACCTGGGCCTTGGACCGCGGCTTGGCCGGCGCCGCCTCACGCGAGGCTTGGCGCGAGGTCAGCTTCACCGTGTCGCCGTATACCTCCTGCGAGCAGTACTCGATGTAGGCGTTGCAGGTGTCCTCGGCGGTACCGTGCATGACCATGTCGCCACGGTTGAGCCACACCGCGCTCTGGCAGAAGTTGAGCACCGAGGAGGTGTCATGGCTGACGAACAGCAGCGTGCCGGTTTCGCGGAACTTGCGCAGGAAGCGCATGCACTTCTGCACGAAGATCGCATCGCCCACGGCCAGCGCTTCGTCGATGACCAGGATGTCCGCATCGACGTGCGCGATGACCGCGAACGCCAGTCGCACGTACATGCCGCTGGAGTAGGTTTTCACCGGCCGGTCGACGAAGTTGCCGATGTCGGCGAAGGCGATGATGTCGTCGAACCGGGCGTCGATCTGCTCGCGAGTCAGCCCGAGGATCGAGGCGCTCAGGTAGACGTTCTCGCGCCCGCTGAATTCGGGGTTGAACCCCGCGCCGAGTTCCAGCAGGGCCGCCACGCGCCCCTTGACCTCGACCGTTCCGGAGGTGGCCTGCAGGGTGCCGCAGATGATCTGCAGCAGCGTCGACTTGCCCGACCCGTTGCGGCCGATGATGCCGACCGTGTCTCCGCGCCTCACTTCGAAGTCGACGCCCTTCAGCGCCCAGAACTCGTCGTAGTAGCGGCGCGGCGCCAGGCCTGCGGCACGGCGCAGGCGCGGCAGCACGGCCTGCTTCAGCCGCTGGTGCGGCTGGTCATAGATCTGGAAGCACTTGGTGACGCCGCTGACCCGGATGGCGACATCGCTGGAGGGATCAGAGGACATCGGCAAACCCCCGGCGCATTTTCTGGAACGTCGCGAAACCGAACCACGCGACAAGCGCGGCCCCCACTGCGTATTTGCCCAGCCCGATGAAGTCCGGGGCATGGCCCCACAGCAGGACCTCACGCGCCTGTTCGATGATGAACGTGAGCGGGTTGAGATAGATGTACGGCCGCAGCTTCTCCGGCAGGGCCTGCACCGGATACAGCACGGGTGCCATGAACAGCATCACCGTGGTGACGATGCCGGTGACCTGGCCGATGTCACGCAGGTAGACACCCAGTGCCGCCAGCAGCCAGGACACGCCCATGGTGCCGACCACCAGCGGGAAGATCACCACCGGCAACCACAGTGCGGTCAGCGGGATCGAACCGCGCAGGAGCAGCTGGGCGATCAGCAGTACCAGCACCGAAACCATCGAATGGAACAGGGTGGCGCCCATCGCGACCCACGGCAGGGTCTCCAGCGGGAACACGACGCGCTTCACGTAGCTGGCACTGTTGAGTATCAGCCCCGGTGCACGGTTGATGCACTCGGCGAACACGCCGTGGACGATGATGCCGACGAACAGGATGACGGCGAAATCACCATGGCTGCTGGTTTCCAGGCCCCAGCGTGCCTTGAACACCACCGAGAAAACGAAGGTGTAGACCGCCAGCATCAACAGCGGATTGAAGAAGGACCACGCCAGCCCGAAGACCGAACCTCGATACCGGCTGATGACCTCACGCTGGGTCAGCTGCCAGATCAGCATGCGATTGGAGACCAGGCTGCGGACAAGCGCACCCGGCGAACTGCCGAACTCGGCGTGGATGCCGCTCATTCAGCAGCGCCCGCCAGCGCCTTTTCCAGATCCACCTGCAGATCCCCCAGGTCCTCCACGCCCACGCTCAGGCGCACCAGCGCATCGCTGATCCCCAGCTGCTCGCGGCGTTCCACCGGAATCGAGGCATGGGTCATCACCGCCGGGTGGTTGACCAGGCTTTCCACGCCGCCCAGCGACTCGGCCAGGGTGAACAGTTCGGTCTTCTCGCAGAAGCGCTTTGCCGCTTCGAAACCGCCCTTGAGCACGATCGAGACGATGCCGCCGTAGCCGGCCATCTGCTTGCCGGCCAGCTCATGCTGCGGGTGCGAGGGCAGGCCCGGGTAGATGACCTTCTCCACCGCCGGGTGCTTGTCCAGCCACTGGGCCAGGGCCAGGGCGTTGGCGCAGTGTGCCTTCATGCGCAGCGGCAGGGTCTTCAGGCCACGCAGGGCGAGGAAGCTGTCGAACGGGCCCTGCACGCCACCCACCGAGTTCTGCAGGAAGGCCATCTGCTCGGCCAGTTCGGCGTTGTCGCCGGCCACGACCATGCCGCCGACCATGTCCGAGTGACCATTGAGGTACTTGGTGGCCGAGTGCAGCACCAGGTCCGCGCCCAGCTCCAGCGGACGCTGCAGCATCGGCGAGGCGAAGGTGTTGTCGACCACCACGATCAGGCCATGGCGCTTGGCGATGGCGGCCACCGCGGCGATGTCCACGATCTTCAGCATCGGGTTGGTCGGGGTCTCGATCCAGACCATCTTCGTGTTCGGCGTGATCGCCGCTTCGAAGGCTGCCAGGTCGGTCAGGTCGACGAAGCCGAAATCCAGGCCGGCGGTGCGGCGGCGCACACGCTCGAACAGGCGGAAGCTGCCGCCGTAGATGTCGTCCATCGCCACCACGTGGCTGCCGGCCTCCAGCAGCTCGATCACGGTGGAGGTCGCCGCCATGCCCGAGGCGAAGGCGAAGCCACGGGTGCCGCCTTCGAGCGAGGCCACGCAGCGCTCATAGGCGAAGCGGGTCGGATTGTGCGTCCGCGAGTACTCGAAGCCCTGGTGCTCGCCCGGGCTGGACTGGGCATAGGTCGAGGTGGCGTAGATCGGCGGCATCACCGCGCCGGTACTCGGGTCGGGCGACTGGCCGCCATGGATGGCCAGCGTGGCCAGGGCCAATGGCGAAGAGGGGTTGGACATGTCGTTTTCCTGCGTAGCGCCGGTGACGGTGCCGTCAAAGGATCGGGAGTCTATCAGCGCCGCCTTAACGGCTTTTGACGCAAATAGACTAACGTGAATGCGCGATATTCGCGGATCGTCGCGTTATTGGACGCGACGGCGCAGATAGTTCAGCAGATCGATGCGGGTGATCAGGCCGAGGAAGGTGGCGCCGTCCATCACGATGGCCACCTGGCCGCGGTCGAACACCGGCAGCAGGGCCTCGATCGGTGACTTCACGTCCAGGCGGTCCAGCTTGCTGACCATGGCCGTGGCGACCGGATCGCGGAAGCGGGCCTCGTCACCATAGACATGCAGGAGCACGTCGCTTTCATCGACGATGCCGACCAGCTGGTCGCCGTCCATCACCGGCAGCTGCGACACGTCGTACAGCTTCATCCGCTGGTAGGCGGTGGTCAGCAGGTCGTTCGGGCCGATCACGACAGTGTCGCGCTGGCCATACGGGCGCAGGATCAGGTCGCGCAGGTCGCCGTGCTGCGGGCGCTCCAGGAAGCCGTTGTCCAGCATCCAGTAGTCGTTGTACATCTTCGACAGGTACTTGTTGCCGGTGTCACACACCAGCACCAGCACCTTCTTTGGCGTGGTCTGTTCCTTGCAGTACTTCAGCGCTGCTGCCAGCAGGGTGCCGGTGGACGAACCACCGAGGATGCCTTCCTTGCCCAGCAGCTCGCGGGCGGTGTGGAAGCTCTCGGCATCGGTGATGGCATACGCCTTCTTGACGCGGCTGAAGTCGGAGATCGACGGCAGGAAGTCCTCGCCGATGCCTTCCACCAGCCAGCTGCCCGACTTGTCGTTCAGGTTGCCGTCGTTGATGTACTCGGCCAGGATCGACCCGACCGGATCGGCCAGCACCAGCTCGGTCTTCGGCGACAGCGTGGCGAAGGCGCGCGACAGGCCGGTCATGGTGCCCGAGCTGCCGCAGCCGAACACGATGGCGTCGAGGTCACCGCCCATCTGCTCGAGGATTTCCGGGCCGGTGCCGAATTCGTGCGCGGCCGGGTTGTCCGGATTGCCGAACTGGTTGATGAAGTACGCGCCCGGGGTCTGGTCGGCGATGGTCTTGGCCAGGTCCTGGTAGTACTCCGGGTGGCCCTTGGCCACGTCCGAACGGGTCAGGCGCACTTCGGCGCCCATCGCCTTCAGGTTGAAGATCTTTTCGCGGCTCATCTTGTCGGGCACGACCAGAATCAGCTTGTAGCCCTTCTGCTGCGCCACCAGTGCCAGGCCCAGGCCGGTATTGCCGGCAGTGCCTTCGACCAGGGTCGCGCCGGGCTTGAGGTCGCCGCGCTGTTCCGCTGCTTCGATCATCGACAGACCGATGCGGTCCTTGATCGACCCGCCCGGGTTGGCGTTCTCGAGCTTCAGGTAGAGCTCGCAGACACCGGTATCCAGGCGCTGGGCCTTGACGATGGGGGTCTGGCCGATGAGTTCGAGGACGGAGGAATGGATGGGCATTCGGAAACTTCGCTTCGCGCCACGCTGGGCCGGACAGATGATTATCCGCCGGATGGCTGCGAAAGTCAGGAGTGGAGCGTGCCGACCAACGGTCGGCACCCACCAGGGCGCGGTCGGCACCCACCAAGGCGCGGACGGCACCCACCAGGGCAATGAGCGCTTGGCTGGCAGCCCAAGGAGATGCGGACGGCCCCGGATCGACGAGGAGACCAGTACCGCCCGCATCGGTGGACTGAAGGTATGTACGCGTGCAGGCCGTTGCCTGCGCGCCAAGGCACCACCGCCGGTGGTGCCCTGGCGCGGCCGCCGTTGCCGGCAACCGCGGGGCCATCGTTGGCCGCGTCACGCCGTTCCCGGCGCGACGTGAGCGTCAGTGCGTGGGGGACGTCGTTGCGAGCGGTGTTTCGTACATACGCATAAGGCGTTGCTTGGCCAGCAGCTTCTCGCGCTTCATGCGACCCAGGGTGACATCATCGATCGGGAGTACACCCAACTCCGCGTCCATGCACTTCTTGTTCAACTTGCGGTGCTGGTCATGGAGTGCCCGGAACTCCGGATCACGCGCGCGACGGGCGTCGATCTCGCTCTGGGGCTGATCTTCAAACATGATTGACCTCCTTCGACAGATACACGAACGCCCCGGCCGCAAGGCACGGGGCGTTGTTCATGGAGGAGCGCCGGTCGATTGCCACATGGGTGCCCACAACGACCTGCGGCACTGGCCTGCGCACGTCGGTCTGCTGCGGTTCGCGCCCTGCTTTCATCGGCCCGGCCCTCCCATCGTCCGGTCCGCGGCATTGCGTCCCGGACGATTGACCCTACGCCTGCTCCGGGCCGGGTACAAGACCCCCGCGACAAAAAGACCGAACCCCGCCGGGGCGGGGTTCAGGCTGAATGCTCAATGCAACGAAAAACAAACGAATTCAAGCAATTACGGGGCGATGATGACCTCGGCCGAGCGGGCCTTGGTGGACGCTGCCTTCTTGCCACTGACCTGGATCCGGCTGCTGGCGACACCGGCTGAGACCAGCGCATCACGCAGGGCTTCGGCACGCTTCTGGCCGACGCCATTGGCGCTGTCATAGGCCTCGATGCGGACCCGGCCCTTCTTGCCGATGTTCAGATACTCGGCCAAGGCCTTGGCCTGGTTCTTCGCACCACCGGACAGGCTGGCCGCACCGGCCCCGAAGGCATCACCACCGAGGGTGAAGACCTCGCCGCGGGCGTCGAACTTCGAGCCCGGCAGCTTCTGCCCGGACACCAGCTCGGCTTCCTCGCGGGCCAGCTTGGCGGCGTTCTGCTGGGCCGAGCTGAGGCGCTGCTGCTGCTTGCCGGCCACGCTGGTCAGGGCGTTCTCGGCGTCCTGGCGGGCCAGGGTCTCGGCTTCGGCGGCCTGGCGCAGGCGCTCGGCCTCCTCGGCCTGCATCTGCGCCTGCATGCGCAGCTGTTCGGCTTCCTGGCGGGCACGGGCGGCGTCGCGGCGGCTGGCTTCGATCAGCAGGTCGCTGCGGGTGCGGTCCAGGCGGTCGACCTCGCGGGCGGCCAGGGCGGCGCGCACGCTGGTTTCGGCAATCTCGACCCGGCGCTCGGCCAGGTAGGTGGCCAGTTCCTGGTCGCGGCGCTTGGCCTTGTCCAGGGTGGCGATGGCCTGCTGGGCCTGCATGCGCTCGAAGGCGGCCAGCTCAGCAGTGTCGGGATTGGCCTGGATGTTCATCAGGCGCTGGCTCAGCTGTCCGACCATCGGGTTGTCGGCGGCGACAGCCAGGGCCGGCAGGGCCAGCGCGGTGGCCAGGGCCAGGGCGGAGATCGACTTCATCGACGGTCCTCCCCGGTCGACAGCTGGCGCTGCAGCTGGTTGACCTCGTTGCGGCGCAGCTGCAGCTGGGCCGTGGCGGTGGCTTCCTCGCTGCGGGCACGGGCCAGATCGGCGTCGGCAGCGGCGCGCAGAGCCAGTGCCGGGGCGTTCTTGCGCTCGCGGCGGTCGCCGGCGGCGCGCTGTGCCTGCTCCAGGCCCTGGCGGGCCAGACCGATCAGGTCCGGGGCGTACTGGTCGGCGTCGGCCTGGGTGGCCTTGTCCACCGCCTGCCGGGCCTGGGCCAGTTCCTGTGCGCCATCCTGCGCCCAGACGGGAGCAGAGAGTGCGAATGCAAACGCCATCACATACAGGCTGTGGCGCATTCGTGCGAAGCTAAGTCGTTTCATTGGGGAGGCCGTACCGGTTGTCGGTTCACGGCCATTGTCGTCAAGCCGACACCGTGCTTGCAACGGGCGCCGGCAGTTTCGTTGGGGAAAATTCGCAATGGATATCGGCTACTTCCTGAAGCTGATGACCGAAAAGAACGCTTCGGACATGTTCTTGACCACCGGTGCGCCGGTCTACATCAAGATCGAGGGCAAGCTGTACCCGCTCGGCAACACCGGGCTGCCGCCGGGCATGGTCAAGAAAATCGCCTATTCGCTGATGGACGAGGGCCAGGTGCCCCAGTTCGAGCGCGAGCTGGAACTCAACATGGCCATCGCCCTGGCCGATGCCGGGCGCTTCCGTGTCAATGTGTTCAAGCAGCGGGGCGAGGTCGGCATGGTCATCCGCGCCATCCGCAGCCGGATTCCGAGCATCGAAGAGCTCAACCTGCCGCAGGTGCTGAAGGACGTCATCATGACCCCGCGTGGGCTGGTGCTGGTGGTGGGGTCCACCGGCTCGGGCAAGTCCACTTCGCTGGCGTCGATGATCGACCACCGCAACAGTACGACCACCGGGCACATCCTCACCATCGAGGACCCGATCGAGTACCTGCACAAGCACAAGATGTCGATCGTCAACCAGCGTGAGGTCGGCCTGGACACCCATGCCTTCCACAACGCGCTGAAGAACGCGATGCGTGAAGCGCCGGACGTGATCCTGATCGGAGAGATCCTGGATGCCGAGACGATGGAGGCGGCCATCGCCTTCGCCGAAACCGGCCACCTGTGCCTGGCCACCCTGCACTCCAACAACGCCGACCAGACCATCGAGCGCATCCTCAACTTCTTCCCGGAAAGCGCGCACAAGAACGTGCTGATGAACCTGGCGCTGAACCTGCGTGCGGTGATCAGCCAGCGCCTGGTGAAGAACAAGGAGGGCCGTCGCCTGCCGGCCACCGAGGTGCTGATCAACACGCCGATGATCCGCGACCTGCTGCGCCGCGGCCAGGTGCATGAGATCAAGGCGGCGATGGAATCCTCGCTGGAGGAAGGCATGGAGAGTTTCGACCAGTGCCTGTTCCGCCTGGCCAAGGCCGGGGTGATCGAGCAGGAGGAAGCGCTGCGTGCGGCCGACTCGCGCGACGGCCTGGCCCTGAAGTTCCGCTTGTCCGAGGGTGGCAGCGGCGAGCACGACCCGTACGCCGACTTCTCCTCGCCCACCCAGACCAGCATCACCCACGGCTTCTGAGCCGCACGGACGCCGGGCATGGCCCGGCGCTACCGGAATCACCGCGCCACGCCCGTCTCCGCGGATAACGCGGGCCCACGCCCGTTTCTCAAGGTAGCGCCGGGCCATGCCCGGCGGAACCCTGAAGGATTCAGGGGCTGTCTCATCCAATGAGACCGCCTGTCCGTAGGTTTCCTCAATGGAAACCATCCGCAAGCTGGCCATCCTCGCCGACGCCGCCAAGTACGACGCTTCCTGCGCCTCCAGCGGCGCGGGCAAGCGCGACTCGCGCGCCAGCGGCGGCATCGGCAGCACCGAAGGCATGGGCATCTGCCACAGCTACACGCCGGACGGTCGCTGCGTGTCCCTGCTGAAGATCCTGCTGACCAACTTCTGCGTCTACGACTGCGCCTACTGCGTGAACCGCGTGTCCAGCAACGTGCCGCGGGCGCGCTTCAGCGTGGACGAAGTGGTCGCGCTGACCCTGGATTTCTACAAGCGCAACTACATCGAGGGCCTGTTCCTTTCCAGTGGCATCATCCGCAATGCCGACTACACCATGGAACAGATGGTGGAAGTGGCGCGGCAGCTGCGCGAGGAACACCGTTACGCCGGCTACATCCACCTCAAGACCATTCCCGAGGCGTCGCCCGAGCTGCTGGCCAGCGCCGGCCGCTACGCCGACCGCCTGTCGATCAACGTCGAACTGCCGACCGAAGCCGGGCTGAGCGCGCTGGCGCCGGAAAAGACCGTGCACTCGATCCGCGGCGCAATGGGCGAACTGCGCTGGCGTATCGAGGAAGCCAAGGAGGCGCGCAAGGCGCCGGCCGTGGTGGCGCCAACCGCCACCCGCAGCGCGCGCCCTCGCCCGCCGCGCTTCGCCCCGGCCGGGCAGAGCACGCAGATGATCGTCGGCGCCGACGGGGCCAACGACCAGCAGATCCTGGCCAGTGCCGACGCGCTGTACGGCAGCTACCGCATGCGCCGGGTGTACTACTCGGCCTTCAGCCCCATTCCCGATGCCAGCCGCCAGCTGCCGCTGCAGCCGCCCCCACTGCAGCGCGAGCATCGCCTGTACCAGGCCGACTGGCTGCTGCGCTTCTACGGTTACGGCGTTGAGGAAATCACCGATACCACCCAGGACGGCATGCTGGACCTGGACATCGACCCGAAGATGGCCTGGGCGATCCGCCATCCCGAGCGCTTCCCGGTCGATCTGAACCGCGCGCCGAAGGAGCTGCTGCTGCGCGTGCCCGGGCTGGGCGTGCGCAACGTCAAGCGGGTGCTGATGGCACGCCGGCACGGCCGCCTGCGGGTGGCCGACGTGGCCCGGTTGAAGGCCCCGATGAGCAAGCTGCTGCCGTTCGTGCTGCTGGCCGACCACCACCCACGCAAGGCGCTGGATGATCCGGCGGCGTTGCGCGCGCAGCTGGCGCCGCCGCCACGACAGGGCTCGCTGTTTGATGCACCGCCCGCCCCCTGACGCGCAGCGCTGGTCGCTGCGGGTGGACCCGCCGTGGTCGCTGGAGGCCTGGCGCGATGCCGCGCGCGAGGCGCTGCTGCGTGGCGTGGCACCGGCGCAGCTGGACTGGCTGGAAGGCAGCGAGGCCTCGCTGCTGGATGCGCCATCGGTGCAGAGTGCTCCCCTGCCCGCCGACGCCAGCGCGCCCAGCGTGCCGCGCGATTTCATGGAGCTGGCCGCGACCTGCCTGTGCCATCGCGAGCCGCAGCGCCTGGCCCTGCTGTACCGGCTGCTGTGGCGCATCGCCCACGGCGAGCGCAGCGTGCTGTCCAATCCGGCCGATGCCGACGTGCTGCGGGCGATGGCGCTGGCCCAGGCGGTGCGCCGCGACACCCACAAGATGAAGGCCTTCGTGCGCTTCCGCGAAGTGCCGGGGCAGACCGATGCCTTCATCGCATGGTTCGAGCCGGACCATCACATCGTCGAGCGCGTCGCGCCATTCTTCGCGCGCCGCTTCGCCGGCATGCGCTGGGCCATCCTCACCCCCGGCCGCAGCGTGTACTGGGATGGCGAGGCGCTGGCCTTCGGGCCCGGCGCCCGTCGCGAAGATGCCCCGGCCGAGGATGCGCGCGAATCGCTGTGGCAGACCTACTACGCCAGCATCTTCAATCCGGCCCGCTTGAACACCCGGATGATGCTGCAGGAGATGCCGGCACGGTACTGGCGCCATCTGCCCGAAGCGCAGCTGCTGCCGGGGCTGGTGCGCGACGCTGCCGATCGGGTGCAGGAAATGCACGACCGCCCCGCGCAGGCCCCGCAGCGGAAGATTCCGCAGCGCCCGGCGGTGCTGCCATCACCGGGATCGAGCGCGGACAGCCTCGATGCGCTGCGTGCCCAGGCCGTCGGCTGCCGGCAGTGCCCGCTGTGGGAACCGGCTACCCAGGTGGTGTTCGGGCAAGGGCCGGCTGATGCACGGGTGATGGTGATCGGCGAACAACCCGGTGATACCGAGGATCTCTGCGGCCGCCCATTCGCAGGTCCAGCAGGCCAGTTGCTGGACCGGGCCCTGGCCGAACTCGGCATCGACCGCGCCACGCTGTACCTGACAAACGCGGTGAAGCACTTCCACCACGAGCGGCGCGGCAAGGTGCGCCTGCACAAGCGTCCCGAGAGCCGGCATGTGCGGGCCTGCCAGCCGTGGCTGCTGGGCGAGATCGCGCGGGTAAGGCCGCAGGTGATCGTCTGCCTGGGCGCGACCGCTGCGTCCTCGGTGTTCGGCGCGGGCTTCCAGCTGTCACGCGACCGCGGACGCTGGCACACGCTGGAAGACGGTACCCGCGGCTACGCCACCGTGCACCCGGCGTGGGTGCTTCGGCAGGGCGACGACGCCCGGCGTGAGGAGGCCTACCGGCTGTTCCGCGATGACCTGCGCCGTTTGCGGGGGGACGATGCGGCATCCGCCGGGCATGGCCCGGCGCTACCACCGGGCGAGGACCAGTAGCGCCGGGCCATGCCCGGCGAGCGCAGTGGCCGGTCAGGCGGCGTCGGGTTGGTTTTCCGGGCGTGCGCGGTCGAAGGCGTCCAGCGCCTGGCAGGCCGCTTCGATGCGGCGCAGGGTCGGGTACGGCGCCAGGTCCAGGCCGAAGCGGTGCGCGTTATAGAGCTGCGGAAGCAGGCAGATGTCGGCCAGACCGGGGCGGTCGCCGTGGCAGAACACGCCGGTATCCGCGCTGCCCGCGAGCATCGCTTCCATCGCCGCGAAGCCGTCGGCCATCCAGTGCAGGGTCCACTGCGTGCGCGCGTCGGCCGGTGCTTCCAGGCGGCGCTCGAGGTACTGCATCACCCGCAGGTTGTTGATCGGATGGATGTCGCATGCCACCAGCTGGGCCAGCGCCCGCACCCGCGCGCGGCCGACCGCATCGGCCGGCAGCAGCGGCACCTGCGGGTAGCGCTCATCGATGTATTCGAGGATCGCCAGCGACTGGGTAAACGCATGCCCGTCATGCAGCAGGGTGGGCACCAGCTGCTGCGGGTTGAGCGCGGCGTAGGCGTCGGCATGCTGCTCGCCACCGTCGCGCACCAGGTGCACCGGCCGGCCCTCCCAGGCCAGGCCCTTCAGCTCCAGGCCGATGCGTACGCGGTAGGCGGCGCTGGATCGCCAGTAGGTGTACAGCACGAGGCCGTCGTCGACCGGGATGTCCAATGCCGCCTCCATGTTCAGGGCTTGGCCGCCTGCTCGATGCGCTGTTCGATCGCACCGAAGATGCTGTTGCCGGCGGCGTCGAGCATCTCGATGCGCACCACGTCGCCGAAGGACATGAACGGCGTGCTCGGCTTGCCGTCGCGCAGGGTTTCCACCACGCGCTGTTCGGCAAAGCAGGAGGCGCCCTTGCTGGTGTCCTCGTTGGCGATGGTGCCCGAGCCGACGATGGTGCCGGCGCCCAGCGGACGGGTCCTGGCCGCATGCGCGACGAGCTGGGCGAAATTGAACTGCATGTCCACGCCGGCTTCCGGCGCACCGAACCACTTCCCGTTGATGTGGGTCAGCAGCGGCAGGTGCACCTTGCTGTCCTGCCAGGCCGTGCCCAGCTCATCGGGGGTGACGAACACCGGCGACAGCGCCGAGCGCGGCTTGGACTGCAGGAAGCCGAAACCCTTGGCCAACTCGCCCGGGATCAGGTTGCGCAGCGACACATCGTTGACCAGGCCGACCAGCTGGATGTGGCCGGCGGCCTGTTCCGGGGTGGCGGCCATCGGCACGTCGTCGGTGATGACCACGATCTCGGCTTCCAGGTCGATGCCGTACTCCTCGCTGACCACCTTGACCGCGTCGCGCGGGCCATGGAAGCCGGCGCTGGTGGCCTGGTACATCAACGGGTCGGTGTAGAAGCTTTCCGGCACCTCGGCGCCACGGGCGCGGCGCACGCGCTCGACGTGCGGCAGGTAGGCGCTTCCGTCGACGAATTCGTAGGCGCGCGGCATCGGCGCGGCCAGGGCCTGCGGGTCGAGGTCGAACACGCCATCGGCGTCGCCGGCATTCAGCGATTCGTACAGGGCGTTCAGGCGCGGGGCGATGTGGCTCCAGTCTTCCAGCGCCTGCTGCAGGGTGGCGGCAATGCCGGTGGCGCGGACGCCGAGGCGCAGGTCACGCGAGACGACGATCAGGGTGCCGTCGCGGCCGCCTTCCTTCAAAGAACCAAGCTTCATGGGTGGGTGTCCGGAGTCGTGGGCAAACAAGTTTCAAGTGTAATCAAATGCGCTGAGTAGCCAAGCTGCAGCGCGGCATCGGCCCACCCTACCGTAGTGGGGGGCGGCAGGGCTTGCAGCCCTGCACCTGCAGAAGCAACGTCAACGTCAAAAGCCTGCATTCCGTGGGATGGCGGGGCACTGTGGGTTTGCGGGGACGCCGTGAACCCGTCCATGGGGGCTTGGTCGCCGCATCCATGCGGCTCACACCCCGCAAACCCACAGTACCCCGCCTTCGACAGTTGGCCGGCGGCTGTTGGTGGGTGCCGACCGTTGGTCGGCACATCTGTCAGATCTCGAAATTCTTCTGGGGTCAGAGCCCGTTGCGAAGCAACGGGATCCGACCCCGTGCCGACCAACGGTCGGCACCCACCATCAGCAGCAGGTTCCAACAGACCGCAGGAAACTGTCGAAGGCGGGGTGGGTCCGGTGGCAGGGGTGTGAGCCGCATGGATGCCGCGACCAAGCCCCCAGGGATGGGTTTACGGCGCCCCCCTCAACCGGACCCACCCTGCCATCCCTCAGGAAACCAGCTTTTGACGTTGACGTGGCTTCTGCGGGTGCAGGGCTGCAAGCCCTGCAGACCCCCCCCCCTACCTGAACAGGGGTTTTTGCGTGGAGTCTTCAAGATCGTTTAGACTTGCGGGGTCTGCAGCGGCCGTCCGTTTCCCTCCGGGATCGCCGGCGACCTGGGTCCGCCCACTTCGCCCGCCCCCACTCCGACGCCGTTCGTCACGCATTCCAGCCTGCGCTCCGTGCCGGCTGCACCCAATTCTCGCAGCGCGGTTCACGGGAACGCTCCGAGTCAGCCGATCAGTTTGATCTGCCCCCGTCTGTCCTTTCGGACAGGCGTTTCTTGTACTTGGAGCAATCTCAATGTCTTTTGAATCCCTGGGCCTTGCGCCTTTCCTGCTGCGCGCGCTCGCCGAGCAGGGCTACGAAAACCCAACCCCGATCCAGCAGCAGGCGATCCCGCTGGCGCTGGCCGGTCGCGACCTGCTGGCCGGTGCACAGACCGGTACCGGCAAGACCGCCGCCTTCGGCCTGCCGCTGCTGCAGCACCTGGGCACCGCTTCGCAGGAAGTGCGCAGCGGCCCGCGCAAGCCGCGTGCGCTGATCCTGGCCCCGACCCGCGAACTGGCCACCCAGGTGCATGACAGCCTGCGCGGCTACAGCAAGTACCTGCGCATCCCCAGCGCCTGCATCTATGGCGGCGTCGGCATGGGCAACCAGCTGGACATCCTGCGCCGCGGCGTCGACCTGCTGGTCGCCTGCCCGGGCCGCCTGATCGACCACCTGGAGCGTCGCAGCGTCGACCTGTCCGGCATTGAAGTGCTGATCCTGGACGAAGCCGACCGCATGCTCGACATGGGCTTCCTGCCGTCGATCAAGCGCATCCTCGCCAAGCTGCCGAAGCAGAACCGCCAGACCCTGCTGTTCTCGGCCACCTTCGAGGACAACATCCGCCAGCTGGCGCTGGAGTTCATGCGTAACCCGGAACAGATCCAGGTGACGCCGAAGAACACCGTGGCCGAGACCATCACCCACCGCGTGCACCCGGTCGATGGCAGCCGCAAGCGCGATCTGCTGCTGCACCTGCTGGCGCAGGACAGCCGCGAGCAGACCCTGGTCTTCGCGCGCACCAAGCACGGCAGCGACAAGCTGGCCTCGTTCCTGGAAAAGTCCGGCATCAAGACCGCGGCCATCCACGGCAACAAGAGCCAGGGCCAGCGCCTGCGTGCACTGGGTGACTTCAAGGCCGGTCGCGTGACCGTGCTGGTGGCCACCGACATCGCCGCGCGCGGCATCGACATCAACGAGCTGCCGAAGGTGATCAACTTCGACCTGCCGATGGTCGCCGAGGATTACGTGCACCGCATCGGCCGTACCGGCCGCAACGGCGCGACCGGCCAGGCGATTTCGCTGGTGGCGCAGGATGAAGTGAAGCTGCTGCGCGCGATCACCCGCCTGCTGGGCCGCGACATGGACATCCGCGACGTGCCGGGCTTCGAGCTGCAGACGCCGATCCGCTGGGGCAACAGTGCGCCGGGCAAGGCCGAGCACGATACCGGCGAGCGCGCGCCGCGCAAGAGCCACGCGCGTCGTCCGCACGGTGATGCGCCGCGCCATGCGCATGCGGGTCCGAAGAAGGCCGGCGGCGGCCGTCGTGAGGGCGGTGGCAATGGCCAGCAGCGTGCCGGTGCGGGCGCGGGTCAGGGCCAGCGTCGTGGCGGTGGCGGCAATGGTGGTGGCGGCCGTGGCCGCGGCCAGGGCGGCAACGGCGGCGCTCGCGCTGGCTGATCCCAGCTGACGGTTGTTGCGCTTCCCGCTGCGCGGGGGGCTATCGAGGGACGGCGCTGAGGCGCCGTCCTTTTTTTTTCTGGCTACCATGAGTAAAAGCCGGCGGTGTGTTGCGCTGAGGGCGGATGGGCGTGGGGCCAGCGCAAAACACGCCGTAAACCCCGCTCCGCGGTCCGGCCCAGCCGCTGGCGGCTGGGCGTTCGGGCGCTTGCGAAGCAGTGCTTCGCAAGCAAAGCGCCCTCACCCATGGGGGCTCGGTCGGCGCATCCATGCGCCTCACGGTTTTGCGCTGGCCCCACGCCCATCCGCTTCATGCATTCCCAGCGCCTTCCTTGTCCCGCGGGGTAGCCGGATGAAGAAGGATCAAATTCAAATTCAAATTCAAATTCAAGAGCAAAAGCCGAAGCCACTGCTTTCGCTTTTGCTTTTGCTTTTGCCCTTGCTCCCGCCTTGGATTTGATGCGTCCGCGCCCGCAGGAAACTGTCATGGGAGGCAGGGGGCCTCAGCCAGGACCGTTGGCGCCATGGATGGCGCCATCGAGCCCCCATGGATGGGTTTACGGCGTGCCCTGGCTGAGGCCCCCTGCCTCCCACCCCAGCATCAACAAGGCGCGTGCAGCCTCACCCCCGCGCCTTGGCCGGATTCACCAGATTCCCGAAGAAGATCGCATTGATCAGCAGGCGATCAGTACCGTGCCAGTACTTGCGATGCGCCGGATCATCGGCAAACAACACCACGTTGCCCTGCCCCTGCGCCGACACCAGCAGCCACGCACTCCCCGCCACCCGCGCACGGTTGCGCTCGGACAGGTAACCATTCACCCGCGGCGTCGCATCGATGCGCACCACCGTCGAGAACGGGTTCGCACTCGGCTGCAGCGTCACCGTGTTTTCCTTGTTGATCGCCAGCTGCCGGCGCGGCACGCCGAACGCCAGCGGATGGGTGGTATCGACGTCGGCGCTGAGGATGTTGCCGCTCACCCGCTCGATCGCGGCGATGTCACGCTGGTCACCGAACGCGCGTCGGTCGCCGTCTCCCGCTTCCTCGTCCTTGCCCAGCGATTCGCCCTCGGCCAGCTTCTGTTCCACCGCCCACTTCGACGCGCTGCCATAGGTCACCAGCGACCCGCCGGCCTGCACCCAGCGCTTCAGCGCGGCCACGGCGGTGGCGTCGATGCCGGTGTAGGTACCGCCGGACAGCACGATGGTGGTGTAGCGGTCCAGCGCGACCTTGCCCAGCTGCTGCGGATCCAGCTTGCTGGCCGGCAGGTGCAGCTGCTGGTCGAGCAGGAACCAGGCCGAACCGATCTCGGTCGCAGCCACGCCCTCGCCCATCACCAGCGCCACGGCCGGCTTGCGTAGTGCCTTGACGCCGTCGCTGCCGAGATCGATGCCATCACTGCTGCGGCCGCTGGACAGGGCATGCACCTGCACGCCCGCGTCGCGTGCGGCGGCTGTCACCGCCTCGAGCAGCGCCGCGCCCTGCAGCGGCTGGCCGGCCACCGGGATGACCAGGCTGCCCGCGGCGAAGTCGACCTGGCCCTGCGCGGTGGCGCTGCTGAACGGCTTGAACGCGGCGCGTGCGCTCAGCCCTTTGGCCTGCAGCGCGGCAAGCGCGCGGCCGGCGTTGTAGTCGCGCCAGTCGATGGCGTAGGCAAAGCCGGCCTGACCGCCGTTCACCGCACCCTGCACCGGCGGCAGCTCGGCCACGCGGGCGCCGCCGTCGATGCGGCTGCGGCTGCCGGCGAAGGCCACCCCGTAGGCCGGTGCGATCGCGTAGCTGGTGCTGCCGTAGAACACGTCGCCCTTGATCGACGGCGTCTCGGCGAAGATCGAATGGACCAGGCGGAACTGCGCCTGCTGCACCGGCACGACGTACGCGCTGCCAGCATCGAAGCGCTGCCCGTCCACCGTCACCGTGCGATCCAGTGCGCGCACTTCCATGCGGTGCAGCAGCAACAGTTCCAGCAGGCGCCGGGTCAGTGCCGGGTCGTGCGCATCGCCGAACACGAAGCTTTTCACCGGCTGTTGTGCCGCCTGCTTCAGTGCACTCTGGAAGAAATCCTTCTGCAGGTCGAACAGGCCACTGCGCTCGGTCACCGCACCGCGCACCGTGCCCAGGCCGGTGGCGACCTGGTTGCGGATGGTGAAGGGGAAGGTCAGCAGGCCGTTCACCGATTCCTGCACGCGCCCACGCGAGCTGGCCTGCTCGACGGTGACGCCGACCGCGCCGTGGAAGTCCGGATAGGTCGAGCCATACACCGGCGAGAAGTTGTCGTAGTTCTCGCCGGTGTAGTACAGCGAGCCCAGCGCATCCAGCGACTGCGCGTGGTACTTGGCCAGGGTCTTGTTGAACGCGTAGGACGCTGCCGGAATCAGCGGGCTGTGCATGCTCTTCGGCGAGGGCTCGAAGTAGTACGTGCTGTCCTTGCCCATCTCGTGGAAGTCGATCTGCACGTTCGGGTACCACTGGTGGAACACGGCCAGCTTGGGCCGCGAGTCCTGCTGGGTCAGGGCCAGCCAGTCGCGGTTGAGATCGGTGAAGTAATGGTTGGTGCGGCCCTGCGGAAACGGTTCGACATGTTCCTTGTCGGCCGGGTCGGACGAGGCCTGGTCCGAGGCCCAGGCGTTGTGCCAGTTGGCGGCACGGTCACGGCCGTCGGGGTTCTGCGCCGGGTCGAACAACACCACCGACTGCTGCAGCCACTGCTGGGTTTCGGCGCTGCGGTTGGCCACCAGGTAATAGGCGGTCAGCATCGCCGCTTCGCCGCTGGAGGTTTCGTTGCCATGCACACTGTAGCCCAGCCAGACCACGACGGGGCTGTCACCGGCCGCGCTGCGCGGTTGCGCCGGGTCGATCAGGGTGGCGTGCTGCTGGCGGATCTGTTCGATGCGGGCCTGGTTGTCGGCGGCGGTGACGGTGGCGATCAGCAGGGGCCGGCCTTCGTAGGTGCGGCCGATCTCCTGCACGCGGATCTTGTCCGAGTGCTTCGCCAGTTCCTGGAAATAGGCCACCAGCTGGTCATGGCGGGTGTAGCGGCTGCCGATCGGGTAGCCGAGGAACTGCTCGGGGCTGGGAATGGCGGCATCGAACGCGTCAGCGTCGGTGGCCTGCGGGAAGAAGTACGCACTCTGGGCCCGCGCCGGCAGCGGCGAGGACAGGACGGTGGCGGCGGCAAGCAGCAGCGGAAGAACGGCACGGCGGTGGAAGGACACGGTGACTCCCCAGGAAACAGGACAGCGGCAACGCGGCCGGCCACGGGTTGTGGCCGGCCGTGGCGATGGCATCAGAAGCGGTAATCGAAGCCGAGGGTGAAGTAGCGGCCACGCAGGTCGTACTGGCTGAAGTCGTACGGCGCGCGGATGCCCGGGAACGAGGCGTCGTACGGCGGCGTCCTGTCAGCCAGGTTCTGCACCTTGGCGTAGACGGTCAGCTTGTCGATGCCGGCATAGGCCAGGTACAGATCGAACTGGTTGTACGCATCGATGCGGTCCTGGACGGCCGCGGCGGCGGTGCTGGCCTTCTGGTCGTAACCGCTGGTGTAGTACCAGGTCACGGCCGCGGTGAAGTCGCGGAAGGTCCAGTCCAGCGTGGTGGTCGCCTTGTTCTTCGGCAGCGTGGCGCCGAGGTTGCTGCCGGCGTAGTCCACCAACGGGCCGCCGACCACGGTCGGGCGTCGGTAGTCACGCACGTGGGTGTAGGCCGAGGACAGGGTGAAATCGCCCACGGCGGCGGTCGGGATGCGCTGGCGCAGTTCGACGTCGATGCCCGAGGTCTTCAGCTCGCTCAGGTTCTGGTAGCGGTTGAACACGGCCAGCAGCTTGCCGCGCTCGTCGCGCTGCACGGCACCGGCCACGTTGTCGTTGACCAGGGTCTGGGTGTTGTTGGTGCCGACCAGGTTGTCCAGCTGGATGCGGTAGTAATCCACGCTCAGATTGGTGTTGGCCCACGGCGAGAGCACCACGCCGAAGTTCACGCTCTTGGTGCGCTCGGGCTTCAGCTCGCTGTTGCCGACGGTGAAGAAGGTCGGGTTCTGCCGCGAGCCCGGCACGTCCGGATCACGCGGGTCGACCACGCTGCCGTAGGCGATGCTGGTGCTGTTGGAGTTCTCCGACAGCGACGGCGCACGGAAGCCCTTCGACGCCGAGGCGCGCACCAGCAGGAAATCCAGCGGCTGCCAGCGCAGGCCGAGCTTGGGCGAGAACGCGTCGCCGAAGTCGTCGTAGTGATCGGCACGTGCGGCGGCGGACAGTTCCAGGCCCGTGGCCAGCGGCACGTTCAGTTCGGCATAGGCGGCGCTGACCTTGCGCTCGCCGTGCACTTCGGCGATGGCCGGGCGTACCTGCAGGCCGGCGTCGATCTGCCAGGGGTTGTTGGAATCGAGCTTCTCGCGGCGCCATTCGGCACCGGCGGCGAAGCCGATGTCGCCGGCCCAGGTGCGGCCCAGGGTGCCGGAGATCTTCGCGTCCACACCCTGCAGCACCGATTCGGCCGGGCGCAGGGTGGAAATGTTGATCGCATTGATCACCGACTGCGGGGTGGACGACGGATCGAGCAGGTTGTAGCTGCCGCTGGCCAGCGCATCGGCCAGCGCCCAGCGGTTGGCGAAGCCGCCCGACACCGTCTCGCGCTCGCTGCTGCGCGCGCCGAACGCGGCCACTTCCCAATCCCAGGCGGCGGTGCTGCCGCGCAGGCCGACCACGCCGCGGTAGGCGGTGGAGCGGTTGGTCTTGATGGTGCCGCCGAGGTCGAAGAAGGTGTATTCGATCGGCACGGCGCGGCCGTACGGGTTGTACGGGCTGCTGGCCGGCAGGTTGGACGACACCGGTTCGGCCAGGCCGGTTTCGGCGTTCAGGGCGAAACGGCCGCTTTCCAGGGTGAAGAACGGGCTGCTGCCGAACCAGGCGGCGCTCTTGATCTGGCTGTACAGCACTTCGCCGAAGGCTTCGACGTTCTCGCCGAGGCGGAAGGTGCCGTTGGCATACGCCTGGTAGCGCTTGGTCGAGGGAATCAGGGTGGTGTACGGCGCCTGGTTGAAGCCGCAGGTATCACCGGCGAGGCCGTCGATCGGCGCGCTGGCGACGCGGGTGGTGCCGGTGGGGCAGTTGCCGTCGGCGTCGAGCATCGGCACCGAGACGCCGTTGATGAGGTAGCGCGCGCCCTTGGCCGACCAGCCGTTCCAGCGGCCGCCGGGCTGGTCGCTGTAGATGCCGCTCTTGGTCAGGTTGCGCTCGTCCTGGTCCAGGCGCTCGCGGTTGTAGCCCTGCAGGCTGAAGAGGATGTTGTAGCCATCGGTATCCAGATCACCGAGGCCACCGACGAACTTCAGGTTCTGCTCGTGGAGGCCGCCCTGGTCGGCACCGCCGAAGCTGCCGCCGAGCTCGGCGCCTTCGAAGTTCTGCCGGGTGATGATGTTGACCACGCCGGCCACCGCATCGGAACCGTACACGGCCGAGGCGCCGTCCTTGAGCACTTCGATGCGCTCGACGGCGACCAGCGGCAGCGCGTTGAGGTCGACGAAGGTGTCGGACAGGCCACCGGCCGGGAAGCCGTAGTTGGCCAGGCGGCGGCCGTTGAGCAGCACCAGCGTGTTCTTTTGCGAGAGACCGCGCAGGCCGATGCCTGCCGAGCCGGACGCCCAGCCGTTGTTGGTGGTTTCGTTGGCGGCGTTGCCGGTGTTGGCCGAGATCGAGCGCAGCACGTCGGCGACGGTGGCCTTGCCGGTCTGTTCCAGCTGCTGGCGGCCGATCACCTGCACCGGGTTGGACGCCTCTGTATCGGTGCGCTTGATGTTGGAACCAGTGACGCGCACGGCGGCCAGGGTGCTGGCTTCGCCACGGGCGTGGGCGGTGGTTTCGGCGGCGGCAGACAAAGGCGCGGCCAGAGCGGCGGCCAGGGCCGCCACGAGCAGGGTGTGCTGGGGCATGACGATGTGGGGGTGGTAGTGGACGACGGAAGTTCCGCAGTAATCCATGCCAGGCCTGGTGCGACCAATAACATCTCTTCATACGGATATAAGAGAAGCTAACATCGCTTCATCCGGATGGAAAGAATTGCTTTACGGAAAGCCAACAACCGGGACGGCCGCGGCGGCGGGGCCGGCGTACAATCGCGCCATGGAAATCTTCAAAGTCTTCATGCTCGAGGCGGCCCACCGCCTGCCCAACGTGCCGCCGGGCCACAAATGCGCGCGCCTGCACGGCCACTCGTTCCGGGTGGAACTAAAGGTGGAGGGCGAGCCGGGTGGGCAGACCGGCTGGATCATGGATTTCGGCGACGTCAAAGCCGCCTTCCAGCCGATCTACGACCGCCTGGACCACCACTACCTTAACGACATCCCCGGCCTGGAAAACCCGACCAGCGAGAACCTGGCGGTATGGATCTGGAAGGAGCTGAAGCCGGTGCTGCCCGCGCTGAGCGAGATCACCGTGCATGAGACCTGCACCTCCGGCTGCCGGTACCGCGGCCCGGCCGCCTCACCAAGCCATTGATCCGCAAGGTTTTCTGAAGGCGCCTTGAGCGCCTTCCTGTTTTTTGTTGCATTGCGGCATGATCGGCGTATGCTGCATTGCATCAACCGCTTTCGATGCCGCCATGGCCAACGCCTTCGCCGATCGTTTCAGTGATGCCACCCGCCAGCTGGCGGCTGCGGCAACGCGTGCAAACCGATTGGCGCTGGAAAACGCCGAGAGCGTGTTCGGCGTGCAGCTGAAGGCGATGGAACGCAACCTGACCGCAACCGGCGGCTGGCTGGGCGAACTGGCCCGCAGCGAGAATCCGGCCGGGTTGCTGCCCAAGGGCGCACAGCTGTGGCAGGACAACCTGCAGCGGCTGGGCCAGGCCCAGCAGGACGTGGTCGATCTTGGCCTGCAGGCCGGTCGCGCCTGGTCCGAGCTGGTGCAGGGCCAGACAGATTCAACGGCGGACGCCACCGGCAACAGCCACTGACGTCACGCCCACGCTCATTGCATGGGTCCCTCCCCCCATGCAATCCGGACCCGGCAGATCCCTCCCTCTGCCGGGTCTTTTTTTGCCTGCGATTCCGGCGAAACGCACGCGTCACGGGCGGCCGGGTGGCCCCGCACACCGGTAGCGCCGGGCCATGCCCGGCGAGCGCAGCGGCGTATCAGGGCCCCGCGCTCTCCGCGCGCGGCAGCGCAAACACGAACAGTGCGCCAGTCGCGCTTTCCCGCAGTTCGATGCGGCGGCCGTGCAGCTGCACGATGCGCTGCACGATCAGCAGGCCGAGCCCACCATTCTCGCCACGCCGCGCCCCCAGTGCCGCCGGCGCCTGGAACAGCTGCGCGCGCAGCGCCGGGGCCACGCCCGGGCCATCGTCGGCCACGCTCACTTCCACGCTGCCCTCAATGGCGCGCAGCTGCACCCGCACCTCGCCGCCCTCGGGCGCATGACGCAGCGCATTATCGAGCAGGTTGGTCAGCACCCGCTCGACCAGGCCGAGATCGGCACGCACCAGCGGCAGGCCCGGCGGGAAGTCCGCATGCAGGTGCTGGCCGCGCGCCTGTGCAGCCAGTTCGAACTTCTGCAGCACGTCCTGCAGCAGCTCCGGCAGTGCGAACACCTCCCACTCCAGGCGCACTTCGCCATGTTCCAGCCGCGCCAGTTCGAACAGCGCGCGCGCCAGGCGGCCCACCTTGGCGCTCTGCGCCAGGGCGATGCCGAGATAGCGACGGCGTTCTTCCGGCGACAACGTCGCTTCCTTCAGCGCCATCGTTTCCAGGTAGCCATGCAGCGACGACAGCGGCGTGCGCAGGTCGTGCGAGATGTTGGCCACCAGCTCGCGGCGCTGCAGGTCCTGCTGGCGCAGCTGCTGCCACTGTTCGCCCAGCCGCTGCGCCATCTGCGTGTGGGCATGTTCGAGGATCTTCAGTTCGTCTCGCTCGCCGGTGCGCAGCGGCACCGGGGCCGGCAATGGCGTGGGCGCATCGATGTCGAAGGCCTGGATGCGCCGGGTCAGCCGGCGCAGCGGCCGGGTGACCCAGTAGAACGCCACCAGCCCGGCCAGCAGGCCCAGCCCACCCACCAGCAGCACCGACCACAGCGTGGTGTTCCACTGATTGCTGGCGGCCAGGTCGTCGGCCAGCATCTGCCTGTGTTCGCCCACCAGCACCACATACACGTAACCGGCCTGGCGCCCCTGCACCACCAGCGGGGCCACGCTGAACACCTTGCGGCCGCCGGTACTGCGCGGGTCGTCGCCGAGGATCGGCAGCGGTGCACCGGCCAGCAGGCGACGCAGCGGCGCCAGGTCGACGCGGTTGCGCAGCAGGTGGCCGCTGGGCGCATCGTGGCCGAGGATGCGGCCCTGGTCGTCCAGCAGGTACACCTCCACGCTGGGATTGACCGCCATCAGCTGGCCGAACAGCGCGCGCACCGCAGTATCGCGCATGCCGCTGGTGTCCATCAGTTCGCTGCGCTGGGCGATGTGTTCGGCCAGGCCCATCGACAGCCGCTGCACCACTTCCTGTTCGTGGCGGGTGCTGGCGCGCATCTGCAGGGCCAGCAGGGCCATGCAGCACATCAGCATCAGCGCGGCGATCACCGCCGCCAGCTTCTGCCACAGGTTGGGCTTGATCATGCCGCCGCCCCGGCCGGGTCAACCAGCTTGTAGCCACGCCCCCACACCGTCAGCAGGCGCCGCGGCGTGGCCGGGTCGAGCTCGATCTTGCTGCGCAGGCGGTTGATGTGGGTGTTCACCGTATGCTCGTAACCATCGTGCTGGTAGCCCCAGACCTGGTTGAGCAGTTCCATCCGTGCGAACACCTGGTCGGGGTGGCGGGCGAAGAACAGCAGCAGGTCGAACTCACGCGGGGTCAGTTCCAATGCGCTGCCATCGACCGAGGCGGTGCGCGCCACCGGGTCCAGCTGCAGGCCACCGACCTCGACCGCACCGGCATCGATGCGCGCGTTCTGTGCCATGGCTTCGGCGCGGCGCAGCAGCGCGCGCACGCGGGCCACCAGCTCGGGCATCGAGAAGGGCTTGGCCAGGTAGTCGTCCGCGCCCAGTTCCAGGCCGACGATGCGCTGGGTCTCGCTGCCACGTGCGCTGATGATGATGATCGGCACGTAGCGCGCCATCGCACGGGCGCGCTGGCAGATCTGCAGGCCGTCCACACCGGGAAGCATCACGTCCAGCACCAGCGCGTCCCACGGGCCGTCCTGCTCCAGCAGGCGCAGGCCGGCATCGCCGGTGGCGGCGTGGGCGACGTCGTAGCCCTCGTCGGCCAGGTGCATGCGCAGCAGGTCGGCGATGTGGGCATCGTCTTCGACGATCAGGACGCGTTTGGCGGACATCGGCAGCTCGGGGCCAGTGGGGAGGCTGCCCGCATTGTGGCGCGGGACGGCCACCGATACCTCACGAAAAATTGAATCCTGCGTGAGGATTCGTTGACCCGGGCAGGCGCAGCATGGCCCCGTCGCCCCTTGCAGGAGTCCGCCATGCCCCTCACCCGCCGCCACCTGCTGGGCCTGGGTGGCCTTGCCACCGCCGCTGGCGTGCTCGGCCTGGGCGCGTGCAGCCGCGCCGCCACGGCCGCCGCCGAGAACCGCCCGGCTCGACAGTTCCCGCTGATGCGCACCGACGCCGAATGGCGCCGGCTGCTGACCCCGGCGCAGTACGCGGTGCTGCGCCAGCAGGCCACCGAACGGGCCGGCAGCAGCCCGCTGGACCGCGAACACCGGCAGGGCACCTTCACCTGCGCCGGCTGCCAGCAGCCACTGTTCTCCTCGTCCACCAAGTTTGAAAGCGGCACCGGCTGGCCCAGCTTCTGGGCACCGCTGCATGGCGCCGTCGGCGAGGACCGCGACACCACCTTCGGCATGTTGCGGGTGGAGGCGCACTGCAGCCGCTGCGGCGGCCACCTCGGCCATGTCTTCAACGATGGCCCGCGCCCCACCGGCCTGCGCTACTGCATGAACGGTGCCGCCCTGCTGTTCCAGCCCGGCGCGGCACAGCAGGACAGCAACGGTGGCTGGCGCGTGCCGCTCGGTTCTTCCCCTGTTTCTGGAGCCTGATGATGCTGCTGTTGCTGCTGGCCTACCTGGGCGGTGTATTGACCCTGCTCAGCCCGTGCATCCTGCCGGTGCTGCCCTTCGTGTTCGCGCGGGCCAACCGCTCCTTCGTGCGCAGCACGCTGCCGCTGCTGCTGGGCATGGCGCTGACCTTCGCCGCGGTCGCCAGCCTGGCCGCCGTGGGCAGCCAATGGGTGGCGCAGGCCAACCAGATCGGCCGCTGGCTGGCCCTGGTGCTGATGGCGGTATTCGCCCTTGCGCTGCTGTGGCCGCGCCTGGCAGACCATCTGCTGGCGCCGTTCCAGCGCGTGGGTGCACGGCTGAGTGCACGCGCCGATGCCGCCGATGATGCCGGCCGTGGCGGCGCTGGGACCTCGCTGCTGATCGGCATCGCCACCGGCCTGCTGTGGGCGCCGTGCGCCGGCCCGATCCTCGGTCTGGTGCTGACGGGCGCTGCCCTGCATGGCGCCAGCGTCGGCACCAGCGCGCTGCTGCTGGCTTACGCATTGGGCGCGGCCACCGCGCTCGCGCTGGCGGTATGGATCGGCGGCCGCGTGTTCAACGCCCTGCAGGCGCGCCTTGGCCTGGGCGACGTGCTGCGCAAGATGCTGGGCGTTGCCGCGCTGCTTGCGGTGGTGGCGATCGGGCTGGGCTGGGATACCGGCCTGCTGACCCGCCTGTCCACGGTGAGCACCGCGCGCGTCGAACAGGGTCTGCTCGATGCCGTGCCCGGTGCGCAGCCCGCGGCGCCGCCGATGATGATGGCCGGCGCGAATGCCGGTGCCGACGCGCCGCTGCCGGTGGAAGGCACCCTGCCCTCTCTGGACGGTGCCACCGGCTGGCTCAACAGTCCGCCGCTCAAGGCCGGACAGCTGCGCGGCAAGGTCGTGCTGATCGACTTCTGGACCTATTCCTGCATCAACTGCCTGCGTGCGATGCCCTTCGTCCACGAATGGGAACGCCGCTATCGCGATCATGGCCTGGTGGTGGTTGGCGTGCACACGCCCGAGTTCGCCTTCGAACGCGACCCGCGCAACGTGATGAAGGCCGTGCAGCAGCTGAAGGTGGAATACCCGGTGGCGCTGGACAACCAGTATTCGATCTGGCGCGCATTCAACAACCAGTACTGGCCGGCGCAGTACTTCGTCGACGCGCAGGGCAACATCCGCGCCCACCAGTTCGGTGAAGGCAACTACGCGCATTCGGAACAGGTGATCCGCCGCCTGCTGACCGAGGCTGGCCAGACCGATCTGCCGCCGCCGGCCGACCCGGCCGCCGCCGACCTGCAGGGCGTGGCCACGCAGGCCGACATGGGGAACCTGCGCTCGCCGGAAACCTACCTGGGCCATGCACGCGCCGAGCACTTCGCCTCGCCCGGCGGGCAGCGCAACGATGTGGCCTTCGACTACACGCTGCCGGCCAGCCTCGCGCTCAACCAGTGGGGCCTGTCCGGCCGCTGGACCGTCACCGATGAAGCCGCGCAGCTGCAGCAGGCCGGCGGCCGCCTCGCCTTCCAGTTCCATGCCCGCGACCTGCACCTGGTGTTGGCACCGACGCAGGACGGCACGCCGGTGCGCTTCCGCGTGTGGCTTGACGGCAAGCCGCTGCCGGCCACCGATGCCGGCAGCGATGTCGGCGCCGATGGCACCGGCGTGGTCAACGAGAACCGTCTGTACCAGCTGGTACGCCAGCGCGGCACGGTCGGCCCGCACCGCTTCGAGATCGAGTTCCTCGATGCGGGCGTGCAGGCCTATGCCTTCACCTTTGGCTGAGAACAGGAGGGCACGATGAAATTCTCCTTCGAACAGGGCATTGCAACAGGTGTTGCCGGGCTGGTCGCCACGGCACTGGTGGCCGGCGTGCTGCTGGTTGATCGCGGCGCGATGGCCGCGCCGGCTACCGCCAGCGCGCAGGTACAGGCACTGCCGGCACCCACCGGCGATGCCGCCTTCACTGATGGCGCCACCCACGCCAGCGTGGTGTTTGCCGGTGGCTGCTTCTGGGGCGTGCAGGGCGTGTTCCAGCACGTGAAAGGCGTGAGCAATGCGGTGGCCGGCTATGCCGGAGGCAGTGCCGCCGATGCGCGCTACGAGCGCGTCAGCAGCGGCCGCACCGGACACGCTGAAGCAGTGAAGGTCGACTACGATCCGCGCCAAGTCAGCTATGGGCAGCTGCTGCAGGTGTTCTTCTCGGTGGCGCACGATCCCACCCAGCTGAACTACCAGGGCCCCGACCACGGCAACCAGTACCGCTCGGCGATCTTCAGCGATGACGCCAGGCAGCTGGCTGCCAGCCGCGCCTACATCGACCAGCTGGGCAAGGCTGGCAGCTACCGCGGCCCGATCGTGACCCAGGTGGCCAGCGGCCAGCGTTTCTACCCGGCCGAGAGCTACCATCAGAATTACATGAACAACTACCCGCAGGCGGCCTACATCCGCTACTACGACGCACCGAAGCTGGCCGCGCTGGGCAAGCAGTTCCCCGCGCTGTATCGGCGCCAGGCATCGCTGGTACCGATGCGCTGACCGCGCTTTCGTAGAGCCGAGCCCATGCTCGGCTGCCCTGCCGGGAAAGCAGCCGGGCATGGGCTCGGCTGTACACAAAAAAAAGACGCACGGCCTTGCGGCCGTGCGTTTGCAATGGATCGGCCAGGCCCCGATCAGGCCCCACCGACAGCACCATGCTAGGCTCGGCGGCATCATGGGTACAGCTCCAGATGCAGGCCAATCCAATGGATACAGATCCGCGCACCACCCCGGCCCCGCCGCGCTACCAGCGCCTGTCCGATGAGCTGGCCGAGGCAATCCACGGCGGTCGTCTGCCGGTCGGCAGCCGCCTGCCCTCGCTGCGGCAGATGGCCGCGCAGCGCCAGCTCAGCCTGAACACCGTCATCGCGGCCTACCGGCAGCTGGAAGATGCAGGGCTGGTGGTGCCGCGGCCGAAGGCGGGTTTCGAGGTGGCGCCGCGCCTGTCAGTGCCGCAGCGTTCGCTGCGCGATGCACCCTCGGCGCCCACCGCACCGCTGCAGCAGGCCTTGATGGCGCGCGTGCTCCAGGCACAGCAACGCCCTGGAGTGATCGATCTGGCGTTTGCCGGGCCGCGTGGGCGGCAGTTCTATCCCGGCGCCCAGCTGGCCCGGCACACCGCGCAGGTGCTGCGCCACGGCCAGCAGACGGTGGAAACCTATGCGCGCCCGAATGGCTCGCCGCGCCTGCTGGCGCAGATCGTACGGCGTGGCCCGCGGATGGGCCTGCATAAGCATGCCGACCGCCTGCTGCTGACCCACGGCGCGATGGAAGCGCTGCAGCTGGCCCTGCGCGCGGTGACCGAACCGGGCGCGGCCGTGGGCATCGAGGCCCCGTCCTACTTCAACCTGTACCCGCTGCTGGCCAACCTCGGCCTGCAGGCCATCGAACTGCCTACCCACCCGCAGCACGGGCTGGACGTGGATGCGCTGGAAGCGCTGTTGGAGCACACGCCGCTGGCCGCGCTGGTGGTCATGCCCACCGTGCACAACCCGCTGGGCTGCACCATGCCGACGGCCGCCAAGCAGCGCCTGGCCGAGCTGGTCAATGCACGCCAGCTGCCGCTGATCGAGGATGCGGTGTACGCCGAGCTGCAGTTCTGCGAGCCACCGGCGCCGCTGCTGAAGGCGTTTGATCGCGATGGCTGGGTGATGGTGGTCGGCGGCTTCTCCAAGACGCTGGCGCCGGATTACCGCATCGGCTGGCTCGATGGGGGCCGCTTCGCCGAGCGCATCGCCCTGCTCAAATTCCAGTCGACCGGCGGTGAACCACAGCTGCTGGGTGATGCGGTGGCCGCTTACCTGCAAGCCGGCAGCTACGAGCACCACCTGCACCGCATGCGCCGGCTGTACCGCGAACAGGTCGGGCGCCTGCGCCAGCTGGTGGCCGAACACTTCCCCGCCGGCACCCGTGCCACCGAGCCACAGGGTGGCTTCCTGCTGTGGCTGGAACTGCCGGGCGTGGATACCCGCGAACTGTTCGAGCGGGCGCTGGCGGAGGACATCGTGTTCATGCCCGGCCAGGTGTATTCGCGCGGTGCGCGCTACCGGCATTGCCTGCGGCTGTCGTGCTGCCAGGCGCTGGATGCGCGCTTCATCAGTGCGGTGGAGCGGCTGGGTGCGATCGCGCGGGAATTGTCGGCACGGTAGTGCCGGCCGCTGGCCGGCAATCGCGGTGCCGTTCGTATCGGTTGCCGGGTAGAGTCGACCGTTGGTCGACTGCTCCTGATCAGACCCCGCGCTGCGCGCGATAGTCGACTGACAGTCGACTCTACCGCTGCTCCGCTCCCAGGTGCGCGCCCAGGGTCAGGCCATCCGCGCCCGGCAGGTACGGCAACCTCCCCCAGCACGGTATCGGCAGGCGCTGCTGCAACGTGGCGATGTTCTCGTCCTGGCGCTGCATGGTGGGATCGATGTGGTTGCCGATCCAGCCCAGGCACTCCACGCCGCTGGCCTGCAGCGACTGCGCGGTCAGCCGTGCGTGGTTCACGCAGCCCAGGCGCATGCCCACCACCAGCAGCACCGGCAGGCGCAGCGCGCGCACCAGATCCAGCTGGTCCAAGGTGGCCGACATCGGCGCCAGCCAGCCGCCCACGCCTTCGACCACCACCACGTCGGCCTGCGCACGCAGGCGCTCGAACGCGGCCACGATCGGCGCCAGCTGCACCTGCACGCCGTCCTCGGCGGCGGCCAGTTCCGGCGCCAGCGGCTGCCGCAGCGCATAGGGATTCAGGTCGGCGTAGTCCGGCACCGGCCAGCTGGCCGCCTGCAGCGCCAAAGCATCGTCGTTGCGCAGGCCCTGGCCGAGGTCCTGGCTGCCACTGGCCACCGGCTTCATGCCCACCGCACGCAGCCCGCGCCGGCGCAGCGCATGCAGCAGCGCGGTGCTGCTGGCGGTCTTGCCAATTTCGGTATCGGTCCCGGTGACGAACACGGCCGGCGGCATCAGGGTGGGCAGGGGCATCAACAGATCCAGGCATGCAACAGAGCGTGCATTATCGCTGGTCCCGTACGCTTGCTAGACTGCAGGCATGTTCGCCAATGCCTCGCTCACCGGCAGCAAGCCGGAACAATACGCCCAGCTGCTGGAACAGGCCCGCGGCCTGGTCTACGCCGAGTCCGACCGCATCGCCAATGCGGCCAACCTCTCCGCGCTGGTCTACCACGCCCTGCCCGACCTGAACTGGGTGGGCTTCTACCTTTATGACGGCAAGGAGCTGGTGGTCGGCCCGTTCCAGGGCCTGCCGGCCTGCGTGCGCATCCCGCTGGACAAGGGCGTGTGCGGTGCCGCCGCCAGCCAGCGCGTCACCCAGCGCGTGGAAGACGTCGACGCCTTCCCCGGCCACATCGCCTGCGATTCGGCCTCGCGCTCGGAGCTGGTGGTGCCGCTGCTGCGCGGTGATGAACTGATCGGCGTGTTCGACATCGACAGCCCGAAGGTGGACCGCTTCGATGCCGAGGACCAGGCCGGTCTGGAAGCCATCGCCCGCGTGTTCGTCGAGGCCCTGGGATGAGCGCACCGAAGCTGCGCAACATCGGCCCGAAGAGCGCGGCGTGGCTGCGCCAGGTCGGCCTGCGCAGCCGCGAGGACCTGGCCGCGCTCGGCGCGGTCGGGGCCTTCGTCAAGGTCAAGCGCGCCGGCTTCAAGCCGAGCCTGAACCTGCTTTATTCGCTGGAAGGCGCGCTGCGGGACTGCCACTGGCAGGAGCTGGGCGAAGCCCAGCGCGAGGCGCTGGTGCAGGATTACGAGGCACGCATCGCCGCGCATCCGCTGAAGGCGGCTGGCCCGGCATCGGGCCCGGTGCATGAGCAGCGCTTCGACACCGGGGATGACGGCGAAGACAGTTTCGCCGAGAGCGCCGACGAGGATTGAGGCGTCCGCGTTGCCGGGAAGGCCGGCCAGCGGCCGGCACTACCACGGTGATGCGGCTTACGGCTGCTGCAGTTCCAGCAGCTCGCCGACCAGGCCCACTTCGCCGCGTTCCAGCCACACCCGCAGGCGCGTGCCGTGGTCGATGCGCAGTGCCCAGCACAGCGACAGCGGCAGCCCGCAGACCTGCGACAGCACCATGCGCAATGGGCCGCCATGGCTGACCACCACGGTCGGCAGCGGATCCTCATCGTCCAGCAGGCGATCCAGCGCGCGTGCGATGCGCCGTTCGAAGTGGCCCCAGCTCTCGCCGTCGGGCGGCGGGAACGCATGCGGATCGGCATGGAAGGCCGCCAGCGCGTCCTCCGGCAGGTCGAACAACGACTGCCCGTCCCAATCGCCGAAATCCAGTTCTTCCCACTCCTCGTCCGCCTCCACGTCCAGCCCGCGCGGGGTGGCCAGGGCCATCGCCGTGTGCAGCGAGCGCAGGCGCGGCGAACTGATCACCCGCTGCCAGTCCTGCTCGGCATAGGCGTCGACCAGTTCCTGCGGCAGGCGGGCCAGCTGCGGCGGATCGCTGCGGCCATCGAGGAACTCATCGCGGCCGTTGCCGGCATGGCGCACCAGGTCGAGGATCATGCGTGCGTCCTGTGCAGGCAACGCGGGAACAGCAGAAAACAGCGGGACATCGGCAACGGCACCACGGGATCGAGGGGACATTCTACGGGCACAGCGAAGGCAGTCGAGCAGGCTCGACTCTACGGGGTCCCGGGGATGCCGTAGACTGCGCCCACTTCCAGGTGACCTGCGGCCATGGCCGGCAGGTTGAAACGGGAAGCCGGTGACGCGTGGCAACACGCCAGGCCGGCGCTGCCCCCGCAACGGTAAGCACGTCTGTTCCAGGCAATACCGCCACTGTGCCATCGGCATGGGAAGGCGCCTGGACGGTGGCCTCGCGCCACCTGGCGGCAAGCCCGGAGACCGGCCCGGAAGCCTCAGGTCGCGATGCGGTGGGCATGGCGCTGGATGACCGTGGCGCTGCCGCGGCTTCGGCGCCTGCCTGCCTTTGCTCGCGGTTCCTCCCCTTCGCCACGCGGGCGTGCGTGGCACCTGGAGTCCCCCGATGAAGCTGCAGTCCCGAATGCTGTCCCTGGCCGTACTGGCCGCCCTGCCCGCCCTGGCCCATGCGCAGGCCAACGAAGACACCGCGGCGCTGGACCAGGTGCTGGTCACCGCCACGCGTACCCCCATCGCCCTGCAGGACAGCATCGCGCCGGCCCAGGTGATCGACCGCGCACAGATCGAATCCAGCCAAGCCACCTCGCTGCAGGAACTGCTGGCAGGTCGCGCCGGCATCAACCTGACCAACAGCGGTGGCCTCGGCAAGCAGAGCTCGCTGTTCCTGCGCGGTACCAATTCCTCGCACACCGTGGTGCTGGTCGATGGCGTGCGCATCAACAGCGCCGACCTCGGCCTGGCGATGTACCAGGACCTGCCGCTGGCACAGATCGAACGCGTGGAAATCGTGCGCGGTCCGCAGTCGAGCCTGTACGGCGCCGATGCCATCGGTGGCGTCATCCAGATCTTCACCCGTCGCAACCAGGGCGAATTCGCCCCGCACTTCCAGCTCGGCAGTGGCAGCAATGGCCTGCGCGAGGCCAGCGGCGGCATCGGTGGCAGCGGCGAGCACGGCTGGTTCGGCGCCGACATCGCCTACCAGCACACCGACGGCATCAACGCCTGCCGTGGCTCGGCCACGCTGTTCGCCGGCTGCTTCGCCGATGAGCCCGACCGCGATGGCTACCGCAACCTGTCCAAGAGCCTGCGCGGTGGCTACACCTTCAACGACCAGTGGAGCGTGGAAGGCAGCGCGTTGCGTGCCGAGGGCGAGAACCACTACGACGGTTACTACAACTATTCGGAAACGCTGCAGCAGGTGATGTCCGGCAAGGTGCGCTACACCCCGACCGATCGCCTGGCCTTCACCGCCAGCGTCGGCCGCAGCGACAACGAATCGGACAACTACGGTGACTTCGGTGTGTTCGGCAGCGCGCAGACCCACCGCGACAATGCATCGCTGCAGGCCGACATCGGCCTGGCCGAGGGCCAGCTGCTGAGCACCGGCGTGGACTGGAGCGAAGACAACCTCGATGGCAGCAGCGCGGGCTATCTGGTCGACAGCCGCCGAAACACCGGCGTGTTCGTGCAGTACCAGGGTCGTTTCGGCCGCCACCAGCTGCAGGTGAGCGCGCGCAACGATGACAATGCGCAGTTCGGCAACCACGCCACCGGCAGCCTCGGCTGGGCGATGGACCTCGGCCACGGCCTGCGCGTGAATGCCAGCTACGGCACCGCGTTCAAGGCACCGACCTTCAGCGACCTGTACGACCCGTGGAGCGGCGTGCCGACGCTGGATCCGGAGAAGTCGAAGAGCGCCAACCTCGGCCTGTCGCAGCACGGCCAGGGCTGGCACTGGGGCATGGACGTGTACGAGACGCGCATCGATGACCTGATCACCTACGATGCGGCGACCTTCATGATGCAGCAGGTCGAGAAGGCGCGTATCCGCGGTGCCGAACTGACCGCGGGCGTGGTGCTGGCCGGCTTCGACATCAATGGCCAGCTCAGCTACACCGACCCGCGCAACCGCACCGCTGGCAGCGCGCAGTTCGACAACTGGCTGGCGCGCCGCGCGCAGCAGACCGCGCGCCTGGACGTGGACCGCCGCTTCGGTGATTTCCGCGCCGGGCTGACCGTACAGGGTGCGGGCAAGCGTTACGACGACGCCAGCAGCGCGGTGAAGGTGGGCGGCTACGGTACGCTGGACCTGCGCGCGGAATATGCGCTGACGCCATCGTGGTCGCTGCTGGCGCGCGCGGCCAACCTGTTCGACCGCAGCTACGAGACCGTGGCGTGGTTCAACCAGCCGGGCCGCGAATACCAGCTGAGTGTGCGTTACCAGCCGAAGTAGCGGGCCTCGGCATCGATGCATGGCGTCGATCTACATGATTGGTAGCGCCGGGCCATGCCCGGCGAACGGATCACGGCGTCGGAATGCCTGATGCCAGCCCCGGCAGGTCACGCAGGTCGTCGATGACCGCCACGGCATGTGCCGTTTCCAGGTCCAGGCCACGCGGGTAGCCGTAGCGCACCAGTGCGATCGGCATGCCTGCGTCTTCGGCGGCACGGTAGTCGGTGAGCGAATCACCAACCATCAGGCAGGCGTCCACTGCCAGCCCGAAGTGCGCGGCGATATGCCGCAGCGGTTCACCACTGGGCTTGCGCTGCGGCAGCGAATCACCGCCCAGCACCAGCGAAAACGCATCGCCGATGCCCAGGTGCTGCAGCAGCGGCGGCACCAGCGCCGCCGGCTTGTTGGTGCAGATGGCCAGGGGCACGCCACGCGTGCGCAGCACGGCCAGCGCTTCGGGCACGCCGTCGAACAGGCGCGGGCTGCGCAGCAGGCACTCGCGGTAATGCACCATGAAGGTCGGCATCACTTCGGCCAGATCGATGTCACGACCGGCGGCATGCACGGCCTGCTCCACCAGCCGCCGCACGCCATCGCCGATCCAGCCCAGCACGGTGGCTTCAGGCACGCGCGCCAGGCCGATGTCTTCCAGCGTGCGGTTCAGCGCTTCGGCGATATCGGCCGCGCTGTCCACCAGCGTGCCGTCCAGATCAAACACAACCAACGGATAGGGATACGACAAAGGACGGCACCTGTACGACGTGGGCCGTCCATTGTACGCCCCGCGCTTTTCCCGATTCCCCCTGAGCCGAACCGGCGGGCGCGGAGTCTGGCCTTGCGCTCGACGGTCGGCAGGTCTTGCGGGTCCACACACGAGCGGCGTACCCCGGGCACATATCGACCGGGCGATACCGATCGCTTACCTCGCGCGCCTGCCATTCCCACGCTGCGCGGTTGTGGTCGAGCAATGCCTGTCCATGGTTCATGTGTCCTCCTTGGTCGCTGGGCGCCAATCCAGATCCTGGAAGGCCGGGCTGGCAAAACACTCAGCAAGGAAATCCAGGAACCGCCGCATGACAGCGGGCTGCTGTCGACGCGATGCGTACACGGCATGAATGCCCAGCTCGTCCAGTTCGTAGGCCGGCAGCAGCTGCACCAGTTCGCCCGAACGCAGCAGCGGTGCCACCTGGTAGGTCGGCAGCATGGCGATGCCGCCACCGGCGCGCACCGCTTCCAGCAGCAGTGATGCTTCGTTGGCGCTGATGTTGCCGCCCACCGCCACCGACAGCGAGCGGCCATCGCGGTGCAGCTGCCACAGGCTCTTGCCCACATAGTGATGGGTGAGGCAGTTGTGCGCGGGCAGCTGTTCCGGCGCGCTGGGCGTGCCATGAGCCTGCAGGTAAGCCGGCGTGGCGCACAGCACCGAGCGGCAGGTGGCCAGCCGTCGCGCGATCAGGCCCGGGTCGATCTGGCGTGCGATGCGCACGGCCAGGTCCACGCGCTCCTCCACCAGGTTGACCATGCGGTCGACCAGCAGCAGCTCGATGCGCGCCGCCGGATGGCGCTGCACGAAGGCAGCCACAGCGCGGGCCAGATGGCTCTGCCCGAACGACACGCTGGCGGTGATGCGCAGGGTGCCGTGCGGCTCGGGATCGTCGCTGGCCAGTTCGCCCTGCAGTTCCTCGCCGATGGCCAGCATCTGCCGGAAGCGCGCCAGCGCGGCTTCACCGGCGCCGGTCAGGCTGATCCGCCGCGTGGTCCGGTGCAGCAGGCGCGCGCCCAGCCAGTCCTCCACCTCGGCCAGGTAGCGGCTGACCATTGCGCGGGACATGTCCAGCACCTCGGCGGCGGCGGTCAGGCTGCCGCGCTCGGCCACTTCGACGAACACGGTCATGGCGGTCAATCGGTCCATCTGCTCGGTCCATGCAACAAACAAGCGCGTTATACGCTGTTTTTCGAGCAACTGCAGCGGCCTACAGTGGCCACGTTCCCACCCCATTCCGCCCCAAGGAGTTCCGCCATGAAGATTGCCCTCGTCGGTGCAACCGGCAACATCGGGCGCCAGATCGCCCGCCACGCGCTGGCCAACGGCCACCAGGTCACGGCCGTGGTCCGCAGTGAAAAGGACCTGCCGGCCGAACTTGCCGGTGCCCAGCTCGCCATCGCCGCGCTGGACGACACCGACTCCCTGGCTGCGGTGATTGCCGGCCACGAGGTGCTGGCCAGCGCCTACGGCCCGCGCCCGGGTGATGACATCGCCCAGATCGCCACTGTGGCTGACCAGCTGGTCGCCGCCGCGCGCCAGGCCAAGGTGCCGCGCGTAGTGGTGGTCGGTGGCGCCGGCAGCCTGGAGATCGCGCCGGGCGTGCAGCTGGTCGACACCCCGGACTTCCCGGCCGCCTACAAGCCGTACGCACTGGCCGCGCGCGAAGCGCTGAAGCGCCTGCAGGCCGTGGATGACCTGGACTGGACCTTCTTCTCGCCGGCGGCGGAAATCGGCCCGGGCGACGAGCGTGGCCAGTACCGCGTGCAGGCGAAGACCTTCCTCGCCGATGCCAGCGGCCACAGCCGCATCAGCTACGCCGATTACGGTGCGGCGTTCGTGGCCGAGCTGGAAGCGGCCAAGTACCCGAAGCAGATCATCACTGCGGCGTATTGATCGATACGTTTCCCCGGTAGAGCCGAGCCTGCGCTCGGCTCGAGGCAAACACTTCAGCCGAGCATGGGCTCGGCTCTACACAAGGAATCGTTGATGCGTACTGCTGCCCTGCTTCTTCCGTTCGCGCTGGCGGCTGGTTTCGCCAGTGCACCGCTGCTGGCAGCACCGGCCGCGCCCGCGGCCGCCACGGCGGCGAAACACTCACAACTGCACCTGCAGACCTTCCATCCCGGCCCGCAGGCGATGTTTTCGGTGTCCTCGGTACTGATTGAAGGCCGCCGCGAGGCAATACTGGTCGATGCACAGTTCGCGGCCCGCGATGCGCGTGCACTGGTCGAAAAGATCCGCGCCAGCGGCAAGCAGCTGACCACGATCTACATCAGCCACGGCGATCCGGATTACTACTTCGGCCTGGCCACGCTGCAGGATGCCTTCCCGCAGGCACGCATCGTCGCCACCGCGCAGACCGTCGCCCACATCGAGCAGACCCAGGCCGGCAAGCTGGCCTACTGGGGCCCGAAGATGGGTGCCGATGTGCCCGCGCGCATCATCGTGCCGCAGGTGCTGGAGGGCGATGCGCTGCAGCTGGAAGGCCAGCGCCTGCCGCTGATCGGGCTGGATGGGCCGACGCCGGACCGCACGGTGCTGTGGGTGCCGTCGCTGCGCGCGATCGTGGGCGGCATTCCGGTAGTGGCCGGCGAGCATGTGTGGATGGCCGATACGCAGACGCCGCAGTCGCATGCCGATTGGCTGCAGATGCTGCAGCAGCTGCAGGCGCTGAAGCCGAAGGTGGTGGTGCCGGGCCATTATGCGCCCGGTACGGCGCTGGATGCGGGCGCGCTGCGTTTCACGGCGGACTACATCCGTGCATTCGACGTGGAAACGGGCAAGGCGGAGGACAGTGCGGCGCTGGTGAAGGCGATGCGGGCGCGTTACCCCAGGTTGGAAGGCGTGGCGTCGCTGGAGTTGAGTGCGAAGGTGGCCAAGGGCGAGATGCAGTGGCCTTGAGGCAGGTGATTTGTTTTTGGAGGGCTGCGCCCTGCACCTGCTCAATGCAACGGCAACAGCCGGAGCAACAGCTGGGTATCTATGGGTTGGCGGCGTGGGTCCGGTGGCAGGGGACGCCGTGAACCCGTCCATGGGGGCTTGGTCGCGGCATCCATGCCGCTCGCACTCCCGCAACCGGACTCACCCCGCCTTCGACAGTTTCCCACGATCTGTCGGAACAGCGATCCGCTCTGGTGGGTGCCGACCGTTGGTCGGCACGGGGTCGGTCAGATGGAGGTGGAATCATTCGGGCCGTGCCCGAACAGTTCGCCCTGCACGACCAGTTCCTTATCGCGGAATCCACCGAGGCCGACGCCGACCAGGCGGTAGCGGGTGTCGGCGGGCAGGTCGACGCGGGCACGCAGGGAGAGGGCGATGTCGCGCAGTTCCTGCAGCGATTCCGGTGGGCGGTCGGGGGTGTAGCTGCGGGTGAGGATGCGGAACTGCGCGGTCTTCAATTTCAGCACCACGGTGTGGCCGATGCGTTCGGTCTTGCGCGTGGCGTGCCAGGTCTTCTCGGCCAGCTGCACGATGGCGTCGCCCAGGTCTTCCAGCAGGAGGTCTTCGGCGAAGGTGTCCTCCGACGAGATCGACTGCACCTGCTGATCCGGTTTCACCGGGCGTTCGTCGATGCCGCGGGCGCGGTTGTACAAGCTGCGGCCGAAGCTGCCGAAGCTCTCTTCCAGGTCCGGCAGCGTCCAGTTGCGCAGGTCACCACAGGTGACAATGCCGCGCTCGGCCAGCTTGCCTTCCATCACCTTGCCCACGCCCGGCACGCTCTTCACCGGCAGGGTCAGCAGGAAGGCATCCACGCGCTGCGGCGGAATGACGAACTGGCCATCAGGCTTGCGCCAGTCCGAGGCGATCTTGGCCAGGAACTTGTTCGGCGCGATGCCGGCTGAAGCAGTCAGGTTCGTCTCTTCGCGGATCTGCGCGCGGATGGTGCGCGCGATTTCGGTGGCCAGTTCGATGCCGCTCTTCGGCGCGGTCACGTCCAGGTAGGCCTCGTCCAGCGACAGCGGTTCGACCAGATCGGTGTGGCGCAGGAAGATCTCGCGCACCTGGCGTGACACGGCTTTGTAACGCGCGAAATCCGGCGGCACGAAGATCGCATCCGGGCACAGGCGCTCGGCACGCAACGCCGGCATCGCCGAGCGCACGCCGAACACCCGAGCCTCGTAGGACGCCGCGCACACCACCGAACGCGCGCCGCGCCAGGCCACGACCACCGGCTTGCCGCGCAGCGACGGGTCGTCACGCTGCTCCACCGACGCGTAGAAGGCGTCCATGTCGACGTGGATGATCTTGCGCAGTGCGTTCATGGTTGGCTGACATGATAACCGCACCGTACCGGTCCAGACGGCGAAGTATGGTCGTTGTGCATCAACGGGATGCGTGATTCCCGGGGAAAACACTACGCACGCGTACGGTGCGGCGGTTTGATTCCCGTTGCAACCGTCGTGCATCCTCGGGGACTTGTTGCCTTGTTTTCGCTTCCAGGAATGCGCTTTCCATGACTCGTCTCCACGCGTTCAACCGTGACCAGCTGCTGGCCAGCGCCCGCGGTGAACTGTTCGGCGCCGCCGCCGGCCGTCTGCCCAACGACCCGATGCTGATGTTCGACCGCATCACCGACATCCGCGAGGACGGCGGACCGCATGGCAAGGGCATGGTTCGTGCCGAACTGGATATCCGCCCGGACCTGTGGTTCTTCGGCTGCCACTTCATCGGCGACCCGGTGATGCCCGGCTGCCTGGGCCTGGATGCCATGTGGCAGCTGACCGGCTTCTACCTGACCTGGTTGGGCGCGCCCGGCAAGGGCCGCGCCCTGGGCTGCGGCGAGGTGAAGTTCACCGGCCAGGTGCTGCCGGAAGCGAAGCTGGTGCGCTACGAGATCGACATCACCCGCGTCATCAACCGCAAGCTGGTGATGGCCCAGGCCGATGCCCGCATGTACGTGGACGACCGCGAGATCTACAACGCCCGCGACCTGCGCGTGGGCCTGTTCACTGAAACCGGGAGCTTCTGATGCGTCGCGTCGTCATCACCGGCATGGGCATCACCTCGTGCCTGGGCAATGATCTGGATACCGTTTCCTCGGCGCTGCGCGAAGGCCGCGCCGGCATCACCGCGCTGCCCGACCACGCCGAAGCCGGCCTGCGCAGCCAGGTGGGCGGCCGCGTGGATCTGGACCTGGATGCACAGATCGACCGCAAGCAGAAGCGCTTCATGAGCGATGCGGCGGCCTTCGCCTACATCGCCATGCGCGATGCGATCGCCGATGCCGGCCTGTCGCCGGAACAGGTGAGCGCGCTGCGCACCGGCCTGATCGCCGGTTCCGGCGGTGGTTCCAGCGAATGGCAGGTGGGTGCCGTGGACCTGCTGCGCGCCCGTGGCGTGCGCAAGGTCGGCCCGTACATGGTGCCGCGCACGATGTGCTCCACCGTGTCGGCCTGCCTGGCCACCGCGTACCAGATCAAGGGCGTCAGCTACTCGCTGTCGGCCGCCTGCGCGACCTCGGCGCACTGCATCGGCGCGGCCGCGGACATGATCCGCCATGGCGCGCAGGACATCATGTTCGCTGGTGGCGGCGAAGACCTGCACTGGTCGATGAGCGTGATGTTCGATGCGATGGGCGCGTTGTCGACCAGCTTCAACGACACCCCGGCCAGCGCCTCGCGCCCGTATGACAAGGACCGCGACGGCTTCGTCATCGCTGGTGGCGGCGGCATGCTGGTGCTGGAAGACTACGACCACGCCGTTGCCCGCGGTGCACGCATCCATGCCGAGCTGATCGGCTACGGCGTGACCTCCGACGGTGCCGACATGGTCGCCCCGTCCGGCGAAGGCGCGGTGCGCTGCATGAAGATGGCGCTGCAGAACGTCGACCGTCCGCTGGATTACCTCAACACCCACGGCACCTCGACGCCGCTGGGCGACGTGACCGAGCTGGGCGCGATCCGCGAAGTGTTCGGCGATGCGGTGCCGCCGCTGTCGTCGACCAAGGCGCTGTCGGGCCACTCGCTCGGCGCGGCCAGCGTGCATGAGGCGATCTACTGCCTGCTGATGATGCGCGATGGTTTCGTGGCCGGCTCGGCCAACATCACCGAGCTGGACCCGGCGGTGGAAGGCTTCCCGATCCTGCGCGAGAGCCGCGAGCAGAAGCTGGACACGGTGATGTCCAACAGCTTCGGTTTCGGGGGTACGAACGCGGCGCTGGTGTTCGGCCGCGTTTGATTGGAAGGCGTGCCGACCAACGGTCGGCACCCACCAGCGCGGTGATCGCGCGGATGTAGAGCGAGCCCATGCTCGGCTCAGTGTAAACCAAGGTTGGCATCTACCAGAGCGGTAGAGCGCGCCGACCAACGGTCGGCACCCACCGGCGCAGTGATCGCGCGGATGTAGAGCCGAGCCCATGCTCGGCTCAGTGCCAACCAAGGTTGGCATCTACCAGAGCGGTAGAGCGTGCCGACCAACGGTCGGCACCCACCAGCGCGGTGATCTCGCGGATGTAGAGCCGAGCCCATGCTCGGCTCAGTGCCAACCAAGGTTGGCATCTACCAGAGCGGTAGAGCGTGCCGACCAACGGTCGGCACCCACCAGCGCGGTGATCGCGCGGACGCGCGTATGTAGAGCCGAGCCCATGCTCGGCTCAGTGCCAACCAAGGTTGGCATCTACCAGAGCGGTAGAGCGTGCCGACCAACGGTCGGCACCCACCGATTATTTCGGCAGCAACGGCACCAGCAGGGCGTGGGCATCCACCAGCGAACCGACGATGCGGTGGCCCAGCGCACGCAGTTCTTCATCCGGATGCACCAGGTCCGGCACCTGGATCACGGTCATGCCCGCCGCCACGGCGGCGCGCGTGCCGGCCGGTGAATCCTCCAGCGCCAGACAGCGTTCCGGTGCCTTGCCCAGCCGCTGTGCGGCCAGCAGGTAGATATCCGGCGCCGGCTTCGGGTGGGCGACGTCGCCACTGGTGATGACCGCATCGAAGTACGGCAGCAGTCCGGCCGCGGCCAGCTTGCGGTTGGCCCGCGGCTGCCGCGTGGTGGTCGCCACGGCGCGCGGGATGCCGTGCGCCTTCAGCAGTTCCAGCAGCTCCAGGATGCCCGGCCGCAAGGGCAGGCCGGTCTGCGTGCGCGCCTCGTAGAGATCGTGGCAGCGCGCCGCCATCGCCGCGATCATCGCGTCCGACACGCCCTGCCCGCGCAGCAGCGCCTGGCTGTCACGGTCACCCAGGCCGACCATGCGCACGAAGAACGTTGCGTCCAGCGGCAGCCCGAGTTCGGCGGCCGCCTCGCTCCAGCAGGCGATCGACACCCGCTCGCTGTCGATCATCAGGCCGTCCATGTCGAAGATGACGGCATCCGGGAGGAACGACAGCGCAGCGAGGGAGGTCATGGAGCGAACAGGGTGTCCAGGTCGGTGGGGGTCAGCATCCGCCATTGGCCTTCGTCCAGCCCCTGCAGGTCCAGGCCGCCGACGCGGCTGCGGTGCAGGGCCTGCACGTGGTTGCCGACAGCGGCGAACATGCGGCGCACCTGATGGTAGCGGCCTTCGTGCAGCACCAGGCGCGCCTTGCGCAAGCCCAGCACTTCGAGTTCAGCCGGCAGCAGGGGCGTCTTCTCCGCTTCCAGCATCAGCGTGCCGCTGGCGAACTGCGCCACTTCATCGCCCCGCAGGTCCTCGGCCAGTTCCACTTCGTAGACCTTGGGCAGCTTCGACTTCGGCGAGATGATCCGGTGCAGCAGGCCGCCATCGTCGGTCAGCAGCAGCAGGCCGCTGGTCTCGCGGTCCAGGCGGCCGACGGTGGACAGCACCGGATCGCGGTCGCGGAAGCGCGGCGGCAGCAGATCGTAGATCAGGCGGCCGGTGTCCTTGGTCGAACAGGTGTAGCCGGCCGGCTTGTACAGGGCCAGCGACAGGCCCACCGGCGGGTCCAGCGGCTCGCCATCGACCCGGATCGCCTCGTGCGGCACCTGGTCATCGGCGTACAGCACTTCGCCGTCGGCATCGGTCACGCGACCCTCGCGGAACATCCACTGAACCTGCTTGCGGCTGCCGTAGCCCAGGTTGGCGATCAGCTTGACCAGCTTCACTTGCCCTTCCCCTTCACCGCCTCGACCAGCTTGAAGCCATCGCGCTCGGCGATGACACGTACCGCGCCGAAGCTCTCGTTGAGCGTGTACTCGTACGGCAGGTGGCGGTTGGCCACCACGTACAGGCGGCCACCCGGGCGCAGCGCCTGCGCGGCCACGGCGATGAAGCGCTGGCCGATGTCGGGGCGGTCGGCGCGCGACGGCGTGTGGAACGGCGGGTTGCTGATGATGACGTCGTAGCCCGGCTCGACGCCGGCGGTGACGTCGCGCCACAGGAAGCGCAGCGGCAGCGCGCGCGGCGGCGGCGCCAGGTTCAGTTCGGCCAGGGCCAGCGCACGCTGCTCGGCTTCGTACAGGTCCAGCGCGGTGATCTTCGGGCAGCGCTCCAGCAGCTCGCGCGACAGGTAGCCGTAGCCGGCGCCGAGATCGGCGGCACGCCCGGCCAGGTCGGCGGGCAGGTGCTCGGCCAGCAGCGCCGAGGCCGGGTCGATGCGGTCCCAGGCAAACACGCCCGGGCGGCTGAGGAAGCGGCCGCCGACGATCGGACGCACCGCGTCCAGCGCGCTCCAGCGCTTGGCCAGGTCGGCGTCGTGCTGGCCCTGCAGCAGCGCGGTCCAATACACGCGGCAGTGGTTCTTGGTCAGGCAGCCGCCGAGGCCGGTCAGCTGCTTGAGGTCGCCTTCGCCGGAGCGGGCGCCCTCGTTGTTGGACTGGCAGGCGACGATGCGGCCACCCTCGGCCACCAGGACCAGAGCGCGGGCGAACAGCGCGCGGGCTTCTTCACGCTGGCGCGGCGGCAGCACCAGCACCAGCGGGTAGCGGCCCTTGCCGGCGGCGGCGTCGATCTCGCCGCTGACGGTCCAGCCGGCGGCCTGCTGCAGCGGCTCGGCAAACGGGGCGAAGCTCTGCTCGCAGTGCACCTCGCGGTTGCCGGCGATCTCGCGCAGCGGCCAGCCATCGCGGGCACGGAGGAAGGCGACCGGGCCGTCGGGCCAGTGCAGGGTGCCGTTGCTGAACGGCAGGAGCAGGGTCTGCAGGGGGGCGTCGTTGCTGGAGGCCATCGGCGCGGGTACTTCAAGCGTAGGGCCGTCCATTGTACCGCCCTCGCCGGGCCGGCCCCGGGGGCCCGCTTTGCGAAAGTTCAACGGGCTGTTGATGCGCCGACAACATCGAAGCGTTCAGGGTAAGGTCTCCCCCAGCAAACCCCAGGAGAACCTGCATGCGCGCCTTGTTCGTCGGTGGAGTAGTCGACAACAGTGAAATGGACCTGGAAGGCAGCCATCCGCCCGTGCATTACCCCGAGGACACCGGTGGTGGGCATTCGCGCTACCGCCTGCACCAGATCGGTCATGGTGCCGATGGCAGCGTGGCCTATGCGGTCTATGGAGCACCGGACCTCGCCGACGACGAAGTGGCCCGCGTGGCCGACGAGCGTGCCTATGCTCGCAGGTTCGAGGCCACGCCGACCGTATTCGAACACTGAAATGCGGGGTGGCGCCGGGCATGGCCCGGCGCTATCGTTTCACGCCTGTGACGGCGCCTTCGGCGGCAACCGGCTGACGCTGGCGATCTCGTCCAGCCAGACGTGGTGCTGCTGTACCGGGTTGTCATGGTCGTCCAGGCGCAGCTGGCCGTTGCTGCCTTCATCACCCGCTTCATTGCGGTACTGCTGCACCGTCGGGCGCACGGCCACGGTGCCCAGCAGGCGGCGGCCATCATGCAGGGTCAGCTGCACCTGCCATTCGCCACCCAGCTGCGGCAACAGGGCTTCCAGACGGGCGATCTGTGCTGGGTCAGTGTGGATGCGGGGCGCAATACGGGACATCGGTGAACCTCCTGGGTGCTCAGTGCAAGGCGTCGCTGCTGCGTTGCGGCTGCACGCTGCGCACGGCCGAAACCAGCTGCGCCACCGAGTACGGCTTGGCGACGTGTTCCTGGAAGCCCGAGGCAAGCGCGCGGCGGCGGTCATCGGCACGTGCCAGCGCGGTCACCGCCACGGCGGGAAGGTCGGTCGCGGCCACGCCCATGTCCTCGCGCAGCGTGCGCATCAGGCCATAGCCGTCCATGCCCGGCATGCCGATGTCGGTCAGCATCACCTGGTACTGCAGGTGGCCGCTGTCGGCCAGCAGGGCCAGCGCTTCACCGGCCGAACTGACCGCCGAGACACTGGCGCCCTGCTCTTCCAGCATGCGCCGCAGGTATTCCAGCACTTCCGGCTGGTCGTCCACGGCCAGCACATGCAGACCGCGCAGCGGATACGGCTCGACCACGGTCGGGTCGAGGATCGGGCCGCTGAACACTTCGCGCAGCGGCCGGCGGTCGGCATCAGGCAGGTACTGCGGCAGGCGCACGGTGAACGTCGAGCCATGGCCATGGCCGTCGCTGGCCGCGCTGATCGTGCCGCCGTGCAGTTCAACCAGCTGCTGCACGATCGCCAGGCCCAGGCCCAGGCCGCCATGTCGGCGGGTGGTGGTGCCATCGGCCTGGCGGAAACGGCTGAACAGATGGTGCAGGAACTCCGGCGCGATGCCGTCGCCGGTGTCGCGCAGGGTGATCGTCCAGTAGCCGCCATCGGCACGCACCTGCGCCTCGATGCGGCCTTCGGCCGGGGTGAACTTGATGGCGTTGGACAGCAGGTTCCAGAACACCTGCTGCAGGCGCGTGGCATCGCCCAGCACCAGGCAGGGCTGGTCGGGCAGCTGCAGGCTGACATCCAGCGCCTTGCCTTCGGCCACCGGCTCCTGTGCACCCAGGGCATCGCCCAGCTGCGTGCGCAGGTCCAGCACTTCCACCTCCAGCTGCACCTTGCCCAGCAGCATGCTGCTCAGGTCCAGCATGTCCGAGATCAGGCGCTTCTGCGCCGTGGCGCTGCTGGCGATCACGTTCAGGCCCTTGAACAGCGGGCTGGTGTTGTCCACCCGCTGCAGCAGCAGTTCGCTCCAGCCGAGGATGGTGGTCAGAGGCGTGCGCAGCTCGTGCGACAGCGTAGCCAGGAACTCGTCCTTCAGCCGCGCCATGCTTTCCGCGGCACTGCGCGCGGCACGCTCGGACTGCAGCAGCTCCTCGCGCGCCAGTTCGATCTCACGGCGCTCGGTCACGTCCGGGCTGCTGCCCGCCAGGCCGATGAAGCGGCCCATGCGCGAGAAGCGCGGCCGCGCGTTCATTTCCAGCCAGCGCCACTGGCCATCGGCCCGCCGCGCGCGCACCAGTGCATGCATCGAGCGCTGCACCGTCAGCGCTTCCTGCAGCTCATATTCGAATACCGAAGCGTCGTCCGGATGCACCAGGCCGCGCCAGACATCTTCCGGCACGCGGGTTTCATCGCCACCGAAGAATTCGCTGAAGGCGCTGTTGACGAAACGGGCATGGCCGCGCTCGTCCAGCACCCAGACCGGCATCGGCAGGCCATCGGCCAGCGCGCTGAAACGTGCCTCGCTCTCGCCCAGCTCCACTTCGATCTGCTTGCGCGCGGTCACGTCGAAGAACAGGACGCCCAGCTTGTTTTCGCCCGGATCACCGACACGCACTGCGTCCACAGCGAATGAGCGGCCCAACGCGCGTGCTTCCATCTCGAACTGTGCCGGCTGGCCGGTGCGCGCCACTTCACCAAAAATGCGGAACCAGTCGCGTTCGTGCTGCGGCTCCAGCGCGGTCATCCGCTTGCCCTGCGCGCCTTTCAGGCCGGTGTGCCGCTCGAAGGCGTCGTTGACCTCGATGAAGCGATAGTCCACGGCCTGCTCGCCTTCGAACAGCACCTGGATCACGCAGAAGCCGGCATTGATGTGCGCGAGCACGCGGTGATGCAGTTCGGGTTCGGGCGCCGGGGCCTTCGAGGGCGGGCGCTCCGCGAGGGGCGGCAGTGTGGACAAGGGCGTGGGGAACGGACCGGGTGGAGGTACAGCATCTTCCAGAGCGCGTATTCACAGCGTCAAGCGACGTCAGTCAGGCTTGACGACCATGAATTCGCGACAACTGCTGTCGCATATGACGCAATCGGCCATTGCTGGCCCCCGGCAGCAGGATCACACTCGACCTGTCAACCGACACCGCCCCGATGACGGGACGCAGGAGACCACCATGAACCGCTCGCTTTCCGCCGCTCTGCTGCTGGCAGGCGCCCTGGTCGTGGGCAGCGCCACCGCTGCGCCACGCACTGTCACCGATCCGCGGGCACCGCGGGCGCTGCAGGCCGATGGCCCGGTCAGCGTGAAATGGGACGATCCGGCCACCTTCACCGAGATCCGCCGCAGCACCAACCGCTTCGAGGCACAGCGAGGCGACTGGGTGCAGCAGCTGGCCCGATACGTGCGGACCGCGGCCGCCAAGCCGCTGCAGCCGGGGCAGACCCTCGACGTGACTCTGGTGGACATCAAGCGCGCCGGCGACTACGAGCCGTGGCACGGCCCGCGCGCCGACAACATCCGGATCATGCGCGACATCTACCCGCCGCGCATCACCCTGCAGTACACGCTGAAGGACGCCAGCGGCCGCATCGTCGACGAAGGCGAGGCCAAGCTGAGCGACAGCGGCTACCTGCACAACATCGGGCTGCGCAGCGACAGCGATCCGCTGCGTTTCGAGAAGCGCCTGATCGATGACTGGGTGAAGCGCCAGTTGACCACGCAGGCGACCGCCGCGCGTTGATCAAAGGCCGCCGGGCATGGCGGTGGTGAGGCGTGCGCCAAGGGCTCCGCCGAGCGCAGGCTCGGCGCTACAGATACACCCGGGCCACGCGCTTGACCGCGCACGGCAGCTGGTAGGCGCTGACACCACAGCGCGGGGCCAGTTCGGCCAGCGTCGGCGCCGTGCCCCATAGTTCCACCACGCTGCCGATGCCGGCCTGCGCGTGCGCGGTCAGGTCCACGGTCAGCATGTCCATCGACACGCGGCCGATCAGCCCACCAGGCTGGCCATCTATCAGCACCGGGGTACCGTTCGGGGCGAACTGCGGGTAGCCGTCGGCATAGCCGAGCGCGACCACGCCCACGCGGGTGCGGGCCTTGGCCACGAAGCGGGCGCCGTAGCCCACCGGCTCACCGGCTTCGATCCAGCGCTCGGCGATCACCTTGGACTGCATGGTCATCACCGGGCGCAGGCGCGCGGTCAGCGTGGTGTCGTCCGGCAGCGGGTTGGCCCCGTACAGCATCAGGCCCGGCCGCACCCAGTCGCTGCGCACGTCCGGCCAGCCCAGCAGGGCCGGCGAGTTGCACACGCTGGTTTCGCCCTGCAGGCCGTCGATAGCCGCCTTGAAGGTGGCGGCCTGCTCGTGGGTCCGCTCGCTGTCCAGCTCATCGGCGCGCGCCAGGTGGGTCATCATCACGATGCGCTCCACCTGCGGCAGCCCCGACAGGCGCGCATGCGCGGCGCGGAAGCCGGCCACGTCCAGGCCCAGCCGGTGCATGCCGCTGTCCAGCTTCAGCCACACCGTCAGCGGGCGCGGGCTGTCGAAGGCGGCCAGCGCCTCCAGCTGCCACGTCGAGCCCACCGAGAACCACAGGTCATGCTCGGCCACCAGGGGCAGCTCGCTGACCTCGAAGATGCCTTCCAGCAGCAGGATCGGCGCGCGGATGCCAGCCTGGCGCAGTTCCAGCGCCTCTTCGATGGTGGCCACCGCGAAGCCATCGGCCTCGCCTTCCAGCGCCTGCGCGCAGCGCACCGCGCCGTGGCCATAGGCATCAGCCTTGACCACTGCCAGCGCCTTGCCGCCGCCCAGTTCGCGGGCCAGCCGGTAGTTGCTGCGCAGCGCGCCCAGGTCGATCAGCGCGCGGGCAGGACGCATGCGCGGCTCTCCTGCTGCGGGGCCTGGCCGTACTGGCCGTAGCGGAAGATATCCAGGCCCTCGGTGCTGATCTGCGGCTGGCGCGCACTCATCAGGTCGGCCAGATAGCGGCCCGAGCCGCAGGCCATGGTCCAGCCCAGGGTGCCGTGGCCGGTGTTGAGGTACAGGTTGCGGAACGGGGTGGCGCCGATGACCGGCGTGCCGTCCGGGGTGGCCGGGCGCAGGCCGGTCCAGAAATCGGCCTTGGCCAGGTCGCCACCCTTCGGGTACAGGTCGCGCACCACCAGCTCCAGGGTCTCGCGGCGGCGCTGCGACAGCGACAGGTCGAAACCGGCCACTTCGGCCATGCCGCCCACGCGGATGCGGTTGTCGAAACGGGTCACGGCCACCTTGTAGCTTTCGTCCAGGATGGTCGAGGTCGGTGCCATCGCCGGGTCGGTGATCGGCAGGGTCAGCGAATAGCCCTTCAGCGGGTACACCGGCAGGCGCATGCCCAGCGGCGCCACCATCTGCGGCGAATAGCTGCCCAGCGCGACCACGAAACGGTCGGCGGTTTCCAGCCGGCCACCGATGCGCACGCCGGTGATGCGGTCGCCATCGAACTCCAGGCCGCTGATGTCCTGGTCGTAGCGGAACTCGACGCCGGCGTCGGCCGCCATCTGCGCCAGGCGGCGGGTGAACAGCTGGCAGTCCCCGGTCTGGTCACGCGGCAGGCGCAGCGCGCCCACCAGGCCATCGACATGGGCCAGGGCCGGTTCGGCCTGGATGATGCCGGCGCGGTCCAGCACTTCGTAGGGCACGCCGTACTGGGCGAGGATCTCGATGTCCTGTGCCGAGGCGTCCAGCTGCTGCTGGGTACGGAACAGCTGGGTGGTGCCCAGGTCGCGGCCTTCGAACGCGATGCCGATCTGCGCGCGCAGCTCGTTCAGGCAGTCGCGGCTGTACTCGGACATGCGCACCATGCGCGCCTTGTTGATGGCGTAGCGCTCGTGGGTGCAGTTGCGCAGCATCTGCCACAGCCAGCGGTACTGGGCCAGGTCCATGCCCGGCTTGATTGCCAGCGGCGCATGCTTTTCGAACAGCCAGCCGATCGCCTTCTTCGGCACGCCCGGGGCGGCCCACGGCGAGGTGTAGCCGAACGACAGCTGGCCGGCGTTGGCAAAACTGGTCTCCAGCGCGGGGCCGGGCTGGCGGTCGATGACCGTGACTTCAAAGCCGGCCTGCCGCAGGTACCAGGCACTGGTGGTGCCGATCACGCCGCTGCCGAGAACGAGGACTCGCATGGAAACTCTCCAACCCGATGATTCCCTGCGTTTGAGCACGCCGGGAGCATAATCGGGGAAGTATATTCTTCCATTCCCAGACGATTTGCCTGATTTGGAGATCACAGGCAGGATGTTTTCCTGTGATTCACCCCCGGAGGTTGACGGCCATGGCCACACGCCCGCGCGAGCTGGACAAGATCGACCGCAAGATCCTGCGTATCCTGCAGGCCGAGGGCCGTATTTCCTTCACCGAACTGGGTGAACGGGTCGGCCTGTCGACCACCCCCTGCACCGAGCGCGTGCGCCGGCTGGAGCGCGAAGGGGTCATCACCGGCTACCACGCGCACCTCGACCCGGCAGCACTGAAGGCCAGCCTGCTGGTGTTCGTGGAAATCAGCCTGGCCTACAAGTCCGGCGACATCTTCGAGGAGTTCCGGCGGGCGGCGTTGAAGCTGCCCAACGTGCTGGAGTGCCACCTGGTCTCGGGCGATTTCGATTACCTGCTGAAGGCGCGCATCAGCGAGATGGCCAGCTATCGCAAGCTGCTGGGCAGCACCCTGCTGACCCTGCCGCACGTGCGCGAATCGAAGAGCTACATCGTGATGGAAGAAGTGAAGGAGACCTGGGCGCTGCCGATCGCGGATTGAGTGGCTGGGCCGGATGGGGTCAGAGCCCGCTGTGCGGGATCCGACCCCTGGCGCCGGTCAACGCTGCTGCGGGTGCTTCTGCGACCCCTGCTGGCGCTGCTCCTGCTGCCTGCCGCCCTTCTGCGGCTGCTGCGCATCCATCTGCTGCTGTTGCTGCTGTTGCTGCTGCGGGCTGCGGCTCTGGCCCTGCTGCTCCTTGCCGGGATGACGGTTCTGCTGGTTTTTCATGATCGCGATCCAGTGGACGAAGGACATGCAACGGCGGTTGCCGCTGCAGGGCCACGGTGGTCCCGGCGCGGTTAATCGCAGGCGAAAAAACAGTGATCGGCAGGGCGTCGTTTTCGTGGGTTCAGGCCCGCCACGGCGCACATCACGGTTTGATCTGCTGCCCGTCGCCCGCCGGCACGCTGTCGTAGTAACGGCCGGTGCGCGAATCGAACACGCGGTTGGGGCCCGCCGGCTTCACCCCCGGCACGATGCGGCCGTTGCGGTCGTACACCTTGTCCGGTGCCCGCGTGGCCGGCGTCGATGCCGGTGCTACCTGCGCCGGGCCGGTCGAGCGGATCGGCTGCGCAGGCTGGCGCGGCACCTGTACCGGCAGTGCCGGGTTGGCGGGCTGCGGCGGCGCCTGCGGCGCGACCGGGGGCGGGTTCACGCTGTTCGTGCTCCGCGTGGCGGTCGGGCTGGAGGACGTGGGCACCTGGGCCTGGGCAGCCAGCGGCAGCAGGGCAGTCAACAGCAGGGCTAGACGCAGTGTCATGGCACGCTCCATCGTGTGAGACCTCCACCTTGCGCCGGGGCCTGTGTGCCGGCCATGAATGGCCATCACACTTGCAACGGACGCCGTGCACCCCCACGTTTGCCGGCATCCCCAGGCCACACCCCCACGGAGCCGGCATGAGCGCTTTCGACCTGACGCCCCCCACCGCCACCCAGACCGACGCCCTGGTGGCCGGCCTGAGTGCCGAGGAACGCCGCGTGCTGCTGCAGCACGGCACCGAGGCCCCGTTCTGCGGCGTGTTCCTCGACAACAAGCGCGAGGGCGTCTACTGCTGCCGCCTGTGCGCGCTGCCGCTGTTCCGCTCCAGCACCAAGTTCGATTCGGGCACCGGCTGGCCCAGCTTCTTCGCGCCCTACGACCCGGCGCACGTGACCGAAATCCGCGACATCAGCCACGGCATGATCCGCACCGAGATCACCTGCGCCCGCTGCGGCAGCCACCTGGGCCACGTGTTCCCGGATGGCCCGCCGCCCACCTTCGAGCGCCACTGCCTGAACTCGGTCTCACTTTCCTTCGTCGGCAACGGCGAGCCGTGGCCCAATCCGCTGCAGCGTGAAGGCGCCGAGGCCGGCACGGTGGGCTGATCACCCCCGCTGACCGACTTCACAGAATTCCCTCTTCAGAAACACCGGTGTCAGGCCGACAAGGAGATATCCCCTCTCCTTGCGTCGCGCCATGCTCATCATCGTTGGATTCCTGGTCGTCATCATCAGCGTCCTCGGCGGCTACCTGGGCGCCCACGGCCGCTTGGGTGCCCTCTGGCAGCCTTACGAACTGGTCATCATCGGTGGCGCGGCCGTCGGTGCGTTCCTGGTCGGCACCCCGGCCAAGACGGTCAAGCAGACGCTGCAGGCAGCGATCGGCGTATTCAAGGGCCCGCGCTACAAGCAGCAGGACTACATCGACGTCCTCAGCCTGCTCTATGAACTGCTGAACAAGGCCCGCCGCGAAGGCTTCATGTCGCTGGAAGACCACGTCGAGCGCCCGGCCGAGAGTGCCCTGTTCGCCAACTACCCGAAGGTGCAGGCCGACCACCACCTGATCGACTTCATCACCGACTGCCTGCGCCTGATGATCGGCAGCAACATCGAGCCGCACGAACTGGAGCCGCTGCTGGAGCTGGAGCTGGAAAAGCACCACGCCGAAGCGATGGCGCCCTCGCAGGTGATGAACAAGGTGGCCGACGGCCTGCCCGGTTTCGGCATCGTGGCGGCCGTGCTGGGCATCGTCATCACCATGGGCTCGATCGGCGGCGACATCGTCGAAGTGGGTGGCCACGTGGCGGGCGCCCTGGTCGGCACCTTCCTCGGCATCCTGCTGGGCTACGGTTTCATCGGCCCGATGGCCTCGGCGATGGAAGCCCGCGCCGAGCAGGACAGCCGCATCTACGAATCGGTCAAGACCGCCCTGCTGGCCTGCCTGCGCGGCTACAACCCGAAGATCGCCCTGGAATTCGCCCGCAAGACCCTGCCGTCGAACGTGCGCCCGGCGTTCTCCGATTTCGAGCAGCACCTGAAGACGGTCAAGTAAGCCATGGCCGAGAACAAGCCCACCGTCATCGTCCGCCGGGTCAGGAAGGGCGGCCATGCCGCCCATCACGGCGGTTCGTGGAAAGTGGCCTACGCCGACTTCGTGACCGCGATGATGGCCTTCTTCCTGGTGCTGTGGCTCATGGCCAGCACCAGCAAGCCCGAGCGCGCAGCGATCTCCGAATACTTCCGCAACCCCAGCCCGCTGGCCGGGCAGAGCCCCACGCCCGCACCGGGCATGGCCGGCCCGGGCGGCGCCAGCACCTCGATGATCAAGCTGGGGGGCGCCACCGACGTGTCCCGCGGCAACAGCAACGACCCCTTCCAGAACCAGAAGGAAGCCGTGCCGCAGCCGGTGGACCAGCAGCAGCGCGACAAGCAGCAGCTGGAAGCGCTGATGAAGGAGCTGCAGGAAGCGATCAGCAGGAGCCAGGCGCTGGAGCCGTTCAAGGACCAGCTGCTGCTGGACCTGACCCCGGAAGGCCTGCGCATCCAGATCGTGGACAAGCAGAACCGGCCGATGTTCGAC